>WNFI01703875.1_pt1 | contig 19231 bp, 18 predicted proteins | sample 5400471 | NCBI WGS metagenome assembly WNFI01 (sample SAMN13153348, study PRJNA577476) | soil metagenome | isolation source: 100 cm saprolite on Douglas fir-dominated hillslope | place: USA:California | collected 2013-09-17 | reverse complement strand
GCCGGGGCGCTCGCGCGCAGCCGCGCGCAGGTTGCGGTCGCGGTGACCGGCGTCGCCGGCCCGACCGGCGGCACGAAGGAGAAGCCCGTCGGCATGGTGTGCTTCGCATGGTCCCGCAAGGGGAGGGTTCCCGAAAGCGTCACCCGCCGTTTTTCGGGCGGCCGCGAAAGCGTGCGGCGGCAATCGGTGATCGCCGCGCTGCAAGGCCTGCTCGAAAGACTGGAGGAAGGATGAATTCGGGGGTCCGTTGCATTGCGCTCGCCCTGGCGCTCGGTGCGGCGCAGCCTGCCGCGGCGCAGAGCGCGGAGGAGAAAGACAACGTCGCGGGCCCGTACGTTCCCACGCCCTGGGTGATCGTCGACGAGATGCTGAAACTCGCCGACATCCGCGGCGATGACGTCGTCTACGACCTCGGCTCGGGGGACGGGCGCCTGGTGATCGCCGCCGCGAAGCGCTTCGGCGCGCGCGGCGTCGGCGTCGAGCTGCAGACCGAGCTGGTCGAGATGGCGCGGATCGGGGCGAAGCACGAGGGGGTCGACGATCGCGTCAAATTCGTGCAGGGCGACCTCTTCGAGGTCGACATCAAGGATGCGTCGGTGGTGATGCTGTACCTGCTGCCGCGGTTCACCACGCGCCTCGTCCCGAAACTCCGCGCGGAACTGCGTCCCGGCGCGCGCATCGTGTCGCACGATTACCCGCTTGCGCCCTGGCCGCCGGACAAGGAGCTGTCGATGGACGTCCCGGAAAAGGAGATGATCAGCGGCACCGCGTGGACGCGGCTTTTTTACTACGTCGTTCCGGCGCGCGTGCAGGGCGTCTGGGAGCTGTCTTTCCCCCCAAAGCTTGCCGGCGGGCCCTTGACCCTGAACATCACGCAGGAACCCGACTCTCTGAGCGGTACCGCGAAAGACGCGAAGGAGGTTCTGCCGCTCAGGGACTTGGCGGTGCGCGGCGTGAGCGTTCGCTTCGGCCTGCTGTATCGGGGCCGGCTCATCGCCCTCGAAGGCAAGGTCGACGGTCAAACCATGGCGGGGGAAGCGCGCGTGAGAGGCGTCCGCGAACCGTGGACGGCCCGGTACCGCGGGCCGCTTCCGCGCTGAAAAGCGCAGGCTTGGGTCCGGCGGGCAACTGGCTTATATTGAGGGCATGAGTCTTTCCCGGAATACGGACGTGCGGCCGCCCGCGGTTGCCAAGCTCTTCTATCCTGGCGATCCTCGCGCGCTCGCCGATGAAGTCGCCGCCTATCTCGACCAGACCGAGGAAGCGCTTCTCGCCCCGGGATTTCCCAAGGCGGTGATCGTCCCCCACGCCGGCTATATCTATTCCGGGCCGGTCGCAGCGAGCGCCTACGACCTGCTGCGTCCCGCGCGCGGCATCGTCCGCCGCGTGGTGGTCCTCGGCCCCTGCCACCGTGTTCCCGTGCGCGGCCTCGCGCTGCCCGGGGCCGGAGCTTTCGAGACGCCGCTCGGCCGGGTTCCAGTCGACTGCGAGGCGATCGCGTCGATCCGCGATCTGCCTCAGGTCGTGGAATCGGCCGCAACGCACGCGCAGGAGCACGCGCTCGAAGTGCAGCTGCCGTTCCTGCAGCAGGTGCTGGGCGAATTCTCGCTCGTGCCTCTGGTGGTCGGCGCCGTGACTCCCGAGAAGGTCGCCGAAGTGATCGAGCGCTTGTGGGGCGGCGCCGAGACGCTGATCGTGATCAGCTCGGACCTCTCGCACTACCATTCCTACGAGGAAGCGCGCCGGATCGACGGCGCCACCGTTCGGGCGATCCTCGGCTTCGACGCGGAAATCTCGCACGAACAAGCCTGCGGGGCGACGCCGGTCGCGGGCGCCCTGATCGCGGCCAAGCGCAAAGGCCTCGCGCCGAAACTGCTCGACTGCCGCAATTCCGGCGACACCGCCGGCGGCAGGGACCAGGTGGTCGGCTACGCCTCCTTCGCGCTCGCCCCCGAGAGCCCGCGCTACGAAGCGGAGCACGGAAGAAAGCTCTTGCAGATCGCGCGCGCTTCGATCTCGGAGGCCCTCGGCACGGGCTCTCGCGTGCAGGACGTCAACGAGCCCTGGTTGAAGGAATGGCGCGCGAGCTTCGTCACGCTCCAACTGGGCGAAGAGCTGCGCGGCTGCGTCGGCACCCTCGAAGCGCAGCGGCCCCTCGCCGATGACGTCGCCGAGAACGCCCGCGCCGCGGCGTTCCAGGACACGCGCTTCAAGCCTCTCGCGCGCGAAGAATTTTCGCGCACGGATATCGAGGTGTCGCTGCTCTCGGCGCCGAAGCGGCTGCTGTTCGAGGACCACGCGGACCTCATCGCGCAGCTCCGCCCCGGCGTGGACGGGATCATCCTTGAGCAGGGTGACGGGGAAAAGCGGGCGACTTTCCTCCCGCAGGTCTGGGAAGGGCTGCCCGATCCGGAGCAGTTCATCGCGCATCTCAAGCAAAAAGCGGGGATCCCGCAAAACGCGAGCACCGGGCAGTGCCGGGTGAAGCGCTACACCGTGCTCAAATGGCGCGAAGTGGAGTTCCGGCAATGAGCGCCGTGCTCGAAAAACCCTACGTCGGCCGCTGGTGGCACTTGCTGGATGACGGCAGGCTGCAGTGCGACCTGTGCCCGCGCGACTGCCGGCTGCACGAGGGTCAGCGCGGGGCGTGTTTCGTGCGCATGCGCGAGCACGACCGAATGGTGCTCACCACCTACGGCCGCTCCTCGGGCTTTTGCATCGACCCGGTGGAAAAGAAGCCGCTCAACCATTTCTACCCGGGAACGAGCATCCTGTCCTTCGGTACCGCGGGCTGCAATCTCGCCTGCAAGTTCTGCCAGAACTGGGACATCTCCAAGTCGCGCGACATCGACACCCTCGCCGACGGCGCGAGCCCGGAGCAGCTCGCGCGCGCCGCGGTAGAGCTCGGCTGCAGGAGCGTCGCCTTCACCTACAACGATCCGGTGATCTTCGCCGAGTACGCGATGGACATCGCCGACGCCTGCCGCGAGGCGGGCGTGAAAGCCGTGGCGGTCACCGCCGGCTACATGCACGACGCCCCGCGGCGCGAGTTCTACGCCAAGATGGACGCGGCGAACGTCGATTTGAAGGCCTTCACCGAGGAGTTCTACTTCCGGACCTGCAGCGCGCATCTGAAGGACGTGCTCGATACGCTCGTCTACTTGAGGCACGAGACCCGCGTCTGGTTCGAGATCACCACGCTCCTCATCCCCGGCAAGAACGACTCGGACTCGGAGATCGACGCCGAGTGCCGCTGGATCGCAACGGAACTGGGGCCGGATGTACCGCTGCACTTCACCGCCTTCCATCCCGATTACAAGATGATGGACATACCGCCCACGCCGGCCGCGACGCTGACGCGCGCCCGGAGAATCGCGCTGGGATACGGCCTGCACTATGTGTATACAGGCAACGTGCACGATCCCGAAGGGGGCAGCACCTACTGCCCGCACTGCGGCAATTCCGTGATCGCCAGGGATTGGTACAGCATCCTCAACTACCGCGTCACCGAGGATGGCCGGTGCAAGGAGTGTGGCGGGGCGATCGCCGGCCGCTTCGAGCCGTTCAAGAAAGCCTTCGGACCGAGGCGGATTCCGGTGAGGCTTGGGGTTGCCTGACTTTGGATCCGTGTCGCGGGCCGACCTGGCGCAATAACTCCGTGTAGACCCTGTCCGGCGTGATTTGCTGCAGGCACGGATTGTCCCCTCGGGTGTAGCGGCAGGTCTTTTTCCGGCAGGGAGAGCAGGGAAGATCGGACCGCAGGTGCACCTGCGAGGAGCCGGATGCCCCGATGAGCCCGGAGTCGGTCGATCCGTAGAGGGTGATCGAAGGCACGTTCAGCGCCGCGACCAAGTGGCTGAGCCCCGTGTCCATGCAGACACAGGCCTTCGCTCTCTGGAGCACATAGCCCATTTCGGAAAGCGTGAGCCTGGGCAGGACCTGAACCCCGGGGTGGACGGCAAGGCGCTTCGCTCTCGCCTCCTCCGCATTGTTTCCCCAGGGCAACAGCACCTTGAATCCGGCCTGAACCGTCTTCCTCAGGAGCTCGGCCCAATGCGCTTCGGGCCAGAGCTTCGTCTTCCAGCTGGCGTTGTGGACGAAAACCAGGTACTCCCTGGGCAGATCGACTTTCGGCTCGACGAACCGCTCTCTTTGGATCCGGAAATCGGGCGGCGAGTCGGGAATCGGGTAGTCCAGGGCGGACGCGAACAAACGCCTCAGACGATCGATGGCGTGCGCGCTCTTGGACGCGGCGAACCGCCTTTGATAGGCGAGATGGGCGATCCATTCCCGCACCGAGTGCCGGTCGAAGCCAGCCCGCGGTCCTTTGGTGAACATCGAGAGCAGCGCCGTCTTGAAATTGCCCTGCCCGTCGATGACGAGGTAGTATTCCACGGCCCTGATCTCCGCGACGAGGCGGGAAATGGAGCCCAGGGTCGACGGGTGCGCCAGCGCCCCGCGCCATTTGCGGTGATTGGTCGTGATGACGCTTTTCACCGCCGGATGCCAGGTGGCGATTTCCTGGAAATTCTCGTCGATCACCCAATCGAACTCCAGTTCGGGACGGGCGCTTTTCGCGTCGCTCAGGGCGGGCAGCGCGTGGATCAGGTCGCCGAGGGAAGTCAGCTTAATGAGCAGGACTCTTTTCATCTTTCCTCGAAAGGAGTCCTTTCAGGAACGCGCTGAAGCGGTGCCGCTTCAGATCCCGCGCGCGAGCTTCTTCGGAAGCGACGTAGTTGAGCTGGATGGTGCGCCGCTCGCCTTCGAAAGGCTCATGTCCGTGCCAGCAGTTGGGCGTGACCTTGAAGATCAGGCATCGTCCGGCATCCGGAGACACTTCCGCGGCGTAAGGGCTCAGATCCCGGTCGTTGTAGAGGAGCCGGAGGCGCCCCTCGGGCGCGCTCCAGCCGGGGTTCAGGTAGAGAAGAACGGTGACCAGCTTGGATTTGGAATCGGTGTGGATGCGGCCGTCCTTTTTCCCGGTGCGGCCGCGAACCGTGAGCATCGGCGGCTTGTCCTTCAGATCCATGCCCAGGCGCTCGCCCACCAGATCCCTCAGCTCGACGCTGTGCATCTCCTCGATGAGCGTCGCGAAGCGGCCCGAACACGAAACGGCTTCCGGCGGAAAGCTCCCCCGCTTGCCGATGCGCGGAAAGCTCGCCACCACTTCCGGGAGAGCCTCCGGGCGGATGATGTTGCCGACGATGAGATGCGGAAAGGGCTCGGTGACCAGAGCGGCCTCTCGAAGCGCATCCGCATTCAATACCGTCCACATGAGCCGCTTCCTCCGCCTTTTCGTGTTCCAGCCTCGCGTAAAAGGCGGATTCTATTCCCCTTGGCCGGCTTGTACCTAAGGCATCAGTTGGCGGCCGGGCCCCCGAATGCCGGGCCCGCCGGCGAAACCCTCGGCGCTTGCCTGCCTAAGCCCTTGATTCGTCTTGGGGGCTTGCATTTCCTTGGGAACTGTATAAAAATCCAGGTCAACCGCTGTTTCGTCCGCGCGTTCTAGCGGCGAAGCACCCCTCGAAGGCTGACGCGAGGGAGCGACAAGGAGGCAGTTTCTTGTTTCGGTTGCGCCGATCGACGGGGGACGTGGATGCGGCGCCGGCGTCCGCTGCAACGTTTAATATGAGGGATAATCCCATGGTCAACGAAGGGAAAGTCATGGAAGAAGGCAAGGCCAAGGCCCTGCAGGCCGCCCTGGCGCAGATCGAAAAGCAGTTCGGCAAAGGCTCCATCATGAAAATGGACTCCCAGGCCGCGCAGGACGTGCAGGTCGTGTCGACCGGGTCGCTGGGGCTGGACATCGCGCTCGGGGTCGGCGGGCTCCCGCGCGGAAGGGTGGTCGAGATTTACGGACCGGAGTCCTCGGGGAAAACGACCCTCACGCTTTCGGTGATCGCCCAGGTGCAGAAGCTGGGCGGAACCGCGGCGTTCATCGACGCGGAGAACGCCCTCGACCCGCAGTACGCCGCCAAGCTCGGCGTGAAAATCGATGAGCTGCTCATCTCCCAGCCGGATACCGGCGAGCAGGCCCTCGAGATCGCCGACATGCTGGTGCGCTCGGGGTCGGTCGACGTGATCGTGATCGACTCGGTCGCCGCGCTCACGCCCAAAGCCGAGATCGAGGGCGAGATGGGCGAGCCGCAGATGGGCCTTCAGGCGCGTCTCATGAGCCAGGCTTTGAGGAAACTCACCTCCAACATCAAGCGAACGAATACGCTGGTGATCTTCATCAACCAGATCCGCATGAAGATCGGCGTCATGTTCGGCAATCCCGAGACCACCACCGGCGGCAACGCGCTCAAGTTCTACGCCTCGGTGCGCCTGGACATCCGGCGCATCGGCAGCATCAAGCGCGGCGACGAGGTGGTCGGCTCCGAGACCCGCGTCAAGGTCGTGAAGAACAAGGTCGCGCCGCCCTTCCGCGAGGCGCTGTTCGACATCCTCTACGGGGAAGGCGTCTCGCTCGAAGGCGAGATCCTCGAGCTGGGCGTCAACTGCGGCGTGGTCGACAAGTCCGGCGCCTGGTACCAGTACAAGAAGGACCGGATCGGCCAGGGCAAGGACAACGCCCGCGAGTTTCTCAAGGAGAACCCCGAGCTCGCCGCCGAGATCGAGGCGAAGATCCGCGAGAAGCTCGGCATAAAGAATCCGGAGGCATCGACTCCCGTCACCGCCGAGGTGTAGAGGGTCGATGCGGCGCGAGCCCAGCCTGCGCGAGCGGGCCCTGCGGCTGCTCGCGCGACGCGAGCACAGCCGCGCCGAGCTTGCGAGGAAGCTCCGGGAGCACACCCGGGCCGACGACGATCTCGAAGCATTGCTCGAGGACCTGTCGCGGCACAAGCTGCTCTCCGACGAGCGCTACGCCGAATCGCGCGCCCACGCGTTGTCACGCAAGTTTGGCGCGGCGCGCATCGCGCACGAGCTGCGCGCGAAGGGGCTCGACAAGGACTTGGCCGACAAGGCGTCGAAAACCGCGCGAGTCACCGAGCTCGATCGCGCGCGCGAAGTCTGGCGCAGGAAGTTTCGCAACGCCCCTAGAACGCGCGAAGAGCGTGCAAAACAGATGCGTTTTCTCCAATCGCGCGGCTTTTCCTTTGACGCGATCCGCGCCGTCGTCGGCGGCAGCGAAGCTGACTGAAGCGCGCGTCATCCGGCGGCGTGCCCGTTCGTTCATGTCGAAGCAGTCTTTTTCAATGGGAGAAGAACATGAACGAAGTTCAAGCATTGCAGATCGTCCGGGCGCTCGCCGACGGGGTCGATCCGGAAAGCGGCGAAGTCTACCCGCCGAGCAGCCCGTACCAGAAACCCGACGGTTTCGACTCAGGTCGCTCGGAAATCGAGCTGGCGCGCGAACATCAGCGCACTTTCAGCTCCATACACGCGCGGCTCGTCAAAATGGGGAAGATCCGCGAATAGCGGGTGCGAACGCGGCGCGGCTCCCGTAGCTCGACCGCAGAGGCGGGCCAGCCTCCGGCGGTAAAAGCACAAACGCCCTCACGCATGCCAAAATGTGGGACCTTCCTTGGCGCCGCTCGATGAGCGAGCGCGGACGAAGCCTGCATCGGGAGCCCATGGGCGAAGCGGCACATACCGAAGGCTGGTTGGATGAAGTGCGCTCGGCCTACCTCTACCGCGTGATCGCGGAGGTCGAGCGCGGCTCGCCGCGTTCGACCTTGTTCCTCGAACTCGCGCGCGAAGCCGAGGGGCAGGCCGCGATCTGGGCAAAGAACGCGGGGCTCGCATCGGTGCCTGCCTTCGTTCCGGATCTGCGCTCCCGCATCGTCGCGGGTCTAGTTCGGCGATACGGCGCTCGCGCGATGCGCGGCATCCTTGCTGCTATGAAAGTGCGCGGGCTCTCCGTATACAGCCACGCCACGCCCGGACATCCGGCGCCGACTTCGGTCGAGGAGGTCGGGAAGCGCCACCGCGGTTTCGGCGCCGGCGGAAACCTGCGCGCGGCGGTATTCGGGATCAACGACGGGCTGGTGTCGAACCTGAGTCTTATCCTCGGTGTCGCAGGAGCGTCCTCGAACACCGGATTCATCCTCCTCTCGGGGATCGCCGGCCTGCTCGCGGGCGCTTTTTCGATGGCCGCGGGGGAGTACGTTTCGGTGCGTTCGCAGCGCGAAATGTACGAGCACCAGATCGGGCTGGAGCGAGCGGAGCTCGACGAGTACCCCGATGAGGAGGCCGAGGAGCTCGCCCTGATTTACGCCGCGCGCGGCATGAGCACGCAAGACGCCACGGAGCTTGCCCGACGCACCATCGCCGATCCGCGCTTGGCGCTCGACACGCTGGCGCGCGAGGAGCTCGGCCTCAATCCCGAAGACCTCGGCTCGCCCTGGGGAGCGGCGCTGTCCTCGTTTTTTTCGTTCGGCGTCGGCGCGCTCGTGCCGCTTGCGCCGTTTCTGGTCGCGCGCGGCGAAGGCGCACTCGTCGCGGCGATCGCGATGACCGGCGTCGCCTTGTTCGGCGTCGGCGCGACGATCAGCCTGTTTACCGGCCGCAGCGCCGCGCGCGACGGCCTGCGCATGCTCGCGATAGGGGGCGGAGCGGGCGCGGTCACGTACCTCGTCGGCAAGCTGCTCGGCGTGAGCCTTTCCTGATCGGGCGCGAAATCGGGCATGGACGCTTGGTTTGTCGTTCACAGCCTGGTCGGGTTTTTTCTTCTGCATGCCCTCGCGTGGTCTCTGAGCGAAGACCGCAAGACGATTGTTTGGCGGCCCGTCATCGCCGGGATGCTGTTGACCTTCGGTCTGGGGGTCGTGCTGCTGAAGGCACCACCCGCCAAGCACGCCTTTTTCGCGCTCAACGACGCGCTGAACGCTCTTGAAAAGGCGACGCGCGAAGGAACCGCGTTTGCGTTCGGGTTTCTCGGCGGCGGGCCGCTTCCGTTCGCCGAGACCTATCCGGGGGCGAGCTTCGTGCTCGCCTTCCGGGCGCTGCCGCTGGTGCTCGTGGTGAGCGCGCTCTCGGCGCTGCTCTTCCACTGGCGCGTGCTGCCGTGGATCGTGAGAGGATTTTCGCTCCTCCTGCAGAGGACGATGGGCGTGGGCGGCGCGATCGGCCTGTCCTCTGCGGCAAACGTTTTCGTCGGCATGGTCGAGGCGCCGCTCGTCGTCAAGCCGTATATCCGGAGCATGAGCCGGAGCGAGCTCTTCATCCTCATGAGCTGCGGCATGGCGACTATCGCCGGGACCGTGATGGCGCTCTACGCGAGCATCCTGTCCAGGGTGATTCCCGACGCGCTGGGGCACATCCTCATCGCCTCCATTATCAGCACTCCGGCCGCGATTGCGGTCTCTGTTCTGATGGTGCCGTCAAGCGCTCCAGTCACTGAAGGTACGCTCGCGCTTGAACAGACGGCGAGTTCCAGCATGGACGCGGTCGCGCGCGGGACCGTCGACGGCGTGCAGCTCCTCGTCAACATCGTGGCGATGCTGGTCGTGCTGGTGGCGCTGGTAAGCCTCGCCAATCAGATTCTGGCGCTGCTTCCGAACGTCGGCGGAGCCCCGGTCACGCTGCAACGCGCGTTCGGGATCGTCATGGCGCCCCTTGCTTGGATCATGGGCATTCCCTGGTCGGAAGCGGTCACTGCGGGAGCGCTGATGGGGACCAAGACCGTGCTGAACGAGCTCCTCGCCTATATCGATCTCGCGAAGCTTCCCGACTACGCGCTGAGCCACCGCAGCCGCCTGATGATGACCTATGCGCTGTGCGGCTTCGCCAATTTCGGCAGTTTGGGCATCATGATCGGCGGCCTCGCTACCATGGCGCCCGAACGCCGCGACGAGATCGTTTCCCTGGGAGGGAAAACCATCGTTTCCGGAACGCTTGCGACCTGCATCGCCGGCTCGGTCGTGGGCATTCTCTACTGAGCACCGGATTTTCCGTTAAGATCGAGACATGAGGTCGGCGGAAATCCGCGGCAAGTTCCTGAAGTTCTTCGAGGAGAAGGGCCACGCGGCCGTCGCCTCGAGCCCGCTCGTGCCGGCGAACGATCCCACGCTGCTCTTCACCAATTCCGGCATGGTGCAGTTCAAGGACGTGTTTCTCGGCAGGGAAACCCGGGCCTACAAGCGCGCGACGACCGCACAGCGGTGCCTGCGCGCGGGCGGCAAGCACAACGACCTCGAGAACGTCGGCTACACCGCGCGCCATCACACCTTCTTCGAGATGCTCGGCAATTTCTCCTTCGGCGATTACTTCAAGCGCGACGCGATCCGCTACGCGTGGGACCTGCTGACCAAGGTGTACAAGCTGCCGCCCGAGAAGCTCTGGGTCACGGTCTACCAGACCGACGACGAGGCCTACAACGTCTGGACGAAGGAGATCGGCGTGCCCAAGGGCCGTTGCATCCGCATCGGCGACAAGCCGGGCGGCCCGAAGTACCAGAGCGATAATTTCTGGCAGATGGCCGATACCGGCCCGTGCGGGCCGTGCAGCGAGATCTTCTACGACCACGGGCCCGGCATCGCCGGCGGCCCGCCAGGCTCGAGCGAGGCCGAAGGCGACCGCTACATCGAAATCTGGAATCTCGTCTTCATGCAGTTCAACCGCGACGAATCCGGGAAGCTCCATCCGCTGCCCAAGCCTTCGGTCGACACCGGAATGGGCCTGGAGCGCATCGCGGCGGTGCTGCAGGGCGTTCACTCCAACTACGAGATCGACCTGTTTCGGGACCTGATTCGCGCCGCAGCGCGCGGGACCGGGACAAAGGATCTGGCGAACAATTCGCTGAAGGTGATCGCCGATCACATCCGCGCCTGCTCGTTCCTCATCGTGGACGGCGTCATCCCGGGAAACGAAGGCCGGGGTTACGTGCTTCGTCGCATCGTCCGGCGCGCGATCCGTCACGGCTACAAGCTCGGTCGCAAGGAGCCTTTCTTCCACCGCCTTGTCGCGGACCTGTCGCGCGCGATGGGTGAGGCATATCCGGAACTGCCGAGAGCGCAGGAGCGCGTCACACAGGTGCTCAAGGCCGAGGAGGAGCGCTTCGCCGAGACGCTCGAAAACGGCATGAGAGTGCTGGAAGGCGCGCTGCATCGCGAGGACCGCATGCTCGACGGAGAAACCGTGTTCCAGCTCTACGACACCTACGGCTTTCCCGTCGATCTCACCGCCGACATAGCGCGCGAGCGCGGCGTCATGATCGACCACGCGGGATTCGAGGCGGCGATGAGGCGGCAGCGCGAGCGCGCCCGAGCGGCGGGCAAATTCAAGATGGAGGCGGGCGTCGAGTACTCAGGGCGCGCCACCGAGTTCCGCGGCTACGACACGCTTGCGCTCGACGACGCGAAGGTCACGGCTCTCTACAGGGAAGGGACTTCAGTGCCGGCCATCGCCGCAGGCGAAGCCGCCGTTGTGGTGCTCGACAAGACCCCGTTCTACGCCGAATCGGGCGGCCAGGTGGGCGACGCAGGCGAGCTTGTCGCCGCGGGCGGCACCTTCACAGTATCCGACACGCAGAAGATCCAGCCAGAGGTATTTGGCCACCACGGCGCGCTCGCAACCGGGCGGCTCGCCGTGGGCGACAAGGTGGCGGCGCGCGTGGACGCGGCGCGGCGCGAGCGCACCATGCGCAATCACTCGGCCACGCACCTGATGCACAAGGCGCTGCGCGAGGTGCTGGGGCCGCAACGCCGAAATCCTCAGGAACGAGGCGACTTCGGCGCGCATCATGAAGTTCGACGACGCGGTCAAGGGCGGCGCCATGGCGCTCTTCGGAGAAAAGTACGGCGACGAGGTGCGCGTGCTCGACATCGGTTCCTCGCGCGAGCTGTGCGGCGGCACGCACGTGGCGCGCACTGGCGACATCGGGTTTTTCAAGATCGTGTCCCAGGGCGGCGTGGCGGCGGGGGTGCGCCGCGTCGAGGCGACCACGGGCGAAGCCGCGCTCGCCTGGGTGCAGGAAATGGAAGACGAGCGGCATTTCGTCGAAGGCTTCTATCAGGCGTCAGGCGGCGCGTTGAAGGAAAAGCTCAAGGCGGAGCGGGAGGAGAAAAGGGCGCTGGAAAAGGAGCTCGCACGCCTGAAGTCCAGGCTCGCCTCGAGCCAGGGCGAGGATCTGGCGGCGCAGGCTGTCGACGTGAAGGGCATCAAGGTGCTCGCGGCTTCGCTCGACGGCGCGGATGCGAGGACCCTGCGCGAAACGCTCGACAAGTTGAAGGGCAAGCTGAAATCCGCCGCGATCGTGCTCGGCTCGACCGAGGGCGGAAAGGTGAGCCTGATCGCCGGGATTACGGCTGACTTCACCGCGAAACTCAAGGCCGGCGAGCTTGTCAATTTTGTCGCACAACAGGTGGGCGGGAAGGGCGGGGGTCGGCCGGATATGGCCCAGGCCGGAGGTAACGACGCATCGAAACTGACGGGTGCCTTGCAGTCCGTCAAGGGATGGGTCGAGCAGCGTTTGTGAGAAATTCGCGGTTCTTTTGCAGCGTGGTTTCACGTAAAGCATCCTCGAAGGGAGTAAGCCATGAGAATCTTCGCGGTCCTGATCGGGATTGTCGTGCTCGTCGCCGGATATTTGCTGTTCGTGTCTAATTGGAGTTACTCGGAAGGCGAGCGTGCCGGGTGGGTTCAGAAATTCTCCAGCAAAGGGTGGCTGTGCAAGACCTGGGAGGGGGAAATGGCGATGGTCTCGATGCCCGGCTCGACCACCGAGAAGTTCCTCTTTACGGTCTGGGACGATGCGACCGCCGAAGAGATCAACAAGGTGATGGGCAAACGCGTTTCGCTCCACTACGAAGAGAAGGTCGGGATTCCGACGCGTTGTTTTGGCGAAACCCGGTACTACGTGACTAAGGTCAGCGCGGTTACCGAGATTCCGCTCGCGCCCGGGGTGGTCGTGCCGACGCAGCCGGCCCCCGCGGCGCCGTCGGCGCCGGCCAAGCAGTAGCTAGAAGCCGATGCGCTGCTTTTTCGGCGAGCGGGAGTCGCCGAGGTCGGAGGACTCGATTTCGTCGCGGCCCGCTAGCTTGGCGTTGCCGAACGCGTTCATGAGGGTGCGGCGCATTTCCCGGGGCGAGAGCTCCGCAAGTCTCTCTTGGACCGCGTCCGTGAGTTTCTCGGGAAAATCCCTGCCCCAGTCGTGGCTGCCGCGGATCTCGCCGTAGATCGCCTGCGCGATGCGGGCGGATCCGTCGCGGTCGGGCGACGCGATCTCGTAGACGTTCATGCGGTTGAGGATCGGGTCCGGGATTTTGGAGTTTTCGTTTGCCGTGGCGATCCACACCACGCCCGAGGCGTCGATCGGGATCTCGACGAACTCGTCGACGAACTCGGCCGCCGTGTCGCGCTCGAGCAGCATGTACAGCGCGCCCAGCGGATCGTACTGATTGTCCCCGCCCGCCTTGTCGAGCTCGTCGACCATGATCACCGGGTTGGCGTAGGTGCCGTTCAGGATCGTTTCGAAGACCTTTCCGGGCTTGGCGTTCTTCCACTGCGATGAAGCCCCGGAGATGACCCAGCCGGCGGTCATCGAGCTCATCGAGCACAGGCCGAAGCCCGTGGACAGGAGCTGCGACAGGCGCCGGCCGAAATAGGTCTTGCCGATTCCCGGCTCGCCGAGCAGAAGGATCGGCGGCAACTCCAGGCAGTCGTTGGACGAGGCGCACAGCGCGATGTGCTTCTTGACGTCGTCCAGGACTTCCGCGAAGTTGGGAAGCTCGTCGTAGAGGCTCTCCATCGCGGGAATTCCCGAGGGCTTCACCGTGAGGCGGGTGCCGCCCGCCTTGATCATTTTTTCATAGGTGGACTTCAGCGCGTCGTTCGCCGAAGCGGAAAGCTCCTGCAGCGCGCGGTCGACTTCCGCGACGTCATAGACGTCTTTGAACCCTCCGATCGGGATGCTTACCGCAGCCGTCGTCATTCCGGTTGCCTCCTCGCGAAGACCGTTGCCCCAAGAAAACTACCACGCAAGAACGATGCCCGCAATCCATCTGACTTCTTCAACGGACTGCGGTTTCGCGGCGTTGACCGGCAGTTTCTGGCACTCTCGCACCGCATCTGCCAATAGCGTGACATTGTTGGCGTTCGGAGGAACGTAATGAAGTGACGCTGCGGGTCCGAATAGCCGCACCGGATGCGAGTGGCGCAGCGGCCGACCGCCGCGGATTTATTCGGGTAAAATTCAAACTTTTCAGCTTCTTAGAGAATACCCGCCGCACCGGCGACAAGCATGCACTTCAAAGTCGACGACGTCAGAATCCGGGAGATCAAAGAGCTCGCGCCGCCGGTGCAGCTGCTGCGCGAGTTTCCGTGCTCGGAAAGGACCGAGGAGCTGACCTATCACACGCGGCAGGCGATTCACCGCGTCCTTCACGGATCGGACGACCGCATGCTCGTGATCATCGGCCCGTGTTCCATGCACGATCCCAAGGCGGCGGGTCTGGAGTACGCGCGCAAGCTCGTCGAGATGAAAAGAGAACTCGAGCCGGACCTCATCGTCGTCATGCGCGTCTATTTCGAAAAACCCCGCACCACCGTCGGCTGGAAGGGGCTGATCAACGATCCGGACCTCGACGGCAGCTTTCAGATCAACAAGGGGCTGCACCTGGCGCGTCAGTTCCTCCTGGAAGTCAACGAGCTGGGGCTTCCCGCAGGCAACGAATTTCTCGATATGATCTCGCCGCAGTATTACGCGGACTTGGTGAGCTGGGGTGCGATCGGCGCGCGCACCACGGAATCGCAGGTCCATCGCGAGCTCGCCTCGGGCCTGTCCTGCCCGGTCGGATTCAAGAACGGCACCGACGGAAACGTGCGCATCGCGGTGGACGCGCTGAAAGCTGCGCGCGTGCCTCACCATTTCCTCTCCGTCACCAAGGAGGGGCACTCGGCGATCGTCTCGACCAACGGCAACGAGGACTGCCACATCGTCCTGCGCGGCGGCAAACACCCGAATTACGACGCGGGGAGCGTCGACGCAGCGGCGAAGGAACTGGCCGCATCGGGGCTGGAGCAGCGCCTGATGGTCGATTGCAGCCATTCGAACAGCCAGAAGATGTATCAGCGCCAGATAGACGTGGCGCGCGAAATCGCGCGTCAGGTCGCGGCGGGCGAGGAGCGCATCTTCGGCATCATGGTCGAATCGCACCTCAAGGCGGGACGCCAGGACTTGGTGCCGGGAAAGCCGCTCGTATACGGCCAGAGCATCACCGACGCCTGCATCGGCTGGGAGGACAGCGTACCGCTGCTCAAGAATCTCGCCGAGGCCGTGCGCAAGCGCCGGCTGGTGAAAGCCGAAGAATCCTAGCGACAACCGGGGACAGACCACGTTTTTTCATCGAGCCGCCGGCGAGCCGGGATTCAAGCTTGGTCTGCCCCTTCTCGGGGCCGCCGCGCTCGTCCTCGCGTTCAAGCTGTGGCTCTCCGCGGTATTTCCCTTCACCGGCGACGAAGCCTACTTCGTCGACTGGGGCGCGTTTCCCGACTACGGCTACTACGATCACCCGCCGATGATCGGCTGGCTGCTTTACTTGCTGCTCAAGCTGCCGCAGGCCGAATGGGTGCTGCGTCTGCCGGTGACCTTGCTGCCGTTCGCGCTCGCCGCGGGGATCTATTTCGTGCTGCGCCGGACGGACGAAACGAAGGCGGTGCTCGCCGCGTGCGCTTTCCTGCTCCTGCCCGCGAACGTCTGGGGCGTCTTCATCACCACCGACACGCCGCTCATTTTCTTTTGCTTTGCCTCGGCGTTCGCTTTTTGGCTGGGCCTCACCCGGCGCTCAGCCGGCTGGTACGCGCTTGCCGGCGCGTTTCTCGGGTTTGCATTTCTTTCGAAATACTTCGCGGTGCTGCTCGGACTCGCTTATGTCGCTTACGCAGCCTTCTCGCCGCGCGAAGAGCGCGACTGGCGCGCGCTGGCGCTCGTCGTGCTCTGCTCGCTCCCGTTCGCCGCCGTCAACCTTTGGTGGAACACCGAGCATTGCTGGGCGAACCTGATGTTCAATCTCTACAACCGGCACGCCAACGCCGGCTGGTCCTGGAGAACGCCGCTCATCTACGCCGCCACGGTGCTCTACGTGCTGAGCCCCGTCGCCCTGTGGCAGCTCGCAAAGGAGCGCAGGGCCATAGCCGCCGCGCTCGGGGACGCGGAGACGCGATTTTTCGCCGTCGCATTCGCCGTTCCCTTCGGCTTCTTTGCGGCGCTCTCCGCCGTCAAGCCGATCGGCTTGCACTGGGTGCTCTCGTTCGTGCCGTTCTTTTTCATCGCGGCGGGCCGGCTGCTCTCAGGCGGGCAGCTGCGGCGCTCGGTCGCGTACCTCGGGGCATTCAGCGCGCTCCACGCCCTCGCGATCGTCGCCGGGGCGATGCTGCCGCTCCAGACCTGGAAAAGCACGCGTTTCTACGACGGCATCGTGTATCACGCCCGCATGCCTGAAATCCTCCGGGAGCTGAGGCCCTACGAGGACGGGTTCGAATTCGCCACCGACGGATATTCAATGTCGGCGGTCGCGTCCTTTCACGCGCGCCGCCACGTCATCGTATTCGGCGCCGCGTCCTCGCACGCGAGGCACGACGACATCCTCACCGATTTCAGGCGGCTCGACGGCCGGGACATCCTGGTCCTGCGCAAGACCTCTGCGGAGGACGCCGGCTACCGGCCGTATTTCCGATCGGTCGAGTACCGCGCATTCACGGTCTCAGGCGCCGCCTTTCACGTCGTTCTCGGCCGCGGATTCGATTTCGCCGCCTACCGCGAGGGGGTGCTGAAGCCCGCGCGCGAGCGCTATTACGCCGTCCCGTGGTACCTGCCGCAGCGCCGCTGCTATTTCTGCGAGCGCTGGACGAGAGGCTGGTGGGCGAAGTGCTCGCGCTGTTCGCGGCCTTCTGCCTCGTGTCGAGCGCGGTGTATGTCCTGAACGACATCGCCGACCGGGACGCGGACCGCATGCACCCGGCAAAGCGGTCCCGCCCGCTTGCGCGGGGCGAAGTCGGCGTGGGTCACGCGTTGGCGCTGTGCATTGCGCTCGCGCTCTCGGGCCTCGCGATTGCCGCGGCGGTCTCGCTGGCCGCTCTCCTCATCGCGGCGGCCTATGTCGGCCTCAACCTCGCCTACAGCGCCGGGCTCAAGCGCGTGGCGATTCTCGATGTGTTCATGATCGCCGGCGGGTTCATGCTGCGCATCCTCGCCGGCACCGCTGGAATCGGCATCGATCCGTCGAAATGGCTCCTGCTGTGCGGGCTGATGCTGACGCTTTTCCTCGGTTTCTGCAAACGGCGCGCCGAGATGCTCGCGGCGACCGGCGCCGGGAATTCGGGCGGCGCGACCGGGCGCGCCGCGCTGGAGGGCTACAGCAGGACGCTCCTGGATCGCATGATCGCGGTGAGCGTCGCCGGCGCCGCAATCGGCTACGCGCTGTACACCGTGGATCCGGACACGGTCATGCTGCACGGCACCGACCGGCTGATCCTCACCCTTCCTTTCGTGCTCTACGGCCTGTTCCGATACCTGCAAGTCGTGTATTCGAGGGGGGGCGGCGCAGATCCGGCCTGGGAGATGCTGCATGATCCGCACCTGATCGCCGCGACCGCGGGCTGGCTGGGGGCGACCGGCTGGCTCCTTTCGGGCTGACGCCGACTCGGAGTCGGCGTCTCGCGGGATTTGTGATCGCTGCCGCGTTTGGGCATAATTCCGCCCTTCGTTGACGCGAGGGCGAACGGCGGGCCTGCTCGTGCGACAGGTTCACCGATGCGAGTCCGACGATGACAGAAACCGCGGAAAAGGCCCGGCTTGCGCAATTGGAGCCGCTGGGCGACGCGACCGAGTTCGCCGGCAGGATTCACGGCCTGATCACGTTCTCGCCGCTGTTCGAGAACTTCAATCTGGCCGAAATACGGGAACTGAGCCGATTCATGCGGATCTACCGCGCCGAGCCGGGCGCGGAGATCATCCGCGAAGGCGAGCCGGGCGATTTCATGGTCCTGCTGATCGAAGGCAGGATCGAAGTGTTCAAGCAGGACCGGTGGAACGCCCCGCGGCTCATCGCGCTGATCGGTGCGGGGCAGTCGTTCGGCGAAATGTCGATGATCGACGGCGAGCCGCGCTTTGCGAGCTGCATTGCCGCCGAATCCTGCCTGGTCGCGGTGCTGTCGCGGGAGAGCCTCGCACGCATCATTCTGGAGCAGCCGACCCTCGGGGCCAAAGTCCTCATGGAGCTGGTGCTTATGCTGTCGCAGCGGCTGAGGCAGACCAGCACCAAGCTGGTCGCTTACATGGACCGGGAAAGAAGTTAAACGGGTAGCATACCGGCTACCTGTGGCAAAATACGCAGCCGGAGTCGTGGAGGGGTGGAAATGAAGATAACGAACGGCAAGGATTTCTGGGCCGGGCTGATGTTCATCGCGTTCGGGCTGGCCTTCATGCTTATATCCCAGAACTACGCGATGGGAAACGCGGTGCGCATGGGGCCGGCGTATTTTCCGACGGTGCTCGGAGGGATGCTCGCGGTGCTCGGCGCTGCCATCTTCTTCCGGGCGTTTGTGTCGAAGGTAGCCCATCCGCTGGCCGTGTTTCCGTTTCGTCTCTGGTTTGTCGTCGGCGGGCTGATCCTGGGGGTCATCGCCTTTTACACCCAGCCGCCGCGCGACGCGGGAGCGATCGCGCAGATCGCCCACGAGCTGCTCGCGGGGCTCGCGATCGGGTTGCTCTTCGCCGCTTTCGGGCCGAGGTCGCTGTGGGTGATCCTCTTTTCCGTGGTCGTGTTCGGCTACCTGCTGAAACCCCTCGGACTCGTGCTCGCGACAGGCGCCCTCATCTTCGGCAGCGCCTGGGGCGGGCATGAATTCAAGGTGAAGGAAGTGACGATTCTGTTTGTGGCACTGGCGATTTTCGCGGTCTACGCCTTCGTCAAGGGATTGGGGCTGCCGATGAATATCTGGCCGGCATTCTTGGAGTAACGGCGATGGAAGCGCTCTTTACCAATCTCAGCCTGGGCTTCGGCGTCGCGCTCTCCCTTCAGAACCTGTTTTATTGCTTCATGGGGGTGGTCCTCGGCACGCTGATCGGGGTGCTGCCCGGCATCGGCCCCGTGGCGACCATCGCGATGCTGCTGCCGGTCACTTTTACGCTTAACCCTACCTCCGCGCTGATCATGCTTGCCGGCATCTACTATGGAGCGCAGTACGGCGGATCGACCACCTCGATCCTGATCAACCTGCCGGGCGAATCTTCGTCGGTCGTGACCTGCCTCGACGGCTACCAGATGGCGCGCCAGGGCAGGGCGGG
>WNFI01037386.1_pt1 | contig 19231 bp, 16 predicted proteins | sample 5400471 | NCBI WGS metagenome assembly WNFI01 (sample SAMN13153348, study PRJNA577476) | soil metagenome | isolation source: 100 cm saprolite on Douglas fir-dominated hillslope | place: USA:California | collected 2013-09-17 | reverse complement strand
AAATCCAGTTGTACGGAGACGCGTGGGCGCACGATCGCGCCTCCGTGACCCACCAAACTCGACGAGAAGCGGGCGAAGATGACGGGATAGTCCGGCTTTGCGAAGCCGCTCTCGGCCGTATGGTCGGCATAGTTCAACCCAACGCAAATGATCTTCTCGGGCTTCCTCAGGGGCGGGAGTATGGCGACGCGATCAAGGTCGACCAGATTGCCTGATATCAGCCCGGACGCGGCGCTGACGAGAGTCTCATGACCCCCGGCGATCAGGCGCTCGAGGCTGCCCGGGAAGCGCGGGTCCAGTGCGGTGTACCCTCGATACTCACCGTCGCCGGTCTTGACCGCCACCCCCTCAGCCGAACCTTGACGAAACGATAACAGCCGCATTTCTACCCTCTCTCCGCCGACCGAGCCTATGCTCAAACTGTATTAGCAACCATCAAGTCTTGCGCGTTGCCGTCATGGGAAAGCTGCCGAACATGCCCGCGGACGCCTTACCCTCTAGCGTATCGCCTGCAAGCACCGCCTGGACCTTCACAATCATTTTCATCGGAGAGGTGACTTTCATGATGAACGTCACCTTGTCTCCTTCAATTTTACCGTCGGTGATCTCCATCGTCCCGGCGGCTCCAATATTGGTGCCGGTGAAACCCCCATTCCCGTCACTCTTAAGCGTGATGATGGATTTCTGCGCTCCCATGGGTGACTGCTGGGTGCAATCCCACTGGCCTTCGATTGACGCCATCCTCGTTTCCTTTCATAAGTTTGAACTGATACAAATTGCAAGCGGTGGATATGATTGGGGTGCGAAACCGGTTGCTGTCCTCGACCGCGGGTGTCCCGTTGGCTGCGGAGCCGTCGATCATGAGCGCAGTTGTTGGAAGGCGCCCCGGAAATAAGCCAGCGGCTCGCCTTCGGAAACGTCGCCGGAGACGGCCAATCCGATGATGATTTTGTGATCTCCTGCGATGAAGCAGTCATGCAACACGCATTCCACGTGGGCAATGGCCTCGTCGAGGATGGGTAATCCGACTTCGCCAATTCGACTCGTCACACCGCTGAACTTGTCGCCCCCTTTTCTGGCGAAGGACTTACACACGGCAGCGCCGTTCCTCCCGATGAAATTGATCGCGAACGACCTGCTTGCCTCGATCGCGAGCAAGGTTCCCGAGGCGAGATCCAAGCAGATCAGAAACATTGGCGGCGCCAGCGACAACGGCGTCACAGCGCTCATGGTCAAGCCGACGGGCGCCCCGGCGGCGTTGCGCGAAGTGACGATTGCAACGCCCGTAAGCCATTGCCCCGCGATGCTGCGAAAGGCGTCGCCGTCCATCCGACCCGGCGTCAGAAGCTGCTTACGCACCGTTCCGACACTCCCGGTTTGATCCGCGCCGTGTGAACGGCAGCGGAGCTGTCTCAGTTCTAATTTCGGCTACTCCCATGATGCTCTCCGTCATTTCTGCCTCGATAGCCTATCAGCTCAGATCGCCGGCGCGCATAGAAATATCTTTTTTTACTATGATCATCACAAGTGTGAAATTTACAACATATTTATCAAAAAAATATTTGTTTCTAGCCGAAGGCCTTATAAGGTGACAACGTGTTGGTGAGCAGGTTTGGACGAGCCGGGGTTGCAGTGTCGCTCCTGCTCCGAAATCAGTATTGGTTCGTAACCTGGGGGAGAGATAGTCATGGCGGTAATGGAAGGTGAGGTGGCGGTGAGGCTCGAGACGAGCAGACTGGGCGGCACGCTCGCTGCGGAGGTTCGGGGCGTCGATCTCAACAAAATCGACGATGCGATATTCGCGGCGATCCGCGCGGCGTGGCTCGAGCACCACGTGCTGGTGCTGAGGGACCAGGAGGTGACCCCTGCGGCGCTGGCGGAATTCGCCGCGCGCTTCGGGCCGATGAACGTGTTTCCCAAAGTCAAGGGGGAAGACGCCGCCAGGTCCAAAGAGCATGACGACGTGATCGTCATTCGGAACGTGGGCATTGCGCGCGCCTATACCGGCATCTGGCACTCGGATGCCAGCTCGTGGCAGGAGCCGCCCGCGACCACCGTCCTGTGTGCGCGCAAGCTGCCGCCGGTCGGCGGCGATACCAGTTTCGCCAACCAGCACCTGGCTTACGAAACGCTCAGCGAGGGCATGAAGCGCATGCTTCTCGGTCTCAAGGCCGTGCACCACAAGGAATACCAGGGCCACAATCGCAAGTCCGCCGTCCATCCGGTCGTGCGCAAGCACCCGGTACCCGGCCGGCTCGCCCTCTACGTGAACAGCTCTTTCGTGACGCACATCGAAGGCATGACCGCCGAGGAAAGCGCGCCGATCCTGCGCTTTCTGTATGAGCACATGACGCGCGCGGAATTTTGCTACCGGCACCGCTGGCACATGGGCGATGTGCTCCTGTGGGACAACCGCTCGGTCCTGCACCGCGCGACCCATGACTATGGGGACGATCCGGAAGCCCGTGTGATGCATCACCTGGAGTCGGGGTGCGAGCCGGTGATGGCCGCCTGAGCGGCCAGCGCCCGTAACCGGCCGCGGCCCAAAAGGGCGATCGACGCAAATCCAGAACAACAACAGGCGCATGACGATGCGGGCAGCTGCCTGGGAGTCGCCTCTGAAAAATAATACGACTTTGGGGAGAGTCAAAAATGCAGGTACATCAACGAATTTTTCTGAATACTTTCACGGCTGTCGCAGCGCTGTTCGTTGCAGGATCACTGGTTGATCGGGCCGCGGCTGAGACCGCCGAGGCGTCGCCCGACAAGGCCGCGAACCTGGATGAGATCATCGTGACCGCGCAACGTCGGGATGAAAATCTTCAAAAGGTACCGGTCGCGGTTAGCGCTTTCTCGACGCAAACTCTGCAGCAAGCCGGCATTGCCACGGCCCAGGAACTGGCACGGATCACACCATCCTTCACGGCCAGCTCTATTCTCGGAACGGCCGATGAGGTCTCCCTTAGTATCCGTGGGCAACGCACGGCCGAAGAGCGGATCACCAACGACGGGGCGGTGATCGCCTATGTTGCAGAAGTTCCCAATGCTCGGCCAATCGGCGTTGGCACCACCGGGTTTCTCGATCTGAAGTCTGTGGAAGTCGTGAAGGGTCCAGTGGGTACGCTGTTTGGCCGCAACACGACCGGCGGCGCCCTGCTGCTGACTCCCAATACACCCACGGATCGCTTTGAAGGCCAAGGTCGCCTGACGCTGGGCAACTACGGTGAGGCGATTGAGGAGGGGGTTCTGAATCTGCCGATCGCCGAGGGCGCGGCGTTCCGCATCGCGCTTACCGACGGAACTCGAAATGGTTATGTAAAGAATCGCGCTACCTTTCCCGACCTCGACAGCGAAAAATACCAGGGCGGTCGTGCCTCGTTTCTGTTTGAAAGCGGCGCCCTGACGTCGATTTTCTATGCGGACGGCGTGCACTACAGCAGCTCTGGCGGCGCGGGGGAATTGACCGCCGTGAACCCGACCGGCCTGGCCAACACTATTTTCCCGCTTGGCGTCGGCGGTGGATTGGTCCAGGCGCTCAACGAGCAGCGCGCTTCAGGCTTCTGGAGCGCGCGCACCGCAAGCCAGACCTTCGATCGGTCGCAAGTTTGGGGCGTCTCCAACACCACCACCTACGCCATTTCAGACAGGGTGACCCTTAAGAACATCATTGGCTACCGAGACAGTCGGGAGCAGGTCCACACCGATTCCGCCGACAGCCAATTCGTGGTGTTGCAGATTTCGTTGCCGGAATTCGCCAAGCAGTTCAGCGAGGAACCCCAGGTCCAATACGAAGGCGAAAGACTACGGCTCATTGGCGGGGCCTTCTACTTCCGCGAGAGGGGCTGGGGCGGCGGCTACGTAAACGCGTTCGGCCCTGCAGGGTACAGTACGGACTTCGATGAGCCCGCCGAAAACATCAGCAAATCGGTGTTCACAGAAGGTACTTATTCCATTACCGATAAATTTAAATTGACGCTAGGGACACGTTACACCTGGGACGAGCGGCGCTATTCACCAAGCATCCACGCTGATTACACGCAGAATCTCGCTGCCTCGGCGCTTGGTGCCGTCTGCGTCGAAACCGACGCTGCGGGCCTGCCACTGCCAGGATGTCGGGCCTTCGAGCGCGCAAGTTACAGAAAGCCGACCTTTAACGTCACTGGCCAATATGAGTTATCGCCCGCCGAACAAGTCTATGCCTCGATCCGCAGCGGTTTCCGCACTGGCGGATTCGCGGTCGGCTCACAGACGGCCCAGCAGCGCATTCCCTACAATCCCGAAACCGTGGTCAACTACGAGTTGGGATTCAAGGGGGACTTCCAGCTGGGCGAGACCGCGCTTCGCTTGAATGCGGCAGCCTACTTCAGCGACTACAAGAATATTCAGAAAACCGTCGTCAGTTGTCTCGGTGCTGCGCCTTGCGCGCTCATTGCCCGGGTGCAGAACGCCGCGGCGGCTACGATCAAAGGGGTCGAGGTCCAATTAACCTGGCGCCTCAGGGATGACTTCGATTTGTCGGGATTCTACAGCCACACCAACGCGGCATATCTTAAGTACACCACGGAAGGACCTGGCGGGGTGACGGTAGACCTCAGCCATCAGCCTTTCGCGAACCTGCCCGCGACCCAGGCGGGCGTTACTGCGCGCCACAAAATCCCCGTTCAGGGCCACGACCTCTCGCTGGTGGCAAATGAAAGCTACCAGAGTTGGGAAAATCTCAGCGAGGATGAGGCCCCCGAACTTGGGATAAGGCAGGGAGGCTACTCGCTACTGAACTTGCGCGCGGAACTGCCGGTGACGCCGTGGATGACGGTGGCGCTCTGGGGTCGCAACGTTCTAGACCGGCGTTACAACATTGCCGGTGCCAATGCCTACCTTACCTTGGGTTTTGCGTCTATGTACCCTGGCGAACCCCGCACCTACGGTGTCGATGTGAGCGCCAAATTTTGATATGGGTTTTTGTCTGAATTTCATGAGACTCGCCCGAATCACGTATGTGCTGATGTTTGGGAATGCGCCCCCGCCCCGCGTCGCTACGTTGTAATCACTATGTTTGACTTGTATAAATCCCGATGTATCCATAACTGACTGGCATCGGATCGTAGCTTGAGGAGGTCGCACGATGATGGTTACTAATGAAAACTACGAGAAACCCGCGCATGTTCCTGATGATTTCTTTGTCCCAGGCAATATATGGGAAGCAATGGGCGATCGTCCGCATGATCGTCTTCAACAGATCGCCAAGGGGCGCGAGATGATATTTCTTCAAACCCACCAAATTCCTGGCCATTCTCCTCAAGGAACGTGGCTTGCCGGGTCCGCACGGGTGGCCCGTCAGATTCTTTTGGATTCGGCAACTTTTTCCAGCAACAACGTAACAGGTTTTGCGCGACTCTTGGGGAATGACTTAATCTACTTCCCGGTTGACGTCGATCCTCCGGCTCATACCAAGTATCGGGCGCTTATAGCAAAGCATTTTATGCCGGCCAGTGTTTCCGCCCTTCGTGAAGTGGTGCGATCGCGGATCGACACGCTACTCGATGGAATTATCGCAAAGGGCGGATGCGAGTTCGTGGCGGAATTCGCGAAAGTGTTGCCAGCCACGATATTTTTAGACTTGGTGGGGCTGCCTCGAGAACGAGCCGATGATTTTCTTAAATGGGCGGACGTCTCGCTGTGCGCCCCGACGCCCCAGGAACGGATAGCGGCTATGGTATGCATCCGTGACTATCTGGCTTCGGAGATCGAATGTCGACAGAAAGATCCGCGGAATGACATTCTTTCCGCGCTCGCGAATGGCGAGATCGACGGACGGAGGCTTGAATTCCGCGAAGCGCTGGGTGGCGCCATGATTCTATACATTGCAGGACTCGATACAGTGGCGGGCCAGCTGGGCTGGATTTTCCGTCATCTTGCCGAGGACACCGAGCTCCAAATGTCCCTGCGTCGCGACCCTTCACGGCTCGCGAAGGTAAACGAAGAGTTCATCCGCTTCTTCTCAAGCGTGTGCTTCAGTCGGCGCGCCACCAAAGATGTGGAAATTGGTGGCGTGACGGTACGGAAGGGCGATTCTGTCACCTGTTCAACGACTATGTGCGGGCGGGATTCGACAGAGTTCAAAGATGCCGACCGACTAGACGTATCTCAACAACCGCGGCGCCACATGGCATTTGGATTTGGAATCCACAACTGTATAGGTCTCCACCTTGCACGGCTGGAAATTAATCTCGCGACGGAACGATGGCTCGAGCGTGTTCCCGAATTCGGGATTGCTGAAGGGGCCAGTACGCCAAGTCACGGGGGAAGCTTTATTGCGCTCGACTCTCTTCCGATCGTCTGCCGAGGGACATCCTCGAGAAGAATTGCAGCGCATGGGGGCAAATCTTGATGCTGATGGCTTTTGGAGATGCGATTTGAGCCAGATATGTGTCCGGCGCCGCGATGGAACAGCGCAGATTATTAGCGCACAGGCCGGGCTTTCTCTCATGGAGATTCTCAGGAACGCCGGTGTCGACGAAATTCTCGCGCTGTGCGGGGGTTGCTGCTCCTGCGCCAGCTGCCATGTGCAAGTCGATCCTCACTACTCAGATCAACTACAGCCGATGAGTGAGTCTGAAAACGATCTTCTCCACGGTTCTACTCATCGTAGTGAAACCAGCCGTCTAGCTTGTCAAATCGAGTTTCAGGATAAATTGGATGGCCTAATAGTAACGATTCCGCCTGAGGATTGATGCAAGGCCCTAAGGTCGCTAGATATGTCGGCGCAAATTCGATCCGCACTCGTGGGACTGGCAATGACGTCAATCGGTCAGTTAAGGTCGAATATTCGATGAAGGTATGGATGTGTCAATTTTGTGGCTGGACGTATGATGAGGCCAAGGGTGATCCGGCCAGCGGCTTGGCGCCAGGCACGCGTTGGGAAGATGTACCGGAAGATTGGAGTTGCCCAGACTGCGGGGCGACGAAGTCGACGTTTGAGATGGTAGAGATTTAGACATCCCATGTATTTCAGCCATTAGACATCTGCGAACCAGCACGGGCGCCGCCGGTTCTGGCGCCGTAGTCCAGAAACCTTGCCAATATGCGATTCCAACCACACAACAAGTTCACGCTCAACGGAGGAGCGAATATCGACTTCCACCATATAGATAATCTCGTTTGCTGGTTACGTGCCCATCGAAGTCGAGGGCAGAGTCCTGGCCATCTCTTTGAGACGGATTGATCCGTCGGCCAGCAGCGCTATATCGATGCGCGCGCCGTTCGCCACCAATACCTTGCCCTCTACAAAGTCCTTGGGTGCATTGACGCAATCTAATGCGACGATATGTCCGCGTTTTAAGTAAACCAGAGCGAAACTTCGCGCCGAGGGGTCACCACGCAACACGGTGTGATCGTGACCCAAGCACAGGCCGACTGTTTGCAGCTTCAAATCGTACTGATTGGACCAAAACCAAGGGACCGTCAGATATCGCTCCGGAGTTCCCGCGATGGACTTGGCGACAACTGCAGCTTGATCTACAGCGTTCTGGACGGATTCCAATCGAATTGTCGCTCCGCCGGCAAATTCATTGACATGCGCGGCACAATCTCCAATGGCGTAGATGTTGGGCAAACTCGTGCGGCAAAATCCATCGACCATAACGCCGTTACCGCCCTCTGCACCCGCGCTGAGCAGCGGCTCGACAGCGGGGAGAATGCCAATGCCAACGATTACCATTTGAGCCGGTATCAGGTGACCCGTCGCTAGGCGTACACCGGTTACGCGGCCACACTGTCCCTCGATGCCCTCAACTTGTGCGCAAACGCGGACGTCGACATCATGGCCTCTATGCTCGGCTTCATAAAAGTGCGACAACTGCTCTCCGGCAACACGCGCCAAGACTCTGTCCATCGCTTCAAGCACGGTGATACGCTTGCACACCTTGGAAAGTGTTGCGGCCGTTTCAAGGCCTATGTATCCACCGCCGACGATGACGATATCGGTGACGCGATTGAGTTCATTCTGTATCCGGTCCACATCTTGGCAGGTGCGCACATAATGGACGCCCATCAGGTCGTGACCGGAGCAGCCGAGGCGGCGGGGATAACCACCCGCCGCCCAAACTAAAGTACCATAGGCAAATGTTCGCCCGTCGGACAATCGGACTTCGCAGTGCTTTGAATCGACCGTGACGACGCGGCTTTCACTCAGCAAAGAAATACCCTGCTCATTCCAATAGTGTCTGGGCCGAATCAAGAGCCGATCGAACGACCTGCTCCCGGCGAGATAGTCCTTGGAGAGAGGCGGGCGCTCGTACGGTAAATGAGGCTCGTCACCTATAATGGCGATCGATCCAAGGTACTTGCGCTGTTTAAGAGCGATCGCGGCCTGTGCGCCAGCTTGCCCGCCGCCCACAATCAATATGTCGTATCGTTCCACTGACCGCTTCCTTTTCGCTTCGCCATGAATCGGCTTGTAGGGCATGCCGGCTCTTTTGCGCGATCTACGATCCTCTGCAATAGTCGTACAAATAAATCTCGACAACTTTCGTTGCGACTCGACAGTGTGGGATCGGAGCGCGTCACGGGGCTGATCGAGTGGCACCAGGTGCGCGCCGGTGCCGGGCATGGAGAGATAGTCTTGGTTTAACGACGGTCAAATCAGATCTCCCCAAGGCTGTGCGATTCTCGCTGTACACGCGCTCATGCTATGAAGTGATGACAGCACATGCATTTCGTAACGTCAGAGCCGCAAAAGTAACCATTGCACCGCATCGTATAAATTAAGCCTATCTGGGTCCACACTTGGATCGCAGCCTAGCGGCGTGGGACCCACGACATATCACGAGTGTGATAATGCGCTTTCGGTCGTCGTTCGCGAGCGTAACTTTCAATCGTTGCGCTATGATTGGATGAGCGGATTAATCGCCAGGAGAAATGCTCATGACAGTGCTCGCATATGCTTCGAAACAGCGCAGCGTAAGAGATAGCGTGTCGGATGATGAGTGGCAGCGGCGCGTCGGTCTAGCTGCCCTCTATCGTATTCTAGATCTGTATGATATGACCGACCTCATCTACAATCACATCACCGCCCGTGTGCCCGGAGAACCCGGCCATATCCTTCTGAATCCTTACGGTCTTCTGTACAGCGAAGTGACCGCGTCCAGTCTTTACAAGATCGATCTCGACGGAAATGTGATCCTCAAACCGGATTCCGACTACGGTTTGAATGATGCCGCATATGTCATTCATAGCGCTGTGCATTCGGCTCGTCACGACTTGGAATGCGTCATCCATACGCACACAAAAGCTGCCGTAGCGGTCTCCGCGATGCAATGTGGCCTACTTCCCATTAGCCAACAAGCGCTCACGTTCAACGGATGCCTTAGTTATCACGACTATGAGGGTCCGGCGTTTGATCTTGGCGAGCGCGAGAGACTCGCTCACAATCTCGGTAACAACAACACCATGATACTGCGTAATCATGGCGCTCTTGCCGGAGGGCGATCGCTCATTGAGGCTTTTCTGAACATGTATCTACTGGAATCGGCGTGCAGTATTCAAGTGGCGGCGATGGCTGGTGGAAATGCCCTGGCGATGGCGTCCAATGAGGCAATAAGCCGTACGAGGGAGATCGTCAAAAGCACGCGGGGTTCTGGAAACTCACTCGAGTGGAACGCGCTTTTGCGCAAGGTGGAGAAGGCGGATCCGTCTTACAAGGATTGACCCGAGGCTGCATCGCGCTATTGAATATAATCACCGCGCTTCTGATACAGCGATTCGTTTTGCGGGTCACAACGGGCTAGGTCGCGCTGTAATGGGGTAGTGTTCTTGGATTTCTGCGTGCTGTCTGATCTGAGCGTGATTTCACTTGCGCAACGAGTAGCGTTGGTGACGGGCGCCTCGCGTGGCCTCGGATATGAGAAAGAGCCGCGACTCTCCTATCATCGAAGTCAGGCGCAGCGCTCGCTCGAGAGAGTCCGGTGTCGGTGGGAACGTCCGGATCGGTGAGAAGCATTTCGAGTCTCGAGCATCGCTCGCACAATCAAAGATCACGTAGCCTCGAGGTATTTGTCGAGTTCACGGTGCATGTTTACGATGAGACTTTCCTGCTTCTCGGCCATTAGTGTGGTTCTGATTGCCATCGAGTGCATTCCTTGCTGCTGCCGAGTCACGCTGGTGAAATCTTGGCTTGGGATCAGATACCAGTTCTTTGGATCCTTGAGATCTCCTTCGACGTTGCGGGTCTCCCATTTCGGCGGTGTCTGACCTTCCGGGTACGTCCGGATCGAGTACATGTCGAAAATGCACCAGTCAGGATCGTTGTCTTTTGTCGGGCGTGCCCGGTACATCACGGCGTTCCCGAAGGACGGTAGAAACGTGATGTGCGGAAAAATGTGCATGTCGGTACATCTAGCCAACGCTTCGAATTCGCCAATTGGCCGGGCTTGGGCTGCGTAATGTTCACGAATGACCTTCTGGAATTCCTGGCCGACGGTCACGCCTTCCGGTAATTTCCTTCGGCGCATGGTGCGAGCGATGTCTACCTCTTCAGCATGCACCATGGAGTCATGCCCCACGTACATGTTCGAGAGACTTCGCAAAAGGGTGTCTGTTTGCTCCTCCTGGCTCATCGCCTCGAGAAGAGTCTTCGGAAGCCGGCCCATGGAGGAGGCGCCGGCAGAATGAAAGAGGCCATGGCCGTTGGCCATTGGTTCATAAGTCCAAATGGAGTTAGCCACCTCCGGAGTCCTTCCACCGATCAATTGCGGGTGCGTTTGCGGGACGTGATATGCCTCTATGAATGCTTCCTGGGCGACTTTCCAATTGGCGTTCACACGGGCGGAAATATGCCAATGGAACTTCATATCACCAAGTTTAACCCCGTCAACGATGTCTTGGATCGGAGCGATGTTCTGTTCGAATGGCGTGGGATTTTTGTCAAGATTGATATACACGAAGCCGGCCCAAACTTCGACGTGCACCTCTCTCAAGTGAATCTCTTGATCACTAAGACAGGAACCTTTGAATTCCTGGCGCTCGGGGACGTATGTATTCTCTCCCTGAAGGTTCCATTTCCAGCCATGAAAGGGACATATGATCTGACCTAGTTGGAAGCGTCCGGAACCCAAGGCTAGAGCGGTAGCGCGGTGTGGGCAGACGTTATGGTAGGCCTTTACGGTATTCTCATCGGCCCGCACCACGACGATCGATTCATTGAGTATATCGTAGACCGTATAGCTGCCGGGGCTGGGAATTTGATCTATTCGGCAGGCCATTTGCCACACCTTTGGCCAGAACAATTCCGCCTCGAGCTTGGCAAATTCTCGATGCGTGTAGCGGGTGACAGGAATACCATGCAACCCTGTTTTCCACTCCGCAGGCAATGGCTGTTTGCCCTTCACGGAGGGTTTAGACACGCTGGCGACTGGAGACATCGGATGTTCCTTCTCGTTTCACTCGGCTTGAGCACACGGGTCAGATCGAAGAGTCAAAAATCAATAACGCAATGACCCAAAAGCACGTAGCCAAACCAACCAGGCCGTATACCGCTACCTTGTGAACGACAATGATCGATCACCGGTATATTAACCTTCTCGCGACGGTGGTGGATTGGCTAGCCTCTCATACAACTGCCAAAATCGAGCGCACGCTGTCGGCTATCCTTGCCATCACGTCCTCCGGGCGCTTCTTCGACGGACTCATGCGGTTGTGGCAAATAGACACCGCCAGCTTGCGATCCATGTCCGCCCAACCGATGCTGTTTCCGGCGCCTGGACTACATATCGCAGTGTCGTTGGCGACCGCGCATACAGGGGGCCGATCGATTCCCAGCCAATATCCATACGCACTCAGGGGCAACGGCATACCAAACATTACCGGGTCCGGCTCGGCTGGATGCGGTCGCGGCTCCTTAAATGCGCGCACACGTTCCGCGGAAAGTAGCCGCACGCCGCCCAGCGTCCCCCCTTGAGCCAGCATCCCCCAAAAGCGCGCGCAACTGCGCGCGTTACAAATCCCGCCCACTGCTGGGAGTTCAGCCTGCTGGACGCGGCGGTCGCTGAACACCTCCGGCACGAGCGCCACCTGTGGTGGTATCGCGGCAAGAAACAAATCAGGCGGGGAGGCGTGGGGGGGCGAAGCATTGAATAACTTGGCGACTCGCGGCACGGCCTGGTCAGGAACGCCGAACCACAGGTCCGCAATGCCCAACGGGTCGCTGATTTCCTCCTTTACGAAGCGACCGAAGCTGCGATGCAGTGGGTCCGTACGCCGCACTGTCTCGCCAAGCACCCAGCCAAAGGTCATTGCGAGATAGTGTGTGTGCGTACCTGGCGGTGTCAGCGGGCTCAACTCGCTAATGCTCGACGTCATCCAGTTCCAATCACATATGCGTTCAACAGTCGTCCCGAGAGGCATCTGAGGAATGCCAGCACGGTGCGTGAGGACATGCCGCACGGAAATTTCCGCCTTGCCGTTGCCACCGAACTCTGGCCAATAGCGTGCGATGGGTGCATCGTACTCGAGCAAGCCGCGTTCCGCCTGGATGTGAACCGCGGTCGCTACTATCGCCTTGGAGACGGAGAATATATTGAACAAGGTCTCGCCATTAACGCGCTGACCATCGTCGGGATTAGCCAAACCTGCCCACGTATCAACCACGAGTTCCCCATCTAGATACGCCGCCACCTGGACACCGATCTCTTCTCCCGCGTCGATGGCCCGCTGAATGGTTTCGAAAACGGCATCATTGGCGTCAGGTCGCCCCGATTTTGTTGTCATAAGTCTTCCCAAGGCTGCATTCCGTCAGGGCAGATAGTGAGTCAGGCAAATATAATCTGAGCGACTCAATCATCAACGGACCACAACGTCAAGAATACCGACGCGGTCTCCACTATCCTCCACATATGTGGCAGATGTCGGTAACCGGCTGATCCTGAGTTGGAATCAGAGGGGGCGATAGTTCATTATGAAGAGCCAGGCCCTAGGATCTGGCTACGGCGGCGGTGGCATTTTCCGTTGCGGTGGAAATGCCTTTGCATGAACGCGGAGAGCTATCGAAATGAACGCACAATCAAGGTTGGAGGGTTTTAGCGACACGGATTTTGACCCGTTCACGCTAGATGTCAAAATTTATGGCGATACACTTAATCCTTATGAAAAGATAGCTGAACTGCGAAAGTCGGGTAACGTGCACGCTGGGGAGTATCGTACGTTATTCATGCCGGAGCGCAATAAGGCTCTTCAAGAGTTCAATTTCAAATATTTCACCGTTCTGGGTTATGACCTGGTGAAACATATATTGGCTAATCCAGATCTCTTCTCCAATAAGATTCATAGGCACACGATTGGCCGAAGCTTTGGTCGATCACTCACCACTATGGACGCTCCCGAGCATCCGATTTACCGACGCATCTTCCAGAAGGTCTTCTTGCCGGATGCCATAAAACACTGGGGGGAAAATGTGGTTGAGCCGATCGTTCAGGACCTAATTGGCAAGTTCGCTCAGCGCGGCCGCGCGGATCTTATTGATGAGTTCACGTTCAGTTATCCGTTTCAAGTTATTTTCCGTCAACTTAATCTCCCCTTGGAGGATCGGGCGACGTTTCACCGGCTTGCGATTGCTCAAACGGTTTACCCATTCGATGTTGAGCATGCCGAAGAAGCCGGGCGAAAATTGGGCGCGTATTTTGTCGAGCTCATACGGGACCGACGCGAGAAGCCGGGTGATGACATGATCAGTGCACTCGCGAATGCTGAGGTCAGTGGCGAGAAATTGCCTGATGAAGTGGTGGTGTCTTTTTTACGGCAGCTGCTAAACGCCGGCGGCGATACGACCTATCGCATGACGGGAACTCTGCTCGCTGCGTTGTTGCAGAATCCGGATCAACTTCAGGCTGTGCGTGACGACAGAGAGTTGATCCCTCAGGCAATTGAAGAGGCGCTACGTTGGGATGGCCCCATCACCGATACTTTCCGGCTGACAACACGCGACACGGAGTTGGCCGGCGTCCCAATTCCTGCTGGCGCCGTGGTCGATGTAGTCTACGGATCGGCAAATCGCGATCCAGCGTACTATCCGAATCCCGACAAGTTCGATATTTTTCGCAAGCCAGCCCATCGCCATTTTGGCGTTGGTGGAGGACCGCATGTCTGCATCGGCCAACATCTCGCCCGGCTGGAGATCAAGCGGGCGCTTAACGTAATCTTTGACAGGCTGCCCAATCTACGGCTCGATCCAAACATGCCGCTGCCCGAAATCAGAGGTTTTCGGCTTCGGACTGCGGCTCATCTGCACGTCGTGTTCGATCCTGTGAGCAAACACTAGAGTTCGGCTTGTAAGATTCAATTTTTTTGACCGAGTTTGACTACATCATCATTGGTGCGGGTTCCGCGGGTTGCGTGTTGGCCGAGCGGCTCACGGCCAATGGCAAGTTGACGGCGCTCGTCATCGAGGCGGGAGCCTCGCGCGGCAATTTTCTGCTCGAGATGCCCACGGGTTTTATCCGCTTAGGTGCCGCGTCGCCGCATCGTTGGATGTATCAGATTGAACCAGAGTTGGGTAATGCTCAGCGAGCCGAAGTCTGGCCCCGCGGGCGGGTTGTAGGAGGATCAAGTTCCGTCAATGGCATGATCTACAATCGTGGTCGCAGGGACGACTATGAAGAATTGGGATCGGTGGCGGGTCCATTGTGGAATTGGGCGTCGATGCTTCCCTACTTGCGTGACGCCGAGGATCATACGCTTGGCGCGAATGAGGTGCGTGGCGTGGGCGGACCCCTAGGGATAACAATGCCTCCGCATCATCCCTATTTCGACGCGCTTATTGCGGCAGGCCCGCAAGTGGGCCTGAAACCGACAGAAGACGTGAATGACGCGTCGGCCGACGAAGTAATTGGTTATGCCCCATGGACCATTCGCGGCGGTGTGCGATGTTCAGCCTATACTGCCTTCCTTGCGCCGAGCCTCGCGCGCAGCAATCTGACAGTTATGTCGAGCACGCGGGTCGACAGGATTATTGTCGAAGCACGGGTGGCCAAGGGTGTGATCTGCACTGGTGATCATGCGGGGCATTATTTTGCCCGACGCGATGTCATCCTCTCCGCCGGTGCAATTGCGACACCGCAGTTGCTCATGCTGTCGGGGATCGGGGACGCGGAGAAGCTTCGCGCGCTCGGACTCGACGTGATACAGCACGTCCCGGAGATTGGCCGGGACTTGGTAGAGCATCGAACGATGACCATGCGTTTCCGCGCGCGCGTGGGCGCAAGCATCAACAGCAGTTATATGGGCGCCCGGCTGTATGCGAACCTTGCCCGTTTCGTCCTGCGACGAGACGGACCGATGGCATATGCTCCGTTTTGTGTCGCCGCCTTCCCCCGGATTCTCGAGGAGTCGCGGCGCGCGGACGCAGAGATACTTTTTGCGAACTATAGCCTGGATCCAAAGGCGGTGCCGCGAAGTGTCGAGAAGGAGCCCGGGGTCAATTGCGTCTTCTTTCCGCTGCGGCCGACGAGCAAAGGCTGCATCGAATTACGCTCGCCGAACCCTGCTGTTCCTCCGATAATCAGGCCGAACTACTTGTCAACTTCAGCCGATCGGAAGATTGCAATCGGCCTGGTGAGGCGCGTTCGGGAGCTGTTCCGACAGAATTCACTCGCGGGTTATGTCAGGAGTGAGGTGTTCCCCACGGCCGGTGTGGAAAGTGATCAGGACTTACTTGATGTTTGGCGGGAATCCGGCGGCTGCGGCTATCATGCCATTGGCACGTGCCGAATGGGAACGGATGAAGCAGCGCCTGTCGACACCAACCTGCGACTACGGGCAGTTCGCAACCTCAGAGTAATGGACTGTTCCGTGCTACCTATGATGGTCGCGGGCAACACCAATGCGCCGATCATGGCGATGGCGGCGCGTGGGGCAGATTTGATGCTGGAAGAAAAGCATTGACAATGTAATCCTGACGCCCGCCTTAGTTCGCTACGGCTACTAACGATTATCGGCAAGCACCCTTCTTAGGACGGTCTGGACGAGGGCCGCCATCGGCCAACCTGCATAGACAGCGAGATGCATGATGAAGGCCTCCATGCTTTTGGAATCAACGTCTCCGCTGCTCAGAGCAACCTTCACGTGTGTTTCCAGCCCGACGCCACCGACGAAAGCGGCACAGACGACGGAAATCAGTCGACGTTCGCGCCTGGTAAGACCTGGCTCGTTCCAAATCTCACCGAAGACAATATCACGCGTTCGGCGCGTAAAGGGAGTGAGCTCGCCCGTAGGGGGTTCTAGGCCGGTTACCTCGAGAAACGTCTGATCCGCAAGCAGCTTCATCTCGTCGGACACGGAAACTCCGTTATGGAGCCACGCCGATCTACGTCTGGTTGCGCCCGGATCACCGCTCGCCCGTGGGCACTGTGATGCGGTAAACGTCATAGCTGATGGATGGCGCTCCCGCGCGATAGTCGAGCTGTCCCACACCTACGAACTGCGAGCGATTGAGATCCTGATAGGTAGCCGCGCCCGTGAGCATCCGGATGGTTGTACGGGGATGGAATATGCCTTTCGGGGGGGTACCGGCTCGCGCCCGATCGTAGCCGTCGACGCCCATATCGACCAAGCCGGAGTAGGAGAGTTGGACAATCGCGCTATCGTCGGTCTCCAAATGCAGTTTGACGTCGGCCACCAAGACGCCGTCTTTCCGTAGCAACGCCCAATCTGCTCCTCCAGCCAGTATTCTGCCTCGCAACCGCGGTCCGGAAAACTTCCCTTCGCCAATGAAGCCGGTGAACCTGATCCCTTCCGGTGTATCGCCGGTGACGATACGATGCGTCGTATGAAGAGTGAGAGAGCAAACGTGCTCCATTGCAAACGGATAGTCGAATTTACTGGTCTCGGTCATGAGCGATACTCCCTCCAACGTGTATGCTAGCACCCGGCTTGCCGCGATCAAGCCGCCTTGCCGAAGAACCCCAGTGATCAACATGTATGTGTTTTGTCAACGATCCACGGTTATTTCACAGTAAGGAACGTGTAGTGCCGCCGATATACTGACTCGCACGACCCGTGAGTTGCCGTGCTGACACATCTTAATTTCAGAGACTTCGGAAGCTTGCGGCTCGATCTCAAACTACGTTCGTCAATGTGGAGTAGAGGCGAACACAGCCTCACAATTGCGGCTGCGCCTACTCGAGCCACCGCATCGTTGACGCGAGAGAGCTTGTACTCATTCTGTAAACCGTCTTCGCTCAGCCTATCAGAAAGCCACCATCGATGGCGATCAACTGTCCCGTGACGTAACTGGATGCCTCGCTGGCGAGGAACAGGCACGCAGCTGCTACATCAGCCGGCTGTCCGCGACGACCCAGCGGAATACGGTCGCCCTTAGTGATCGGTCCATGTGGTGGATTACCGGCGGCGGATTTTATCGCGTTCTCGGTGGCAATCGATCCCGGCATGATGCTATTCGCACGGATATTATGTGAACCGTATTCCAACGCGATGGAAATCGTTATGTTGTTAACTGCCGCCTTCGCAGCTCCGTAGTGAATGTTGTCGAATACGCAGGCTTTGACGGCGTTCACGGAGGCGATGTTGATGATCGATCCGCCGCTGCCGCGCTTCATGATTCGGACGGCTTCCTGAGTGCAAATAAAGACGCCACGAAGATTGATCCCGATATTGCGGTCAAAGAACGCGGGATCGACGTCCTCGAAGGGTTTAAAAGGATAAATCGCTGCGCAATTTACCAGCACGTCGAGACCTGCAGCCTGGTCACGAACGGCTTGGAACATAGTCGTGATGGAACTTGGATCGCCTTGATCCAGAGGCAGGCCAATCGCCTGATTCGCCCTTCCGCCAGCGTTGATCGCGCCAACAAGCGAACTCAAGGCTTCCTCATTGATGTCCGCTCCAATCACTTTTGCGCCCGCGTGTGCAAACAGCATGGCGATTTCCCGCCCAATGCCGGCCGCCGCGCCCGTGATTAAGGCGGTCCTGCCTTCCAATCCGAACAATTTGGCCACTATACTTTCGTTGATCATGGGGTTCTCGATCGTAGATGTCATACTACTTGAGATAGAGCTTTGTACCAGTTGCACGACGTGCAATGCGTGAGCTGCGCAAATAGTCGTCCGTCTTAGCTGCGTTGATTGAATCGACGGCCGATGAGTGCGGCCGTGATGTTGGTTTTCTGCACGTCAGTCGTCCCACCGGCAATTCCCCAAGCGAAACTGTCGCGCACGCGTTGCTCCATGGGGTATTCCCGGGAATAACCATAGCCGCCCATAATCTGCATGCCGTTGATCGCCACGTCGCGTACCATTTCGTTCGCAAAGCACTTGGCAATGCTCGATTCGATGACTGATGGTAACCCCTGCGCCGCGTTTGTGGCAGCTCGATAGATGAGCAGTCGCGCCGCCTCTACTCGCATGGCCATGTCGGCAATTTTGAGCTGCACCGCCTGAAAGTCGACTATGGATTTGCCGAACTGGCGACGCTCCTGTGCATACGCGGTAGCGTCCTCTAGCGCGGCAGCTGCAATGCCCAGCGACATTGTGGCGTTTCCGCAGCGCTCCAGCCCGAAAGCGCTCATGAGTTTGCTGAAGTTGCCCGCCGGGACGATGAGGTTATCCCGAGGTACTCGTACCCCGTCGAAGAAAATATCGGCGGAAGGGATACCGCGAAAACCCATGAGCCTTTCGGGGCGTCCAAAACTGACGCCGTCGCGTTCCTTCTCGACGATCACGGCGCCGATGGCTTTCGCGCCCGGCGCGTCGGATAGTCGGCAATAAACGATATACGCATCCGAATGGCCAGCGCCCGAACACCAGCGTTTTTGCCCGTTCAGAACGATCTCGTTGCCCTCGAATCGGCCTGACGTCATCAGATCGGTGAGCGCAGTGCCGGCTGCCGGCTCCGACATCGATGCTGCAAGGACTTTCTCTCCGCGTACTACTGCGGGAATGAAGCGCTGCTTCAGCGACTCAGTGCCATAGTGCTGCAAGGTGCGAACGGGCCCGGTGGCGCTTTCAAATACTGGCCACGCTACGGCGGGAGAGATCATTGCAAATTGTTCGAGTACTAGAAGAGCCTCGAGATGACCCAAGCCCATCCCGCCAAACACTTCCGGAAGATTGACGCCCAAGAAGCCCATCTCGGCGAATCGCTTACGCATGGTCAGGGGCAGAGGCTCATCTGTCTCCTCAAGCTTACGTGCAAGTGCTGGCAGCTCGGAGCGCGCGAAGCGACGCGC
>WNFI01711384.1_pt1 | contig 19233 bp, 18 predicted proteins | sample 5400471 | NCBI WGS metagenome assembly WNFI01 (sample SAMN13153348, study PRJNA577476) | soil metagenome | isolation source: 100 cm saprolite on Douglas fir-dominated hillslope | place: USA:California | collected 2013-09-17 | reverse complement strand
TGCTGTCTGATTTTGCCAGCATGACGACATTGACAATATCTGCTACCTCATCTGATTTCATCCACGCAGTACCTCCATACGCACTTCTGCTGCCCCAATCACAATAAAACCATGGTGATGCTTTATCATATGCATTATTTTTCAAATCATCCCAGCTGGTAATTGGTCCTGACGCATCAACAGTATTTTTTGTCCAGTCAGTACTGTTCCATCCGACATCACCCGAGCTGTGTACATATCCTCCGGCAGTTGAAGAGAACCACGCTTTGACAGGCTGACCGCCGTTAGTTAATACTTGTCCTGCAGTAGCATTGACTGCAGCAACCCACGCGTCGGAGTTAAGTTCTTTTTTAACAACTTGACATGATTGGCTTGGACAGATACTGCTTGCACCATTGTTTGTCACAGCTAATGCATAAGACCTCGCAGCGATTGCTTGTGCTTTGAGTGCTTCCGTAGGCCAACTTGCGGGAATTTCGTATATATGTTTGACATAGTCTTCAATACTCCAGGTATCATCAAAACTTTGTCCGTATTCGTTAGTCCCTGTCACATGAATATTTGTTCCTGTGCTCTGTGTTGAAATTTGTACGTTGGCAAAATAGGCATTCAAAATATCTGATGCGGATTGTCCTGCTTCTGCTCTTCCTTTTGCTCCATACTGGCTCATGCCGACTCTATGCGGAACACCTGCAGTGAAAAAACCAAATTTCGGACTAAATCCGGGATCTTTGCCATTTGCCAAGTCACTTGAGCACCCGCCGCTCACTGTGTATGCGGAAGTTGGCAAGTTTAAACTTGCTTGTTTTGCGGCAATTAAGGCTTGTTGTTTTGCAGATAACGCGGCAATTTGTCCGCTTAGAGTTGATTGATATGCTTTTGCTCCCGCAACGACTTTATCTAATTTTGCCGATTGTTCATCAAGGCTTACTTTCACTGAGACTAAACGCTGCTGGTCACTCTCCAGAGTACGTTTTTTTACTTCAAGATCCTGGATAGATAAAGCAATATTGGTAATAATCATTTTGTTCTGGTCAGTAGTTGCTTTCTGAAAAGCCATTGCTTGCGTAAGATCAGACGCGTTACTTGCGGAAAAGAACATGAGAATTGGAGAATCATAAGAGCTTTGAATATAAAAATCGCGGATTGTCTGGTTGAGTACTACTTCTTTTTTTGCGAGGTCAGTGTAGCTTGCGTCAATTATTTTTTTCTTTACGGCAATGTCTATCTCTATAAATCCTACGCGTCCTTTAATATCTGCGATCTGCTTCTGCATGGATACGAGTTGTGATTCTAATGGCTTTGTTGCTTTGATTGACATATTGAGCGATGCATTGAGGTCATTGATTTGTTTGGTAAGATCATCCAGCTCGTCTGAATGAATGGTTCTGACATACAAAAAACCTGAGAGAATAAGCAGCAGAAATACAAATCCAGGGAGCAGGAATTTCTTCATATGTTTATTATAGCAGACGCATACTAATATTCCTCTTGCTCAAATCGATTTTTTTCTATAGTATACACTCATGCAGCAATTAGATGTGTTGTGCGTTGGAGACGGGATTATTGACGCGTTTTTGCTGTTGCAACATGCAGATGAGCATTCTCATGAAGCAGATGAGGGACGGGAATTTTGTTTTCGATTAGGTGCCAAAATTCCTGTGGATGATTGTCAGTTTTTACTTGGTGGCGATGCTTCAAATGTAGCTGTTGGTTTATCAAGATTAGGCTTTACAACTGCCTTAGTTGCAGAAACAGGCGATGATGCATTTGCGCACATGATTACAGTAGGTTTGGAAAAAGAACATGTAGGATTAGATTTCTTCAAACAAACTCCCAATACTCCCGCGACATTTTCTGTAAATATTGTCTTCATGCAGGATAGAACTATTTTATCAAGACATGTAAAACGAGCGCACGATTTGCAGTTTCAATCGGCACAAACAAAATGGGTATATTTGACTTCAGTTGGAGAAGAATGGAAAGGATTGTACCAAAGAGTTTTAGAGTATGTCAAAGAGAAGAATGTAAAGCTTGCTTTCAATCCAGGCAGTCACCAGTTGAAAGAAGGAAGAGATAGTTTTATGAATGTTTTACATGCAGCGGATGTGGTATTTGTCAATCGCGAGGAAGCAGAAAAGATAGCGTATGGCACTGAACGTATGACCGATGGTTTCAACCAACCGGAAACACTGTTACGCGAGCTACAAAAGCTTGGACCTAAAGTTGTGAATATTACTGATGGTGATCAGGGTTCATATGCTATAGATCAAACAGGTAAAGTATATCATCAAGGTATTCTTCCAGGTAAGTTTGTACAAAAGACGGGCGTAGGAGATGCATATGCTTCAGGTTTTTTGGCATCTTTTATGCAGGATGAAACTGATATACAAAAAGCAATGCTTTGGGGAGCAGGAAATGCTTCTGCTGTGATAGAGCATATGGGAGCGCAGGGTGGGTTATTGACGAAAGAGCAATTAATCAAACGGGTTATGTTATGAAAATATATTTAGGGACAGATCATGCGGGATTTGCTTTGAAAGAAGTAGTAAAAAAGTTTTTGCAACAGGAAGGGTATGCAGTGGAAGACTGCGGCGCCTATTCTTTTGATAAAGATGATGATTATCCGGATTTCGTTGGGAAAGCGGCACAGAATGTCTCAAGAGATCCGGAGAATACCCGGGGTATTGTTCTTGGAGGTTCGGGAGAAGCGGAAATGATGGTTGCGAATAAATATAAAGGAGTTCGCTGTGCACTTTTTTATACCCCTGCTATTCCTGTTACTGCTGCGGATGTGACTGGACGGATAAGTACTGACCCATTTGAAATTATCCGTTTGACCCGTGAGCATAATAACGCGAATATGCTTTCATTAAGCGCGCGATTTTTGAAAGAAGAGGATGCGCTGAAAGCAGTAAAATTGTGGCTTGAAGAACCATTTTCCAGAGACGCGCGGCACGTGAGGAGAATTGAGAAGATAAAGGAGATAGAAAATGAATCCTTTTGATTCATACAAATTACAAAACGAAGTTATTCCGAGTCCTGGGACAGAGGATAGGGATTGGTCAGCAATAGAGAAAAAGATTGAGTTAGTAAAACCGTTTGTAAAAACTGTTCATATTGATGTGATTGATGGAAAATTTGCATCAAATACTTCTTTTTCAGATCCCACGCCATTTAAAAAATTCACTAAAGACCCGCCTGATGGCGAGGCAAGCATTTTTTTTGAGGTGCATTTGATGGTTGATAATCCGATTCAGTATCTTAAGCCATGGGCTGATGCGGGATTTAAACGATTCATTGGCCATATTGAAAAAATGCCTGATATTGCTGAGTTTGTAGCACAGGGGCAATTGTTGGGAGAAGTGGGTTTGGCTATTGATAAGCAAACTCCTGTTGACGCGATAAAAGTAAGTTATGATGATTTGGATGTTGTGCTGGTAATGACAATTCAAGCAGGGTTTTCGGGACAAAAGTTCGAAGCAATGCTTTTGGAAAAAGTAAAACAGATTCGAGAAAAATCAGCGTCTATTCCCATTGAAGTAGATGGCGGAATTGCAGACAAAACTATTCTTATGGCTAAAGTTGCGGGCGCGAATCGTTTTGTGTCAACCAGTTTTCTATTTTCTTCCCCTGATCCGCGGGGGCAGTATGAAATCCTCAATGGGTTGGTTAAAGAGTAAAAGAGGGGTAATTGCCGGTTGCGGATTAGAACAATTCATGGAATTTTCTGTTCCTAGAATAAAATATTCAAATTTTCCTGAACATTGTCTTTGTACAATATTACGTGGAGGAGTATACGGATTATCCTGTTGATTTTTTAAGAGACTACTCATAATATCATGCCAGATCGGGGCAGCACCTGTAATGCCTGATGCCAGTGTTTCGCTCATTGGAGAATTATCATTATTTCCTACCCATACAGTAACTACTTTGTCCTTGGTGTATCCCATTGTCCAGTTATCTCTCTTGTTATCCGAAGTGCCAGTTTTGACAGAAACAATATGTCCTTGTAGGTTGAGTGGTGAATTTGGACCAAATTCCATAGATCTGGCATTATTGTCTGCCAGAATATTGGAAAGAATGAATGTCACACCACTATCCAAGACAGAGGTTTTTAAAACAGCATTTTTTTCTTCATATAGAGTTCCTTTATTGTCCGTAATTTTTAAAATCGGGTTTATATCTACTCTATAGCCTTGATTAGCAAGTGTTCCATAGACAGTTGCCATATCAAGCATAGTTACTTCAGCACCGCCTAAAGTAATGGATAATCCGTATTGGGTTGGATCACCCAAACTGCTCACACCCATATTTTTTGCCAAACTGACAAATGTTGGGATACCGATGCTATTTAACGTTTTTACTGCAGGGATGTTGAGAGAATTTGCTAAAGCAGTACGCATGGTAACTCTCCCATGCCATTTACCGTCATAGTTGACAGGAGCATACGGAGGAGAACCTGCTGCTGTGTAGGTGATTGGTGTATCATCTATAGTTGTCGCAGCTGTCATACCGTGTGTTAATGCAGCAGCATACGTAACAACTTTTATTGAAGAGCCGGGTTGTCTATGTGCAATCGCGAGATTAACGCTGCCGCCATCGGGACTATTGTAATCTTTTGATCCAATCATTGCCAAAACATCTCCGTTACGCGGATCAGTGATAACTGCAGCGCCATTGGTTAAGTTGAGGTATCCATCTTTGCTAACTTCATTAGTAACAATATGCTGAACCATATCCTGGGTTGGTAAGTCTAAGCTTGTTATCACTTGTAAACCCCCGCGTTCCACGAGTGGCAATCCATATTTTTTTACCAGTAAGTCTTTAAGATACATCACAAAATGCGGCGCGCGTATTGGTACTTGCGGACTTTGAAAATGCAATTCCTCTTTTGCTGTATCTAATTGCTGTTGTTTTGAGATATATCCTAACTCTTGCATGCGGCGTAAGACATCTTTTTGTCTGTTCTTCCATGCATTTGGAGTAGTGCCAAATGGTGAGTAAATACTTGGCGCTCTAGGAAGTCCTGCTAAGAATGCGCATTCTGCTAAATCCAAATCCTGCACCCGCTTATTAAAGTATACTTCAGCCCCTGCTTCAGCTCCCCATGCTGTGCCGCCATACGGTACTTGATTGAAATACATATGTAAAATCTCCTGCTTTGAGTAAATTTTCTCAGCCCAGAATGCCAAGGCAATCTCTTCAATTTTTCTTGAAATACTTCGTTGGGATGTGAGCAGAGAAGATTTAATCAATTGCTGTGTCAGTGTTGAACCTCCTTGAATTTCATGGCCGGTAATGTCTGCAATCGCCGCGCGAATAATTGCTGTAATATCAAAGCCAGGGTTGGTATAGAAATTTTTATCTTCAGTAGCAATCGTTGCATTGATCAGATTTTTCGGGAGATCAGAGATGTTAACTAGAGTACGATTTTGTGTAGCATAAATCTCATAAAGTACTGTATGGTTGCGGTCATAAATTTTGGTTGTTTGAGGAATTTGATTGAGAGAGAGTTCATGGGGATTTGGTAAATATTGGGCTAGGAGATAGAAGAGTAATGGAAGAAAAAGAAATAAAAATGAGAAAATTGTTCCGATAATAAAATATCTAAATCTCATTCCCCAGAATAAAGGGAAGATAGTGATTTTTTTGAGTTTTTTTTTATGTTTTAATTTAGTCTTTAAGACTGGTCTACGATAGAAAAATAACTTGAGTTTCTTTTGCCGAAACTGCAGATTATTCCAGAGTGTAGAAAATACTAAACCTAGCGTGCGAAATAGTGTATGTAATACGGTAAAAGCATATTCATCTAATACTGTTAGTCTTTTTTTTGTTTCTTTTAAGACAGGTTTGCTGGAGGTATAAAGTGTATTCACTACGCTTGTTATGTATGTAATACAGATAAGTACGACGTTCCCAATAGCGATTAGAGTATATATAACAGCAATAATAATTTTGCCCACGATAATCATAAGGTATAAAAGGGCAGGGAACAGCTGCATTATATAAAATTTAAAAATGAAAGGTAAGGGAGAGTTTACGGTGTTGGCGTCGGGGTTGGGTGGTTGCAGGTTACACAATACTTATCTCCTGTAGGGTCAGTGAAGAAGACTTCATCTTTTTGTTCTACGTTATCCGTTTGTCCCGGCTTTGCCAGATCTTGCGTTGATTTATCAATCCATGCTTTTTCAGGACCTGGATCTGATTTGGTAGGTTCTGTCCCTTTGATGAAATATTCAAAACGGGTTGGACAAGGTTTGTCCTGCGTTGGCAATAATCCTGTTGTAGAGCATACATTTTTTGAAATAATATTGATTGGTCGCTGCGGCGGCTCTTGGGGTTTGTTTTCTAATAAATGAGACATAATATCGTGAAAAATTGGCGCAGCGCCAGTGATACCTGAGGCAATTGCACCCATTGGTTGATTGTTATCATTTCCGACCCATGTTGCGACAACATACGAAGGCGTATACCCGATAGCCCAGTTATCGCGTTTGTCATCTGTCGTACCTGTTTTGGCTGAGACAATTTTATTCTTAATATATAAGCCGGAAGCGGGACCAAATTCTGTGAGTCTTGCACCATTATCTTGTAATATATCCGACATAATAAATGCTACACCCGGCGGTAAAATTTTTTTACCAAAAATCGGACTTTGCGGAGGAATGTATTCTTCCACTATTTTGTTATTTTTATCTGTAACTTTCAAAATAGGATGCAAATCTATACGATAGCCGCCATTGGCAAAGACACCATATGCTTGCGCCATATCAATCATCCGTACTTCACCGCCGCCAAGTGTGAGAGACAAACCATATGTATCAGGCGAGCCAAAGGTTGTAATTCCCATTGCGGATGCTGTTGCAATCATAGATTCAACACCATTCACTTTGAGCATTTTTACTGCAGGAATATTAAATGAATTGCCTAACGCATAGCGCATCTGGACAATGCCGTGAAATTTTCCATCATAATTGACTGGACAATATGAATTTTGTCCAGTGCCATTGGGAAAACATGTTGCTTGATCAATAAATGCTGTCGCGGCATTGTAGCCGTGGATTAAACCGACTGCATAATTTATGGGTTTGATCGATGATCCCGGTTGTCTCAGGCGGGTAGTAACGTTGACATTGCCGTCAATTGCAGCATTGTCATAATCTGTTGATCCCACCATTGCCAGAATCTCACCAGTTGCCGGATTTGTGACAACTGCTGCCCCATTTGAAACATGGTATCCTTTGAGGTCTGCTACTTCTGCTGATACAGATGCCTGTGCATAGTCTTGAATTGGTATGTCAAGACTTGTTCTGACTTTTAGCCCCCCTTCTTGGACAACTTTTTCACCATATTTTTTTATAAGTAAGTCTTTGATATAAAAAACGAAATGAGGAGCTTTAATTTTATTGGATAGTTTTAAATAAGTAAGCGGTTCATTGAGCGCTGTATTATATTGTGATTGTGAAATGTATTTTTGTTCATACATATCTTTCAACACGACTCGCTGCCTGTCTTTCGCGAGCTCCGCATTTGCGCCGAATGGAGAAAATTGGGTTGGGGATTCAGGTAAGCCTGCAAGCAAAGCGCTTTGCGCAATGTCTAAGTCTTTGGCATGTTTGCCAAAATATGTCTGCGATGCTGCTTCTATACCATAAGCAGTGCCGCCGTAAGGGATTTGGTTAAGATACATTTCCAGAATTTTGTCTTTGGGATAGAGTAGTTCTGTTGCAAATGACAATACAACTTCGCGAGCTTTACGTAACAATGTTCGTTCAGGACTTAAGAGGGTATTTTTTACCAATTGTTGGGTGATAGTTGAACCGCCTTCTGTGCGTTGGTGAAATACTGTTGCAATAAAAGCACGGGCAATGCCACGAAAATCTATAGGGCCATGATTATAAAAATCTTTATCTTCTACTGAAATTGTTGCATGCTGTACTGTTTTGGGAATACCTGATAAGGGAATAAAAGTCTGATTTTTATTGCCGTAAATTGTATACAAGAGTGTATTGTTGCGATCATAGATTTGCGTAGATTGGGAGTATGAATTACTGGAAAGAATGGTAGGTGAAGGCAGATCGCGGAGAATATAGTAGTAGAATAAACCGACAAGAATAACAAGAGGAATAATAAAGCTCCAATACCTTCTCAGGAAGATTCGCCTAGATAAAGATTTTTTTCCTTTTGGCATAATGATAATTTTACCACATTCTTTTCTCTTCTGCGGAAAGGATTAGGGAGAATTTTCACAAGTTGATTTTTTTAACTTGCTGGATTAGTAACTATTGTTTGTGGAATATGCATATTTTGCCAAGTTCTCCCTTTTGGAAGTCCGGCGAATTCTCGAAGATACCCGAACGCTTGCTCTGCTGATGAGAATCCTTCATGTAAAGAAGGTGTTGTATCTGTTTCTCTTCTCCATGTACCAACTTCTCTTCCTGAAAAAATATTTCCGTTATTTTTATCAGGTTCCCATATGGAAACAAATGTAGGCTCTCCATTATGCAAAACATACATTGCATATGTCTCACCAGTAGGTCCAATAGATCCATGACGAATAACTGTGGTATCGTTTCCTGCAGCTCGTTCTCGAGCATATAATGTATTACTTCTGTCATTTACTCCTGCAAATGTGTTTTCGCTTATGTATTGCACAGGTTCATCTGTAGCAGTATCATACAATTCAATGCCCTTTGCTGGCGTTTCTAGTTGTTCTAATATTGTTTCAAACTGACGAGAAGAAATACCATTTTCATAAGCCTTTTCAAGTTGGAAAACTGGCTCAACTGCATTTTTCATAAACCCTGATACATCATTTCTTCTTTCAGGAACAAGAAGTACTGGTGCAGCTTCTTCTATGAGCATCATGGCTATTTGACGCGGGTCATTTAATTGTATTTCTGTATGGGGAGTAAATTCACTCATATTTTATAATTCCATCTTTCTGATTTTATCTTTAAACCTTAGGGATATCAAGTAATTATACTATACTTCTGGAGTTTTTGGGGGTACTTGAGAAGATTCGTTCCGCTGAGGTTGAAGTCCCAGTCCATATTGCGCAAGAACTCCTTGTAAAGCTCTAAGTTCCCCAAGAATATGCCCTACTTTTTGGTCTATATTACCCGTTTCTCCTGGTATTCCTAAACTCTGTCTCACCATCTCTTCAAAACCAGCTTCGATACCATCAGTATGAGCAGCGACTTTAAGCATACTTTGATTAGTGCTAGAAGTTTTTTTGTTTGAAGTTAATAGAGTAACTATCTCTTTTCCTTGCTCCCTTGCTGTATCAAATATTTCTGGATATAAATCTTTAGCCTCTGTTCCTTCTTGTCTTGTTGATGAATCAAGAAATTGACTTATACCAGAATCGTCTTCATCTGAATGTAAACCAGGCAATTCTACTTCATCTTCTCCATATAGCTTAAGGGCTTCTAAATTACCTCTCATTGCCTCATCTTTTAGATTCGGTACATTTTTTTCTGGCATATGTTCTTGCAAATAATACCCATTCTGATGCTCTTTGTCAAATTTTAATCAACTTGTCTTATACTCTATGTTTAGTGTTAAATATAAATGAGTTTTAAAATTTGGATTGTTTTCTTGATTTATTTGTATTCAGGAAAATATTCTTGGTCTAATTTCGTGGAGGGATGAAGGTCTACTTTTGCATGAGCCCCAATTTCTCCACCCATATTATAGAAACTTTTTCCATAGATAAAATTTTGCACATAATCGCCTTCTTTATAGCTTTCATTGCCAATAGCACCATTGGGTAATATGCCAATATATTCAGCATCTGCATCTAAAGAGAAACCTAAACTGTCCCCAATGAAAAGAATGCGGCAGGTAAGCCTAGCGTTTATTACCTTAGAAAGTTCTTTATTTTCAATACTTCTCAGAAGTACGTCTTTCCCATATAAATTTGCCGCTGTGTTTCTTTGAGGTGGTCGAGAAAATTTGGTTATTTTCTTTAATATGTTGATTGCAGAATTATCAATGTGATTTCGTTCCTGTCTATCATACTTACTATCCACAATTATTAACGGGTGATTTCTACCTACTGCTTGTAATCTTTCTTGCAAAGTATTATCAATTGGGAGAAAAAAATCTTTTTCTCCAATAAAAACAACACTATCGAATATAGGCAAGTCAGAGTGAGTATACAGTGCTCTTGCAAGTTCTACTAAAGGTCTTTGAGTATCAAATATGTATTCCGCGGGATCTTCTACTTTTCTTCTAAATTCTGAGTAATGTTCTGTATGTTCTTTAGGGTTTAGCGATCTGTATTCTGATGCCCAAATGTTATAACATCTATCTAAAATCTCTTGTTTTCTTTGTACGTCTTCTAGTTCTGTCTCAACTTGATCTATTGTATACTCCTCATCGAGGCCTTTTTGGATAATGTCTGTATACTGCTTAGCAGTATCCAATATACGATTAAATACTGATGGAATATAATAATTAACTCCTAATTTTGGCTCGATCTCTCTGCTTCCTAAATTTCTTGGATCGGGTATAGGTCTCAGAAAATCTTCTTGCATAGAGGAATTATATACTATGGGTTATTCGAAGTCAATATTATGGTTTGCTATAATACACAAACATGTTACTACAGTTTGTCCAATTTCTATTTCAATTTATCCAAAACACAACAGGTCTGAACTGGGTAGATGTGGTTATTATTTTAGTCTTATTGTATTACTCAATAGAGGGATATTTGTCAGGGTTTGTGAATGCTGCTTTAGATTTTTTGACTTTTATTTTGTCATTTACATTGGGTTTGAAATTCTATGCATTAGGCGGGAAACTTATAGTACACTTTTTCCCTCTCCCGCAAGGAGTTTCTAATGCTTTAGGGTTTTTCCTTATCTCATTTCTTGTTGAGATTATCTTGCATATTGTTATTAAGCTGATTTATCCGCGCATCATGCGTTTAAGAATATTTGGAAATCCAACTATTACTGCTGCCAATCATACATTAGGTATCTTACCGGGGGTGTTGTCCGGAATTATTCTGATGACATTTCTGGCTACAGTGATCACTACGTTGCCTTTATCTACATACCTAAAAAAATCTATTGCTTCAGGAAAAGTAAGCAGTAAAATGATTGCGAACTCTCAGGAATTTGAAAAGCAAATTGGCGGAGTATTTGGCGGTGCCGCAAAGGATTCGCTCAACTTTTTTACTGTTGAGCCAAAGAGTAATGAGCTGGTTAATTTAGGATTTAAAACGAGCCAATATACTATTGATTCTCAGGCAGAAGATCAGATGCTTGCTATGGTGAATGCGGAGCGAGAAAAGAGGGGAATAAAACCTCTGGCAAAAGACACAGACTTGCAGCCTGTAGGGAGAGCGCATGCTGCTGATATGCTCAAACGCGGGTATTTCTCTCATTACACTCCGGAAGGATTATCCCCCTTTGACCGCATGGAACAGGCAGGGATTACGTATCTATACGCGGGAGAGAACTTAGCGTTCTCTCCAAATGTGACCCTGGCAATGCAGGGGTTAATGAACAGTCCGGGTCATAGAGAAAATATTTTATCCGAGCATTTTGGAAGAGTAGGGATAGGTGTGTTGGATGCAGGGGTGTACGGAGAAATGTTTGTGCAAGAGTTTAGAGATTAGCTACCAAGCTTGTTTTCTTCTTTTAGCTGCTGCTAACTCTAGTTTATGTCTTTCTTTTTCTCTCTTATCCCAAACTTTACCATGCAAAATACCTTGCGTTGCTTTTAATATTTCAAGGTATTTTTTATTGTCCATATTATTTTGCGATTTGTAATTCATTTTCTACCCTTTCTGCTAAAAAGATTTTTATCAAAGACTGATAAGGGACATCTTTTCCATTTGCTAGTTCTTTAATGCGGGCTAACAAATATTGAGGTAAGCGTAATGAAATTGTTTCTGTTGACGGTTTAAGATTTGGGAAAATTACTTCTTCTGCTTCTGACCAATTAATATAATCAGTTGAATCATGCTTAGCCCAAAATTCCCGTTCTTCATCTTCATTTTTAAATTCTGGTAATTTTTTTAATTTTTTCTTCATATTGTCTCCTTTCTTTTTTATTCATGTTTCTTGTCGAAATAACTCTAACTTTACTATTTCTTATGGTAAATGACATAAATAATAATCTTTTCTTATCGGTTTTACCTAATGCCTGAAATCTTTTCTCTTCTTCTGAATGTTTTTTATCCGGTACTGCAAAAAATGGTTTATTTTTAAACACTTCTTCTGCTTCTTTATCACTTACATTATGCTTAATAAAGTTTTTATTTCTATTACCTTCATCCCAATCAAAGGCAAGGGGTTCAGGCAAAATCTTCATCAAAATTAGTATATGTTAAAAACATACAATATGTCAAGTATTTTTCTTCCTTGAAAAACATTCTTCTACATACTATACTTAGCAAATGATACGGGTTGCTATTAATGGATATGGACGAATTGGGAGAGTGGCGCATCGGGTTATTCTGCAAAAGCATACTTCGGAAATCGACGTTGTTGCGATTAACGCAGGTTCTTCAACAGATCTCAAGGGTTGGATGTACCTACTTAAGTATGATACGAACTATGGTCCCCTTGATAACAAATTAGAAATTAAACCGAATACGGACGAAACAAAAAAAGACTTACTGGGGTCATTGATTGTTGAGGGTAAAGAGATTGCTGTGTACTCACAAAAAGATGCTTCACTTCTTCCTTGGAAAGATCTGAATATTGATGTTGTGATTGAGTCAACAGGACATTTACTCACACAGGAAAAATTACAGACGCATCTGACAGCAGGCGCAAAACACGTTGTACTCTCAGCTCCAGCAAAAGGCGGGGATATACCAACATATGTATTATCAGTGAATGAAAAAGATTACAAAGGTGAGCAATTAATTAACAACGCTTCCTGTACAACAAATTGCATTACACCTGTCGCAAAAGTGATGGTTGACATATTTGGTGTTGAGAAAGCGATGATGACAACGATCCACGGATATACATCTGATCAAAAACTTCAGGACGGAGGACATAAAGATTACCGCCGGGCAAGATCAGCCGCAGAAAATATCATTCCAACTTCAACAGGCGCAACAATTGCAGCAGCAGAAGCATTACCAGAGCTTAAAGATATATTTAACGGTTTGGCAATTAGAGTTCCTGTGCCGGTTGGTTCTTTGTCTGATTTTACTTTTCTTCTGAAAAAAGATACAACAAAAGAAGAAGTCAATCAAGCGCTCAAAGACGCAGCGGCAAAACCTGAATTTCAGGGAATTTTAGAAGTGACAGAAGATCCAATTGTTTCTTCAGACATTGTTGGTAATAGTCATTCAAGTATTGTAGATTTATCTCTGACCCAAGTAGTAGGCGGCAATATGGTAAAGGTTATTGCTTGGTATGATAACGAATATGGATATGCTAATAGACTCGTAGAAGAGACTATTTTAGTTGGACAGCCTACTGCCTCGTAAAGAATTAAAAATTCAAATATAAAAAATAAAAATGACCAAGAAAAATCCCAACGAAAGCCTTTTTCATTTTTATATTTTATTTTTTAATTTAGCTTGATGAATCCAATTGATTTACCATATATTAACAATATAACTATCTCCGGTAGGATAGGCAGCGGCGCGACTACGCTTGCAACAAAAATGTCTGAAATTCTGGGATGGGATATGCTGGACGGCGGGAAAATTCTTCGAAAAGTGCAGTCACAGATTGGCGCGGAAGTTTTTGAAACAAGTAAACGTCCGGATGATTTTGATTTACAGTATGAAGAACGGGTGAAAAAAATGCTTTCGGATGAGAAACATCAAATTATCCAAAGTCATTTAGCAGGTTTTGATGCACAGGGAATTCAGGGTGTTTTTAAAATACTTGTTGTTTGCGAAGATCATGAAGGTCTTGATAAGACTGATATCCGTATTGACCGTTTGGTGAACAGAGATCATGTACCTGTTGAAAAAGCCAAGCATGAGGTAAAAGAGCGCGAGCGGCAGAATCTGGAAAAATTCAGACGTTTGTATGTTGCTAATGATCCAAATTGGATTTACTGGGATAAAAAATATTATGATCTAGCGATTAACACATATTCACACAACGCTGACGAAACTCTCAGACTCGCTTTAGAAGCGGTTGGGTTTAAGAAATAAAACTTCATGAGTGATTATCTGCAATTCTATAAACAAATAGCCAAAATTAAAAAGATTCTTCGTACGGGTTGGGTTCGCGAAAGTATTGAAAATCCTGAAAATGTCGGTGACCATTCATTTGGTATTGCTGTTTTGGCTATGGTAATTGCTGATAAATTAGGTAAGCAAGTTGATAAAGAAAAACTGATCATAATGGCATTGATTCATGATATTGGTGAGTTAGTATATGGCGATACAGTTGTTGAACGAGGAAAATTAATTTCAGATAAACGGGAAGAAAAAGACAAAAAAGAAAGGGAAAAGCTAAAGGAAGTTTTTGATTTACTTGGTAATGGAGAAAAGTATGTAAAGATTTTTGATGAGCTTATCGAACAAAAAACACTTGAAGGACAAATAGTAAAGCAGCTTGATAAGCTTGAAATGGCTTTGCAAGCTTCGGACTATGAGCAGGAACAAAACAAGAATTTAGAGGAATTCTTTATTAATGCAGAGCTCTATATAAAACATCCATTACTCAAAGAAATTTTTGCACAAATACTCGTAGAAAGAATATAGAAGAAAACTTCTTAGTATTAAAGGCGTAGTAGATTTAAGCAAAGATATTGAAGGAAATAGAAAAAAAGTTGAAAAAAATTAACAAAATAGTTGACACAATTCATAACTTGCGTGATAATACATAGCGGTTGTAATATGAAAAAAACAAGCATTATTGTTATACTCCTGATTGTTTTCCTCGTTACTGCTCAAATTACATTTGCGCAAGACGCGACATTGACAGTTATCCCATCCCCAAGTCCCGCAATGCATAAAGAAATAGAATATACATTGCCCTATCCTGGTTTGCTTCCTGATAGTCCTTTGTATCAAATCAAAACTTTTCGAGATAATCTCATTTCTTTCTTCATTTCAAATCCTTTGAAAAAAGCGGAATTTGATTTGTTACAAGCAGATAAAAGATTGGCAGCAGGACAATCATTATTTGATGAACATAAAAATAATGAACAAATGATCTCTGCAGTTATTTCTAAAAGCGGTAATTATTTTGATATGGCACTGGGTAAATTACAGGAAGCAAAAACACAAGGAGAAGAAACAAATAGTGTTGCGGGCAAAATGTTTACCGCAGCACAAAAACATGAAGAAGTATTGCAGAAATTATCCACTCAGGCAACAGGGATAAATAAAACAACATTTGACGCAGAATACAAGCGCGCAGTTGATTTTGAAAAAAAAGCGCGCTCGTTACAGACAAAGTGAACTCATTGCCGCGTCTTTGCGAATCAGTTGGGTGACTGGTGAAGCAATCTCGAAACATTTCAGATACTATTTATTTAGTTTGTGGTACATACAACGGGATTGCTTCGTCGCTGTCGTACGCTCCTCGCAAAGACGTTTATCTGTTTGTAAGAATTTAAAAAGTATCCGAGGCTACGACTAATTTTGATATAATAAATACCATTGACACCCATCTATTTAGTGTTTTATCATCTTGTTATACCCTACATTTAGTTTTAAGAGGCAGATTTGAAATTATAGTAGAAGTATAAATTCGAATTTAGCGATGAAGTGTCCTTATTGCGGTAACAAGCAGACAGAAGTTGTTGAGACTCGGGATAGTGAAGAATTGGAGACTATCCGGCGCCGGAGGTCTTGCACAAAGTGCGGCAAACGATTTACCACATATGAGCGGATTGAGAATATCAATTTGTATGTGATCAAGAAAAACGGGACACGTGAGCAGTTTGACAGGGACAAGTTAAAAAAAGGCATACTGACATCAACACAAAAAACAAAAGTCTCAGTTGATGAAGTTGAAAAAATTGTCACTGAGATGGAGCGGGAATTACGCAGCGCTGATTCAGTTGAAATACCAAGTCTCCAAATCGGCGACATGGCAGCAAATGCTCTCAAGAAAATTGACAAAGTAGCATATATCCGTTTCTCTAGCGTTTTTAGAAGGTTCGTAGATGTGGAAGATTTTGAGAAAGAGTTAAAAAAACTAATCAGAAATTAAAATATCAAAATGAAAAAATAAAGATGATAAAGAAAAAGTTAAAATAAGCAAAATAAAAAAACTTTTAGAAATTAATTATTTTTAGTTTTAAATTTTCATTTTACATTTTTATATTTTATTTTTTAATTTATGTCTAATTTAGATGGTTTGCGACAAAAAGTATTTTTAGATAGATATGCTTTGAAAGATAAGGATGGTTCTTTGTTGGAGCATACACCTGAAGAAATGTGGACACGCGTTGCCCGGGGTATTGCTCAGAATGAGAAAAAAAGTAAAAGAGATTTCTGGCAAAAAGCATTTTATGAAGTCATGAGTGATTTCAAATTTGTTCCGGGCGGCCGTATCCTTTCCGGCGCAGGGACTGATTATCAGGTGACCTACTTTAACTGTTTTGTTATCCCATCCCCTAAAGACTCACGTGAAGGTATTTTAGAAGCCCTCAAACAACTGGTAGAAATTCAGTCACGAGCAGGGGGTGTAGGTTTGAATCTTTCTTCACTTCGCCCACGCGGCGCGCGAGTGAAAAAAGTAAATGGCACTTCTTCAGGCCCTGTGACATGGGCAGGACTCTTTTCTTACGCGACACACGATGTGGTGCAGCAGGGAGGTTCGAGGCGCGGTGCAACGATGATAATGCTATGGGATTGGCATCCGGATATTGAAGAGTTCATTACTGTCAAACAGGATCTCACAAAAATTAATGGCGCAAATTTATCTGTATGTATTTCCGACGCATTTATGGAAGCGGTGAAAAAAGATGCTGATTGGAAACTCAAATATCCTGATATAGACGATCCTGAGTATGATGAAAAATGGAATGGAGAACTTGATCAATGGATTGCTATGGGCAAAAAAATCAAAATCTTCAAAACAGTCAAAGCACGATATCTCTGGGATCTCATTTGTACCGCAGCATGGCAAAGCGCGGAGCCGGGTCTGCATTTCATGGAACGATCAAATAAACGTTCAAACACTTTTTATTTTGAGAGGCTAGTCGCGACAAATCCTTGTGGAGAACAGCCTCTTGGGCCTTGGGCAGTATGTAACTTGGGAGCTATGAATTTGGCGGCATATGTCAAAGATGCGGATCTGGAAGGGGAGAAAGCAGGGTCGTTTGACTTTGAATCATTTGGTAGAGACGTGAGAATTGCGATGCGTATTTTGGATAATGTGATTGACCAGACATACTATTTTTTCAAAGAAAATGAAAAATGTGCCAAAGAAATCAGAAGAACAGGTCTTGGAATAATGGGTTTGGGTGACGCATTGATAAAAATGCATATGAAATACGGTTCTGATGAATCCATCCCAGTGCTTGAAAAAATATTCAAAACACTTCGTGATAACGCTTATGACGCGTCATCTGATTTGGCAAAAGAAAAAGGCGCATTTCCAAAATTTGACAATGAGAAATATTTAGAAGGGTATCACATCAAAGCATTACCTAAAAATCTGCAAAAGAAAATTGCACAACAGGGTATTCGCAATGCAGTATTGTTAACGATTGCGCCAACAGGAACAACATCACTTGTTTCTGGAGTTTCATCAGGAGTTGAACCAGTCTATGAGTTCAGTTTCCTCAGACGGTGGAGAGGCGGAGAAGAAATTGTGTATCATCCATTGTATGATGCGTGGAAAAAAGCACATCCCACTGACGAAAGACCAGAGTATTTTGTCGGAGCAAATGACCTCACACCACTGGAGCACACAAAAGTTCAGGCAATCGCGCAGGAATATATTGATTCATCTATTTCCAAAACAGTCAACGCGCCAAATAGTCATACTGTTGATGATGTAAAGACTTTGTATATGCTTGCATATGACATGGGACTCAAGGGTGTTACTTATATGCGTGACGGGTCAAGGCAAGGAGTTTTGGAAAGAGTGGAGGAAAAGAAGAAAGAAGAACCAAAGGTTGAAACAATGCATCAGCCGGCATTACCGATTATGGCACGAATTCCCCGCCCGGCAAAACTTGAGGGGGTAACGTATGAAACCCAAACACCAGTAGGTAAAACCTACATTACCATTAATCATTTGGAAAACAAAGAACCATTTGAAGTATTTGTTACTGTCGGCCGTGGTGGTTCTGATGTGGGAGCAATGGCAGAGGCATTAGGAAGATTAATATCTTTAACACTTCGTATTAATGGAGAAATGACACCGCGAGAAAAATTAAAACAAATCGTTGCACAATTAAGCGGCATTGGCGGTGCAAGGAGTATTGGTTTTGGCATCAATCGTGTCCGCTCACATCCTGATGCGCTTGCAAAAATTCTAGCACAACATTGTGGATTTTCAGTAAATGGTGTTGTAGCTGATAAAAAGCCTGCAGAAGAAGTATCAGTTGCTGCTCCTGAAACGGAAGATAAAACAAATAGTCCATCAAATGGACATGCAAAGAATGGTATGCCTGATAAAAAAGTTTCTCCGCAACAGTTATCTCTCACTGCGGAAGCTCCTAAAACAAGTCACTACGATATTTGTCCCGAGTGCGGAGTCAGTAGCTTTGCATACGAGGATGGATGTAAAAAGTGTTATAGCTGTGGTCATTCTGAGTGCTAAATTGTACATTGTATAGGTAATCACGGTGAAAGTCCGTGGCTGTGCCGCAACTGTTAAAGCCAGAAAACAATCCCGATTAATAATCGGGAATCCCGAGCAGGAAACAAAGTTTGTCACATTGTAGTCCCGCTCCGGCGGGTTTTTTTTATGGTTTTAGCAATAAAGCAATTCTTAACAATTTAACATCTAATTATTTTAACAATTTAGCAATGTAGCCATTTAGCAAGTTAACTATCATGAGTATCTATACAAAAAAAGGAGACCGCGGGAAAACCTCTTTAGGAAGTGGGGTAAAAGTGTGGAAAAACTCGGAAAGGGTGGAGGCATATGGAACGGTTGACGAGTTGAACGCATTTTTAGGAATTGTTGCATCAGAGTGTGGTCAAATAAAGATGGGATACACAAAGTATTTACACGAGATTATTAATCAAATTCAAGATGACCTTTTTTGCATCGGGTCGTATTTATCAAATCCTGCAAACGCCAATTTGATAGATTTATTACCTCA
>WNFI01163783.1_pt1 | contig 19234 bp, 14 predicted proteins | sample 5400471 | NCBI WGS metagenome assembly WNFI01 (sample SAMN13153348, study PRJNA577476) | soil metagenome | isolation source: 100 cm saprolite on Douglas fir-dominated hillslope | place: USA:California | collected 2013-09-17 | reverse complement strand
GGACGCGGTGGTGCCGAAAACGGCGCGGCTCGGGCAGTTCGCAATCGCCGCGGCGGTGCCGCGTGGAATGACCTACGCCGTTGGCTTCTTCCTCGTCGCCGAGTATCGCGCGCCGCAGTTTCGCGTCGACGTGCAGGTGGCGTCTGCAGCGCTGACCGCAGGCGACGAGCTGAACGGCACGGTGATCGCGCGCTACCTCTTCGGCGGCGCCATGGACGGCGCGCAGGCGCAGTGGAGCGCGGCGCGCACCACCGAGGACTTCGCTCCGCCGAAGAACGAGGGCTTCCGCTTCGGCCGCAACACCTGGAACTGGGACGACCATGCGCCTGCGCACGACAACGGGTTGTTCGCCTCGGGGCAGGGTCTGATCGGGCGCGACGGCACGCTCTCGGTGAAGGCAGGCAAAGTCGACGCGCCGGGCGACCGCGCCGCGCGCTACACGCTGGAGGCGGAGGTGTCCGACGTCTCCCGCCAGCGGGTGGCGGGCCGCGCATCGGTGCTGGTGCACCCGGCCGCGTACTACGTCGGGCTGGGCGCGACCAGCTCGTTCGCCAAGGCCGGCGAGGCGCTGACGGTGCCGGTGATCGCCGTCGCGCCCGACGGCCATCGGGTCGCCGCCAAGGTGCAGGTGACCGCGCTGCTCCGCTCGTGGCATTCGGTGCGCAAGCGCGGAGTGAACGGCATCTACCAGAGCTTGTCCGAGGCGGTGGAAGAGAAAGCGGCCGCCTGCGAGGTGCAGGCCGGGCAGGACTGCAAGCTGCTCTTGACGAAGCCAGGCTTCTACAACCTGCGCGCCGAGAGCCGCGACGCCAAAGGCCGCCTCGCCCTGACCACCGCCGGCGTCTACGCGGTGGGGAGCGGATTCGCGGCCTGGCAAGTGAGCGATTCGCTCAAAGTGGAAGTCGTGCCCGACAAGCCGTCGTACGAGGTCGGCGAGACCGCGCACCTCCTCATCAAGTCGCCGTATCCTTCGTGTCGGGCGCTCGTCTCGCTCGAGCGCGAGGGCGTGGCCGACGCGCGCGTGGTCGCGCTGACGGGCACCGCGGCCACCGTCGACGTGCCCATCCGCGAGGAGCACGTCCCCAACGTCTTCGCCGGCGTCATCCTCGTCCGCGAGCGGGTCAAGGAGGGCGGCCTCGAACCCGGCGACGATCCCGGCCGCCCGTCGATGCGCATCGGCTACGCCAACCTGCGCGTCGGCACGGCGACCAAGAGACTTCCCGTCTCCGTCTCGACGCCGAAGCAGGAATACCGGCCGCGCGAGAAGGTGCCGGTGGACGTCGTCGTGCAGGGCGCGCAGGCGGAGGTGCAGCTCTACGCGGTGGACGAAGCCGTGCTGCGCCTGACCGGCTACCAGCTTCCCGATCCGGTGGCGGCGATGTTCCCCGAGCACGCGCTCTCGGTGGTGGTGGGCGAGCCGCTGCCGCGCCTCGTCCGGCGGCAGAAGTTCGGCGAGAAGGGCGAGGTGCAGCCCGGCGGCGGCGGCGGCCTCGGGCCTCCCGGCGAAATACGCAGCAAGTTCGTCACCACCGTGCTCTGGCAGACGCTGCAGACCAGCGCGGACGGAAAGGCGCACGCCGAGATCGAGCTTCCCGACAACCTCACCACCTTCCGCATCCTCGCGGTCGCGGCGACCGAGAAGGACCGCTTCGGCGCCGGCCAGACGGAGGTGCGCGTCGCGCTGCCTCTCCTGGTGCTGCCGGCGCTCCCGCGCTTCGCGCGCGTCGGCGACGAGTTCGAGGCCGGCGTCGCGGTGCATTCGGTGAAGCAGCTGGAAGTGAAGGTCTCGGCGCAGGTGGCCGGCGGCGTGCAGCTCTCCGGCGAGGCGGAGAAGACCGTCACCATCGAGGCGGGCGTCGCGAAAGAAGTGCGCTTCAAGCTGCGCGGCGTCTCCGCCGGGAACGCCACGCTGCGCTTCCGTGCCACCGCGGGCGATCTCGGCGATGCGGTCGAAGAGAAGATCCCGGTGCAGCTGCCCGTCGAGCTGGAAGCAGTCGCGGTGGCGGGAGACACCACCTCGACGAAGGCGGAGGGCCTGGTGCCGCCGCAGGGAGTGCGCAAGGACGTAGGCGGGCTCCAGCTTTCCCTCGCCTCGACGGCGCTGGGCGGAATGGGCGAGGCCATCGACCAGCTCGCGGATTATCCCTACGGCTGCCTCGAGCAGCTCTCCTCGCGGCTGGTGCCCTACGTCGCTTTGCGCGAGGTGGAGCGGGTCTTTGGCGAGCCGCCGCATCCGGATCAGGTCGTGACCGATACGGTGGCGAAGATCGAGCAGCTGCAGACGCCGTCGGGCGGCTTCCTCTACTGGCCGGGCAACACCTGCCCGTACGCGTGGCCCTCGATCTACGCGACGCTCGCGCTCTCGCGCGCGCAGGAGCTGGACTACCCGGTGCACGCGGAGGTGCTCCAGCGCGCGAAGCGCTATCTCTCGGCAGTGGCCGCCGGCGAGCCGCTCTGCGAGCGGGCGCGGCCCGGCATCGAGACGCGCATCTTCGGGCTACAGGTTTTGGCGCGTATGGGAGACCCGAAACCGAGCTACTACGACGAGCTGTACGAGCAGAGAGGTTCGCTGCCGCTCTTCGCCAAAGCGCAGCTCGCCGACGCCATCGTCATCGGGAAGGGCAAGCGAGCGCGCGCCGAGGCGATTCTACAAGATTTGCTCGACGCCGCCCGCGAGACCCCGCGCGAGGTGCACTTCGAGGAGAGCAAGCAGGGAACGTACGCCGCGCTCCTCTCCAGCGACACGCGCACGACCGGCATGGTGCTGCAGACGCTGGTCGAGCTGAAGCCGCAGCATCCGTACGTCTCCAAGATCGCGCGGTACCTGACCGACGTGCGCAAAGGCGGCGCTTATCGCAACACGCAGGAGGCGGCTTACGCGCTGATGGGGCTCGCGGAGGTGGTGCGCGTCAAGGAACAGAAACCGCCCGACTTCGCTGCGCGCGTGCTACTCGGTGGAAAGGAGCTCCTGGGCGCCGAGTTCCGCAAGCGCACGCTCGCGATCGTTTCCAGGCAGGTGCCGATCGCCGAGCTGCCCTCTGCCGGTAAACAGCTTCCGCTGGAGTTCAAGGTCGACGGGACCGGCTCGCTCTACTACACGGCGCTGCTCCGCTACGCGCCGGAGGCGCTGCCCACCCAGCCGCGCAACGAGGGCCTCTTCGTGCAGCGCTGGTTCGAGCCGTACGGCGACCCCGGCAGGCAGGCGGTGCAGTTCGAAGCCGGCGAGCTCCTGCGCGTCCGCGTTCGGGTGGCGACGCCTCAGGAAAGGAACTTCGTCGCCGTCGAGATCCCGCTGCCCGCCGGGATCGAGGCAGTGGACACCGCGCTTGCGACGACCCGCGTGGTGCCGCGCGAGAAGGACGAAGAAGCGCAGGAGAGCGAGAGCACCGAGGGCGCCCCCGGCGAGGAGGGCTTCTGGAGCCCGTTCTCGTACAGCGAGAAGCGCGACGACCGCGTGATCTATTTCTCCGACCACTTGCCGCCCGGCGTCCATCTGGTGAGCTTCGTGGCCCGCGCCACCACGCCGGGGAAGTTCATCCTCAAGCCCGCGCACGCCGCCGAGATGTATGCGCCCGAAGTGTTCGGCCGCACCGAGGCGGGCACGCTGACTGTCGTCGCGCAGCAGCCTTTGGCACGCGCGCCGTGAAGCGGGCGGCAGCCCCGGCCACCGAAGGGGACTTCCCCGCTTGGCGGGGAAGATGTCGCCGAAGGCGACAGATGGGGGCCGCCGCCGGCGAGGCGGGCTCAGGGGCTACGCTTGTAGCTGTTACAAAGGTTGTGAGATGCGTTTTAGTCGCCCATTGAAATATGCCGCGGCCGGCTGCGCGGCGGCGCTGCTCTGCGCTGTGCTGTGGCCGGTCCCGCGCGAAGAGCTGTCGCTGCTGCGCGCGGTCTCGCTGCGCATCGAGGCGCGCGACGGCACCGCACTGCGAGAGCTGGCCTCGCGCGACGAAGGCCATGCCGCGCCCGCGCGACTGGCCGGGCTGCCCGACCACGTCTGGCGCGCGTTCGTGCAGGCCGAGGATCGGCGCTTCTTTTTTCATCCTGGCGTCGATCCGCTCGCGCTCGCGCGGGCGCTGCGCGAGGACTTGCGGCGGCGCCGCTTCGCCCAGGGCGGGTCGACGCTGAGCATGCAGCTCGCGCGGCTGGTCCGCCCGCACTCGCGCGGCATCTTGCACAAGCTTTCCGAGATGCTCTTCGCCCTGCGCCTGGAACGCAGCTTGAGCAAGCGCGAGGTCCTCGAGCAGTACCTGACCCGCGTCCCCCTCGGCAGCGACGTGCGCGGCGTCGAGGCGGCCGCGCGTCTCTACTTCGACCGGCCGGCGGCCGCGCTGACCGTGCCGCAGGCCGAGTTCATCGCCACCCTGGCGCGGCGGCCTGCCCGCTTGCGCGACGACGTGCCGCTCGACTTCGCGCGCGAGAAAGTGCGGCGGGCCTTCGCCGCGCCGCACTTCGTCGAGGCGGTGGCGCGGCACGAAGCGCCGCTGGACGCGGTGCAGGTGCGAACCACGCTCGATCTCTCGCTGCAGCGCGCGGTCGAGGAGGCGATGCGCGAAGAGCTGCGGGCCCTGGAAGGCCGGCGCGTGGGAAGCGCGGCGGCCATCGTCATCGACAACGACAGCGGCGCGGTGCTGGCCTATGCCGGCTCGCCGGACTGGTTCGACGAGGAGCACGAGGGCCGCATCGACGGCGTGCGCACGCTGCGCCAGCCAGGCAGCACCTTGAAGCCCTTTGCCTACGCGCAGGCGATGGAGCGCCACGGCCTCACCGCCGCGACGCTGCTCTCCGACGTCGAGTCGCATTTCGGCGACTTCATGCCCAAGAACTACGATCGCCGCGCGCACGGTCCGGTTCGGGCGCGCATCGCGCTCGCCAGCTCGTACAACGTGCCCGCGGTGCGCGTCGCCGAGAAGGTCTCGGCGCCGGAGCTTCTCCAGACGCTGCGGCGCGCGGGATTCGCAAGCCTGACGCTCGACGCCGACCATTACGGAAGCCGGTGACGGCGGCGCTGATCGCCGACATCCTCTCGGATCCGGCAGCGCGCTCGCCCGCCTTCGGGCTCGACAACGCCCTGCGCTTTCCCTTCGCGGCGGCGGCGAAGACCGGCACCTCGCGCGCCTTTACCGACAACTGGACGGTCGGCTTCACCCGCGAGCGCACGGTGGCGGTGTGGGTCGGCAACATGAGCGGCCAGACCATGCAAAAGGTCAGCGGCATCACCGGCGCCGGCCCGCTCTTCCACCGCATCCTCACGCTCTCGATGGCGGGCATCGAGAGGCCTTTGCCGCTCTCGGCCGCTCCGCTCGAGGAGCGCGAGGTGTGCGCGCTCTCCGGCGATCTCTCCGGGCCGCACTGCCTGGCAACCGTTCACGAGAAGTTCGCGCCGGGCACCGCGCCGCGCGCGCGCTGCGCGATGCACTCGGGCTTCGGCCTCGACCTGGGCCCGCGCTTCTACGACTGGGCCGCGCACGAGGGCGTGGAAACCCTGAGCAACGCCGCGACCGCGAGCGGCCGCGCGGAGCTTTCCTTCCCGCGCGACGGCGACGAGTTCCTGCGCAGCCGCGATCTGCCGGACGACTACCAGACCATCCCGGTCCGCGCGCTCGCGCCCAAGGGCGGTGAGTCGCTCCAACTCCAACTCGACGAAGGTGAACGCACGGAACTGGCCACTCCGTTCTCGACCCGCATCCCCGCCCGGCGCGGCAAGCACGTCCTGCGGCTCTTTCGCTCGGGCGCCGCGACTCCGGACGCGACGGCCCAATTCCTCGTCAGCGGCTGAGGCCCGAGGCCCGATGCCTCAGACCGCGACTTCGACTACTTCGACCGCTTCGAGAGCGACCAGACCAGGCGCGCCTCCTTGCGGACCTGCTCGGCGAGGCCCTCGTCGCCGCCGATGCAGAGCGTGATCTGAGCGGTGCTGCCGACGCGCTCGGCGAGTTGCTCGGAGGTCAGCTCGACCCCGCGCTGGTCCAGCGCCCACAATTCGCCGCGAACCTTGCCGAGCAGCTCGACGGCCTCGCGCTCCGGCCCCGCTGCTTTGAGCTCGAGCAACTCCAGCTCCGCGAAGCGCCGGATGCGCCCGGCGTACTCTTGCGCCAGCTCCGCAGTCGGGCCCTTGTCCTTCCCGATCGAGAGCAGCCGGACTTTCAGGATTCGATCTCGATGCGCGGCGCGTCGGCCCAGAGGCCCTCGAGGTCGTAGTGGCTGCGCTCGTCCTGGTGGAAGACGTGGACCACCACGTCGCCGAAGTCGAGCAGCACCCAGCGCCCGCCGCGCTGCCCTTCGGAGCCCACCACCCGGTGCCCCTGCGCCTTCAATTCCTTCGCCACGCTCTCGGAGATCGACTCGATCTGCCGGTCGCTCTGGCCGGAGCCGATGACGAGGAAGTCGGTGTAGCCGGACACTCCCCGCAGGTCGAGCACCACCACCTCCTCGGCCTTCTTCTCCAGCGCGGCGCGGGCGGCGGCGACGGCGGTGCGCTGCGAATCGTCGTCGATGCGCACGGCGGCGCGGGCGGCGGCGCGCTCGGGATCGGTCACGGCGGACTTCTGCGAGAGAGCAATCTGGGTGGGCGACTTGGACACTTTGCTTTTTCCTCCGTGCTTCATGTACGGACCTGACCGTCTCCCCGCACTACGAATCGCGTGCAGGTCAATTCGCGCAGGCCCATCGGGCCGTACGCATGCAGCTTGCTGGTGGAGATGCCGATCTCGGCGCCCAGGCCCAGCTCGCCGCCGTCGTTGAAGCGGGTGGAGGCGTTCCAGAGTACGCAGCTCGCGTCCACCTCGCGGATGAAGCGCTCGGCGAGCGCCCTCTCGCCCGTGCAGATGCACTCGGTGTGGCGGCTGCCGTAGCGCGCGATGTGCTGCAGCGCGCCCTCGACGCCGTCGACCACCGCGACGGCGAGCTTCAGGTCGAGAAACTCGCGGCCATACGCGTCCGGCGTCTCGAGCAGCTCGACCTGCGGCATCGCCTGGCGCAGCCGCGGCAGGAAGGCGCCCGCGATCTCGCGATCGAGGAGCGCGCACTCGAGCGCGTTGCAGACGCCGGGCCGCTGCGTCTTGGCGTTCACGATCAGCCGTTCGGCCATGACCAAATCCGCGTCGGCGGCGACGTAGAGGTGGCACACGCCCTGGTAGTGCTTGATCACCGGCACCCGCGACCGTTCGGCGACGAAGCGGATCAAAGAGGGCCCGCCGCGCGGGATGCAGAGGTCGATGTGCTCCTCCAGCTGCAAAAGCTCGTCGAGCAACGTGCGATCGGGCGGCACCAGCTGCACGAAGTCCTCCTCGAAGCAGGCGAGCATCGCGGCGTTGGTCTGCAGCGCCTCGGAGCCGCCGCGCAGGAGCGCAGCGTTGCCGCTCTTGAGGCAGAGCGCCGCCGCCTCCGCGGTGACGTTGGGCCGCGCCTCGTAGATCATGAGGATCACGCCGAGCGGCGCCCGCACGCGCTCGACGCGAAGGCCGTTGGGGCGCTCCCAGGACTCGACCACCTCGCCCACCGGATCGGGCAGAGCCGCCACTTCGCGCAGCGCCCCTGCCACGCCGGCGATGCGCTTCTCGTCGAGGCGCAGCCGGTCGAGCAGCGCCTCGGTCTGCCCGGCCTCGCGTGCGCGCGAAAGGTCGATCGCGTTCGCCGCCGCGATCTGTGGCGCGCGCTTGGCAAGGCGCGCCGCCGCGTCGAGCACGAGCTGCGCGCGCTCTTGGCCGGAGAGCTTCGCCAGCCGGCGCGAGGCCACCTTCGCCCGCTCCGCCAGCTCCAGCGCCGAGAGCTTCAGCTCCACGGCGCTCACGAGGTCACCACCAGGTCGTCGCGGTGCACCACACAGTCGAGCAGCCGATATCCGAGCCGAGACTCGATCTCCGCGCTGCGCAGCCCCGAGATGCGCCGCACCTCGTCCGCCGAGTAGACCGAAAGGCCGCGCGCAAAGGCGTGCCCGTCGAGCGAGGTGATCTCCACCGCGTCGCCGGAAAGAAAGCTGCCGCGCACCTCGCGCACGCCGCTGGGGAGCAGGCTCTTCTTGCGCTCGACCAGCGCCGCGCGCGCGCCGTCGTCGACGCGCAATTCGCCGCGCGTCTTGAGATCGAGCATCCACCGCTTGCGCAGCCCGCGCCGCTCGCCGAGCGGCTGCACCACCGTGCCCACGTCTTCGCCCGCCAAGAGCCGCTGCAGCATCCCCGGCTCGCCGGGCAGGATGGCCGACGGCACCCCCGCCTCCGACGCCCGCCGCGCCGCGCGCAGCTTGGTGATCATCCCGCCGGTGCCGACCGCCGAGTCGGCGCTGCCCGCGAGCGCCTCGATCGATGGCGTGACGCGCTCGATCTCCGGGATGCGCGTCGCCCGCGCGTCCTTGCGCGGGTCCGCCGTGTAGACGCCGCCGGCGTCGGTGAGGATGACGAGGAGATCTGCCTCGACCAGGTCGACCACCATCGCCGCCAGCGCGTCGTTGTCGCCGAACTTGATCTCCTCGACGCTGACGGTGTCGTTCTCGTTGATCACCGGCACCACCTTGCGCGCGAGCAGCTCGGCGAGCGCGCGGCGAGCGTTCAGATAGCGGCCCCGGTCGGCGATGTCCGCGTGGGTGAGCAGCACCTGCGCGCAGCGCAGCCCGCGCGCCTCCAGCTCGTCGTCGTAGAGGCGCATCAGCCGGCTCTGCCCGGCGGCGGCGGCGGCCTGCTTGAGCGCCATCTCCCGCGGCCTCGCCGAGAGCCCGAGCCGTTCGACGCCCAGCGCCACCGCGCCGCTGCTCACCACCACCGGCGTGCGGCCCTGCGCGACCTGCGCGAGGTCGTCGCAGAGCGCGGAAAACTTCTCTCGGTCGAAAGGAGGAGGAGGCTTTGCCACCGACGAGCGGAGCCCAGAAGGGCGCGAGGGCGCGCCCGCCTTGCCGCCCGCGAGCACGGCCGAGCCGATCTTGATCACCGGCCGCCGGCAACGCGCGAGTGTGGAGCGGAAAGGGTTCGACATTCGATTCTTTGGGCAAATGTATCAAAGGCGGCGGCCCTGCGCTCATGTTACAAAGAGCTGCCTGTGAGAGAAGAGCTGTCCGGAAACACGGCGGGCCTCAAGGCGAGCCAGTCCAGGCGCCTGCTCGCCACCTGTCGACGCCGCGTCCAGCAGCGCGAGCTGGTCTCGCCCGAGCTGGCGCGGCACCTGACCGAGCTGTCGCGGGAAGTCGGCCGGCAGCTGGGCGTGCTGCTCAACCGGCGGGGCGAGATCGAGCATGTCATCGTCGGCGACGCGAGGCAGCTCACGCTGCCGGACATCGGCCGCGCCCGCGCGGGTCAGTCGCGCCTCCGCGGCCTGCGCCTGGTGCACACGCACCTCAAGGACGAGCCGCTCACCCGCGACGACCTGACCGACCTGGTGCTCTTGCGCCTCGACGCGGTGGTGGCGGTGGTGGCGCGCGACGACGGGCTGCCCGGCAAGGTCTACCTGGCGACGCTTTTGCCGTTCAACACCTCGGGCGAGCTGTATCGGCTTGCGGAGGCGGCCAGCGTCTACGAGCTCGACTTCGACCCCCAGGCGCAGGTCCTGGCGCTGGAGCAGGAGATGGCGCGCGCCGCGCCGGTGCGCGAGGTCGGCGTCGAGGGCCACGCCATCCTCATCGGCGTGCACCGCGGCGATCAGGCGGCCGCCGAGGCGTCGCTGAACGAGCTTCAAGAACTGGCGCGCACCGCGGGCGTCGAGGTGCTCGACAGGGTGCTGCAGAGCCGGCGCGCTCCGGATCCGCGCACGCTGGTCGGCGAAGGGAAGCTGCAGGACATCCTCGTCCGCTCGATGGCGCTGGGCGCCGACCTGCTCGTCTTCGACCGCGACCTGACGCCGTCGCAGGCGCGCCACATCTCGGACGCGACGGCGCTGAAGATCCTCGATCGGACGCAATTGATTCTGGACATATTCGCCCAGCGCGCGCAGAGCGCCGACGGAAAACTTCAAGTCGAGCTGGCGCAGCTCAAGTACCTCTTGCCGCGGCTGGTCGGCAAGGATGATTCGCTCTCGCGGCTGGGCGGCGGCATCGGCGGGCGCGGGCCCGGCGAGACCAAGCTGGAGGTCGACCGGCGGCGCGCGCGAGACCGCATCTCGACCCTCGAGTCGCGCATCGACCGGCTCTCCAGCGACCGCGCCACCCGGCGCCGCCAGCGCAACCGCAGCGGCGTGCCGGTGGTGTCGATCGTCGGCTACACCAACGCCGGCAAGAGCACGCTTTTGAATGCGCTGACCGGCTCCGACGTGCTCGCTGGCGACAAGCTCTTCGCCACCCTCGACCCGACCTCGCGGCGGCTGCGCTTTCCCCGCGACCGCGAGGTGATCATCACCGACACCGTGGGCTTCATCCGCGCCCTGCCGAAGGACCTCGTCAACGCCTTTCGCGCGACGCTGGAAGAGCTGGAGGAGGCGGATCTCCTGCTCCACGTCGTCGACGCGAGCGACCCTCACAGCGAGCAGCAGGCGGCGGCGGTGGAGCGCGTGCTGGCGACGCTCGACGTGAAGGAGACGCCGCGCCTGCTCGTCTTCAACAAGACGGACCGCGCTCCCGCGCGCGCGCAGGTGCTGGCGGCGGGCGCGGGAGGGGTCGCCGTGTCGGCCCTGACTCACCAGGGTTTTCCCGACCTGCTCGCGCGCTGCGAAGAGATCCTCTGGCAGCACGGCAAGGTGCTGGCGCCCGGGCACGACCCGGAGTTCGCCCGCCCACGGCATTAGTCGCAATGCTGCTCCGATAAGCCGTGCTCGTGCTCGTGAGCGTGCTCGCTTGAGACGCCGAGCACGAGCACGAGCACCAGCACGGACGAATGGGTTATGAATGCGTTCTAGATGACGGTGTCGATGGCCGTTTGCCACCGATTGCTTTCCATGGCGATCGCGTACTGGCCGCACGGGTCCCGGCCGCGCCAGCGCAAGGTGCATCCGCCCGCCGACGATCAGGCCCATGAGCTCTGGTACTTCCTCGACGACCATTCCGACGTCATCTTCCCTCTCCTCGGCCTCGCCATCGTGGCGCTGATCGTCTTCGGCATCCGCCACGGCATGACCAGCAACGTCGCCGAGCTGCGCAAGAAGCAGGAGCGCAAGGACGCCATCGTGCGGATGATGCGCTCCAAGCTGCTGGTGACGGCTGACGCGGTCTCGGGCGAGCTGGGCATCGACCACTTCAGCGCCTCGGCGCTGCTCGACGATCTGGTCAAGGAAGGGAAGCTGATCGAGCAGAAGTCTTCGGGGGGCGTCGCAAACTACCGCCTCAAAGGACTTTAGGGGCTCAGGCCCAGGCTTCATTCAGGCGTCAGGCTTCAGGCCTCAGGCGTCAGGCTTGAGCTTCAAGGGTCATCGACGAAGGAGGGGGATCACCCGCGAACGGAGTTCTTCGACCGCGCTCGAGAGTGCTTCGCGGACCTTGTCGACCGCCTGCACGCACGGCGCCGAGCTGGCCTGGCCGGTGACGGTGTTGCGCCACACGACCGCGCCGTCGCGGGCCAGCGTCGCGTCGAGCACGACGGCGACGTTGCCCTGGCCGGAGTTGAACCAGCTCTGCTGCGGCTGCTCGATCGGCGGCGCGTCCGGATCGCCCTGCCGCACCGGCTTGTCCGTCCGCCGCGGGCGCTCGTTCTCCGGACCCATCGTCGCCTCGCGCAGCGCGACGGTCAGGACCCAGGGCCCGGTGCTCGCGTTCGAAGCCGTCGCTCCCGCGTCGCTGAACGCGGCGATGAGCAGCTTGTGCGCCCGTAGCGTCAGGTCCTGCGACACCTGCCCGCAACCGATGCCGGGCGAAGGCCGCGCATCCGCTGGCACCGGCACGCCGAGGGTCACCCCGCGCAGCGCTTGCGGATCGACCGGCTTCCTGGCCGGCGCCGGCGTGCAGGCCACCACCAGCAGCAGCAGCGCAAGCTTCTGCATTTGCTCTTTCCGGCCCGAAGCCCGAGGCCCGAAGCCCGAGGCCTGAAGCTCGAGGCCTCAGGCCGCAGGCCTGGATCAGATATCGAAATAGAGCGCGAACTCCATCGGCGACGGCCGCAGCCGCACCGGGTTCAGCTCCTTCTCGATCTTGGTGTCGATCCATGCCTCGATCACGTCGGGCGTGAAGACGTCGCCCTTGTAGAGGAACTCGTTGTCCCTCTTCAGGCAGTCGAGCGCCTCCTCGAGCGACCCCGGCATCTTCGGCACGTCCTTCAGCTCTTCCGGCGAGAGGCCGTAGATGTCCTTGTCCAGCGGATCGCCCGGATCGATGCGGTTCTCGATGCCGTCGAGCCCCGCCATCAGCATCGCCGCGAAGGCGAGGTAGGGGTTGCAGGACGGGTCCGGCGAGCGGAACTCCAGCCGCTTCGCCTTGGGCGAGGGCGAGTACATGGGGATGCGGATGGCCGCGCTGCGGTTGCGCGAGCTGTAGGCGAGATTTACCGGCGCCTCGAAGCCCGGCACCAGCCGCTTGTACGAGTTGGTGGTCGGGTTGCAGAACGCCGCCAGCGAGCGCGCGTGCTTGAGGAGCCCGCCGATGTAGTGCATCGCCATCTCGCTCATGCCCGCGTATCCCTCGCCGGCGAAGAGCGGCTTGCCGCCCTTCCAGATCGACTGGTGCGTGTGCATGCCGCTGCCGTTGTCGCCGAAGAGCGGCTTCGGCATGCAAGTCACCGTCTTGCCGTTCCGCATCGCGACGTTCTTGATGATGTATTTGTACCACATCAGTTTGTCGGCGGTGCGCACCAGCGAGTCGAAGCGGATGTCGATCTCCGCCTGCCCTGCCGTCGCCACTTCATGGTGCTGGCGCTCGACCTGGATGCCGACTTGCTCCATGACCCGGCACATCTCGGTGCGGATGTCCTGCAAGGAGTCGAGGGGCGCGACCGGGAAGTAGCCTTCCTTGTAGCGCGGCTTGTACCCGAGGTTGGGCCGCTCCTGGACGTGCTTTCCGTCGAAGTGCGTCTCCCGGGCTTGGCCGGTCTCCCACTGTCCCTCGCGCGACTCGATCTTGTAATGCGCGTGGTTCACGCCGGTGTCGTAGGACACGCCGTCGAAGATGAAGAACTCGATCTCGGGGCCGTAGTACGCGGTGTCGCCGATGCCGGTGGACTTGAGGTACCGCTCCGCCTTCTGCGCGATGAAGCGCGGGTCGCGGGCGTAGGACTCCTTGGTGATCGGATCAACGATGTTGCAGATCAACGACAGCGTCGGATCCTTCATGAACGGATCCATCAGCGCCGTGTCCGCGTCGGGCACCACCAGCATGTCGCTCGCGTGGATGGGCATCCAGCCGCGGATCGACGACCCGTCGAACCCGAGGCCCTCGTCGAACACGGCCTCTGTCAGCTCCGCGATGGGGATGGTGAAGTGCTGCCACAGCCCGAGGAAGTCCATGAACTTCAGATCGACCATGACGGCCTGTTTGTCCTTCGCCAGCCCGATGACGTCTTTCCCCTTCGGCATTTATCTGCTCCTGGTTGGTTTACAGCGCCGGCTCGCCGCGCTCGCCGGTACGGATGCGGACCACTTCTTCGACGTTGGTGACGAAGATCTTGCCGTCGCCGATGCGTCCAGTCTTGGCGGAACGTTCGATGGCCTCCAGCGCCCGCGCGACCATCTCGTCCGAGAGCACGACTTCCACCTTCACCTTGGGCAGGAAGTCGACGACGTACTCGGCGCCGCGGTACAGCTCGGTGTGGCCTTTCTGACGGCCGAAGCCCTTCACTTCCGTGACGGTCAGGCCCAGGACGCCCACGTCGGCCAGCGCTTCCTTCACCTCGTCGAGCTTGAAGGGCTTGATGATGGCCTCGATCTTCTTCATCGGACGGGCTCCCGAATTCGCAAGGGGCGCAATCTACTTGCGGGCGCCCGGCTCCGCAATGGGCCTCTTCTAACAGACTTCGCGCCGGCCGCGCTTGCTGTAAAGTGCGCTCCGTGGGCTACGCCGAAGAGCGGCTGGACCTGTTCACGCGGCTGCGCCAGCTGCTTCCTGGGCGCTCGCTGACCGACACCTTGCGCCTCGACGGGCGCGCGCTGCGCTTCCATCTCGGCACCTCGCTCGCCGACCTGCGCGTGCCGGTGCACGTCGAGCCCGCGGTCGGGGAGGCGCTGCGGGCGGCCGTGCGCGACCTCTTCTTCCTCCTCTGCGTGCGCCACCGGACGGCGCTGCGGCCCAACGAGTACGACCGGCTCATCCTCCTCGACGGTTTCGACCCGCGCGCCGCGCGGCTCATCGCCTTCGTCGCGCCCGCCGGCGTGAAGAGCGAGAACGTGCGCAACGCGTTCCTCGAGGCGCCCGAGCTGCATCCGTCGCTCGACAGCGCGCTGATGGCGAGTTGGATCGCCTCGGGCCGGCCGGGCCGCGTGCTGGTGGGCGCGCTCAACGCCGTCCTCAAGCGCGCGCAGCACGAGGCCGCCGCACAGGAGCCGCCCGAGCCGACGCCATACCTCGCGCTGCAGGCGCTGCGGTCGCTGGCGCAGGGCTCGCTCGACACGCTGAAGGATCTTCCCGTCAGCGGGCCGGTGGGCCGCGCCCTCAACGGCGCGGTGGCGGCGGGCCTCCTGGTGGCGATGCGGCTGGCCTCGCGCGAGGCGGGCATTCCGGCGGCGGCGTGCGGGCTGCAGTGCGAGGCGGCGAGCAGCCCGCTGCCATGGCTGGGCGGGCTCAAGATGCTGTGGGGGAGCGGCCTGCAGACCTACGGCCTGCCCTTCGCCGAGGCGCCGGGGCAGCTCGCGCAGCACGTGCACAAGCTCCTGCAGGGAGGAACGTCGGAGAGCATCGCGCGCGACGCCGCCGCCGAGCTCAACAGCGCGAAGGATGGCGCCCGCAAGGCGGCGCGACAGGTGGCGCTGGGGCGGCTGCGCGGCGAGCTGCTGCAGCTTCTGCGCCTGGTCGAGGTCGGGCGCGCTCCCACGCTCTCCCTCGATGGCGTGACGCTGGCGCAGCTTTTCTCGGCGCCGGTGGCGCTGGAGCGCGTGCTGGGGACGCCGGCCTTGCGCAAGGAGCTCTTGACGCGGGCCAAGTCTGCGGCCAAGGGCGCGACCAACGATGGGGCGCGCAAGCTGCTCGAGTCGATCGCCATCGCCGCCAAGGAGTGGAAGGACGAGGATCCGGGCGGCTACGTCTCGACCGACGCGGTGGTGAAGACCTGGTCCACCGCCGTCGCCGCGCTGGCGACCGACGGGGCGCTGGACCGGGCGCTCGAGCAGGCAGAGCTGCAGCTCGTCCACCGCTTAGGCAACGAGAGCCAGGGCGGCATCGAGACGCAGCACGAGGCGGGCAAGCTCTACCTCGTCTCGCTGGAGGAGAAGCCGGTCCTCATGGGCCGCGCCCGGGCGCAGCAAATGGGGCACCTCTTCTGCGACATGAAGGACTTCACCAAGCGCACCGCCTTCCTCAAGGAGACGGTGGTCGCGGACTTCCTCTCGCGCGAGTTCTACGGACCCATCCTCACCGCGGCGGCCCGGCACGCGCAGGGCGCCGCCCACCTCGCCGACAAGGGCGGCATCTACCTCAACAACCTGCTCGGCGACGCGGTGAGCTTCTCCGGCGACATCGTCGGGCTGCTGGAGTTGTCCGACGAGATCCGCCGCGCCCTCGGCAGCTACGCGAGGCGCCTCGACAGCGAGGGGACGCGCGATTCGGTGACCAAGACCATCGTCTCCATCGAGGAGAAGTTCCGCGCCCGCAAGGAAGAGCTGGCGGCGGGGATCAAGTCCGCAAAGGACGCGCTCCGCCGCGGCACCTTGGACCCGCTCTCGGGCGAGGAGCCGTCCTACCGGCTGCGCGCGCTGGAGGGCGAGGTGCGGAAGCTGGAGGACGAGCGCGAGACCGAGATCTCGCTCGCCAGCGGCGAGAAGCTGGAGGCGGGCATCTTCGTCTCCTTCGGCGCGGCGCCGGAGGTGGCCACTTTCGACGACCCGGTGTTCGGGCAGATCAAGGTCTCCATCGGGGAGAAGATCAACGAGAGCGCCCGCGGCACCGCCCGCAACGGCGGCGTCCGGGCGCGGGTCGACGCCCTCCTCGCCTCCGCGCGCGAGCGCCTCGGGCGGCCGACCCTTTTGTGTCCCTTGTCGGTGGCGGTTTCGCAGCCGCTCTCGATGCCGGTTCCGGCGGACGTCGAGCTGGCGGTGCGGCGCAGCGTCGCGCAGGGCGATCTCGAGGGTGCCGAGACGGTGCTCAACGGCGCGGTTCGCGACTTCGTGGCGGGGCTCGTCTCGCAGGAGGTGTTCGAGGACCGCGGCGACATCTACAACGGTGGCGCGGCGCTCTCGGAAGAGGCCCTGAAAGCGTACGTCCAGGCGCGCGGCGGCGAGCGCATCTTCATGCGGCGCGATGTCGCGGTGGAGGCGCTGCACCCCGAGCTGCGCGAGCGCTTCATCTTCCCGATGGCCTCGCTGCGGCTGCTCCTGGCGGTGTCGCCGTCCACGCAGGCCCTCGTGCAGCTGTTCGTCTTCGTGGGCCGCGCGCTCTTCAAGGGCTTCGAGAAGCAGGGCGGGCTGGGGGTGTACGAGATGGTGGCGCGGGAGCACCCGTTCTTCGCGCTTCTCGCGCAGCACCACCTCGAGGGATGGCTGCGCGACTACGAAGCGGGGAAGGTGCCGCAGTCGGGCGAGTGGCAACCGGTCCTGCTCGGGTCGGGCGCGTGAGCGGCCAGCCCGACGAGAAGGCGCCGCCGCCCGACGAGTTGCCTCCGCCGACCTTCCGCCAGGCCCTGGTCGGCTACGGCTCGATCATGCTGGGCCTCGTGCTCCTGGGCCTGCTCATCGGCCTCTTGATGAAGGTGCTGCGCTGATCAGGGATCCTCGACGAGGCGGCGGTGCACTTCCACCAGCCCCCGCGAGGCGGCGACGAAGATGCGGTCGCCCGCCACGCCGCTGGAGAGCGACGGGTCCGACCCGACGCGCCCGTCGGGATACCGTTGACGGAAGTCCTGCGCCGTCCAGGCGACCAGCTGCGGCACCGGCTCGAAGCGGTCCATCGGCGGCAGGTCGAGCACCGCGCGCGGGTAGAAGCGCCGCACCATCGACAGCTCGCCCGGCGTCGCATGGTGGCCTTCGCGCGCGCCGAACATCTCCATCAGCACGCTGCGGACTTCGGGCAGCTCCCACCACTGCACCGAGAGGCAGCGCGAGTCCGGGAGCTGCGCATGCACTTGCGCGCAGGCGGCTTGCAGCGTCGCTTTCGAGCCGTGGTGCGCGTTGACCAGCAAGAAGCGCCGGAAGCCCTGCTGGTAGAGGCTCTCGATGGCGTCGGTGACGATTGCCAGCAGCGTGGCCGGCTTCAGCGAGATGGTGCCGGGAAAGGCGCCGTGCACCTGCGAAACGCCGAAGGCGATGGGCGGCGACACCATGCTGTGCCGCTCCTCGCCCAGATCGTTGGCCAGCTCTTCGGCGAGGATCAGGTCGGTGCCCAGCGGACCCGAGGGGCCGTGCTGCTCGGTACTGCCGACGGGGATGATGAGGTCGATCCTCTTCTCGAGGTACTCCTGCACGTCCTGCCAGAGGGCCAGCTTGAGCAGCACCGCGCGACTTTACACCAACTGCCTTTGCGTCACACCGCGGCGGCCATCGCCTTGAGCACGGTGTCGACGAGGTCGAACCAATCTCGGATGGGGCGTCTCTTGTTATTCGCTTCGGTGACGACCGCGCCCACGTCGGTGGGCAGGTCGAGGAGATTCGCCCCCGCCTTCTGCGCCACCAGCTCGGCGACGCTCTTGTTGTAGAAGTCCTCCATCAGGAGCAGCTTCGCCCCTTCCGCCTTCATCACCGAGATGAGCCGCACCAGGTGCTGCGGGTCGGGCGGGATGCCAGGCTTGGGCTCGACGTAGCCGATCTCCTCCATGCCCAGCCACTGCGACACGTAGCTCCAGCTCTTGTGGTAGGTCGCGATCTTCACGCCCTTGAGCTTTCTGGCGAACGGCGCCCACTCCTTCTCCTTGGCGTCCACGCGCGAGAGGAAGGTGAGCAGATTCTTGTCGTAGGTGGGCTTGCCCTCGGGGTCCAGCTCCGAGAGCCGGCCAGCGATCTCCTTCGCGATGAGGCGCGCGTTCGACGGCGGCAGCCAGTAGTGCGGGTTGCCCTGCGGGTGGATGTCGCCCATCGAGCGGTCGACCTTGGTCGTCGGCACGTCGAGCACGGGTATGACGCGCGAGCAATCGAGGTTGCCCAGGTCGCCGATCTGGATCTTCGGATTGCGCGAGCCGAGCACGAGCGGCGGCAGCCAGCCGATCTCCAGCTCGAGCCCGACGTGCAAGAGGAGGTCCGCGCGGTTGAGCACCAGCATCAGGCTGGGCTTGGGCTCGACGAAGTGCGGGTCCTGGTAGCCTTTGCTCAGCGACTCGACCGTCACCCGATCGCCGCCCACCTCTTTGGCGAGCGAGCCCAGGGTCTGGATCGAGGAGACGACGTGCAGCACTGCCAGCAACGCGATCATGCGGATTGGACCTCGGCGCTCGGGAGCAATTCAGGGCACACGTCAAAACGGATGGGCGCCGTGGGCGCCGATGGAGATCTCCAGCTGCAGGAAGGCGGCCGGCGCGGTGGCAAAGGTGATGTACGGGAGCAGCGTGCCGCTGGTGTCGCTCGCGTGCTCGACTTCCAGGTAGCCGCGCACGCGCGCGAACTCGCTGGCCTGGAAGGTGAGGCTGGCCGAGTAGCGCTGGACGCGCGCCAGCACCGAAGAGCTGGGCAGCCCGACCAGATCGTAGCGGGCCCCGATGAACCAGCGCCGCGCCGCCTGCACGACGACCTGCGCGTAGAAGCCGCCGTCCCACTCCGCCGGAAGGCTCCCGCCCTCGCCGAAATGTCGGAACATCGCCTCGGCCTGGAAGGCCACGGAATTGTATCCGCTCGCGACGTTGGGCGGCTTCCATTTCAAGTAGACGTCGCCGCCGATGAGCGCCGTGTCACGCCCCGCACCGACCGTGGTCGGGCATGCGACGGAGCCGCAGACGCAGCTGGCGCCGCAGGGGGAAGCCACCCCTGGCGATCGGCCCGAGGCGACCGAGCCGCCCACGTACAGCGACCAGTCGTCGCCGAAGGGAAAGAAGGCCTTCGCCTCGCCCGCGAGCGTGGGCTTGCGGGATGCATTGGCGCCGAACGTCCCCACCGGATCCCCCGGCCCTTGATCGGGGAGCGCAGGCGGGTCGGCGCTGATGCCCAGCACCTCGCCGTAGATGGTGAGGAAGAAAGGCAGCGGCGACAGCCAGCTGACCTGCGCCGCCGGTCCCCGCAGGCCGTCGGGTCCGAGGAAGGCCGCATTGAGGAGCGGCCGCCGGGT
>WNFI01229792.1_pt1 | contig 19235 bp, 19 predicted proteins | sample 5400471 | NCBI WGS metagenome assembly WNFI01 (sample SAMN13153348, study PRJNA577476) | soil metagenome | isolation source: 100 cm saprolite on Douglas fir-dominated hillslope | place: USA:California | collected 2013-09-17 | reverse complement strand
CTGCCGCCAAATCCCCAAAGCGCTTAGTCAAATTCCGAACTGAGATCATAAGCCCTGCCGTGAAGCATTAAGGTCGGGCGAGGAGAACGTCAATGCAGCGGCTAAAAAGTAATCAGTAATCAGTAAATCAGTAATCAGTACGGACGGCGACAGTCTCAGCCGGAGCCCGAGAAGAACTGATTCCTGACCTACTGATTACTAGTTCGTCCAGAGGGCTCGCCGCGGCATCAACACGCGCCCGACCCAGCACCCCGTGGCTCCCTAAACAAAACGGCTCCCGGGTTCATAAACCCGGGAGCCAATCGTCTTAACCTAAAGAGAGAATCAAATTAACGGTGCCAACCGCGATGCCAGCCACCACGCCCACCCCAACCGCCGCGCCAGCCCCCGTGCCAACCCCAACCGCCACCCCAATAACCCCAGTACGGGCGTCTCCAGCCCCAACCGCCATACCAGTAAGGGTAGTAGGCTGGGCCATAATAAGGACCGTAACCAGGGCCTACCGCAACGGTTACACCCGCGTCAGCTTTGGTGGGGACTAGACAAAAAAGACCAGCGACAGCGAGGATCAATAACAGGAACCTCTTCATTATTTCTATATACTCCTCAATAAAAGATAACACTGAACATTAAGCTTGCCTGCGGGCGAGGGTCTCCCCTCGATCAAGACAGGCGGGCCAATTAATATTAATGAGACGTGACCGGTTGCCGCTCAGTTACAGCCACCCAGAATCCAAAATTTGCCTTTGATCAGAGCTCGATAAATTCCGAGCATGGCGGCTCCGTTCCCCAGACTCCGGTAAAAACGGATTTTCACTTGACGCCTCCGGCAGAGAACAGCATCTTTCCGGCCTTTCCAAAAGGGGTCCTATGTCTAGAGTTTGCAGCATCACCGGCGCGAAGCCCACGAAAGGGCATATCATCCATCGTCGTGGTATGGCCAAGAAGAAAGGTGGCGTGGGCCAACATGTCACAGCCAATACACCGCGGCTCTTTGTGCCGAATCTTAAGACCCGACGAATCTGGGTACCCGAGCTCGAGCGCTTTGTCACGGTGAAGTTGAGCGCACGTGCGCTCAAGACCATCGCCAAAAACGGCGCGTACAAGACTCTAAAAGCAGCCGGTGTAGTTTGAGTTTAATGTCTACAGCCTGCACCGTTCATCTCGTACGTACGGGCTGAACGATGCAGGCTATGGATAACAAAAAGATTATTCCGGTAAGCGTCTTGACCGGGTTCTTGGGAGCCGGGAAAACGACGCTAGTAAACCACATTTTGCGAGGCCAGTCCGAATACAAATTCGGCCTGATCATCAATGAAATCGGAAAAATTGGCATCGATGGCCAATTAGTTCAGACCGAGAACGAAGATGTCGTGGAGATGAGCAACGGCTGCATCTGTTGCACCATCCGCAAAGATCTCGTTAAAGGTATTCAAAAGCTGCTCAAGAGAGAAGATCTGGACTACATCCTGATCGAGACAACCGGCATTGCTGATCCGGGGCCCGTCGCGCAGACCTTTCTTAACGTCCCGCAGCTTCAGCAATACGCCCGCCTCGACTCGATCATTACGCTTGTCGATGCGGAAAACGTTCGTCAACAGCTCGAGGAAGCTAAGATTGCGAGAGAGCAAATCGCGTTAGCGGATTTCATTCTGTTAAACAAGACGGACTTGGTGAGCCAGGACGAGCTGAAAGAGCTGGAAGAGGCGCTGGGAGCAATCAATCCCTTTGCCCGGGTTTTCCGAACGGAGCACTCAAAGGTCAACTTGAAGCAACTGTTGGACGTCGACGTCTTCGATCTTGATCACAAGCTTTCGGTTGATCCCGAGTTCTTGAATGAGCTGAAGAACGGAGACCATTCCGACATCAATTCTTTTTCATTTAAGTTCGATCGACCGTTCGAAATCGAAGAGTTTGATGCCCAGTTACAGTCGATCTGCGAAGGGAGCCAGGTTTATCGGGCAAAAGGCATCATCTGGATTAGCGGGAACCCTCGGCGAGCGGTCTTCCACGGCGTCAACAACCGGTTCACGATCTATTGGGATCGGCTCTGGGAAAAAGAAGAGACTCGGTTCAGCCAGCTGGTGTTCATCGGACGCGATCTGCAAGAGGAAACGTTTGCGCGTAAGCTCGAAGATTGTTTGGCGGGGTAGGAGAAGCGAAACGGCGAATGGGCGATGATGCGCCCCTGATCGGTGGGGCGAAAATCTCGGCGCGCCGCGGACGCTCCACCTCAAAGCGTCAGGCCCGCGCCGGATTTGAGCCGTACCGTGGGGCCGCCATCACCCCAATATTGTCGCGAACCCAACGTGTGTATTTGGAACACACAATGGGGCGATACCGTCCGCACGGCGCGGCTCAAACCCGGCGCGGATAAGTCAGGCAACAAAATTAGTCCTCGGCGCGCCGAGGTCTTCGCCCCACCGATCAGGGCGAATCCGCAGGGCATCGCCCATTCGCCGTTTCGCCCACTCGCAAATTCGCCCCTACTTCGTCGTGTCGCGCTGGGATTCAATCAAAGCCAAATCAGCATCGACCATAATACGGACGAGTTCTTCAAACCTGACTTGCGGTTCCCAATTTAACAGCTTCTTCGCTTTGGAGGCGTCGCCGATCAGAAGATCCACTTCGGCTGGGCGTTCATATCTGGCGTCGTGTTTAACGTACTCTTTCCAGTCCAGACCGACCCGTTCGAAAGCAAGCTCCACAAATTCACGGACACTGTGAGTCTCATTTGTCGCCATGACGTAATCGTCCGGACGATCTTGCTGTAGCATTTGCCACATTCCCTGCACGTATTCGGGCGCATATCCCCAGTCGCGTCTGGCTTCGAGATTCCCAAGAAAAAGCGACTTATCTAGACCACATTTAATTCGGGCAACTGATCGGGAAATCTTGCGAGTCACAAAAGTCTCTCCGCGCCGCGGACTCTCATGGTTAAAAAGAATCCCGTTGCTCGCATGCAAGCCGTAGCTCTCCCGATAATTCACTGTCGCCCAATAGGAAAATACCTTCGCCACACCATACGGACTCCGTGGCCAAAAGGGCGTTCTCTCCGTTTGGGGCACCTCCTGCACTTTGCCGAACATTTCGCTGCTCGAGGCCTGGTAAAACCGTGTCTTAACAGCAGCCTCCCGAATTGCTTCCAGAATCCGGATCGTCCCGATGCCGGTAACATCGGCGGTATACTCCGGAATATCGAAACTGACACGAACGTGGCTCTGCGCGCCCAAATGGTAGATCTCGTCCGGCTGCAGTCTATAAAGAAGCTTCACCAGGTGGACCGAATCAGCCAAATCACCGTAATGAAGAAAGAGACGGACTCCGTTCACGTGCGGATCTTGGTACAAGTGGTCAATTCGCGCTGTGTTGAAGGTGCTGGCCCGGCGAATGATTCCATGCACCTCATACCCTTTACCAAGTAAAAGATCCGCGAGGTATGAGCCGTCTTGGCCAGTGATTCCAGTGATTAAAGCGCGTTTCACTCCGTGTTGGTTCTATACTATTCGAGTGTGGGAATTTCGGGCGCCAGCTCGTGCAAAATCCGTTTCTGGTGCCCAATGATGGTAGCAATTGCTTGCTGGCCGGCGGTTAGCATCCCGGAAAGATCGGTTCCAGAGAAGGTCGATTCTTCGCCGGTCCCCTGAATCTCAATGAACTCTCCGCGATGACTCATCACTAAGTTAAGATCAACGGCGGCCTTCTTATCTTCCGCATAGTCCAAGTCAACGAATACATTCCCGTCGACGAGCCCAACGCTCACGGCGGCCACCAAACAACGTAAAGGCCATTTCTCTAGAGTACCGGCTGCCATCAGCTTGGCAAAAGCGAGCGCCGTGGCCACGGTTGCGCCCGAAATGGCTGCGGTCCGAGTTCCTCCGTCGGCCTGTAACACGTCGCAATCGACCCAAAGCGTGCGCTGGCCCAGAAGATCTAGATCGATCGCCGCTCTCAAGGACCTCCCGATTAAGCGCTGAATCTCAATACCGCGGCCGTCCAGCTTTCCTTTGGAAATATCTCGTGGCCGTCGCGTTAACGTCGAGTAAGGCAGCATCGAATACTCAGCAGTAATCCAGCCTCCAGTAACATTCTGCTCTTTCATCCAGCGAGGCACCGTTTCCTCAAGGCAAACCCCGCAAATGACCTGGGTATTCCCAGTCGACACCAAAACCGACCCATGCGCGTACGGCGCGATGTTTGGCACGATCTTGAACGAACGCGCCTGATCTGGAGTTCGATCCTCAGACCGCGAAATAACTTGAGCAGCTGGCTTTTCCTCCATAGCGCGAAACGGCGAAGGATAGAGGAGGAGTTCAAGGAGTTCAAGGAGTACGAGGAGTACAAGGATTCCAACGTGCGAACTGATACCAGGTGCTAAGGCGAAAGCTCGGGCGAGCAGCGGTAATGGAAGTCACCGTTCAGGTCCCGGCATCGACAACGAACCTTGGTCCTGGTTTTGATTGCCTTGGAGTGGCACTGCAATTATGGAACCGGACCCGGGTGCGCCGCGTCAACGCTTCAAGTAGGTCATCCTTCCGCCACCCCAAGATGGTCGATGAAGCGGCCCAAGCTTTTTTCTCAAGTTCGACGGTTCCTCCTTTCGAATTCGATTGGAGCCTGCAAGGCGACATCCCTTCGGCTCGAGGACTTGGTAGCAGCGTGACTTTGCGGCTCGGCTTGCTCTTGGGCCTCAATGAACTGGCGGACGGCATCCACTCAAAATCAGAAATCAAGCAGCTATGCGACCGGTTGGAAGGTCATCCGGATAATACCGCCGCGGCTTTAAACGGAGGATTCACCATCGTCAATGCGCGAAGAAATGTGGTCCACCGTTTTGATGTGTCGGCGGATCTCCATTTTGTGTTGTTCATTCCGGACTTCGAAGTGGTTACTTCGGAGGCTAGAAAAGTATTGCCCTCAGCCTATTCCAGGTCCGATATCGTGGAGAATCTCGCCAATGTCGCGCTGATAGCGGCGGCACTTGCTACGCGCGACTATGAATTTCTGCGCGACGCTTTCAACGACCGCTTGCACGAGCCCTACCGGGAGCCATTGGTTCCAATGTTGCGAGAGGTAGTGCGGGCCGGTCAAAAAGCGGGCGCACTGGGAGGGTTTTTGAGTGGCTCCGGGTCCACCATCGCTTGTTTGACCATCCAGGATCCAGGAGCGGTCGCCGATGCCATGCAAGCTGCCGCCGGCAAAGCCAAAGGCAAGATCTGTATCGTACAAGCCGATAACGCCGGCGCGCAGATCCTATAATGGAGAGCCAAAATGCCACGTAGACTGGATGAACTCGAACAATACGCGATCGAGGTCATCCTCGAGCGACGTCATGGGATCCGGCCGAGTCTCCTCCGCTTCACTCTGCGATTACTTTCCCACGTATACCTCGGAATTGTCCAACTTCGTCTTTATCTCTATCGAACCAGGATCTTGAAGGAACGCCAACTCGGTTGCCTGGTGATCAGCATCGGCAATTTAACCGTGGGCGGGACCGGAAAGACGCCGGTAGTCGAAAAGTTTGCCCGTGCGCTACAGAAGGGCGGCCGCAGAGTGGCCATTCTTAGCCGGGGCTATAAGAGCGTGGATACCCGCAAAAAACGAACCTGGCTCGACAAGCTCCTGCGAAAAGGCGGCGGTAATCCGCCTCGGGTGGTATCGGACGGCCGGCGTATTCTTCTGGATTCCGCTAGCGCTGGCGACGAGCCTTATATGCTCGCCTCGAATCTAAAAGGGGTCGCAGTCGTGGTTGATAAGGACCGGGTTAAAGGCGGTTTACATGCGATAAAAACACTGCGCGCCGATACCTTACTGCTCGATGACGGGCTCCAATACCTACACCTCAAGCACCGGCTCGATATCGTGTTGATCGACCGGCAAGCACCGTTCGGTAACGAATATCTTCTGCCCCGCGGCACGCTCCGCGAACCACCCAAAAACCTGCACCGCGCGAACTACATATTCATCACCAAGTGCAACGGCGAACCGAACGACGAGCTAATCGCGAGAATCCGAAATTACAATCGAACAGCAGAAATCATCGAATGCGCCCATAAACCGCTGTATTTACGCCATCTGTATAAGGATGAACGCCTCCCACTCGATTATCTGCACGGACTCTATATCGGTTCGATTTGTGGAATTGCCGCTCCAGAAAGTTTCGAGAGCGGACTGCGTACGTTAGGCGCGCGCATCGAGCTGTCCCGTAAATTCGCGGATCACCATCGCTACACCGAAACCGAGCTCCAGAGTTTCTTTCAACGCTGTGTAAAACGGGACGTCAGCGCAGTCATCACGACGGAAAAGGACGCCGTTCGTTTTCCTAACATCGGCCCATTGCCCATTCCCGTGTACTACTTGAGGGTCGAAATCGAGATTCTTCGCGGAGACGAGACCTGGGAGCAGTGCGTGCAACGCATCTGTTCCCCCCGGACCTTCCAGCGCCCAAAAAAACTCGCATATTTATGAGGGCCTGAGCTTTCGCAATCTGAATTCCGCCAATGACTTAAACGAAAATGCCCCGAGTTTTGTCTAACGGGCACTTTTCATGCAATCGCGCCACACCAAATTGAAGATCGGCATTGTCGGTGCGGGACACATCGTCAAGAAGCGCCATCTACCTGCACTGAACCAAATTGAAGACGTCAAGATCGTAGGCGTCTGCAACTCCAGTTACGAAAGCTCGGAAAAATTCTGTGCTGACTTTCTTCCGGACGCGAAGCCCTACGCCAATTGGGCCGAGTTGCTTGCAGAACCGGACATCGACATCATCTGGATCGGTACCTCTCCCTATTTGCACGCTACCATCGCGGTTTCCGCGCTCGAAGCCGGTAAACACGTATTTTGCCAGGCACGGATGGCCATGAACTTGGCGGAAGCCGAGGAGATGTGTTCCGCTCTGCAGCGGCATCCCCCTCCGCACTGGCGCCAACGTGACGAATATTCGGGCTTAAACGTCCTCACTCTTGGGATCTACGCCGAGGTCCTTCAACGCTGGTTCGGGCCGATTATCAGTGTCGTAGCCCATCGGAAGATCATCAACCCTTTGCGGCAAACCTATGAGGTGCGCATTCCGGATATGGTCACCGTTCTTTGTACGTTCGCCAGTGGGATAGAAGGCGTGTTGGAATTCAGCGGCATCGCCGCATTTCCGCCGCCTGACCGTTTGGAGGTTTACGGCCACCGAGGAACGTTGGCTTACGACTTCTCCAAAGACCAAATCACGGGTGGACAACTCGGCGATACCTCCCCAACCGGAATCCCGATCCCACCTGAACTGGAACAATCCTGGCGCGCTGAAGCCGATTTCATTGCCGCCGTTCGATCTCCAGGAGGAATCCTACCTCAACCCGGCTTCCTGGAAGGCTTGCAATATATGAAGGTCGTTCAAGCCGTCGCCGACTCGATCGACCTGGGCCGAGAGGTCGAGATAACCTAGCTGAAAGCGGACAGACGGAAGAAAATCTCACGCAAAGCCGCAAAGGCGCAAAGGTTGAGACAGAAGTGAAAATAGCCGCGAAAAGGCGCCCGCCCGCATCGCTACGCGAAGCGTTGCGGGCGTGGCCTTTTTGCGGCTATCCCATCTGTCTTAATCTTTGCGGCTTTGCGTGAGATTTTTCTCCGTCTGTCCCCGCGAGCTCACCTACTCCGGCGCGACCGCTGCCGGCACCATGATTGCGTCTCGCATGCCGTGCACAATCTTTTTATCCGGCGGAACGATGGTAGCCAAAACGCCTCCTAAAACGACTTCCCGCGGCGAAACCACAAAGTAATACGGACAAAGACGAACCCTTCCTCGAAGCACCCGGATTTCGCCGCTTTGGGTATCAAAATATTTCTGTTCGAAAAGTCCCCCTCGATAAAACCGCTGCAAAATATAGGGATTCGTCGAGAACGCAGCCAATGCTTTATCAATTTGTTCAGCCCATATGTGATGCGGCAAATCGGGCGCGATATGAACACCGCGGCTGCCCCAGGCCCGCTCCGAAAATCCGCTGATTTTGAGCACCAGCTCTCGTTGTTTTTGGCTGAAATGCTTCAGCTCGTTCCAATCTTGCACCTCTAAACCTGGAATCACCGCGTTATGCGGCAACGGAGTCGGATCCAATATCCAGGTGTGCGGAAAGAAGCGACGCAACAATTTCCAATGGCGGTCGCTGAGTTCACGGCGCCAAAACTGGGCCAAGGGCCTCGACCAGAACAAACCGAACGCCAGTTTTTCTTCAAGAAACGGCTTCAACGGCGGCGTGATCTGCAGGGTCCCTTCGAGGACGCCCTCAAACAGTCGTTCTTTGTGCTGCAATTTTCCCAGATCAAACAACTCAAAAAACCGATAAACCGGTACGTCTGGCGGAAAGGCCCAATCCTCAGCTCGCACTACTTCCCAATCCGAAGTTCGCACCGAGCGCAACCGTTCTACTAACCATTGCATTTCCGGACGGTACGTTGCCGACTCATCCGAGACCGCGATAGCTCCTTTCGGAAAAATGCGACTGAACCCCTCCACCATCCCGTTCCGGGTACCGATAACATCAAAGCCCAGATCGCTGTAGGTCCGGTTCAGCCAATCGGTAAGGCCGATCCCTCCCGGAACCGAATCCAGCTCGGTAATGGTCCACCCTTGGTCGGTCAGGATAATATCTGGCCGAATTACCGCCGGCAGAACATCCGGATTCGCACGCGCCGCTCGAATCAGGTCCGCCGGTTTCCCGGCTTCAAAATAGTCTTTGATCCAGCTCGGTTTTTTGCCTTTAACGCTTTGGAAATACAGGTGGTTCGTCGCCCGAACGCACTTGAAGAGCCAGTGCCCGAGTCGCTCCAGCTGGTCGACCACGTCCGCAGAAAGAAGGAATGGTTCTGGAGAAACGAGCCATTCTTTACCGGCAAACAAGCCGGTGGAGGGCATGCTTTCCAAGACCGCGCGCGCCCGATCCAGCTCAATGGAATTCAATGTGCTTCCTGCGCTCACGCCAGTTTCTTTAGGGCTCGACGCACTAACTCATCGGTCTCCAACCGCTCACCGGAATCGTGCACCTCGCGTAGCGCCTTTTGAGCTTCAACCTGTTTGAAGCCGAGTGAAATCAGGGCCAACACGGCGTCGTTCACTTTCCCGGAACCATCCTGACGCCCGGCGGCCGCTACTTCCCAAACCGCTGCCACCCCGACTCGGTCTTTCAGCTCAAGAACGATTCGTTCCGCAGTCTTTTTCCCCAGGCCGCTGATCTTGGAAAGCGCGGCAATGTCTTGATGGACCACTGCCGTTTTAAATTGGGAAACACTCATGCCGCTCAGCACCGCTAGAGCAAGCTTCGGACCCACCCCGGTAACGTGCTGAAGGAGTAACCGGAAGAGGTCTCTTTCCGCAGAACTAAGAAATCCGAACAAAAGGTGAGCGTCCTCTCTGACGACCAGATGGGTCAACAACCGGACCCGTTGGCCCACGGGCGGCAGGTGTTCAAAACTGGAGAGTGGGATTTGCGCCAGGTAACCCACCCCGTGTACAGAGACGATGACCTGTGTGGGCCAAGCCTCGGCCAGCTCACCATCCAGAAAAGCAATCATGTTGTGCTATAGAAGTACCCGGCCACTCTCAAACTTCAAATTTTGCCTTTTCTTCTGCTTAACCGGACTTGCCCCCGCCGAACCCGTCATCATTCTGGACCCGTACTTTTATCGAACGCCGTTAGCGGAGGTCATCGATGGTTCCACCAAAACGGTTTTGGCCTACTACGACGAAAGCGACGGCAAGGTCACTCCTCTCCCCAACCCTCCTCGCCAAGCCGTTTCGGAGCTCCGGATATTAGCGGTGGCGTATGCTCAAGCGATTCTTGAACGCGCCAATCCGAAGCTCATTCGCGACAAGCACGGTGTCCTCGTGGCCATTCGTATTGAAGACCAAGACCCAGCCTTTTCGTCCATTTTGTTAACCCCGGGATTTGCCGACCGTTTCACGAAACTCTTGGGAAAAGATTGCTTGGTATCCGTACCGAATCGCCAAACCATATTTCTTTTTCCTCGGCTAGCCAGCAACATGGAAGAGTTCTCTGTGCCGCTACGGGCGATCTACCACAACAGTGTGTGGCCTGTTTCAACTGAGCTATTCGAGTGGCGCGCCGGAGCCTTACACCCAGTCAGAGATTTTGAGCCAAACTAAACGCTAACTCGCCTGAGGCTCGTCAGCGTATAGCCAATAGCCGATAGCCAATAGCCAAATCCCTCGGCTATTGGCTATCGGCTATCGGTCATGCGGAACGAGCCTAAGGCGAGTTCCGCTACGTTAGTTGAGCTAACTGGCAGATATAATACATATAGAAATTATCAAATACTGATGCCTGGTCAGCGCGGCCCAATTCCCAAAAACTACCGGAACAGATTTGTAATCTGTAACCATCTATTTTGTTAGTGCCTCGCTATCGACATAATAATTTTATGATATAATCCTTCGGCTACCGCACCCGTGTCTGCTTTCGCATTTTTGCCTCCGAAAGACTATATCGCGTCCACCACGATCGAGACCAAAGCAGACGCTAATCAGCTATCTGTCCTCAAGGGTTCGGCTCCCGAGCAAGAGCACGACCCGAACTTCGCGGAGAGACAAACTCAAATCATTGTCAGCCACAGTGTGCTCGACCCGGTGATTCAGCATTCCGATTTGCGGAAAAAATGGTCTTTGCCGGGTGTCGAGCTTTCGCCGGAAGCTACTTACGACAAATTGCATGGCATGGTGCAACCGCCCCAAGCACTGCCTCCTGACTCCATCCGGATCAGCGTTCGCAGCACCGACCCTCAAGAAGCAGCGCTTCTCGCCAATGCTATTGCTCAAGAGTACGTAGATCAGCGAGACTCACGGCAGCAGGCTTCCCTCGAAGAGGACCTCCAACGATTGAGAGACGAAGTGCAGCAGGACGAAGGGTCCGTCAGCACAAGGTTTGCCCAAGCATCGCGGCTCAGAACCGAGGCCGGGTATATGGATCCGAACCCGGATAGTACGGATGCTTCCTTGCGCCCCGAGGAACCAGTTGGTGAGAATAACCAGAACAAAATAAACGAGGTTCAAGCAAATGTTGCCACTCTTAAGAACCGCCTAGACGCAGTAGACCGCATCAAATCCGCTGATCTAGCGCAGGCAGCCGGCTTCTTGAATCTGAATGACCCGGTGCTCGAGCAAAAATTGCCACTCTATCAGAACGCGGTGACAGAAAAGACTCGCCTGCTTAGTTCCGGTCTCGGACATAACCACCCAGATGTGCGCGCCGTTCAAGGTCAAATCGATGCGATTGAGGAACAGGTCCGCCAAGAAATCAGCAATATTAGAAAAGGGCTGGTCACCCAACTCGCCGCCGCCGAGGGCATATTGAATACGTCCCTGATGAACCTGGCGACAAACCCGCCCGAGCAGAAGAGAAAACAGGCGAACGCCCAATATCTTGATGCAAAGCAAAGGTACGATGAGGCCCGGCAAGCACTTGAAGCGGCCAAAACCAGGCTTAACACCGCGACGGCAGAAAGCAGTAAGCTACCAAAACCGGCTCTAATCCTTGAAGCGGCAAAAGTCGCTCCCGCACCGAGCCAGCCAAAGGCAACTTACCTACTCTGGGGTGCGCTGGCTGGGCTTGTTCTTGGAGCCGGATTCGCCTGGTTTCGCGAAGCTTTAGATCGGAGCATCAAAACACCTTGGGAGGTTGAGAAGCATCTCGGACTTCCACTGCTCGGTGTAATTCCCAGAGGCAGCCAGCGGCGCCGACAAATTAAGTCGCAAGATCCAGATGAAGAACCCTACGCGACATTGAAGCCGAATATCGACGTGGTCCGCCAGAAGGTGGCTGCTTCAGTCCTAACCGTGGTAAGCGCCGGCTCGGGAGAAGGTAAATCTACTACGGCGGCGAACCTGGCCACCGCCTATGCCGCAACCGGGCAACAGACGCTGATCATCGATGCCGCCTTGCGCCGCCCCGCTCAGCACCAGCTTTTCGACATCGATAACCGGGTCGGCCTATGCGATTTCCTGAGAGGAGAAAGGAACCTTGAGGAAATCATTCAAGAGGTTCGACAAAATTTATTCATTGTCACCAGCGGCCCAACATCGCACCGCGCTGGGACCCTGCTCAGTTTGCAAAAACTCGCTGAGCTCGTCGAAATCGGTAAGGAATGGTTTGACGTCGTGATCTTTGATTGCCCGCCGATTTTGGGCGCAAACGACGCATCAATGATCAGTTCGCTAGCGGAAGCTGCTATCATTGTCGCCCGGCACCGGCGGTTCCCACGTTCCAAGATAGTCAGGGCCAAGCGAACTTTAGAAAACCAGGGGACAAAGGTCCTTGGCCTCGTCTTGAACCATGCCTACGTGAAATTACCCGCGAGGAAGCCTTCGCTCGGACTCGCCGTAGACAAGAGGACGGAAGAAGAATTTGAAGTTTCTGAGTTTGAAGCGGTCGCGAACAGATTACCTGGAGATGAGGCCTATTAGATGTTTATGCGCTGGTTCTCTGGCCGGTCTGCTTTTTCTGGCTTCGTTTCCGGCGTTGGGCGGCGAGATCATCCTGCGGCCCAGTGATACGATTCAGCTAAAGATCAGCGGTGTGCCCGCCAATGATATGAAGGCGGTGACGAGTGAGTACATGATCGACGGGCAAGGCTACGTCAATATGCCCAACCTCGGAAGAATCAAGATCGCCGGACTGTCCATTAGCGCAGCTCAAACCGCGATCGAAACTGGATACCGCTCTCACGATATTTACACCAGACCGGCCATTAGCATCTCAATGGGAGCCCAGCATCGCTGGGTGAATGTCGATGGTGAAGTAAAAAAACCGCAACGAGTTGCTTACAAACCGGACCTGACCGTCTTGGCCAGCATCACCGCTGCCGGTGGTTTCTCATCTTCCGCAGATGAGCATAAAGTCCGTCTTCTCCGCGCCGATGAAGTAATGGTCATCGACATAAAAAAAATTCGAGCCGATCCTTCCCTCGACATTCCAGTCGAACCCGGCGACCGCATAGAGGTCCCTAAGGGCGAGCTTCCACTGGTAGGGGGAAGGAGCTAGAAGGCGCTCGAGCCAGCCTCTCGTCCTCGATTGGGGTGAACGCGGTACATGCCGTGAAAGTCCGCCGTCGTTAATTCTCCGATCCGACTACTGCGCAAACACACCTGCAAGAACCTGCAACGCACAACTCCCCTTCGAGGACGAGGACGACGACGAGGACGAGGACGATTACGTAGCGCTACGCGTCGCTCACCAAGTCGCGATTCTTGGCCAGATATGAAAGCCCGGAAAAAAGCGTCAAAACCACCGCGACTGAAAGCACCGCTGTACCGATACCAGAGGCGATGCGTTCGGCGGTAGGAGAGAGTCGAACCCAGGAAGCTTCCTCAATACTCTTTAAAAGGAGATAATAAACGACCGTCACCATCTGCCACACGGTTTTGTGTTTGCCCAGCCTTCGACGCCACCAAACAGATGAAGGCCGATACAATCATGATCTTATCGACCAGCGGATCCATCAATTGGCCAAAAACAGTCACCAATCGGTACCGGCGCGCGATGTAACCGTCGGCATAGTCGGTAAAACTAGCGACGAGAAATAACACCAGCGCAATCGTTTTGCTCCAGTGCCAATCGACGCTAAGCAGCCAAACAAAAGGAACCACCAGGACCAGGCGCCAAAGTGTGAGCTGATTTGGCAAATTCATGCCGAGACCGATTTGGCGGGAATCGGATGTTTCCAGATGGGTACTCGCGACTTAAGCAGCTCCACGAGATGTTGGCTGCCCGCAAAAGCAGCTCCACGATGACGAGCGCTAACCCGGACGAAAAGCGAAGCCTCGCCCGCGGGGACAAAACCGATCCGATGATGGACGGTCACAGATCCTAAAGCGAATTTTTGGGCAACTTCCTCCGAGATTCGGCCCAGCTCGGCTTCAGCCATCTCGACAAAAGCCTCATATTCGAGACCTGAAATCATTGCATCGTTCTCGTTCTCGCGAACCACTCCAAAGAAATCCACGACTGCCCCGTGCGCGGTCGAAAAAGCAGATGACAACGGCCGCAAAGGCTCGCGGGTCACTTTAACGTCGCATACGTGCATAAGAACAATTTACGCCGCGAGTGGCCTGGTTTGCAAAGAAGAGGAGGTAGGAGCTAGGAGGAGGCATGACGGAACCCCTGATCGGTGGGGCGAAGAACTCGGCGCGCCCAAGATGTATTCATCTTACTAGACTGATCCGCGCCGGTTTTGAGCTGTTCTGTGCGCGTGACATCGCCGGGCATGTATCAAATCACCGGAATCGCTAATCTCACCGGCCGCTCGAAATCGATGGACGATGTCACCTACACCGCACGGCTCAAAACCGGCGCGGGACAGTCTAAACGGTTAGCCGTATCATGGGCGCTCCGAGTTTTTCGCCCCACCGATCAGGGCTTCCGACGCGCCGCTCCTCCTAGCTCCTAGCTCCTTGGCCGCTCCTGGCCACTTGCACAACCAATCTGCGTGGCGTACTCCAAATTGTTCCTGCTGTTTTCGCCCGCAGGCACACCCGTCCGGTTAAACCAGATTTTTTTCGCCATATGACAAACGCATCTGACATCGGCCTCGTTGGCCTCGCGGTAATGGGGGAAAACCTCGTCCTCAATATGGAAAGCAAAGGGTTTTCGGTCTCGGTCTACAATCGAACAACCGAGGTCACCGATAAATTCGCGGCGGGACGAGCCAAAGGAAAACGCATCGTTTCCACGCATTCCGTTGAAGAATTTGTGAAGAGCTTGGCCCGACCTCGCAAGATGATGATCATGGTGAAAGCCGGTCCGCCGGTCGATGCGGTCATTGATCAACTCCTGCCCTATCTAGAGAAAGGAGACGTCATTATTGATGGCGGCAACTCGCTCTATACCGACACTCAACGCCGGGACAAAGCGCTGACTGCCCGAGGTTTTCACTTCCTCGGCATGGGCGTCTCAGGAGGAGAAGAAGGCGCGCTCAAAGGGCCGTCACTCATGCCCGGCGGTTCCAAAGATGCTTGGGAAATCGTAGCCCCGATATTTCAAAAAATTGCCGCCCAGGTAGATGGAGAGCCTTGCTGCCGTTACATGGGACCCGACGGCGGGGGGCATTACGTCAAAATGGTGCACAACGGAATCGAATACGGCGATATGCAGCTGATCTGCGAAGCGTATGCCATACTGCGAGACGTGCTCGGACTCACTGCGCCTGAACTGCACAACATTTTCACGGAGTGGAACCATGGTGATCTGGACAGTTTCCTGATCGAAATCACCGCTAATATCTTCAGCAAAATAGACCCCGAGACCGGGAAGCCATTGGTCGACGTGATCTTGGACAAAGCCGGGCAAAAGGGTACCGGTCGTTGGACGTTGCAATCCGCGATTGAACAAGCGGTCGTCATTTCCACCATCAATGCAGCGGTAGAAGCGCGCGTCCTGTCTGCCATGAAAGAACAGCGGGTACGAGCATCGAAACAATTGTCTGCCCCTGGCAAGTTCAATTACCCCACCGATCGGCAAGCTTTGATCATCCGAGCCAAATTCCTGAACCGGATCAAGGAAGCGTTCGATCGGGAACCGAATCTGGAGAACCTGATGCTGGACCCGTTCTTCAAAGGCGTGCTGAAAGATACGCAAGCGAATTGGCGCACGGCCGTTTCGTTAGCGATCCAGGCCGGCGTTGCCGTTCCAGCCTTTAGCGCCTCCTTGGCCTACTTTGACAGCTACCGTTCAGAACGTTTGCCGGCGAACCTGTTACAAGCTCAACGGGATTATTTCGGTGCCCATACTTACGAACGCGTCGACAAACCCGGTGTATTCCACACTGAATGGCTGAAAATTTGACGCATGCAACTGATCGACGGAAAAGCAATCGCTGAGAAAATTAACGAAGAGACGAAGCGAAAAACGGAGGATCTAAAACGTCATGGCGTCACTCCGGGACTAGCCGTCGTGTTGGTTGGAACTGATCCAGCGTCGGTGTCCTACGTCAGCAGCAAAGACCGCATTTCTCAAGACCTTGGTCTCCACTCAAAGAAGATCGAGCTAGCCGAACAAACCACCGAGTCCGACCTGCTCCAAATAGTTAAGGAGTTAAATGCCGATTCCCAAATCCATGGGATCCTGGTGCAATCGCCGCTCCCGAAACAAATCGACGAATCAAAGATCACTTTAGCGCTCGATCCGGCCAAAGATGTGGATGGCTTCCATCCGATCAACGTCGGCAAACTAAGCATGTTAGTAGGAAAACCGCTGGCCTTCTTACTAATGGCCAAAGGACCAGGAGGCGACGCTACCGTTACCGTCGTCCACTCGCGTAGCCGGGATCTGGTGGAAATCTGCGCATCCGCAGAAATTCTTATCGCGGCGATGGGGCAACCCGGCTTTGTAAAAAAGGAGCACGTTCGCGAAGGCGCTATCGTTATCGACGTGGGCACAACTCGGGTTGAAGACCCCACCCGGAAAAAAGGCTTTCGACTCGCCGGCGATGTCGACTTCGATGAGGTCGCACCGAAAACCCGCGCAATTACCCCGGTCCCGGGCGGCGTCGGACCCATGACGATCGCCATGCTGATGCAGAATACGCTGAAGGCCTGCCAGCAGCAGACGGGGCTGTTCGTCTGAAAAAAGAAGGAGTTCAGGAGTTCAAGGAGTTGCAGGAGTTCAGAAGGGGGACGCATCGCGATGCCCTGAGCCAAAACGCCGATCCGCATTCCGTACTTTTTTACCTCCAAGTTTCTTTTGGCTTTTGAGAGGATATCCTTGAACTCCTTGAACTCCTTGAACTCCTGAACTCCTTTTCCCTTGATGCACAGCTTTAACTACCGCGATAACAAACTTTTCTGCGAGGAATCAGACCTGGCGCAGATCGCTGAAGCTTACGGCACTCCTCTCTACGTTTACAGCCAGCATACTGTGCTGGACCATTTCCAGCGCCTCAACGCTGCCCTCAAAGGTCTCGATCATGAGATTTGCTATGCGGTAAAAGCGAACTCAAACCTTTCCTTATTGCGGCTGTTGGCCGAATCCGGCGCTGGATTTGACATCGTTTCGGGAGGCGAACTTTACAAGGTCCTGACCAGCGGTGGGTCGGCTTCCAAGTGTACTTTTGCCGGGGTAGGCAAGACGCGCGAGGAGATCGCCTACGCTCTGCACAACGAGGTCCTGAGCTTCAATGTCGAATCTGAGGGCGAGCTTCTCACGATCCAGGAAGTAGCTAAATCCCTGGATAAAATCGCCCCAATCGCGCTCCGGGTGAATCCGGATGTCGATGCCGCCACTCACAAATATATTTCGACCGGGAAAAGCCAGAACAAGTTCGGGATTGGTTTGGATCGAATCGAAGCCGTCTACGAAATCGCTGCCGGGCTCAGCCACATAAAAATCGTGGGGATTCAAACCCACATCGGTTCGCAAATTCGCGAGAGCAAGCCTTTCGTGGAAGCGCTGCAGAAGCTGGTTCCGTTAGGGAAGCGGCTCCGCGAGCGCTATGAAATAGAATTTTTCAGTATCGGTGGGGGGATCGGCATAGTTTACGAAGGTTCTCTTGAGAGTGGTCGCGAGGGATGGTGGTCAGATCAGACGACCAAACAGGGAATGACCATCGAAGAATATGTAAATGCGGTAGGACCGCTACTCGCGGACATCGGCATCCGAATACTGCTGGAGCCGGGCCGCTTCCTGGTCGGTAACGCGGGGATTCTGCTTTGCCGGGTACTTTAATTGGATCCGATCATTGCGGACGTCGTTGGCCCCGTCTGCGAGAGCGGAGATTTCTTTGCTTTAGATCGCAAGATCGCCGGATGCCAAGCTGGAGATCTACTCGCGGTTATGAGCGCCGGCGCCTATGGATTTTCCATGGCCTCAAATTACAACTCTCGTCCATTTCCGGCCGAAGTGCTCGTTAACGGTGACAATTACCAATTGATCCGGCGACGCCAAAACTACGCTGACCTCGTAGAACTCGAGCTTGGCGTTGATGAAGATTAGGCGGGGACTGGAAGGAACAACATCACCTATCTCCTTGTTCTGACGAGCAGGAGGTCATCCCTGCCGGGTCTTGTTTCCCGCTTCCGCTCTAGGCATTCCCAGAACCGAAACGGTCATCTCTCCACGCCAGCCCTTCTCAAACGACGTCTATCCCGACAAAGGGCGTTTCTTCTCCGGATAACAGGCTCTAGGAGCCGTTCGTCACGTCCAAGAGCAACTTGGCATCAGCCCTGCTTAATGCAGTCTCGAGAGTTAAAGCTCTCACTTACCAACAAACCAAACACAAACCTAAACTATGAAAAAATTCATTCTAACCATCGCACTGGCCACGAGCGGCCTCGGCGGTCTCGTCACTTCCGCACAAGCCCACGGGTTCTGCCGTGAACACGAGTGCCACGAATACGAATACTGCCGCCCGTATTTTTACGGATGCCACGACAACGACGATTGCGGATACTGGTATTGGCAGCACGGTTGCCGATTCTGGCGCGCTCCTCGCCACTGCCGCTAACCAGTACGTAGCTGCTGGCCGTTTCGTTAAGAAACCATTAGCAGCGACTCGATTCGGTGGACAATGACCCCCCACCGATAGCAGTTCCTGGATCAACAGTTAGCAGTTGACCGTTTGCAGCGCGAAACCGCGCAACCCATAGGATTCGGTAGCGCATCCTTCCTAGTTCGTCCTGCGCTAAACGCTCACCGCGACAAGCGCCCGCTAACGGCCAACCGCTAACAGCTAACCGTGACGGTTAACCATTAACTGTTAACCGTTCCGGCAGATAGTTCAGATTCGGCCCTAGCCAGCGCTCCAGTTCTTCTAACGGCATGCCTTTCCGAATCTGGTAATCGAGCACTTGATCCCGCTCGATCTTGCCCACTCCAAAATATTTGGCTTCTGGATGGGCAAAATAAAGGCCGCTCACTGATGCACCGGGCCACATGGCAAAACTCTCAGTGAGCTGGATGCCAGCCCCTCTTTCGGCCTGCAAGAGCTCAAACAAAATTGCCTTCTCCGTGTGATCGGGGCAAGCGGGGTAACCCGCTGCCGGTCTGATCCCTCGATATTTTTCGTGGATCAGATCTTCTTTGGTCAAGTGCTCGCTTTGGCCGTAGCCCCACTCACGCCGAACCCGTTCATGCAGGTATTCGGCAAATGCTTCCGCCAATCGATCAGCTAATGCTTTGGTCATGATCGCGTTGTAGTCGTCATGATCCTTTTCAAACTGGCGAGCCAATTCATCCGCATGA
>WNFI01401886.1_pt1 | contig 19236 bp, 24 predicted proteins | sample 5400471 | NCBI WGS metagenome assembly WNFI01 (sample SAMN13153348, study PRJNA577476) | soil metagenome | isolation source: 100 cm saprolite on Douglas fir-dominated hillslope | place: USA:California | collected 2013-09-17 | reverse complement strand
CTGCAGCCCCGATGGTAGTGCTTCTATAGGTTGTGCGAGAGTAGGACATTGCCAGAGTTATGAACCCCAGGTTCCGAAAGGAATCTGGGGTTCTTTTTTTCTGTCATGGCAACTCTCTGGTTGTCAGGCACTTGCTACACGTCCGCCGATCGTACCACTGTTTCCTAACACTTTTTACCGCGCAATCCAGAGTCGTTTGAAACCGTCCAGGATAGTAGATATAGTCGCGCCACTCTAGGCGGCCAGAAAGTTCGGGTCGCAAAATTGCCTACAAATGGAAAAGGAAAACAAGCAAGTAAAGCTGATAGACCCACTAGCGATCGGAGCACTGGTTTATCAAGCGTGTCAATCATTCGAGCTCTTGGAGCGCCTAGATGATCGATCAGTCAAGTTGTCTCCACCGTTCTCCAAAGCGGAGGGCATTAATGACCTGGAGAGTACGTGTCAGCGAGCCTTGGTAATGCATTTTGTTGTCTTGGTGGCGCGGCTGGGGCGACTCTGTTCAAAGTTCGAAGACACTACCCGCGGTCTTGTTTCCGCGGGATGCCCTCAGAAGCTTCAGCGCGGCCGTGAAGCCCATTGTACCAATCCGTCACGTGAACGAGCATGGCCTCGATCCGGATGCTTGGTCTGAATTTCACCCCCGTCCCAGTGACCTATTCGATACCGGGTCTTGGCGAGTTTTCAATGGTGTACGGTTGGGCGGGTTCTTTGCCACCTTCACCTTCGTTAAAGATTGAATTGCGACGGAGGAGCGGGGCCGCTTCGCTATTGTCGGGAGGCCAGGTGTGTCAAAGAGTCTTTCGTAAGTTTATCAGATCTCGAATAGCGCAAGTGCCACACTAGCCATTGCCTCTCTACGGGTCGTTTCTGGTGCGTTTGTTTCGTTGGAGACGGTCCAAAGCATAACAAAGCCCTTTTGAGAGCGTCGTAGCCAGCCAAACGGGCGGGACGCTAGCAGCCTCGCCAGAACCAAGCGCGACAACCACACGGCGCGGGGAAGTCTGCTCTTCTGAAATTCTCCGGCACTTCGCCGGGGTATTGAATCACTTCCTTGTGACCGATTTTTGGTGCGGAAGGATACCGGCTTTTCATGGCACTCAACGCTATATCCAGTGCCGAAGATTCCGGGTCACGCCTCCGAGCCCTCCGATGATCTTCGCACATCAGTTGAACAAGCAACTCACTATCGCCGAGCCGCCCAAGATCCTCGTTTTGCGCTACGCGGACAAAGTAAAGCCCATCAGCCATTCCAACACTCTCTTTTACGGCTCCTCCTAGGGTGAAGCAACTGGCGATTGAGTCCCAGATATCCCCCTCAAAATCGCGCCCCGCTGCGTTCTACAGATGCCTTAAATCCTCCGACCCGTCCTGTCCCATTGTTGATCCCAAAATGTTCCAAGAGTGGGACTCAACTCTTGCTTAAAGAGCGCTTGAGAACATCATCTAACTCTCCTCGAGAATTATTTTCCGGGTTGCTTCTCCTCGGGAAAGCTCTTCGGTACCGGCGTTTCTTGAAAAGTTTGGCATCATCGGTGCGTATACCCGCTTTTAGAACCGGAGAAAAAACATGTCCACCATGAGCACCACATTCGCCCCAGTCGAACTTTTGTTTCAGCCAGCCGAGAAGAAAACCAGCGCTTTTGCGATCCCGAAAGCAAAACGGAGCCTACCTCGTGAGCCCGAGGTGCGATTGTGGAAATTGTCCCAGCAGGTCGCCTCTCAAGAAGTGTCAGTCGTTACAATGATGGTTCTTTTCCTGTTCTTAGCCATCGCGGTAGCCGGGGTGGGCAGCTGTTTTGTTGAATTATCGCATTTGCTACAAAGCGACGCGGTCGGGCACGTGGCCGAAAGAGCGATTACCGGCAGCTTCTAAATCCGCCGCCTTCTTCCGAATTGGGTGCCCAATGAAATTTGATACGACTTTCCGTTTGGCAGTCGATCCGCCACAGGGGAGTTCAGACAGGGCCCGCAGTGAAGTCAAAAAGGATGTTCCCAGAATGGCGAGGCCCTGTTCGAGCGTGGGAGTCCTGCGCCCGGCAAGCCAGTCTGTTACCCGTTGACGTGTCACTCCAAGTTGCCTATCGCTTTCGGGTTATCGGCCCTTCAGTCCGCCGGCGCTGCTTCTTCAGGAAGGTCGGAGGAATCGAAATTTTATTTTCAAAGGCACCGGTATTTCATAGCTAGTCATCATGTTCATCAGGAGGCGGCTTGTCGCGTTGGCCTTTTTGTCCATCTTTGTCGCAGGCTGCTCAACCAATTAGTACACCTACTCTGGATCCGGAATCTACTAGGGCCGAGGAGGTGCATCCAAGAATGTCGATGGGGTTGACATCTGGCTAGTGGGCGCGCCGCTCAGAAAGTTTAAAATCATCGGCTACATTACCGACAGTCGGCCTGGTGGACTGATCCCAATGGCCATGAGAGACTCCGATCTTGCCGCTGCAGCGAAGAAGAACGGAGGGGACGGGATTTTACTTAAGGGAGAACAAGCCGATTTCGCAGGCACTTACTCGACCGCCAACGCGACAGCGGTCACGAACGGCAACGTTACTACGGCATTCGGCTCCGGCGTCTCTGTACCGATTGTTCGGCGAGAAGGTCAGTATTACGTTATTGAGTACCTGGATTAAGAACTCACACGAACCGTTAGCGGCACTCGCCCCGCAAAACTCCGGCTCTTTCTTCCAGCCGGTCAAAGTCAAATCATCGGTACCGACAAGAGTTTCGCAACGATATCACTCCCCTTTCTTCGGCTTAGAGCTGATAATCTCTTCGAAGTGAAGCGCTTGCTCTCCTGTGAGCTGAGTACTGCTTGGACATGCGGACATCACAACAACGGTCGTTTACACGCACCTTGACGTGCGGAAACTGAAAGAACTGCACAAGCGTTGCCACCCCGGCGCGCTAGCAACAAGCAAGCCAGCTCGGCGATCGAACAAGAGCCACTTGCGGCTGCCTGAAATCTTGATTACGGCACGCTGCCGAAATGCTTCGCTAAAAGCTCGTCTCTGATCCGGTGATAATTTTTCCAAGTGGACGGCGCGCAAACAAGCTCAAGGAGTTCCTGCCACTCAGCCTCGCTCATGGCTACAATCCGTTCCTCTATTTGATCGGTACGCAGATTTTGCGGGCTTAAGTGAGGTGCCAGAGCGCGCTTAGTGTAATTATCGGGATCCTCGCGTGCGCGCCATTCTTCCTCTTGCTTCTTCTGTGCCTCAACCGCCCAGGCAAACTCGCGCCAGAGCCGCTCCCTTATTTGCCTGACAATTGGCCGTTCCTTCTTGGGCTGGTACGCTATCCGCTTGAACTCAGCCGCCCTCCGTTTCTCGCGCTCTCTGTTCTGCAGATAAGCGAACCACTCGTACCTCGGGCTCAGCTCCATAATGATGTCGTCCAATCGCCAGGCATATCTGCGCATCTGCAAACGCAACTTCAACCGCTCTAGCCGGCTCATAGCCTGGAGCTCTAGCTCCCACGCCTCCGCGTTATCAATCGCCTCCGGCGCATCCACCCAATCAGTACCGTCAGTCCAAAAGCTGAAATGCGGAGGGTGACTCCATTTTGGTGAGCGCACGTTATTGGGCACTTGGTAATCGCCATCGGTCCAGAAATCTAAGTTCGCGGTGTAGCGTGACGGTTGCATGAGACCCCTCTTCCGATCTTCCCAAAGAACCCGCCATAGGTAACGCCACTTTTTTTTGCGCGGTATGTTCCAGCCTTGCTCGGGCATTAAGAACCGGTTCAGTCTGGCTAGGTCGCGGAGGTCCAGGATGGGGAACCGCATTCGGTAATACTTGTCTGTCTGGAAGCATCCAACGTCAACTGAGGCTCGCGATCGTCCACCGACGTCCTGGCGCCAATATGAGCGCGTTTGATGGGTATGCCCGCTATGATGACATTGGGAAAGGCTCTTTTCCTGCGTCCGTGGCAGCGGGAAGCTCTGGCGAGCACGCCGGCAAAACTCACGATGCCCTTTTATGGGAGTGCCAAGCTGTCAAAACAACTGCTGCTGAAATGAATGTCGAGAGAATCCATTACCAAAAAAGTAGTTGTCCACCAGCAGGCTTGTACCGTAAGTGTGCATCGCCCAGTGCTTATTTGTATGCTGGCGTCCACAACCGGTCACAGACCAAGGTTTGATAGTCTCGTTTTTCTACCGCCGGTCGTTACCGGAAGGTAAATTTTACGGATGTTCCTTTCGACCCCAGAGAATTTCGCTGCCTTGAATGCCTGCGTCGAGGCAACACGCGACTCCCGAAAGTCTCTTTTCTTTTGGATAGGGGCCGGAGCAAGTGCCTGGTGCGGTCTGCCATTGTGGTCGGAGCTTGCGGAGAAAATGTATCAAAGATTCCAATCGCAGCTAAAGCGAGATCAACGGGAACAGGCCCAAAGTGCACTCGAATCCGGGCGGTTTCCGGCATTCTTTTCTTTGTGTAAAGCTCAGGATCCGCAGCTCTATTTGCGGACCATAATCCACGAACTGCGGACTCCTGCGGAGGCGCCACCTGTATATACTCGATTCATCACCGAGATTTGTGCCACCAAACCCGCCCTGATAGTTACGACCAATATTGACCAGTGTTTGGAACAGCATTCGGCTTTACCCTCCGTCTTGTACGAAGACATCGAGCAGGTAATGCGTGATACCTATGCCGATGGCTGCATCCTCAAATTGCACGGCTGTATCAGCGCGACCGACTCATTGATATTTACGCAGGAGGACTATCAGCGGCTCATCGAACACCCGGGCGTCCTCGCATCGCTGGAGCAGTTGTTTTCATCGCGAACCGCAATTTTCATCGGATGCGGTATGCGCGATGAATACGTCATCAATGCGCTAGAGCGGGCTCACTCTAATCGACCGCTCTTGGGTGCTGGTCCGCATTTTTGCGTACTTCCAGCCGAGTCGTCTTGCGAAATTGGAGGAAACATTCATCTAATAAGGTACGATCCGAAGCCGCATCGGGATCATCGCTCGTGTATTCAGGTGATCGAGGAGATTCTAAGGAGCCGGGAAACTCTCGCTTCAAAACCGGCCGCCGAAACACCGCCTCGCCGAAGCGCTCACATTTTGTCGGACGTATTGCTGCCAGGGACCAGCCTAACCGGGCACACGCTCAGACTTGGGACCCCAGACGGGAAAGAATCGCGCCTAGAGATCGGCTGTGGTTTTGTTGACTCAGAGTTACCGCATCTCGGCAGTACGGCCATGCATGACGCGGTTGTGGGCTTGCTCTGCTTCGATCAACTGATTGCGCCTACAACTATCATCGGAAAACTCCATATCCTCTTGGGAAGCGACATCTTTGAGAGGCTGATACACGAAGGAACGCTTAGTTTTGTTCACTTGGAACGCACCCCGGGAGTTATCTTTCCGGAGGTAGACGCCGTAACCGGTGGTCGCTTGACAAATTTTTACGCGTCTTGGCATGCTGGTCACCCCCTTCCCGTTGACGAAGTCGTGCAACAGCAAATAAGGCCCGCTGACGGCAAGGAACGAGAGGGTGCAGCCCTCATCTCTTCGCTGATTGCAAAGACGTCAGTGCTTTCGGACGATAGCGACGAAATCCTGCAGTTGGTGCGGAGCTTAATGCTATTTCCAAGCGTTCGATCAGACTTGGGTTTTGCTGACCTTGTGAGTTTGGAATCGATTCCAACTTGGCTGGTTTATCCTATTCTAAGATTGGCAAGCGTGGCAAGCATCGGCAAAGTTTGCCGGGAGCTCGGCTTGTCATCAGCGAAATTCGAATTGGGAAACGAATGGCTCGCCGGACCGGTCTTCACGGCGGCCTTTGGAAAGGAAGCGGTCGAGAGGATAGCGGCTTACGTAGCGACTGGACGCCTTTACGGTGACTTAGGGGCCCTGGTGCACGAAAACCGTGGTGTCCTGAGCGCCATTTTATCGTTTAGAGAAACCCATCAGGGCCTTGAACTGAGGAAAGCTGTTTTGGAGCATCTAGCCCTATCCGAGGGGGGCGAACTTGTGGCGGCAATCAATGGCCGACTGTCAGAAATGCTGCCATTAAGCACATTGGAAAGAGCCAAGGCAAAGTTCAGCGAACTGTATTTGCCAAGCACTGTCCGTAATCTTCCGGCCGTTTTCCTGGACGGTGATCACGAGAGAAACCCATTCCCGGCTTGGCGGAAGCGCTCTGGACTGATTCTTGCCGAGGTGTGCAAAAAGTTCAATGTTGGCAGATATTCGCCGTGCCCATGCGGTTCAGGAGAGCGGTTTAAGTTTTGTTGCGAGCCGCTCATTCGTGAGTAGTTCGTCGCCAATATTCGCGAGCGCGCGTGTTGTACTGTTCCGATAAAATTCAGCTATTGGGTATCTCAATTTTTGGGAACTTTTCCAACGTTGGTCTTACGCTCGGCGCACTCATGGGCCGCGTAGAGAGTTGATTGCGCTACTTGGCGCACCGGAGCCAGAAGATTGCAAAGCCCCGGAGAGGTTAGCCGTCCGCGCGTAGAGCCGATCGATGTGCTGCATCCTGGCCACTCATCGGAGGGGAGCGCGCGCCGCGCCCAGCGCAATGAAAGCTTCGCCCACCTTACCGGTCTGGATCGGTCGATGTGCATCAACACTCTCACGCAACGAGGTCCTTAGTTGCTGCGGAGTTAGTTTTAGATCGACGCGCATTGGGTTAATGACGCCCCTAGCGTTCTGGATGTTCCCAGACAGTAACGCATCGTTGAGGTCCTGCAGATAAGGGGTGTGTGTGTTTGCGGGAAAGGAGCCAGGCGCCGGTTTAGCCCATCCCGGATTCATTCTGATGAACAGATTTAATCTGCTCCGGGCAAAGGCAGCATCGCGGTGGCCGATTGCTTCACTGTGACCCCCAAGTGGCACGCCAAAGGTATTGGCAAGGTTGTAGTATTCCCTGGTCGCGGTAATGAGGTTTTGAGCGGTGCTTTGGGCTAGTTGCTCTAACGGTTTGCCCCACAGCGGATGACCTTCCTGAGCCCACTTGTTAATTGCCCCGGTTATGATCTGGATGTACGCCACACTGGCCGGCGTCGCCGGATTAAAGAAGTGAGTGGTGTCAGCCTTACCTTGCGCGACCGCTGAAATGGCCTGCCCAACATCGCTAAACATCCCGATAATTGGCGAGCCAAGGATGTCTTTTAGTTATGCGGTCAACCATCAAGTGAGCGGCCTCGGGGTCATTGGTTACAATCGCTTTCCAGATTTCGCCCATGGTGGCAACATCGCTTTGTTGCCCGAAAAGCTCCTGTATTTTTCTCGTGAGCTCTGAGGCTCCTTCCGCTGCGGCGCCGACCCCTAGCAGCCTGCCAAAGTATCTACCAGCCAGCGGAAAATCTCCTCTAACGCGGTGGCTTGCGCAAAGGGAACAACGGTATCGCGGGCAATGAGTCGAGCGCCGTTGTAGGCCCAGTGCCCGAAACGGAACGCAAACGAAAACTTGCCGCTAGCCCAGGCCGGGTAATCCTCCGGACGATAAGCGGTTTGCAGATCCTGAACGTCTTCGCGCACAAACCGGTCTTTAAGCTGTCGGCTCACTGCTCCGTGCGCAAAATCTTGCGGATTCATTTCTCGCTTAGCAATATCTTCGGCAATCATGCGGGTCGCAGACCGCTTTAGAGTCGGATCCGCTTGCAGCCTTGGAATCGCATAATTTTCCAACCAAAGTCTCGATGCCTTAGCTGTTATAGCCCTTGCGATGTTCTGTGCCCAAGCGTGCCAACCAGCCAGATTAAGAACAGTTTTGAAAATGTTGCTCGCTCGATTTTCCGCGGTGTTAACTGTGGTCGGATCGTCCCAGAGATTTGTAATTGTCTCAGTCGATAGCCCCTGCCGGCGAATCTCGGCCATTTCATCTTGGTAATGAACCATGGTGTCGAGCGTCCCGCGTAGCGTGTTAAATATTCCGCGGTAGGGCAATGGGATAATCGATGCGCTAGCTCCGATCTTGAGACCAGTTTTCGGGTTTCCGGCAAGACCGGCGCTCGTTGCACCACCTAGCAACCGTTCACCTACGCCACGTCTATTCAGCCCGTAAACAGCATTCTTGAGCGAGCCAATAGCCTCGACGGCGGCTTTTATTTGTTTGCCGCTGAGGGTGCGGTCATTGTTAATAAGCGCTCGTATCTGTCCAGGCTGCTTGATAACGTCCTTTTAAGAGGATGCTTGAAAGCAAACGCTGCAACGTCTCTGGCACGTTGTTTATTGAGCCAGATGGGCTCCGTGGCTGTCTGCATTGCAAAGCCATGCCGCTGGCGGCAACGCGCGTTTGAAACCTTATGGCGCCATTGAAGAGATAGTGATTCAGAGAATGCCGACGCACTTTGTTCCGCTTCCTAGCAACCATGAACATCTACTGGGTATACGACCTCCCGATCTGGCTCTTTGGAGCCCTGACCATCGCGGTTACGGTCGCGATCGCTCTAGGTGGCTTTTACGCGACACGTAAATGGGTGCGACGGGTTCACCGCGACCAGCATTCGCATAACGACATCGTTGGCTTTTACCTGAGCGCGATTTGCTTGTTTTACGGGATCACGCTGGGCTTGCTCGCGGTCGGGACATGGCAGGCCTACTCGGATCTGGACACGAAGGTCGGCGAGGAGGCCTCCGTGCTAGCGACGCTATACAGAAATGTGAGCACTTTTCCTGACCCACAGCGCGAGGAACTTCAGGCAGGCCTGCCCGAATACGCGCGTCAAGTGATCGATGTCGCGTGGCCACTACAGCGGCGAGGGATCGTCCCGCAGAACGCCGCTGGCACACTGGCGGCTCTTCAGACGCACTTGGCCACTTTTGAACCGACGACAGAGGGCCGGAAAACGCGGTATGCGGGGGCCTACCGGGAGTTTGACCGAATCGTGGAATTGCGGCGAATTCGGTTGAAGAGCGTGGTCGCAGGTCTACCTATGCCTTTGTGGTTTGTCGTGTTGGTCGGAGCTTTCCTCAGTATCGCGGTGACCGGGTTCTTCGACATGAGGAGCCAGAGCATGCACTTCTGGATGACGATAATGTTCTCTGGCCTTCTAGGTCTGCTGATTTTCCTGCTAGCCGCCATGGACAATCCATTCCGGGGAGATATCAGTGTCGGCCCCCAAGCGTTCGAACTTGTGTATAAGCAATTGATGCAGCCTGGGAAGTGATTGAGAACATCATTCCTTATCCAGAGAGTAACACTGTTAGATACTGAGAGCCGATGGTAGTGCTCCAAAGCGCGAGTTGCCCGCGCTTATCCCGGAGGCCTGTCGTAAACAAAACCCATGAGAACCAAGCCCGAGCAGATTCAAGTAGCTAAGCCCGGCTCGTTCATCCCAGTAAGCGCATTTCTCGCAGAAGTACGCCAAATTCCATGGAAAATTAGAAGCCAATTTTATATGGTCTAATCCTATGCCAGAGCCCCCCACACTTTACGAGCGCCTCGGCGGCGTCTACCCATCGCCACCGTCGTCGATGACTTCATTGACCGTATCATGGTCGACCCGAGATTGAACGCGAATCCCCGCGTGGATGAAGCGCACCATCGCGTGCCCCCGCCAGGATTCAAATACCTAGTCACGGAAATGGTTTGCTGGGCCACCGGCGGTCCTCAAAAATACACCGGGCGCTCCATGTACGACTCACACAAAGACATGAAAATCACCGGCCCCGAATGGGACGCGTTCATGGACGATTTTCAGCAGACGCTGGACAAATTCAGTGTCCCCGCGCAGGAGCAGGCCGAGCTAAAGGCAATCGTCGACAGCACCCGCGCCGACATCGTCGTAAAGCCTGAAACGTCAGCTACTTCGTAAGGCCTCAAACCTCATCCGGCAGCAGGTAAGGCTAGCGATACTCCCGCGTCAAATAACCATTGGCCCCTTGGAAAGCGGAAAAGAGCCGGGAGCTAATTGTCCTTGGAAATGGATCGCTTGCCGAGTGCAATTGCCAAACTTGGTAGCGCGGTCAAGTCTTCACTCACTGTCTGAGTCGTCCAATACCCTCAATGCTTCGTCCACCTATCGCGAATATCTGCGATCGGCTAAGCATTGGCCGCCCTTTCCGATTAGGAGTTCGCCCAGCACTATCTCGCGCTTGTCTGGGAATCTGCTCCGGTCGTAGCCTAACTCGCACTTCACCTTCCTTAGCTCTTTTGAGCAATGTTAGCCGGTCCTCGTTCAGTGCCCGCCGTTTGCGTAAGTCGAGTTCAGTTTCGTAGAACATTTTCGCCAAGTAGCAGATTCGCGAGGACGAGTTCTCAAGTACCAAAACGCCTCGGCGCTCGTTCTCGCGTTCTCGCTCCTCGTACTCGGCTATCTCGCGCCTAGCGCTTGCTAGGCAGCTTTCCAGTTCTTCGACGGACATCGCCGCGAGTCTGTCCTTACCGAACCCTTGGAGCCAAACCAGTTCGGAAAGCATGTCCGAAATTCAGGCGCTTAGGCGTTCGCGTCTAGGCCGAAAACGCTTTAAACCGAATATGAGCGCGTTTGTTGCTCAGCCCGCTACATGAAACCTTTGGGGAAGCCCTTGCGCTCTGCTGGGTATCAAATAGCCTACCTAGCGAGGGCCACTGGCGAGCACCCGACCAATCCCGGCTCCTACTTCGTCGATGAACGACGTTTTCTCTTCAGGTCCCAGCCGCTTTTGCTTGTTGGTATGCGAGTAAATCATTCTGATCCGCGAACGTCGTTGCATACCCATTGGCACGCGCCGCTTCTGGCAAGAAGCCAGCATATTCGCCAGATCCTTCTAACGGCGCGCTTTCGGCGTCCGTTTGCGCAACCGTGAAATCGCTGTAATCATCGGCCATCTAAACTTCCCCTTCGCCTAACTACCATATGCTATGAACCCCGCCGAAGCCGCCTGGGCCCTCATCCGGCGGCGGCTGGTTCCAGGTACGCCGATCCTTGTAGCTCTCGTCGTCGTAATCAGGCGCGTTGCTCGAGTAGTCCCACCCGTGGCGACGCGCGATCTCTTGCCGGTTGCTATCATCGAAAGGCGTCCACGAATAGCTCCTGGCCGGCTCCATCCCGAACGCCATCACAAAAGCGTCTGCCAGGTCTGGGCTTTCCAGGTCGCGTTCTCTCATCTCTTGTTTGGTCTCGATCCAGAGACGGCCATCTTGGGCGTACTTGACGCGGCGGCTTGAGAGCTGAGCAATGAGCTTCTGATCGGCAGGGACAATGATTTGATGCTTGCGGACTTTCTGCGCTACTTCGTGCCAAGCGTAACTGATCAGATTCTTGTATCGACCATGCGGCGATGCGCTCCCGCCATAGAACCGATTGACTTTCCAGCCAGCTGCCGCCAGAGAATCGCACATCGGCAAGCCCAACCCATCCGCATCAGCCCAGACCTGATCAGCGTGCAATTCCATCTCGATTAGGTACGCGATGTAGCGACCGATTGCCGCGTGGGTGTCCCGTTCACGCCATGCCTTTATACAGCCGTTGGGCACGTAGTTACCCGTCCGTTTGAGGATCACGTTAGAATCACCGCCTCCGGCGAAATCTATTCCGGCGCTTACGGTGCCACCGAGCCGCCCAATCTCAGCCCGGCGACTTGACTCGATGTCTGCCAGCTCGAGCACGTGCCGGATTCGGTCGTCAGTGGCCATGAACTCACCGTATATAGTGCTCCGAGTGTATGGATCATTCTCGCCGTATTCCTGGATGATCTGCGAAATCTTTTCCGGGCTGATATGCGGGCAATCCTTGAGCGTGATTTCAAAGGTCTCATACAGCTCGCGCTTGTGAGTCATATGGTCATAAAAGCGGCCTTGCATTAACCCGCCTGTGCTGATCTCAAGCAACAGGTTGTAAGAGCACCGGTTAAAGGCATCAAATATATCGTCCTCAACGCTTTTTGCTTCGTTCACGATCATAAGCAGCGGTCCGTCAGGCGGGTGTTCATGGTACCCCTCGGACCGCTTGGCCTCATCGGTAACGAAGGCGCTTAGCCGGCCACCAGTGGGGGTAACAATGATGTGATCGTGATCGCGCCAGGTCGGACAATCGCCGAACAAGTGCTTGTGAGCCGAAAGCGAGACCCAGGTCTGGTTGCTGAGCTGTTTCTCGTCCGCGGTAGTAATCACTACCTGCCCGCGGCGGTAGCGGCGTAACCACCAAAGCGCTAGCGGCACAATGATGCGATCGTCTTTGCCGGCGCCGTTGGGAGCTCGCGCCGCGATACGACGTCGGCGCCCTGGCTTGGATGCTTCGTGAAGGAGCCTGCCCTGCCATTCATGGAGATCCAGCCGGAGAATGGCACGAGCGAACAGGTCGGCGTCTGCCAGGCTCTCACGGATTATGGTTTTATGGTCGTTAGTCATGACAGTCGGCTTTCAACTGACTATGTTGGCCAAAAAGGAAGAGCTGATGGAGAAATACAAACTTGCAGTTAGACTGGATATTGCGATTCCAGGAGAAGAACCGGTCGCCCAGGTTTTTACAAATGAGGGGAACGATCTCGGCGCCATCTTGGAAAGGTTGATAGGATGGGCAGAAGACGTGCGTGATGACTTGGAGCGCGAGGGGCTCTAGGCTTTCCGGGAGGGTGAGAGAATTAATTATCGGTCTGTCCATTTCTGTAAGGCAATGCCTTGGCCGCATCGAGGATCTGGCGCGCCTCATCGAGATCGCCGAGCATGAGGTTATTCTGGGTGAAGTTGAACCCCTTATCCGGTGGAGCGAAGAAGTCCCGGTACACAGTTTCGAGAAACCAGGTTAACTGGCGGAACTCGCGTTCTTTAGTCGAACAGCTTTTGATGCCATCAAGCGCTTCCATAATCACGTTCTGCTTTTCGGCCGCCAGTGCTTGCGCAAAGTCGGGCCGATCATCGAGCCAACGATAAAACGTCTTCGGATCGATGCCGACGGCCATGCTTGCGATCGGAACAGGAACACCCTCGGCCACGTCAGAGATTAATTTGGCGGTGTCTATCTGATCAAATTTGTTTGGGCGGCCAAGCTTTCGCTGAGACGGTCCGCTTTTGCGCACAGCCTTCCGGCGGGATCGTTTCGGCCGCTCTTTAGGCGAGTCCATGTTTCGCGAAAACATACTCGATTTGTGGGAAAAAGCGTTAGGAGAAATCATTCGCGCCGACCGTCCAGTATCGTCCGCTCTATTAGTTTGGATCGAAAATCGGGGACTGAGAATGGAACCTCCGCTTCGATTCGGGCCGTTGGGTAACCAAAACGACATGGGAACACCATAGCTCGGAAGCTCCCGGCGCCTCGAGTTCTTCCTCGCACGCGCGAAGCCCCAACTAAGACAATAAGGCGCTTGATGATAGGTACCTAGAACCGGTTAGTCTCAAAAGTCTCAAAAGTCTCAAAACTAGGTTATGAGATATGGACCAGCGCGACTTTAGAGTCGCTGGTCTCATAAGTCTTTTAACACTATAGGGTTTTGAGACCAATTTCCGGGGGGTAAAGAGGCGGTCAAAATGTGGCGGAAAAGGTGGGTGAGTCTCACAACCTAGTTTTGAGACCTAGCGATCAGTTATTCGGTTGGTTCCGCAGCTCGGCGTGATATTTTGTTTCCTGGCTTACAGACTCGGCCATGAAACGCCTAGCGGAATCGCCGCGATACGATTCTATGTGGATTTTGTTTCCCGTTACCCCTTGAACCAGGAGCACATCGACAGCAGCGCATGAAGTGGTGGCGCATTGCTCATAGGTGCCGGTTACTGAAATTCTGGAATCCCATGTTGGCAGATGTGTATCATCGGTTACAACGGAGAAAAGCCAGAAATCTTCCTGATCATCATTGGGTCGGCGGCTGAGCATCTCTCTCAAGAGATCCTTGGTCCCGAATGATCTAGGTCGGGGTCGGGAGCGATTAGGTGGATTTAGCATAGTGGGTTGGTTTGTTCTGTGGTGCGGCCTTTTTTGGCGAGTAGTGACCAAGTGTTGTCGATCTTTGAGAAGTAGATGCGCTTTGTATCTGCTAACTCCTTCTTGATTCGGTGGAACTGGGCTTTGGATATCCCTTTTTGGGACTCGGATTTCTGTTGCCACCCCTTATCGCTCAAGGATTCATCGCCCAGAACTTCGAGCAGATCGTTTGCCGAGTATTTAGCCGGCCTCCCGCCGATCTTCTTGAGATCCGTTGGGTCGAGTGTGGCATCAGGCTCAAAACACCAGCCGGTCCATTTTATGGCAATCTCTTGTTTGGGAGGCAGACAGCGCAGAATAAAATGAAGTTGGAAGGCGTCGTCTGTGGTGAGAGGCGACATCATTAGGATTGAGTCCGGGTCTCGGCCGAACACGCCAGAGCCGGCAATCCGGTCGATTGCCTCCTTGGCGCTTGCGTTGCCTTTGGCAAAATGAGCGGCGCTGATGACTGAGGCACCGGTCTGGACTGCAAGTCTATCGACCTCGTTCATCAAACTGGCGATATCGACCGCGGAATTTTCGTCCCGTTTGGTGCCCATCAGTTTGTAAGTTGGATCGATGACGATGGCCAGTAGTGGCGGCAACTGCCTGATTTTCCTAGCCACCTTAGGCAAGATTTCTTCAGCCGGTCCGGCGTAGCCGCGAAGATTTAGCTCGTAGAAATTGGGTGGAATGCCGTCAATACCCATTTGCTTCAAGATCCATAACGCTCGCTCCTTAAAGAACGGCTCTGGCAGTTCAAAGTTGATGTAGAGCACCGCTCCTTTTAGGCACTGTTGCCCCAACCACAGCCGCCCAGTAGCGATCGCCAAGGCAAGGTGCATTAGAAGCCATGTCTTGCGCGCTTTTGAAGGGCCGCCCACCATCAACTTCAACCCCTGATGTAATATGCCTGTGATGATCTCGGGGGGCTTCGGCTGGTTTTCGGTTATGATCTCCGCTAGGCTTTGTATCTGTGGCAACCCATCGCCAGCGCCATTGTTCGCGCGGGCGATCTCTAACAGCGTGCTCTCTGCCTCCGCCAAGATGAGGCTAGGGTTCGCAACACGGTCCTTGCAAGCGATCGACATTTTATCGAAGAGCAACGTGCATCGGCGAAGGGCGTACTTCTCCGCTACCGTCTGGATGTAGCCCGCGGCGTTGAGATGGGTGGGGACAAAGGTCCAAAGAGAGTTGAGAGTTTGGAGGGCGCCCTCTTTGCCTTCGAACCCTTTGAGCTGGCCACTATCTTCGAGTCGCTTTTTTGCCCAAATGAAATCAACCGGCCGCTCAGGGTGCTCCCATTCTAGCAATAGATCGAACAAGATCGGATGCGCTGGGGCGTAGAAAGCGTTCGGCGATATCTGAGCTAACAACGGCGCCACAAATGCCGGATTGAGTATCAGCGAGCAAAGGACACCCTTCTCTGCATCCTCACTGAAGGGTAAAGAGCCATTGTTTGACGCTTGGCTTGCCCCGGGTACCGCATTGTTAAACTTATCAGGATCGATTGGCCCTTTGTGCATTATGCGTCCCTCCAAATTGGCTCGTCAGTTGGCGTCGGATCTAGATAGAGCAATTCCTGGAACCGTTCCCCCCGGTAACAGTTAGGGAGCCGGGTTAGGCGGACCGCGGTTAGTGCACCCGGGTCAGCGCCGAGATTTATCAGCCGTGGTTTAATCGCCCCTATTGTCTGATCCCAATTCAGTTTCGAAGTGGCATCGACTCGGATTAGGGCATGTAAACTTTTTCCGCCGCTTGATGTTATCGAGACGATTGGAAGCGGCAATTGGACCAGGATTTTCAGCCATTGTTTAAGCGCCTGACAGTCACTCTCAAGGACCGCATAACGAAAGGCCGTGATCGACTCCTCACTTCTACGGCTCATCGTCTGCTGTCGCGGGTTTAGATGTTCCTTGCCATCGACTGGGTTGGATAAAAACCAGATGCCTTCTGGGTGCCCGTGAACGAAGCAGGCAAGTTCATCGCGCTCGACCTTGAAGCTGTACTTCTGCCAAAGCTCCTGGCCCTGGCTCCTGTACTCACTAAAGACTAGGATCTGATCGCCCATCTCGTACGCAGCGGATAGGAATTCGGCGGGAGTTAACAGGTATGGTACCCTGACCGGAGAACGTTTCTTGAGCCAGTCTAGGTTAACTTCTTGTGGTACTCGCTCGGCAAACCAGCGTGCATAATCCGCAACAAACGTTGGCCGCTCTTCTTTTTGCACATAGTAGTTACTGCACGGCTGGTGTGAGGTGCTAGCGAACCCGTATGCCCGTCGTAACTGCTGGGTTAACTTAGCCTGCCTTGGATGGTCTCCTGCGGCCTTGATCCGGGTTGCCACCGTTTCAATCGCCTCTTGTGGATCGACACCTAATGATCCAGCACGAATGAAGGTTAGATAACTGGACTGATCCAGCACGCCGCGCTCCCATATCTGGCTATCGACAAAGGCCCGCCAACGCTCGAAAGCGTGGGTGTTTGGTGGCATAATAAAGCCTCCGCCTAGCTTTGCTGCCGCTTGATGGTGACGCTCAGGTAGCGCTCGCCTCTTCTATTGACCTTCTCGCGGATGTTAATCCAGACCTTATCGCCATCGCTCAGTCCTTCGACTACGGCGACGCCTGTAAAATCTGGCATCCAATCTTCCGATTTGCGTGGATTTTTAAAACAAGCCGACGCGTTTCTTCGCGTCTCGTAATCCTGTTCGGGTTTGCCATTGGCCCCAGGGCGTGCGTTACTACCAGAACCAAAACTTTTGCGAGCGCCTCGGTTATCAGCCGGGGCGTTTTCGTTTTCAGGATTCATGCTCGCTCCCCTTCAGCTTGCGATTCTTTTTCGAAGAACTCACAGAGCGAGTCGAAGCTAATAAGCCGCGTCCCTTTGATTTGATTTCGTTCTCGGAGACAGAACGACTTGATTCGTCGTTCGCTGATCAGCTGGTAGAGCCGGCTTCGCGATAATCCAAAGCGGCGCACTGCCTCGTCGATTCTTATCCACTCCGGCTTGACCGGTGTGTCCGCTGGTATGTTAGAATGGCTAACTGCGTTCATTTGCCGCTCAAGTTAGCGGCATCTTAAATGATGGCGATGTGGACAACCGATCGCTATTCAATGTCCACATCTGGCGCACTATCACCGCGGCAGATCGCCAAGCTTCAAATTTTTAAAGACTCGCTTCCAGATGTGTCTCCAAGTGCTTGGTGTATGTTCCCGCCGCAATTCTTCGATCCTGTCAGCTATTAGCTTTGCACGCTGCTGCACCAACGTGGGCTTTTTCTCTTCAGCCGGCATTTTAGAAGTCGGATCATGTTCTGGTTCATCCTGGTCCGCTCCGTAGTGGTCCGGTGGGTTCTGGTCGATGTCTTTGAGTTGCTGACGCAATACATCCTGCGTTTGATCAAGTTCGGGATCGGGAACAGGCTCGGGGTCAATCCGCATCTCTTTAGGCTCTCCTGCCTCCTGCAACTTTGGGAGTAGCTTTTCGGTTCCTACCACAAACATCTTGGGAAGCTCGGCATTTGCTCTCTCCCTCAAGGCAGCTTCTCTAACCTGCTTCTTGAGCGGAGTACCTTGTACGAGAAACCCGAGTGCAGCCCTTGCGGCGTAGTACTCCCAGGGCAATGGATCGCTTTGCTCCTCTCTCGTTCGCTGATATTTGCTTTCGAAGAGTTCGCAGAATGTCACAACGTCCTTTAGCTTCCCAATGTTCCCTTGCCGCACAACGTCAGCGAGCATCCTGGCAGGCTCTGGATCTTCTGGGTCAAGGAGTTTGTCGAGAAGCTCAGGAAAGTGCTCGGCGATCTTAACCTCGTTTTCATGCCGGCGGCGTAAGTAAACGATGGCCTTGAAAAGCTGGTCCTCCTCGATGACGTCCTTCGGAAACCATTCCCCCGCCGAAGATTTGTACTGATCAGCGCCTACAAGGTACCCGCCGGCCTTTTCGCGCAGCTCCTGAATGAAGGCAGGCTCGCGATACCGCTCTGCGGTGCCCTTATTTTCCTGGCAGCCTCGGGATGCTGGTGATCGCTTGGCGGATTGTTTCGAGTTCATGATGGGTGTAGACCGCGTTCATCTCGGCCGTGCTGTGCCCAGTAAACTTCTGGCGCAGTTCCTGGCTAACTCCTTGGTTAGCTAGCGCGCTGTTAAAGGAGTGGCGCAGTGAGTGCCACGACCGTGAGGAAATAGTTCTCCCCTTGGCTCCTAACTTTTCCCGCGCAATCCCCGCTTCGATGCCCGCCTTCTCCATGATCTGTTTGAAAGCGATAGACAGAGCCGGGCTTGGCTTGCCGGCTAAGGTTAGGAACACAAAAGCCCTTGAATCATCGGAGTTCGCGCAAGTGATTAGGTGATCTTCGAGCTCGGGGTGAATTGCTAGCGTGATAGCTTGATCCGTTTTTGCGGTCCGGAACCTGATAATCTTCTTCGCTAGGTCAACGCTATCCCAGCGCAGATTGCAAACGTCTTGAAGCCTGGCGCCTGTAAAGTAGCCGACTAGGATCGCTCCCTTCCAATCTTGCTCCGCCACGTTAACGAGCCTCGAGATCTCTTCTGGAACGAAAACGCCCTTTTCGAAACGGCCTTTCTTTAACGGTGGAACATTGGCGAGCGGATTTTTTGAGAGTGTTCCCAGCTTGACCGCCTGACGAAAGGGCGCTCCCAAAATCTTGCGGACAATAAGGTCGGCAGTTTTTGGCGTCCTGCCGCCTTCTAGTAGCTGGTTGCGGTACTCCAAGAAATCCTTCGGTCCCAGCGATGAGAGATTCGCTTCGGCACGGGGGCCTAGCCATTCAAGAAACGCATTCTTAATGCCGGCGTATTTGGTGGTCGTGGCCGGGGCAATAGATCCCTTGAGAGAATTGATCCACTCCTCTAGCGCCTGCCTGACGCTCGTATACACCATCGGCTGCCCTTCAATTTCACCTAACAAGCGCCTCAGGTTTCGCGCCGTGACTTCCCGCTGATCCTGAATGCGGATGTCGTGTTCAATGCCCCGAGCGATATCCTCGGCTTGTGACTCCAGGTCTTTCCTTGTTACCGGCTTGCCGTCCGGCCGCTTGTCACCCTCCAGCGGTGTGTGACGAATTTTGGTGCTGCGCCAAACCCTTTTTGGTCGCCCATTCTGAATTGTAGAAATGACCGCGATCCAATACGGGCTGCGGCCCTGGGGGTCTTTGATGATGGTTGCCATGGCTGTTAGGAGCGGATGTCCTAATCATTACTCCTAACATCCGGTATTGTCTAGCACCGTTTCGCATTGTTTATGTTACTAGGGGAGAACGACTTCCGCTAGGGCGACGAACGAATCTGGGGTTCTTTTTTTGGTTCACGGTTCGCAGTTCACCGTTCGCCATTCACGGTTCGGATGTCATTCCGGAAACGTGAGTTATTTTTC
>WNFI01040829.1_pt1 | contig 19252 bp, 16 predicted proteins | sample 5400471 | NCBI WGS metagenome assembly WNFI01 (sample SAMN13153348, study PRJNA577476) | soil metagenome | isolation source: 100 cm saprolite on Douglas fir-dominated hillslope | place: USA:California | collected 2013-09-17 | reverse complement strand
TGCACGAGGAGCACGGCCTGCAATGCGGGTTCTGCACGCCCGGCATCGTCGTCACCATGGAGGCATGGCTCGACGAGAACCCGAACCCGACCGAGGCCGGGATCCGCGAGGCGCTCTCCGGAAACCTGTGCCGTTGCACCGGCTACCACAACATCGTCGCCGCCATCGCCAAGGCGGCAGCGCGGCGACGCGAGGACACTGCGACATGACCGGCACCAGGGCGATCGGAGCAGCGCTGCTGCGCAAGGAAGATTACCGGTTCGTCACCGGGCAGGGCCGCTATCTCGACGACATCGTCTTTCCGGGTTGCCTGCATGCTCATTTTGTCCGCTCGCCCCATGCCCATGCCCGGATCGCCGCGATCGATTGCACCGCGGCGCGCAGCGCCGAAGGCGTCGTCGCGATCGTCACCGGACGTGAGCTTGCCGAGTGGACCAATCTCGCGCGCATGGCGCCGCCGATCGAGGGATTGCATCCGGTCGAGTTCACCACGCTCCCGATCGACAAGGTGCGCTTCATCGGCGATCCCGTCGTTTGCATCGTCGCCACCGACCGCTATCTGGCGGAAGACGCCGCCGAACTGGTAGCCATCGACTACGACGTGCTCGAGCCGGTTCCCGACCTCGATCGCGCGCTCGCTGCCGGCGCGCCGCTGGTCGACGAGAGCCTGCCGGTTTCATCAACATCGCCAGACCCACGCGCCGATCGAGACGCGCGGCTGTTGCGCGGTCTGGGACCAGGGCCGGCGCCATCTGACCATGCATATCGGCAATCAGGTGCCGCACCCGTTCCGGACCCAGCTCGCCGGCCGGATGCGACTGACCGAGTCGCAGGTCACCGTCGTCTGTCCGGATATCGGCGGCGCCTTCGGCCAGAAAATCGCGCTGTATCGCGAGGAACTCACCGTCGCGGCGCTGGCGCGGCAGCTGCGCCGGCCGGTGCGCTGGCGCGAGGACCGCGGCGAGAACCTGATCGCCGCCAGCCATGCCCGCGAGGATGTCGCACGCGCACGCGCGGCCGTCGACAAGGCTGGCCGGATTCTGGCCCTTGAACTCGAGATCGTCGAGGATTTTGGCGCCTATTGCTTCTATCCGGCAAACTACCTCGCCCGCGTCGTCGCCATGATCCTCACCGGTCCTTACCGGGTTTCCGATTATGCCTTTGAGGTGAAGGTCGCGCTCACCAACAAGTGCGGCAACGGTCCGATGCGCGCGCCGATGGCGATCACGAGCTGGATCATGGACGGCACCATCGAGGCGATCGCGCGAAAACTCTCGCTCGACCCGATCGAGGTTCGCCTGGCCAACATGCTGCGGCCTGCCGACCTGCCATACACCATGGCGACGGGCCTGGTCATCGAGGATGTCACCCCGCGCGAAACCCTGCAGGCCGCGCTGGACGCGTTCGACATCGCGGGATTTCGCGCGCGCCAGCAAAATGACCGCGCCCGGGGAATCTATCGCGGTTACGGTCTGTGTTGCGTTGTCGAATCCACCACCTACGGCTCGGCCTTCTACAAGGCTGCGGGCATTCCGGGCTCGGGCCATGAGGCCGGATGGGTGAAGATCGAGCCGTCCGGTGCGATCAATGCCTCCGTCGGTCTCATGGCGTCGGGCCAGGGCTACGAGACCACTTTCGCCCAGGTCGTCGCCGAGCCGCTCGGGGTCGATCCGAATGACGTACAGATCCATCTCGGCAACACCGACACCGCGCCCTACGGCATGGGCAGTCGCGGCGCGCGCGGCGGCACGGTCGGCGGCAGCGTGCTGCTGATTGCCGCGGAAGCCCTGCGCGACAAGGTCCTGACCATCGCCGCGACCTTGCTGGGGCTGAACACCAGCGGCGAATTGCGGCTCAAGGCGTCGAGGATCGAGCGCCGGCTCGGCGGCGCCTGGACCGATGCCGGGCTGACGCTCGCCAATATCGCTCACATTGCCTATCTGGACCCGTTGCGGCTTCCGCCGGGGATGGAGCCGGGACTGGAAGCGCACCGAGCCTACGACCCGCCGCCGATGACCTTTTCCAACGGCATGCGATGGGCATCAGCGGCGCGCTGCTCGAGGAGGTCGTCTACGACGAGAACGGCCAGAACCGATCCGGCAGCTTCGCCGACTATCTGCTGGCCACGGCCGTCGAGATTCCGCCGATCGAGGTCATCTCAAAGCATACGCCGAACCGCAAGACGCCGACCGGCAGCAAAGGCATGTCGGAAGGCGGCGTCATGGGTGCGACCGGCGCTCTCCCAAGTGCTGTGAACGACGCGCTCGCCCCGTTCGGCATTGTTGTCGATCGTCAGCCGCTAAGCCCGATGTATCTCCGCGCGCTGCTGCGCGGCAAGCAGGATCACGGAAAAGACAAGGAATAAGGCAAGGAATAAGAAATGACTGAGATGAAAACCCCGGTTGCTTTCATTGGCCTCGGCATGATGGGCGTCCATATGGCCGGCCATATCCAAAGCGCGGGTCATCCGCTTCACGTTCATAACCGGACCCGCGCCAAAGCCGAGCCGCTGATCGCGCGGGGAGCCCTCTGGCACGATCACCCCGGCGACGCGGCGGCCGCCGCCAAGGTCGTCATCAGCATGGTCGGCCTGCCGCGGGATGTCGAACAGATCTATCTCGGCGATGGAGGGATCATCGCGCGCGCGGCGCCGGGCACGATCCTGATCGATATGACCACCTCCAGCCCATCGCTGGCGGTTCGCATTGCGGCCGCTGCCAATGCCAAAGGGCTCGATGCATTTGACGCCCCGGTCTCGGGCGGCGATATCGGCGCCCGCAACGCAAAACTGTCGATCATGGTTGGCGGCAATGAGGCGGCCTTTACCGCCGTGATGCCTATCCTTGAGCTCATGGGCACCAACATTCGCCGTCAGGGCGGCCCTGGAGCAGGCCAGCACACCAAGCTCGCCAACCAGATTGTCATCGCGGGCACCATGCTGGGTGTTTCCGAAGGGTTGGCCTATGCCGAGCGCGTTGGTCTCGATCCCCACACGGTGCTGGCTTCGATCGGCACCGGGGCTGCCGGAAGCTTCCTGTTGAACAATCTCGGTCCGAAGATGATCGACCGCGATTTCGCAGCGGGATTCTTCGTCGAACACTTTCTCAAGGACCTGACCATCGCCAGCGGTGAAGCCGACGCCGCCGGCCTGAAGCTCAAAGGGCTGCGGACCGCCGCGAAGCAATATGCCGACCTCGCCGCCAATGGAGGCCTGCGCGACGGAACCCAGGCGCTGTTCAATATCTACCAGGCAAAGGACACGTAAAAGCCTTCGCACACACTATTCTGCCGAAACTGACTTCTGCTTGAAGGAGTACCTGATGCCCAAGGATGCCACTGGTTCGACCGGCCGTTTCGACATCGGCGCAATTGCTGCCTCGCTGCCGGAAACCGCGACGACGCTGCTCGTCGACAAATATCTGACCGACCGGGAGCAGGCCAGCGCACGCGTGTTTCGGGTGTACCGTCCAACCCCGCCCCATTATCACGCGACCTGCGACGAGTATCTTTATGTCTTTTCCGGACGAGGAACGTTCTGGATGAAGGACCCGTCGACAAAGGCGACGTTTGAGCCGGGTCAGCTGCTGTTCTTTGAGCGCGGGACCGTCCATGCGATGCCGGAGTTGTTCGACCACCCGGTTGTATTCCTGTCCATCGATACGCCACGGCGCGAGCCGACCGATATCATCTTCGTCGATCCGAAGGACGGCAGCCCTGAAACCTTCATGGCGCGCAACGCGGGGACGACCTGAGCGGCAGTCTTGAGCAGGGCCGATCTGGCTTTTTTTTGTTTGAGAACTCATTGATGTCTCCGCGATTTGGTCCACCAGCATGCGGACGGCCGCTCGAACGAGGCTGGGCGCCGTCCCAACGATCGGCAGCAACCACGAACTGCGCAAGCTTGAAGCCGGCAAGCCGGAAGGTTGCGAAAGCCAATTATCGGGCACGCGACCTCAACCGAGCGGTCGAGAAGGAACCGGGTTTAGGAACTCACTCCCTTGATGCACGAGGCGGCACGGCACTGTTTAGCCTTGCGGTTGAGTGGACCGCGTTTAAATCGGCAAATTTTCCGCCATTTCAGGCCAGCGGTTTTGCCACGGCATTCTTGTTTCGAGTTGCCGTCCAATTTGCAAGGCTATGCCGTCGTTTCCAAAAGGTGCAACGATCTGCAGTCCGATCGGACGTCCATCCGGATGCGGAAGCCCAGGGACATTGAGTCCCGAGAAACCCAGCGCATTGACCCAGCCACAGAACATTCCCTGGGTGGCACCACTGCCTGGCTTGCCGCCAATGGTCGGCGGAGCATCGAGATCAGCCTGCCACGCGGGCGCAGCCGTGGTTGGCGTCAGCAGCGCGTCGAAAGCACCCCATCGTTCGCTGGTGCGGGCGCGAAAGACCTGAAGGCGATCGATCATGCGAACGTAATCGACTGCGGCTATCTCCAGGCCTCGGCGTGTGAGTCCTGCGATCTGATCGGTCGCATCGGTCTGCCAGCGGGCGCGAGGCTGCGCGGCCCGCGCCGCGCCCACAGGCGTGAGTGCATCCCAGATCGTGCGCAGCTCGACGATGTCGAACGGCGGCTCGCATTCCTCGACGGCATGACCGAGCCCGGCCAGAATCTCCCTAGCCTGACGATGCGCGTCTTCCACTGCCGCGTCGATCGTCTCGCTGCCGATGTGAGTGAACCAGCCGATCCGGAGCGTGCGGTCGGACGATGCCAGCGGCGGCAGATTGATCGAGGCGGGATCGCGTCTATCGGCGCCGCCCATGATGGCGAGCATCAAATCAAGGTCGCCCATAGTGCGGCCGACCAAACCGATCGCCTGAAAATCCAGAGCCATCGGCGGAAAGCCGTAGCGGCGCGGAACGCGGCCGTTCGATGGCCTCATCCCGACGAGCCCGGTATAGCTGGCGGGCATGCGTATCGAGCCGCCCGCATCGGTGCCGATCGAAAGCGGCACCATCGCCGCGGCAACCGCGGCGACCGCCCCGCCACTCGAACCCCCGGGAGTCAAGGAGGGATCCCAGGGGTTGCGTGTGATGCCTTTCAGCCGGCTTTGCGTCCGTCCCATCAAGGCGAATTCCGGCGTCGTCGTTTTGCCGAGTATGATCGCGCCTGCAGCGCGAAGCCGCTCGACACAAATATCGTCATTTTCCGGAACGTGTTCCTGAAACAGCAGACTGCCCCAGGATGCCGGCATGCCACGGACAAAGAGGTTATCCTTGATGGCCACCGGAATGCCGTCGAGCGGCCCGAGCCTGCGGCCGGCGCGCTGCCGCGCGGTCGCCTTCTCTGCAGCGTGCTGGGCGCCCTGATAGTCTAGAAAGACGAAAGCGTTCAGCACCGGCTCTAGCCGATCGCAGCGGTCAAGATACATCTTCACGAGTTCAGTTGGCGTGATTTTGTGCGTGTCGAGCATGTTGCCCAAGGTCGAAGTATCGGCGCGCCAAAGATCTGATGCATGCATTGAACTTCTCTCCGTCACGGTGAAAACGGCTTCGTCCAAAAATGCGAACGAAGCCGTCCAGCTTTCGTTATATTTACTCGAAAATCGCGACGGCGCGAATCGGGCTGCCGGATCCACCACGGATCTTGAGCGGGAAGCCGACGAAGCGGAAACGGCCACGTCCAACGAGTTTGTCGAGATTGAACAGACATTCCATGTGAGTGATACCGCGTTCGCCGCAAATCTGATGAGCGCGGAAATTCAGCTCGCCTTCGGGTGACGGGCTGACTGCCTCCACGCCGAACATGCCGACGCCCTTGTCCGCCAGCCAATGCACCGACTCCAGCGCGAGGCCGGGAAAGTCATGGGCGTAACGCGGATCGCCGTACAGGCGATCATTGGTTCCCATGTAAATGAGCACGGTATCCTTCGGTTTGATTTCCTGACCCGATTTTTTCAGTGCCTCCTCCATTTCCTTGACCGTGATGGCGTGCTTGAGTGGTACGTGCGACAGATCGAGGCAGATCGCTGACGTATAGAAATTCTCAAGCGGTACCTGATCGATGGACTTCGCGCCCGGACGCGGATCGAAGTGCACCGGAGCATCGATATGCGTGCCGGCATGATCACTGAACGAGATCGACAACGCCTTGGAACTGAAAGTGGTGTTGCCCGCGGTGACCTTCTTGTCGTGATCGTCCCAGACTGTGATGACCACCGGCGGGTGTGACGGATGGACGGGCGTGCGGTGAAAAAGCTCGCGGCTGAGATCGACGAATTCCATGGTTAGTTCCTTTCTATGTCCCGCTGGCAACGGCGCCTTGGGCGTGGGTGGAAACAAGATCCGCCAGACAGCTGTGGGTGGCGGAATGTGGGCGGTGTCGGCAGGTCATGCCGGAACGGCCGTTCCGGATCTTCGGCCGAGGTAGGCTTCGATGACGCGTTCATCGGCCAACATTTCCGCGCGCGATCCTTCGACCTGGATGTGTCCGCCTGCCAGCACATAGGCGCGATCGCAGAGCCCGAGCGCTTGGTGGGCCATCTGTTCGACCAGCAGGACCGTGGTGCCGTTGTTCTGGAGCGTACGGAAGATGTCGAAGATGCTCGCGACGATAATCGGTGCGAGCCCGAGCGAGGGCTCGTCGAGCAGCAAAAGTTTTGGGCGGCTCACCAGAGCGCGGGCGATCGCGACCATCTGCTGCTCACCCCCGCTCAGCAATCCGGCGCGCTGCTGCTCACGCTCCTTCAGGCGCGGGAACAGGGCATAGATCCGACTAAGGTCGTCCTCGAATTCTTTCCGTCCGCCAGCGAACAACTTGACGAAGGCGCCGAGTTCGAGATTCTCAAACACGGTATGCTCCGCGAAGAGCTGCCGTCCCTCCGGCACCAGCGCGAGGCCGCTCGCCTGGATGAGGTGGGCTGGCATGCCTTGGAGCGGCCGGCCCTGATACAGAATCTGTCCGCTGCTTGGCCGATGCAGGCCCGCAATGGTGCGCAGGAGCGTCGTCTTGCCGGCGCCATTGGTGCCGAGAAGGGCGACGACCTCTCCTTCCTCGACGCGCAGGTCGATGCCGCGCAGAACGCCGAGCGATCCGTAGCCAGCCTGGATGTCCTTCACCTCAAGCATGGACATGAGACGGTCCCAGATAGGCTTCGACGACCTCCGCGTTGCACTGAATCTCGGCCGGTGTCCCACGCGCGATCACGATGCCGTAGTTCAGAACGGTGATCCGGTTCGATACGGCCATGACGAGATCCATGTGATGCTCGATCAACAGGATGGTGATGCCGGAGCGCCGGAGCGAGCGGATGACGTCGATCAGGCTCGTGATCTCTTCCTGCACAAGTCCAGCTGCAGGTTCGTCAAGCAGCAGCAGCCGCGGCCGCGTCGCGAGAGCGCGGGCGATCTCCAGAAGCCGGCGGTGGCCATAGGCGAGCGAACTCGCCGGGTAATCGCGGAAGGCGGAGAGACCGACGAAATCGATCAGCGCGTCGGCCTCGTCCGCCGGATTCCCGATGCCCGCGGGAAGCCCAATGACGACATGGTCGAGCACACTCATGTCGCCAAACAGCTTGATGGTCTGGAACGTTCGCGCCAGGCCAAGCCGGGCCGACGCATCGAGCGAGGACAGTGCATGTGACTGGCCATCGATCAAGACGCGTCCTTCGCTCGGTTGATAGAAGCCGGTCAGGACGTTGACGAGCGTGGTCTTGCCAGCGCCGTTGGGACCGATCACGGCATGGACCTCACCGGAGGCAAGGCTGATATCGACACCGCTGAGCGCCTTCAGTCCACCGAAGCTGCGTGAGACTCCTTCAAGCTCGACCGTCGCACCGACGATGCCAGCCTGACCGAGCGCCGGAACGACACGGCCTGAGCGCGGCGCGACCGGAGGACGCAGGCGGTTCTCGATCGGCCCCATCACGCCGCGCGGCAGGAAGTAGAGGGTCACCAGAATGAAGCCACCGTAGACGATGAGGCGGTACCGGTCGAAGTCGTGCAGGAACTCCGGCAGCAATGTCAGGATGGTGACGCCGACGACGGGGCCCAGAAACGTGCCCGGTCCGCCGAACAGAACGGCGAGCAACAAGAACACCGAACTGAAGAACTGGAAGTTGTCGGGACTGATGTAATTTTGCTGGATGGCGAACAGCGAGCCCGCGCAGCCGGCGAACGCGGCGCTGATCATGAACATCCAGACCTTGAGCCGGTAGACGTTGACGCCGACCGACGACAGACCGATCTCGCTGTGCTTCACGGCGCGGATCTTGAGTCCGACGGGCGACGACATCAGCCAGTTTTGCAGGCCAAGTGCGGCGATGAAGAAGGCCAGCACGATGTAGTAGAAATGCGGAGTGTCGAGTACCAAGGCGCCGATCTGCGGCTTGGGGATGGACGCGATGCCGAGGTCTCCGCCCGTCACCGAAACCCATTCCTGCAGGATCTTCCAGACCACCCAGCCGAACGCCACGGTCACCATGGCGAGATACGGTCCGCGCACCCTCAGCGCGGGATACGCCAGCACCGCGCCGGCCGCGGTACCGACGATCGTGCCGATAATCAATCCAACCCAGACATGGAGACCGCTGGCCGCAAACAACGGCAGGCCGAACAGCGTGCGCGAGACGATGGTGCTGGTATAGGCGCCCATCGCCAGCAACGCGGCATGGCCGAGCGAGAACTGGCCGCCGTGGCCGCCAAGAATGTTCAGGCCGATCGCGGCGATACTGTAAATGAAGATGATGATCAGAAGGAAGATGTGATAGGTGCCGCCGATCAGTTGCGGAGGCAGCAGCAGAGCGACGATGGCTATCAAGCACATCAGGCGCAGCGATGTCCGGCTCATGCGCGTTCCCTCTGCACCTTGCCGAACAGGCCTTCGGGACGGATGAACAATACGAGGATCATCAGGGAGAAGCCGAGAATGTCGCGCAGGCCGGTGTTGAGGTAGCCGGAAATCAATCCTTCCAGCGCGCCATAGCCCAGACCGCAGAGCAGGATGCCGCCGGGCGCGCCAAGGCCCGCGATGATCGCGATGGCGAAGGCTTTCAGTCCAAGCACGGTGCCGAGTTGCGGTTCGGCGAGTGTCAGCGGCACAACCATGAAGCCGGCGAGGCCGGCGAGCGCCGCGGCTGCGGCATAGGACGTGAGCTGGATCAGACGGCTGTTGATGCCCATCAGGCTTGCGGTCTCGGCGCTGTGCGCGACCGCGCGGAAGGCCTTGCCGAGCAGTGTCCGGCGATAAAAATATTCCAGCAGGAGAAAAAGCAGAATTGCGGCGCAAAGTGTCAGGATCTGCTGCGGCAAGATGACGATCGGGCCGATGCGCAGCGGCTCGCTGCCGACATAGGGCGGCACCGGCGTGGGCGAGCGCCCCCAAATCAGTTCGGCGAAATCAATGAACAGCAGGCCGACGGCGAGCGTGCTCATGACCCACACATCGCTCCCGGCCCGCAAAAACGGATAGACCGAGATGCGCTCAGCAAGAACGCCGAGCGCGAACAGGCCAATCAAGACCACCGGCAGCACCAGAAGGGGTGACACACCCATGCGCACAATCATCGAATAGCTCAGCATGCCGCCGACCATCACCCACATGCCGAGCGCGAAGTTAAGCACCTTCGTGGTCATGAAGGTCAGGCTGTAGCCGACCGCGATCAGCCCATAGATGGCGCCGGTCGCGATGCCGCTCAGTGCGACTTGCAGGAAGAATTGCACCAGTGGATCAGAGCAGGCGGAGGTCGGTGGGATCGAGCATCCGCTTGGTTTTGGCGTCAATCATGACCATTGGTTTGCCGGCGTCGTAGCTGATCTCGAGCAATTTGCTCTCAGTCCAGCGGCACATGATCATGTCATCCTCGGTCACAGCATTGTGCCGATCCTTGGTAAAGACCGGGCGATCGAACTGCTTGATGAGGCCCTTGAAGCTCGGGACATTCTCAAGGCCTTTGCGAATGACGTCACGGTCGACGCCGTCGCGCGCCATTACTTCGGCAAACAGCAAGATCGCGTCATAGGCCCCGAAGGCACTGGTCGGCGCCTCCATTGGCGCCTTGAACATGGCCTGATATTTTTCGAGCATCGCCGCCCGTTCCGGGGATTGCGGCCCGTCGATGGTGATGGTCGAACTGGTGAGAACGCCTTCCGCCGCTTTACCGGCGGCCACCCAGAAAGCCGGACCGGCGATGCCCCAGCCGGAGATATAAGGTGTGGTGTCACCGAGCTTCTGCTTGGTCTGCACGACGAAAGTGTTTTCGCGGACGAGCGCATAATTGAGGATGCACTGCGCGCCGGCGTTCTTCAACTTGATGATCTGCGGCGTCATGTCGGTGTCGCTGCTGTCGAACGTCTCATCGGCAACCGGTGTCATTCCGAGTTCGCGCAGCCTGCGGTTCAATTCGCCGCGGCCGGTCACGCCCCAGCCGCCTGTCCAGTTGAGCAGACCGATCTTGGTGAAGCCCAGTTTCTTCACCGCCGTATCGACCATGAAATTGCCCTGGCCGGTGCCGTACATGCCGATGCGGAACAGGAAGTTGTCCCGTCCGGCCTTGGCGGCGTCGTTCTCGGTGATCGCCGTCGCATCGGTCGCGGGCATGATCACCGGCACTTTCAAGGTGTCGTTGACGATCGGCGCCACCGCCAGCATTGAGGCGCTGTTGGTCGCGCCGACCATGGCGACGACGCCTTCACGCTCCGCCAGTTCGCGATATTGCGCGACGGTCCGAACCGGGTTGTGCTCATCATCGCGCGCGACGAGTTCGAGCTTGCGGCCCTTGATGCCACCGCGGCTGTTGACGTCGGCAATCGCGAGTTCGGCCCCGCGGCGAATGTCGATTCCGGTGAAAGCTGCGGGACCGGTGAGGGCGCCGGCATAGCCGATCTTGATCGGGCCGGTTTGGGCGAAAGCGGATGAGCGCAGCATCGGCACGGCGATTGCCGAGCCGAGGGCCGCCAAAGTCGTGCGACGAGTTATTTTCGTCATGTTCGCAACCCTTTCAGCATGGACCGGCTCGCTCCAGCGTTGAAGCGCCCGGTCGGCGCGGCTCGCGCCAGATCGATCATTCAAGTCGCTAAGGGTGGCAGCCGCCTAAGCGTCAACGCTTCTTCGCGACGTCGTTATGCGATCTAACCGGAGGGTTTTCGGCGCAACAAATACCGTTTATGTTGGCAACCATACCAATTCAGTTATGAATCCTGGCGGGTGGCCGGGTTTCAATTCGCAATCCGCTTTGTCACGTGCGCTACGCAGTGTTGCCACGGGCTGCAACATAAGGTGGAAAAGCCCTCCCGCCGATATCTAAGCGATAGTTCTCTTGACGGAACATCGTTTTTCCAGTGGAACTGCACAGCCATCACGTCAGTCAGGATTGTAGGCTCCACGGATGCCTTTTGAAGACAAGGTGCCCGCCGTCACAAAGGCGATCGCCATCGTGCGGCACATCAATGAGGCCGGATCCCGCGGCGCTTCGCTGATCGATATTTCAGTCAGCCTCGGGGTCACCAAGAGTCACTGCTACAACATCCTCAAAGGGCTGACGCGGGCCGGATGGCTCGTGCATGATGATGCCCGTCGCACCTACGTGCTCTCGGCACGGATGCTCTCTGACATCTCGTCGATTTTCAGCCGCCGTGCGCTCTCGACTGTGATTCACGAAGAGCTCGACAAGCTCTCGACAGCCATTAGCATACCCTGCGTGCTGACGCGCGTGGAGCGCGACGGCAGCTTTGTCGCGATCGATCGGAGCGAGGCCGCGGGAGAACTGCTCTTTACCGCACCTGTCGGTTTTCGCTTTGGACCGGATGCTCCGGCCCAGATGCGGGTGAGGCTCGCATATCTCGACCGCGAACAGCGCGAAGGCGAGCTGGCGCGCTGGATTCCGGTCGCTTACACGCCGACCACGATTGTCGACAAGGACAGGCTGCGGACCGAACTCGAGGCCACGCGCGCGCGCGGCTATGGCATTAGTCGCGCCGAATTCACCCCAGGCGTGATGACCTTGGCCGCTCCTATTTTTGACGCCTTCGGCAATGTTCAGATGATCCTGCAATGCCCAGGTCTCGCGACACGCGTACTCGCCGAAGAGCGTGATATCGCCGCCAAACTCCTGGCCGCCACCGCGCGTCTCAACGCGCTGCTCGGCAATCCGCCTAACGGCGAAACAGAAGACGCTGACTGACCTCCACAATCGTTCGAAGTTCTTCGCCCCGCGCGACCGCGCGGCACGGCATGCTGCATCATGCCGTAATTTCAACCGCTGCTGCCCAACGAACGCGCTTGACAAAAAATGCGGCAGCACGTGGAATTATCTCATAAGAGAACAAGGTTCTGCATAGAGAACTGAGGGCGATGACGGTAACGAGATGAGGGAGCCGCTTCGCTTCCGGGGTTCATGGCGCTGAGGTGACTGACGCTCGCAGAAGAGGGTGGAATGGGACGAAGGATTATCGATCTGAGCCGGGAAATTGCGCACATGATGCCGGTGGCCAACCCGCATGTGAATCAGATGCCGGCGTTCTGGGACCGGATCACGCATGAGGGCCAGAAGGGCAAGTTCGCCCATGCCGACATCACGTTTCACATCCGCGACTTTCTGATCGGCGAACATGTCGGCACGCATGTCGATGCGCTGTGCCACTACGATCCGAGTCCGGATGCGCCGTCGCTCGAAAGAATGCCGCTCGATATGTTCCTGACCGATGCGGTCTGTATCGACGTGTCGCATGTAAAACCGAAGACGTTCATTACAGTGGACGATCTGATGAACGGCCTCACCAAGGCCGGCCTGACTTTGAAGAAAGGCGACACGTTTATCTATTGGCAGGACTATTACGCGCGCCAGCATGAGCCGAACTGGCTGCACGAATTCGCCGGCCTCGACTGGGATGCGACCCAGTGGCTGGCGGATCAGGGCGTCGTCAATATCGGATGCGAATGCGCCAGCATCGACAATTCCAAAGCCATGCCGTTCGACGCCAATCCGGCCTTTCCCGCACATCGCACATGCCGCGACCGCGGAATGATCAACACGGAAAATCTGGCCAATCTCGAAGCTGTCGTGGGCAAACGCTTCCTGTACATCGGCCTGCCGCTGCGTCTGGTCGGCGGGACCGGCTGTCCTATCCGCGCCGTTGCGCTTTTTGAAGACTGACTCGCGACGCGAACCGCTGCGGTTCGACACAAGGGTTGAAGATGATCCAACTGATCCTTAGCGGGCTTGCGCTCGGTTGCATCTACAGCCTGATCGCGTTGGGCTATCACCTCACTTTCGTGACCAGCAAGACTCTGAACTTCGCACAGGGTTCGGCGATGATGTTGGGCGCGGTCATCATGCTGATCGTGACCGTCGATTTCGGCTACCCCGCCTATGTTGGCATTTTCGTCGCCATCGCACTTCTCGGACTGTTCGGCGTGGTCCTGGAACGGCTGGCCGTCCGCCCATTTGCCGACCGCGGATCTGTCGCCTGGGTTCTGAGCACGCTGGCTGTCGGAATCGTCGTAGAAAATGTGGTCCAGTTGGTCTTCGGAAAATCGCCGCGCGGCATCGAGAGTTCGTTGGTCGCGCAGCCGTTGACGGTCGCGGGCGCCGGCATCTACCCGCTCGAACTGATCATCCCGGCTGTCGTACTGGTCACCGTGTTCACCGCACGCATGCTGTACGCAAAGTCGATGGTGGGTCGTGCACTGCGGGCAACCGCCTATGATCGTGAAGCCGCGCTGGCAATGGGAATCGACGTCAACATGATGATCGGGCTTTCCTATGCATTGAGCTCGATGCTCGCGGCAATCGGCGGCGTGCTGCTGGGTCCGCTGATCGGGGTAAGCGGTCATATGGGCTTTTTGGTCGGCCTCAAGGCGTTCGCCGTGGCCATCATCGGCGGACTGCAACATCCTGTCGGAATCCTGGTCGCCGGCCTCGGCTACGGCATCGCTGAAAATCTGATCGGCGGCTACTTCGGCTCCTCGGCGAAAGAAATCTTCGGTTTCGGCCTCGTCATTTTCGTTCTCTTTCTGCGTCCTTCCGGGCTCTTTGGCCGGACCAAGCTGCGACGGATCTGATCATGCTTGCCCAGATCAAGCGCTGGAATTGGAGCATCTTGGCGGTCTTGTGCGTGGTGGTTGCCTGGTTCATTCCGGCCTACATCGGGCGCTATTACACACAGATGCTGTCGCTTTGCGCGATCTTCGTCATCGCCAGCCACGGTCTCAATCTACTTGCAGGCTACGTCGGTCAAGTCTCGCTTGGGCATGCTGCGCTTTATGCAATCGGCGCTTATGCCGGCGCGCTGACGGCGACCAAGCTCGGCTTCGGCTTCTGGTCAGCGATGCCATTCTCGATCGGACTAGCCGCGCTGGCGGGACTTCTGATCGCGCTGCCGTCGTTCAAGCTCGACGGCCCCTATCTGTCGATGGTGACGATCGCATTCGGCATCATCGTTCACAGCATCCTGACGGAGTGGGCCGAGCTCACCGGCGGCACCCAAGGCGTCCTCAACATTCCAAGACCAACGCTCCTTGGGCAACGGCTTCTGATCGAGAAGCAGTTCGTCGTCATCGTGGCGATTGCGGTGCTGGTGACGCTGCTTATGCGCAACCTCATCCGCTCTCCGTGGGGACGCAATTTTGTCGCGGTTCGCGAAAACCCGATCGCGGCCGAAGCAATTGGACTGAGCACCCAGCGGGTCAAGACAATCGCCTTTGCGATCAGCGCAGCATTAGTCGGATTGGCGGGTCATCTGTTCGCCTTTCTGCAGGGCTTCATCAGCCCGGAAGCATTCGAATTCGATACGTCGATCTTCTTCCTGACGAGCGTCATCTTTGGGGGCCCCGGGACCATCCTCGGTCCCCTCGCGGGCGCTCCGATCATGACCTTCCTGCCCGAACTATTGCAGGGTTTTGAGGATTATCGCCTGATCATCTACGGAATTCTGATCGTGCTCTCGCTGTATGCCTTGCCTATGGGCATCGTCGGAACCGTGTTCCGACGCCAGGCGACGCTTCCCGATCTGATCGTCAACCGCCTGCCCCAATCGATATCATCAGCAGCAGTTTTGCCCGTTCGTGATATCAGCAGCGACGTACCGGTTGCGCTTCGTGGCATCCACATGACCTTCGGCGGCGTTCAGGCCCTCAAGGGCATTGGCTTATCCGTCGCACCCGGATCGGTGCATGCCCTGATCGGACCGAATGGCGCGGGCAAGACCGTTCTTCTGAATGTGCTGTGTGGATTCTACGCGCCAACCTCGGGCCAGGTCACGCTTGGCGAAGCCACCATAACGGGACTCGCGCCTTACGCGATTGCCCGGCGCGGCATTGCGCGTACATTTCAAACTCCGCAACTGTTTGGCGAAATGACGGTACTGCAAAATGTCCTGGCAGGCTTTCCGGAAAAGGGCCGCTACGGCCTGCTCAATGCCCTGCTGCGAACCCCGCGCCTGATGGCCGAAGAAGCCGAGCGCAATGCAAAGGCTCGCAACCTGCTGGCGTTCACCGGTTACGATGAAGATCCGAAAGCCAGGGCGAACTCGCTGCCGCTCGGCCACCAGCGGCTTGTCGAGATCGCGCGTGCGCTAGCGCTTTCTCCGCGTCTCGTCGTTATGGACGAACCAGCCGCGGGATTGAACCCCAAGGAGGTCGACGATCTCGATCATCTCATTGCCCGCATGCGCGGCTGCAACATCGCCGTACTACTGGTCGAACATCACATGGATCTGGTGATGGCAATTTCGGACCGGATCACCGTGCTCGATCACGGCGAAAAACTTGCCGAGGGCACGCCAGCCGAGATCCAGGGCGACCCTCGCGTCATTGCTGCTTATCTCGGTGACGAGGAGGTCAACTAGCGAAATCCGGTCATCTTACGTTTCGCATTCAACGGAGACCATTTTGCTTAAGGTTCGCAATCTTCAGGTTCGATATGGCGCCGTCGAGGCTATCCGCGGGGTCGACATCGATGTGCGCGAAGGCGAGATGGTGGCCCTGATCGGCAGCAACGGCGCCGGCAAGAGCACGTTTTTGAAAGCGATCTCCGGCATTCTACGACCAAGTTCGGGGAGCATTGTGTTCGGCGGAGCAGAGCTCGCCGGCGCGCCCGCGCACAAGATGGTGGCGAACGGAATGATGCTGGTGCCCGAAGGGCGGCGGCTGTTCGGTGATCAGAGCGTGACCGACAATTTATATCTTGGCGCCTACCGGCGCCGACCGCCGGGCGGCAGCGCTGAACTACGCGACATGGCCGAGGAATATCTCACGCGCTTCCCAATCCTGCGCGAACGACAGCATCTTCCTGCGGGTGGGCTGAGCGGCGGCCAGCAGCAGATGCTGGCGATCTCGCGCGGGCTGATGGCATCGCCGCGTCTGTTGCTACTCGACGAGCCGTCGCTTGGGCTCGCGCCGCTGATCGTGAAGCAGATCTTCGAGATCATCAACGAGCTTCGCCGCGCAGGCAAAACGATCCTGCTCGTCGAGCAGATGGCCAATCTTGCTCTGAAGGCCGCCGATCGCGCCTACGTACTCGAACGAGGCAGAGTCGCGCTCGCAGGAAGCGCAAAGGAATTGCTTTCCCATCCAAGGGTCACCAGCGGCTATCTCGGCCGCCAGGCCGCCGAACGTACCAATCCGACAAGCGTGGTTCAACGCGCACACCCGCACCCCACCAGCACAAAGGACAACTGCCATGAATGACGATCTCGTCTCGCCTGGACTGCTTGCTTCCCGACGTACCGCATTGAAGCTCGGCGCTGCTGCCGCGCTTGCACTGGGTGCCAACCCCTCCTCCGTTCTGGCCCAGAACAGCCCGATCAAGATCGGCCTTTCAGCCGCCTATTCTGGTCCCAACGCCCAGGCTGGACAGACGATCCAGCTTGGGGCCGACCTTGCCATTGACGAAATCAACGCGGCCGGTGGCATACTCGGGCGCCCGCTCGCGCTTGTCACCCGCGATAATGAGCACAAGCTTGATCGCGGCGTCTCGCAAGCACGCGAACTGGTCGAACGCGAGGGCTGTAGTGCGATCTTGGGCTCTCAGGGCAGCTTCATTGGCGTAGCGGTGATCGACACCATGAATGAATTGCAGGTACCCTGGTTCGGCACCTCGGTCGGCGGCGTCGGCATCATCGAAAACGGCCGCAAGCCGAACTACATGTTCCGGATCGCAACGAACGATCGTGATGTCGCCAAGTTCCTGGTCGCTTACGGCGTCGACAAGGGCGGCAGCAAGAAGATCGGCATCCTCGTCGAAGATACCGGCTGGGGCGTGCCGGCGATCGACGATCTCAAGGCCGCACTCAAGGCACACAATCTCGAAGCGGTCTCGGTCGACAAGGTCAAGGTCGGCGACGTTGATTTCACGCCGCAAATGCAGCGCGCCAGCAAGGCCGAAGCTGAAATGATCCTGACCTTCACCAATGGTCCGGAGATGGCCAACGCGCTGAAGGCCGCTAACAAGATCGGTTACAAGCCGAAGGTTATTGGCGCATGGGGCCTTGCCGGCGCGACCTTCCCGTCGCTCGCCGGTCCGCTCGCCAACGGCGTGATGGTCATGCAGACCTTCACCTTTGTTAACAACGACAAGCCCAAGGCGCAGGCCTTGTATAAGCGTCTGACGGCAAAATTTCCGGTAAAGGACGTCGCCGAGATTCCATTTCCGAGCTACGTCGGCAACACCTATGACGCCGTGCACATGATCGCACTTGCTATCAAGAAAGCTGGCAGCACCGAGGGCCCCAAGATGCTCGCCGCGCTTGAGAACCTTGGCGACTATCAAGGGCTCATTAAGAACTACAGCAGCCCGTTCTCGGCAACCAATCATGAAGCGCTCAATCCGAAGGATTACATGATGACGATCTGGAACGGCACGCGGCTCGAACTGACGGCCTGATCGGACCTTGCGGCGCCCGGCGGCGGCATGCCGTTACGCCGGGCGATCATCTTAACGTGGGACTGCACGGCTGCGCCCGAACTCGGTCCTTGTGCCGCCATGTCGTCGTCGAGGAGACCGGTATGAATCTTCGGCAACTCAACTATTTCATCGCAATCGGCGAGGTCGAGAGCGTGACCAAAGCATCGTTGAGCCTCAGGATCTCGCAGCCGGCGCTGACGCGCCACCTCAAGCATCTGGAAATGCGCGTCGGTGCGCGGCTAACCCAACGCAACGGACGCGGAATCGTCCTGACCGATGTAGGCCGCCAGTTTCTCGGGCGGATCAAACCGTTGATCGCCGAACTCCAATTGGCCGAAACGGAACTGAGAAACGAAGCTCGCCCTGAGCCTCTTCAGCTCTCGATGGGACTACCATCGTCGCTTGGCAGCCTTGCCGACCGCTTTATCGAACGTGTGCATACGCAATGGCCGGCGTCCCATCTCCAGGTGGTTGATGGTTGGTCGCGATTTGTCGTTGACTGGATTTTGTCCGGCCAGCTCGATCTCGGCATTGTCTATGATTACAATTGCGACAGCCCGGTACTCGAGCTGATGCCGCTGGTCCGCGAAGAGCATTTTCTCGTTGGTCCCGCGGGTGACCAACACGCAGGAAAGGGAGAAATATCGCTTGCGGAAATGGCGCGATTGCCGTTGATCCTGCCCAGTCGCGCGCATGGGCTGCGCCTCGCCGCAGACAAGCATTTCGAGACGATTGGACGCTCTATCAAACCCGTCGTGGAGCTCGATTCGATCCCGACGATCAAGAAGCTAATCGAACGCGGCTCTGGCTATTCAATTCTTTCGCAAAGCGAAATCGTCTTCAACAACACCACGACCCTTGAAGCTGCGCGGATCGTTGATCCGCCTTTCGTCCGCACGCTAAGTCTGGCGTGGCGCCGCGATTCAGCCAAACGGAACGCCCTTGTCGCAGTGTCAAACACAATACGTTCCGAAGTTCAGTTGATCGTGAAGGAAGGACTTTGGGGTGAGAATATTGGTTCGGACGCCGCTACCAAATCCACGATAGCGCGTGGAACGACAATCGTACCGACGGCGGAGAAAACGACAGCTCAACGGCGGCATTGATCGAATGGCCGGCGATTAAGCTGTGCATGCATGGCGCGTAACGCGGGGAGGACATGAACGGCAGTCGAGCGCTGGGCCGATCGCGTCGACCGCCCCGCGGACCGACATTGGATACAAAAAACCTCCGAAAACAGGAATGTTTTCAGAAGTTTCTCGATCTTGGTTGCGGGGACACGCAAACCACCGATACCGACATTCGCTGATGGGGGCCATCTGAAGTGGAGAGTTCGTTCCGAAGCAAAACAGCACGATAATCCTGGTGCACAACCACCCCACTCCTCTATCTTGGATCACGCTTAA
>WNFI01335950.1_pt1 | contig 19259 bp, 27 predicted proteins | sample 5400471 | NCBI WGS metagenome assembly WNFI01 (sample SAMN13153348, study PRJNA577476) | soil metagenome | isolation source: 100 cm saprolite on Douglas fir-dominated hillslope | place: USA:California | collected 2013-09-17 | reverse complement strand
GCGAGATATGGAGGCAGCCAGGCGCTTTTTCAAGCAAGCTGTCGATGTGGTTGGTCACGCACCAGAGCGGGTGACGACCGATGGACATGACTCCTACCCGGTGCTGCAATTGGATATGGCGGATAATTCTACCAGCTCCTGCAAACACATTTCGGTCGGGCTCTATCCTCATTTGACTATTCAGGTAGGCCGCTGCATCCTGTAAGGCCACATGCTCCCCTGCTTGCATCTTCACCAAGCCGCCCACTGCCATTTCGCGGGCGTCTTCTCGCTTCATTCACACTCAAATTATGAAGCATGGCACTGGTAGCAATGGATAAGACAGCACTTCCCGCACTGTCCACCGTCGAGTAGTTCTCCCCGCTGCCATAGCTGGGGTACGCTGCCGATAGCGTTGTGCCACCAGCTTGCCACCTCGCTCTCGCGGCTGCACGAGCGCCACCCGTAACTATGCATGGGGGCGCACAGAATGATAGTAGGCTCGCCACCATTCCAGATGAGCCAGGAGTTGTGGGGCCTGCTGGGAGGTGGCCCAGGTGCGGCGTGCCAGCGCTGCCATTCCGTGACGTACCGTCAGATTCACCCGTTCAATAAAAGCGGTGTTCAGTCGTCCTGAGAGACCTAGTACCTGTAAGGCGATCTTGAGAGCGGCACCTGTTCCAAGGCGCATCACGTGCGTGACCCGCACCAGCTTGCGCCGTCGGTAGCTTTTCTTCACCTGGCCGTAGATCAGGCCAGCCGCCACCTGCCACTGGCGTACTTTCCGCTCTCTCCGACCCACCTCAAGCCACTGTCCAAAATGGGCCGTGAGAGCATAAAAGTACACATTCAAGCCATCACTGGTGAAGAGCGGCAGGCAGCCAGGAGCCAGGAGCTGTCGCAGGGAGTGGATGACTCTATGCGCCGCGTTTTGCATGCGGGGGCCGAGATGAAGCACAGGAAGAATCTTTGTGCAGGGGTCGATTGCCAGCCACAGCCAGAGTACTTGCTTGTAGCTGCGCAGCCTGGTGCGCAGTTCGTCCAACTGGAGGTGCGGGAGCTGGAGGTTGCAGAAAGAGTGCTCGTGCAAGGTCTGTGCGTGCTCGCCAGCTCGAGACATCCAGGCGGTGATCGTGGCATGACGGTAGCCGAAGACACGTTCCGCGGCGGAAGGATCCAGCCCTTCGGCGAGCGCCGTCAGCACCATTGCGACTTGATGGGAGGGGGTTTTCAAACGGTACAAGGGAGTGTGGCGTCGAGCACTGAACGTGGTGTGGCAGGCCTGGCAACGAAAGGTCTGGATCTGCTCAGCGCGACCATGTGTGCCATCCCCAACTAATGCGTGGATGTGAGCGTCTGTAATCCCGGAGTATGGGCACTGGTGATTGGGACAGGCGAAGCCCTCGGTGTTTACCCGCTTTGGTGCTCTCCGTCGGCTTTTCACCTCACCCAGGGGCGTACAGGAAGGGGTGCTGGTCCCACACCCGATGAGAGGGTGGAGGAGAGGCGGCAGGCTGAACAATCAAGTGGGGTGCGTGGCTTGAGGAGGCGTTGGATCGTGGTGTGTATAGCCCCTACTCTTGAGTGGGGAGGGTTCTGATGGAGCCAGTACAGGTGCCAATGCCACGCCAGGCAAAGTATGAGGAAGAACAAGAACACATGAAAGACCATAAGGATCCTCCTTGCTTGAAATGAGGAGAACGGGTAGCTTCCTTAGTAGGATAAGCAGGATCGATGGGAAGAGTCAAGCTGTTAGGAGAGAAGACTGAATTATCCACTATCGATAGAGGTAGTACCATCGCTTCCCACAACCGCTGGCACGTCCGTTTGCTTCGATCACCCACGGCATAGGCGACTACCTGTCGCGTCTTGCGGCAGAGGGCAATCCAAATCCAGGAGTCGTGCGCTTTTTTGAGCACAAACGACCAGAGCTCGTCCAGCTCCAGTGTCATGGAAGTGGGATCTTCGGGATCCGGGGCGAGCAGAGTTGTACACAAAGGAGGAAGCTGAGCTACTTTTTTTTGATCCAACTCGAGACGGTCGTGCGAGAGACGCCAAAGGTGCGGGTGAGGACGCGTAGACTGCTGCGTTCTTGATAGGCATGCAGGATCTCCTCGCGGCGAGCTTGTGGATAGGCATGGGGAGTCGGATTCTCACGGCTTTGACATCCGCATGCACGGCAGCGATACAGCTGTTTGCCATTGGGAGCATGACCATTGCCCACCAGAGCATCACTCTGACAATGAGGACAGTGAAGGGTGATGGTTACCATCGAAGACTCCTCTTTTTGGGAATTGATTGCTCTTCAAAGTCTACCATATCCTGCTTATTTGTGCCACTACCAAAATCCGAAGTACACCCTATCACAACTTGCCCGATGGGAGAATTGCTCCTATCGCGATGCGCAGAATTGGGTAGAGCGGATTCGATCCAATTGAAAGAAGAGACTGGCGCGGCCAGGATTACTTACCCAGGCCGCGCCGATTACGCGCACCATCCCGCGGGAGGTGGCCTCATTAGTGTATGACCGCGGCGTTGAGGGTGTTGGTGATGAAGATGACGATCACACTCACTACGACAAGAAGAAGGATCAAGATGACCCATGCCTTACGATAGTAGCGTGACGTCTCGTACCCAGTCGTGTAATGCATGGGAGCGGCATATGCTGGTCGTAAGCCGCTCGAACGCTGTCCTGTTGCTATGCGATGAGTACGCAGGTACAGACAGCCCCTCACGCCTCCAACAACAAGGAGAGTGGCAAGACCGAAGAACAAGAGAAATGTAATCATCATGCGAACTATTTCCTTCCCTGGGTCATATAACCCTGATAGTGTACCTGTTGTCATGTGTCTGATGTGTGTGGTAATTCAGGGTTTTTCGGGCGGTCTCTGGAATTCCAGATCACCGTTGTCGTATCCCTGGCTCCTCGTCAGATCAACAGGGGGGATGTTCAGTGGCATTGACTTAGATGCTACAGAAGCAGGGAAGTGCCGAAGCCGCTTCTGGTGGAAGAAAGAGCGTTGTAGATGCTTTTGTTCCTCTTCTATTATATCACAGTTTTTTACTATAGTCAATACATAAAAAATATTGGTATTTTATTATTTATAGTGAATACGAGTGAGAACGAAGGAAAACGCTCGTCATGCCGCAAACCCCTATTGGGCCCGCTGATGCGCATCTCCAACGCGAAGCTCTCAATCGTCTTCACAAGCCAGCTAAGCGGAAGGTTTTCCCTGGGCCCCAAACAGTTGCTGAGCGACCATTGGTCGCATCTTTTATCTTTTCATGCCTCTTTTTCATTCTCAACATGGGCTTACCGTTGTAAACTTCGTCGGCGGGCCTCATAGGCCATGACCAGATGCGCGAGCGACTCTCGAACGCAGACAGACCGAGGGAATAGCTGCATCCCTGGCGGCGACGGTCCTCGTTCCCGAATAGCAACGAGAGTCCGCCGCGGCCGTGCATCGGTTTGATACCTATCGGTTGCAGCATGCCCATTCTTGCTGAAAAGATGGGCATGTTCTTGAACGTACAAAAGCCGGATGGGATTGGAAACCGTTCCAATCCCAGGTCAAGATGCTACTTTCTAGCTGCATCCATTTTTGCATGGTTTCCCTGTTCAAAGCTCTCGGTCGCCTTCTGAAAGCTCTCGAGGCTCTGTTTCGAGACGGTCTCCACTCCCTCGAGCATCTGCTGGTAGGCGGCGATCGGAGCGCTGAAGAAGCCCAGGTAGGACTCGGAGACCTTGGAATCTCCTTGCTGTTCCCACTGCTCTAGCAGGGAACGTGTATCCTCCATGTGGCTCTTGAGCAACGCGATCGTACTCTCAAAGATACTTTGGGTGTACTTCAGGTTACGTGTTTGAGCTGCAATGAGACGCTGTGTCAGTATCTGGCTATTGCGGGCATACTGTTCCTGCGCATCAAATACGGGTTTTGTGATGGTCTTTTCTTCGGTTGTCATCGTGTGATAATCCTTTGTGTGTGGTAAGTCAGGGCATATCGTACCCCTGACTCCTCGTCAAATCGACAGAGGGGATGTCCAGTGGCAATTACTGGGAAAGCGCAGAAGCAGGGAAGTGCCGAAACTGTTCCTGGTGGAAACAAGAGCGTTGTGATTGCTCTTCATCCTATTTACATTATAACATAAGTATGTAATATTTGTCAAGTATATAAAAAATTGTATTTTCATTATAAATGAAAATACACGTGAACTGGGCTTTCCGTGATGTTCCTCCGGAAGCGACCAACAGGCCTGTAAGGAGGGTATGACACCGATGTGTGTAGTTTGTCAAGAGGGCAAAAACCTGCCATTTTTTTGACTCACAATCAGGCTTAAAAACCAAAAACCGCGCAAGTTGATCTATGTCAAGGCTGCGGAGCGAAGCGGAGCACCCGTGCGTGGTTGACGCCTGCCTGCTCCTCTGCTATGCTGGCGGTGCTTAAATTGTTGTAGCGCTTAGACAACTCCTCAATTGAGCCGGGACCGCTCGCCGTGCCGTGAGCGGTTTTGTTTGCCAGGAGCAATCGTTTCGTCAACTCGCCTTCCAGAGTTATCAACGACTGAGCGATGCGTTTCTCTTCATGGAGGGTAAAAATATGTTTGATCCAACATTCGTCAAGCATCCATCACCATACGATCTGAATAACATACCCACACCACCACCACCACCTTCGCCGAAGCCGAAACAGCCACCCTTGTGGCGTGGAGTGGCGATAGTACTCGTCCTCACTTTGATCGTGATACTTGTTGGAATAATCGTCTTTCTTGCATTACGCAATGCCATATCACCTACAACTGCACCTCTCGCAATCGCACTCCTGCCTTGGCTCACCAGGCCGGGTGCGCAGGGCAGCCGTCGAAACGATGACGAGGCCTCGGTGGGTGTTGCGAGATCTATTGCAGAGGTAGGACTAGTCCTAGCCTTACCTCAAACAGCGTCTTCTTCGTAGGCATGCCGTCAATAATCTCCGTGTTCCAAGCTCAATCTCTCCGTGTTTACCCCGATGGCTTAGCACCACATCCCTGCTACAATGGAAGAGTCAGCAAGAGAACCGCCCCTGATGATGGTGGCCCACTTTAAGTCGCTACATACCATGGAACGGAGGGTGAAAAACGATGCATGCCGTCAATAACCAGCTTACGAATCGGGAACGAGAAGTACTGTGCCTGCTAGCATCAGGCCACACCGACCGCAGAATTGCAGAATCGCTGACCATTAGTCCTCGCACGGTCAATAGGCATATGTGCAATATTCTTTTCAAATTGGACGTACCGAGCCGAACTGCCGCCGCCGTCCATGCTCTCAGGAAAGGATTAATTTAAGGTGGGGATCGAATCGAAATGAGGACGAGGCCTCGACGGGGATTCAGACTTTCACCGAGTCGGTGAAAGTCTGTAGTGGGATGTCACCACATTGTAGTGGGTAGGGTCAAACCCCGCCAGATGATATTTGAGAAATGTGGGCAGTGACGCTGGCATTGCTTGCTTGCCAAAAATGACCATCTCCTCGTTGACACGAGGAGATTATCACTCATCCCTTAGTAGTGCGTCAATGCTGCCACCACTTCGGCATATTCATCAATGAGCAAGGAGAGACTCACGAGCGCGGGATGGTCCGTTTCCTGTTCCAATTGGCTCAGACGACGACGCATGGCGTTCACTAAGCTGTGGAAATACCACAGCTTCTCTTCTCGGCTGGGATTTCCCCATCCCTGAGCCCCTTCCAATTTCAGTCGTCGTAACAACGCTCGACTATTCTGCAATTTGTCTGCGACGATCACCAACAGCGCGCGTACCGAGGCCCTTTCCACTAAGTGCAGATACGCTTGCTTGCGCTCTCTCCAGGGGGGCTTGGGAAACGTCTCGCTCTCCGTACAGGCTTCCACCAGCATCAGGACCTCTTGCCCTACGGTGGCGCGAATGTGTTCAGCCGCCTCTGCTCCTTGATCTTCAATGGCATCATGCAAGAGGGCCGCGGCGACGGTGTTTTCGTCTCCCCCATTGGCCAACACGATCCCTGCCACTTCCATGAGATGCCCCAGATAGGGAATATTGGGCACAATCGACTTTTTTTTGCGTTGGCGGCTGTGCAGATGTGAGGCCAGTTGTGCTGCTTCTATGATCATCGTCATCGTCTATTCCTCCTATCATCTTGAGGCTTCTGTGACAAGCCTCGATGGTTGCTCCCGTTTGCCCCAAGCCGTGAGTCTGCAGGATCGGGAGCATTCCTCCTCTTGTCTCCTGTCTGTTATCTCAAGAATATTCTAGAAGGTGCAGAAGATCATGCGTAAGATTACTCATCTTTGGAGAGGGCGTAAACAGTCACATGCCATGTTCACTGCCCACATTTCTCAAACATTATCTGGCGGGGTTTGCTTTGTTGTCACCGATGATCTATATTACACTTATTATCCACATTTTATCCATAGTATATTTGCTAACACAGAAAGGACTGCACTATGCAACAACCACCGAATCAGTATCCACACTATCCACCGCAATGGCAGCAACCGCCCGTAACGGCTCCTCAACCATCTAAGAAGCCGCGCTTCTTGAAGTATGTTGTCATTGGTTGCGGCGCTTTTGCTATCCTGATCGTGCTGGTTATCGCTCTCGCTGTCGCCGTGGGCGCAGGAAAGAGCAGTACATCAACGGGCGCTACCACAGGTCAATCCTCGCAGTCTAGCAGTTCAGGGCAACCAACGCCCAAGGTTGGCGTCCCCTTTGTTGTCAATGAGACCTGGACCGTCACCGTGAATAGCATCAAGACAAGCCAGGGTGGTGTGCTCGATGCACCCAAGCCTGGCAATACGCTCCTTGTCGTCAATGTGACGCTCAAAAATACCTCGTCTGCCGTGCAGCATGCATCAGGGCTTATTCAGTTCAGCCTCAAGGATAGCACCGGGCAAACCTACAATGAAGATATTGCCTATGGCACTGACCCTGGTGGAACAGTAGCGCCTGGCGGCCTGACTCGTGGTGAGCTTGCTTATGAAGTGCCAAAGTCCGTGCATAGCTTTACCTTGCAGTTTGTATCGTCCATTGGGAGCAGTGACCTGACTGAGTGGAACATCTCAATCTAGACGTCAGGATGATGCTGTGTAGTAAGCCTATTGCCACACCTTGTCTGTACAGTAGGCATAGGTTTGTGTTTGCGTCGCGACAGGCTTCTGTGCAGCAGGGTGAATATCTCGTCTCATTTCGTTGGCCTTTTATTCTCATGCTGAATAAGTCGATCGTCTGCCGCCAGTTCGGCCCGCACGTTTCCGCTGTGCTGGCTACATAGTACGTCCGTTCTCAAAAGAGACAGTTTTCACCCTCGAATTACGCCGGTGCGATCCGTCTTTTCCCGCCTTCTTACCAGGATCTCGAAGCCTGCAGGAAGGACATGATTGTCCAGATCACGCAGGCCTCTCCGCCTGTTCCCCACGTGCATCCGTCTTGTGTCCAGGTGTGACCCGTCTTCACCTGCTATGCTCAGGGTATGGCAGCGAGGCCGGGTTCCGTGTCTCCACAATGTAACGCCAGGGTTCCTGCCACCCCTCCCGCCTTGCTTGTAGGGGTGGACAGCAGTTGGGATGACCCTTCATAAATGCAAAGATACGTTGCCTCTGGTAGCCATAGTGTTGGCTATGTAAGGTATTCGTTCTTGAACAGAGCAGGAAAACACGATGCGCATACCCATCATGATAGATGGTATAGTTGCGCTTCTTGCTGTACATGCTCTTTCGTAGCAGCACGAAGGAGGCGACGGATCGTTTCATGAGAGACACCGTATGCTGCTGCCACCGTTCGCAGCGGTTCCCTCTGCTCCAGAACACGATGCAGCACGGTCGGCCACTCTGAAGCGGGTATACCGTAGGCCGGGTGTTGTGGCCCTGGACGCCGGTGCTTCATCACAACAGGAGGAGTGCTTCCCGCAGCTGTTTCATCCTCAGCAAGAAGGTGCTGAATCTTTTGATACAGTTTGCCTGCTGGGGCAAGGAAGAGGTATAAAATTGGTGACAGAGTAGCCGAAACCCGTCGGTTCCGCTCAGCAAATAGTGCAATTTATTATTAATAATAAATTGCACTATTTTTATGTAATGTGGCCTGACTTAACGAGGGAAAGGGAGTGTTTTCGTTTATCACTTACCTTCTCTCATCCATCTTCCCTGAGCCTGGGAAGGGCTTTGCTATCTTAAGTACAAGGAAAGCTGCACGCCTTGTTTTCTTTGCAAAGGAAATGTTCTCCCGTCGGAGAAGTAGAAGTGGCCTAACATGTCTGCCTGTTACGTTGGTTATCTTATTGAATCGCCTCTTCCCTCTTTTAGAATATTGTAATATATAATGCAATACTCTGTAAGACAATTGTTTAGAATAACTAAAAGGCTTGCAAAGAAAGGTCAAAAGGGATACAGTAGCAACGTGGCATCAGAGCAAGAACATCAAGAGCGCCGGACGCATCTTTACGGTATTAGAGAGGTGATGTATGACATTCAATATTCACCAGCAGGTGTTCGATAGAGATGGCATGCCGCTTGAGAAAAAGGCCAACCAGTATAAAGACCAACTGGTACAGTTATTCGAGCAGTCGCCCGAAGGGCAGGCGCTCTGGAGCGAGGGCATTGAACCCGGTTGGGTCGGAATGCTGCTTGATTTTGGGACCGACTATCTCAGCGTCGCTCCGCCGCAGATGTCGCCTGATGATGTGCGCGAAATCCTGTTCGATCTCATCCCGCGCAAGGTGTCAGCTTCTGCCGATGAGGCTCCTGAAATCATCCACGAGTTGCAGGCTTTCTGGACATTCCTGCAACGGGAGTTCCACCTGGAGAATGCAGCTGCTTGTCTCAACGTGTTGAACGAGAAGGCAGCCCGCGAACTGAAGAAGAAAATGAGCGACCCGGCGACCTTCGGCATCGCCAAGTCGTTCGTGATGATGGGGATGGAAAGAGGCTTCGACTTGAGCAGTGAAGAGGGCATCAATCAGTGGATGGCAACGTACAACGCTGAATTAACAGCGGGTGCCGGACTGCCTATTCCTCTGCCTGGCGAACGAAGCGAGAAAGCGCAGCAGTTCCGCGCCAAGTTACAGCCCAGGACGACCAGGAACAAGCGGAAGAAGAACCGCAAGAGGAAATAGGAACCAAAAGAGTATACCACCTTTCGTCCCAGGAGGAGGTAGTATGTCCAAACGCAGTACGTCGCAGCAGGTACCCAAAGACATGCAGGTGCGCTTCGACGACATCACCCGGTTGACTGATGATTTCAGTCAGGCCTATTTGACTGACGAATATGCATCCCTTTGCCGTGAGTTGACAGCAACGCTCTGCCGGAAACGCCCTTCGCCCCTGAGCCAGGGCAAGGCCGCCACGTGGGCTTGTGGAATCATTCATGCACTAGGCATGGTGAACTTTCTCTTCGATGCTTCCGAGAAACCCTATGTCCCTACGAGCCAGATAGCAAGCTCCTTTGGTCTCAGCTCGAGTACCATGCAGGCCAAATCCAAACAGATCCGCGATCTCCTGGATATGTATCAAATGACTCCCGATTGGACGCTTCCTTCCAAGATTGACAAGAACCCGCTGATCTGGATGATTCAGGTCAATGGGATCATCATCGATGCGCGCCACGCCCCGCGAGAGATCCAGGAGGAAGCATTCCGCAAAGGGTTGATCCCGTATATCCCTACCGGGTGAGTGACTGTACGCACCTTTCGCCGGTTGTCCTCTCCCGTCGCCAAGGAGTATCCGAGTAATCCATTCATCGGCCAGACGTGATGGAGGAACATCCTTCTCTTGAGCGTCCACTGTCCGGGAGGAGGAAACACAGTGGATGATTTTGATCGCGACAAAGTAGATGAGATCGTGCTTGCCCTCATGTCTCTCACCCTGCACGATTCATATCGCGCCTGGAAAGGATTTGAGTGAGAAAGACACTCGATCGGCTGTATGAGAAAGGGTGGATAGAGAACCCGAGAAGCAAGGCAAAGTCGGTGATACTTACCGAAGAAGGTCTTGCAAAATCAGTTCACTTGTTTCAGCACTATTTGGGGTCAAACGAAACACAAGATGAGCCAGAGTCTCATCCCGCATAGGCGCACATGCCGACGCGCGGTGAGTTGACCACAGGCAATAGCATCTCTTCACCGCATTCGTGCTCCTCCGCGCAGTCATCGCATAACCAACCTTTATCGTCAAAGATGCATTGTGAGCATACATTGGTGGCCGGTTTGCCACATCTCTCGCACAAGATCACCGGTGGGCTATTCCTGGCAAGCACCTGGATGGCCTTCCCTTTCGCTTCCACCTCTCGTTCTGAGATCACCTTCAGTCTTAGCTCCGTCGTGGTGCCATAATCATACTCGTAGGAACATGTTTGCCCAGAACTGAATACTTTATCCAGGCGCACCCGCATACTTTTCTCATCCATACCCCATTCGTCATCCATTCCCGCATCTATGGCATAGCGAGTGCCTCCGATCTCAAAAGCACTCAAATGTCCGCAACATTCCAGCCAGGTATCCCTGAGAAACCGATCCAACGTTGCTAGCGTGGTATTGGCCGTGACTTCCAGGTGCATCCAGTACACCGGGAGATCGCGTCCTTCCACCACGAGATGGAATTTCCTGGTTTTCTGCGCTTTCTGCCGACCACCTGCTTGCGCTTCAGCGATTGCCCTTTGCTGGCATGCCTCAAGGTGCCTGGTCATTGCCGACTTGCTCAACCCGGCATGACAAAAGCTACATGTTCCCTTTGAGATCTGTCTTGCCATACACTATGCTTCCTCCTCTGCTCATTGCTCTTGCAGTTATAGAATACGATATGAACCGGGAAAAGAAAAGCGCTACAGGGATATCTAGCCAGCTATGGTAAGATAGACCCATCACAGAGGGTTTGACTAGAGGGGAAGCACATATGGACACTTTGAAGAAAAACCTGGAGCAACGCGAGAAATCTGAATTAATCGCTATCATTCAACATATGCTGCGCCAGGAGCCGGATTTGCAATGGCTGCTGGCTACACCACTGCCAACAACCTCGTTTCAGAAGGCATCGATTGATCCTGAGCTATACCAGCAGCAGGTGCTAGCTGCGATGTCAGCTGGAGATTATCAGCGCAAACCCAAACGCGGTGAGGTTCAGCGAAGGCTGACTGCTATCAAGGCGATTGCCGATGAGTTTGCCACACAGGAACAGTATGCTGCGGCTCTCACCATTTACGAGGTGCTGGTCAGCGAGGTCATTGCACACTTCAATGCCTATCGGGATGAGTATGTGGCTTTCAGCGTCATTCTTATGGGTTGTATTGATGGACTGGATAGCTGCTTTGCAGGCGAAGAGCACAACCCGGAGATGCGGCTGCGCGTCATACGGGTACTCTTTGCCATCTACCGCTTCTCTACAGACAGTTGGATGGACCTGGATTATGAGGCTTTTCTAACCGCCTTAGAACAAGTCGACTGGCCATGAGTACCATACCAACCATAACCAAGCACGATATTGGCACCTTCGTCGGTGAGCAGAACTTCCTGAAAGGCCAGCAGCATGTTCGCGATGGAGCCATTGTCAACCCAGAACAACAGGCAATGGCGTTGAAAGCCTATTGCTATGGCTCACTTCCCGAACCATATCGTGTACAGGTCATATTCGATGGCACTGGTATCACTGCTGTCCTCTGCTCCTGTTCTGCAAGCACACCGACATCTGGAACTCGCGGATGCGAACACGCTGCTGCATTACTCCTTGCATGGAATGAGCAACCGGAAACGTTCACCGAAATGGATGACATCGATACCATTCTGGAACGACAGAGCAAAGCCCAGTTGATTACACTCGTCAAACAGTTACTCCAGAAACAGCCAGAGGTGGAATGGCAACTCACCATGCCGCCTCTACCCGGCCATAAAAGTGTGCCCATCGACACCGAAGAGTATCGCCGCCAGGTCGATGAAGCTTTTCGACATGCCGGTCGCGAGTGGGATGCCGTCTATGGTATCTCGTCCGATCTCTATAGCATTACCGAGACAGCCGCCCACTTCGCTCGCCAGCGAGACTATGCTAACGCCGCAGTGATCTATGAAGTGGTGGCACTAGAAACACTCGGCTACTACCTCTCCTATCATGATGAGGATGGGGCGTTGGGTCGCGTTGTTCAAGAGTGTGTCGAGGGCCTGGGTGTTTGCCTGGAGAGCGAACGAGAAGGTGAGACCCTCCGCGAGCAGATTCTGGAGGCAATTTTTGCAGTGTATCGCTTTGATGTAGACTTGTTAGCATTGGAGGCAGACCTACTGAGCGACGAGGAGTTCCTGCGCATCGGTCGTGAGACAAAGAGTATTCAGGCAGTCGTCACCCGACTGCTGGAACTGGGCAGAGTAGATGAAGCCGTTCAGGATGCCAGCCATTCGCCTGGCTGGCAGTTGGTGAAGCTTGCAGACCTCTTTGTCCAGTATGGACAGGATAGCGCGGTTGAACGCATGATGTCTGAAATGGCTCAACAAGAAAGGTACACCATATATGCGGACTGACTGAAAAACCATTACCTAGCCAAAAACAATCTTGCTGCCGCCCTTGAGATGGCCCAACTCATCTTCCAGAAGCGACCGTGGTTCGCAGAGTACCAGAAAGTGCGCGAACTCGCCATGCAGCTTGGCAATTGGCAAACGGTGCGACAAGCTGCCCTCACCTTCCTGGAGGCCGCGCACAACACCTCTACGCTGGTGGAAGTCGCTCTCGATGAAGGAGATGTTGAACGATCGCTTCACTTACTAGAAGCTACAAAGCCCCATGGGCTGGAGAGCTATCAGTGGCAGTATGACTATTCCCAAAGCCCTGAAGCTGCTCTTAAAACCGCTGAACGTGCAGAAGAGGTGTACCCGCGCGCTTCGATAGATCTCTATCAGCAACATGTTGAACGTCTCATCACCGAACGTGGACGATCCAATTATCAAGTTGCTTGTCGTTACCTCGCAAAAATTCGGTCTCTTTATGAGAAGTTAGATGAAACTGGGCAGTGGACAAACTACATCGCCTGGTTACACAAGCGACATAGCCGACTCTCTACCTTGAAGCAAGAACTGGTGGCTGCCGGTTTGTAAGGAGGAACGCAATGACTGATCGCCTCAAAAAAGAAGATTTCGTTCGTCTGCTGGCTGCACGAATGAAGACCGATGAAGCAACGGCCACAGCCTGGGTAGATGGCATTGTCGAGACCCTCTACGAGAGCTTTAAAGCTGGGCAAAGCGTCACCTTACCAGGTTTTGGCGGCTTCTACGTCCGTCCAGAATCCGAAAGCTGGGTCTTCAAATTTAATCCGGGTCAGCGGTTGCGCGCTCTTTTTGGTTGGTCATCGACCTACTCAGGAAAACTCTAGACACGCCTGCATGACAAGGAGGAAAGTAGCATGGCAAGCCCGCAGAAGATGATTGCTACAAACAAGATCAGGATGCCTCAGACAACTCGCCTATCACGTCTTTGATATCGTGAAAAAGCAGAACATATGATCTATAATGAAAGTACCGATTACGAAAAATCTAGCCAGCCAGGTTCGTCTACTGATCCATCTGAAAAAGGGCGAGGAGGTTCATCATGAACCACAAGAAAGAATTTCCTCAAGACAGCAGGGTAAATGAAATATCTGCTAACTGCTGGGGATGGCCTGATGATGATCTGGTGCCAATTGACCTGTCTACCCACGATCTTTCTCACTATTCAAGGCAAGGGTTAAGTCAGGTCAAAGCAGCTCGTCGCCTGCCCGAGGATACTCCAGAATACTGGAAGAAGCGTAAACAGTTTCCAATCCTTTATCTCGTCAAGTACGCCGAACATGCGCTCGCCGAACGCCTATACTATCGCCTGGCACGAACGCTCAACCTTCCACAGCAACACGTCTTCTGGGGAGTCTACCCAGCATATCCAGATCTGGTTGCCGTTGCCATTCGCTTTGAAACCAACGCGTTCTTCCCCTCAGCAGTCGACCCTCTTGCCGGAACCGTTACCTATCACCGTCGAATTACCCCTGTTGAGAACGCGCTGGATAAGCTCCGCCATCGTGTGCTTCATACCTTTTGTGGCTCTGCTGATGGAAACCAGGTGATGGTGCATGGAAAGCTTCTTTTTGGCATTGATGCCGCAGATTGTACCCCTTTTCCCCACAATACATCATTTTGGCACTGGTTCCTCGATTATTATCAAACCGAGAACCCGGCATATGTCCCTACACTATTGCAGATGATGCAGACGATTGCCGAGCACCCTGAACTGCCCGACTTGGTCGAACAAGAATTGCTGAGTGCTCCATACCCAGCCCTACGCACTTGGGTCCTTACGCCCTATAGTGAGCGGCTACGTACAACCTATGCAGGATTGGTGGAAGCGCTTAGGATAAGCAAAATTAAGTGATGACTCGGATGCACCTTTGTCAAAACTGTAGAGAAGAAAGGCGCAGCAATGAACAACGGTGACGACCTCAAGAATACTGTAGAAACGTCGATGCAACATGCAGGAGATCGAGAGTGGTTTAAACGAACCAAGACAATAAAGCGCAAGGGCTTCGACGGGGTAAGTGGGCTTTGACCATGCAGCGGCCCATCGTGTCAAGAAGCCTCTCGAACTCGTCATAGAGGCGAAATTGCTTCTGGCGACAGATGAGGAGGAAGAAATATTCAAACCGGTCGTCTGCTACACAGAGCCTTTAGGCTGGCTCTCTTCTAATGAACGGAAGGAGTGGGACAATAAACCCATCCTTTATGAGGTGGAAGAATTCTGCCGCCTCCTAGAAGGCGAGATTACCGATTTAATAACATAAGCAGGCAGACATGGAAGAATCAGGATTACCATTGTTACGGATGGGCCTATAATGGATGATCCTCAGTTTATGGAAGAACTTGAGCCATGGCACAACTCTCCAGAAGGGAAAAAACAGGTAGAGATTTTCTTAAGCAAGCAGAAATTGGAGCAATTTAAACCTGAGGAGTAGGTTCATATCTGGCATCTTCGCTTATATGATGTTTACTGGCCTGTGGTGGGAGGTCTGTAGAGTCCTATCCCTGGATGAATGTTTAGCGACATTCAGAGAAAAACCACTTTTCAGCCGTAGCCGAGTGATTTTCTCATCGTAAGGCCGAGATGATCTCTAAAAAAGTTGCCAGATGGAATAATCAATGTTATGCTGGAAAAGAGCAGTTTGTCGTGTCTTGATAATGGGAGGTAATCTTCATGGCGTACCAAATGACTGTCACCTTGACTGACCAGGAATACCAGGTGCTGGCTGCAGAAGCCGCCAGGAGAGGAGAGCCGCCAGAAACGCTTCTACGTGACCTGATACGACATTTACAATCAGCTTCTTCAGAAAAACGCCCAATGACTGGACGCGAACTTGCTGAGAAGCTCTATCGTGAAGGGAAGCTTGCGAGCCTTGCCACACAACGCCCTTTGACCCAGGAAGAACAGGAAGAGCGCGAACGTCTTGCCCGATTGTTTGCCAGTGACAAGCCTGCATCTGAGATGGTGATTGAAGACAGAGGTCCGTATTAATGGCTACCTACTTCCTGGACACCTCGGCCATCATCAAACGGTACATCTTTGAACCCGGGCAAGCCTGGATCCTCTCCCTCTGCAATCCAGCACAAGGTCACGACCTGTACATTTCACAAGCGGCGCTTGTAGAAGTCGTCGCAGCAATCTGCCGGAGAGCGCGTGAGCAAAGCATTAGTATGGCTGAACGTGATAGACTCATTACCGTGTTTCGCCAAGATGGCAAAGAGAGCTACAACACCTGGCCTGTGGACACTGACCTTTATAACTCAGCAGGTGACCTCTGTCGCTCGCATCGCTTACGTGCCTATGATGCGGTACAACTCGCTGGCGTACTTGCACTACGTCAGTACACGTTAGCCAATCAAGCGCCAGAACCCATCTTTGTCTGTGCCGACGCTGGCCTCCTAGATATCGCTGGCGTCGAAGGATTGCAGGTTGAAAATCCCAGCAACTATTTGTGAGTACAGTAACAAAGTTCCTTTCAGGAAAAGCATCATTGGCCGATTGTGTCTGCCTGTCACGCTGGTCTTCTTGCAGATGATCGGACGCCCGTCGGTTCCGGTCGATGAATAATGGAGTTCACTATAAATAGTGAACTCCATTATTTTTATGTAATCATGGGTATCCACAATCTTGTCGGGGCAAACAACGAGGATGATCATAAGGGGCATTCTTTTTCCTCACGTTCCATTCTCTGTCTTCCACAACCATGGGAAGTACTTTGAGACCTTAAGTATATGGGAAGAGGTCACTCTTTACTCTCCAGGCAAAATGAAGCATATATCGTTGAAGATGTGTAAATTGCCTAACGTGTCTGCCTGTCACGCTGGCTATTTTATTGAATTCTTCTCCCGTCTCCTCTACGATGTTATATATATAATGCAATGATTCATTATGCATCATCAGATGCAGCAATCGTTGGCTACCAGATATAAGCAGGGTTCTTACCTGTATAACCACATACGCCAGCTCGCGGTGAGTTGACCACCGGCAAGGGTATCTCTTGGCCACATTTATGGTTCTTTGCGCACACATTACACAGACGCCCTTTATCTTCATAGATGCATTGCATACAGATGCTGATAGCAGGTTCTCGACATATGCCGCACGGAATGATGGGTGGGATATTCCTGGCAAGAATGTGGATAGTCCTCCCCTTCATATGCCCTTTGAGGTCTGTCCCGGCATACTCGTTCCTTCCTCCTCTCCTGACCGATTATTCTCCGCAAGTAATAGGATACGATATGAACTGTAGGAAGAAAAGCCCTGCTGCCAGATCTCGCCATCTATGGTAAGATAGCGCCATCAGATGAAGGCTTGCCTTTTAGAGAGAACAGACATGGACAATTTGAAGAAAAGCCTGGTACAACGCGAGAAAAGCGAATTACTCGCTATTATTGTACATAGGCGCAAAGTGGAGTTCTAGTTCCCCCGCAGCAAAGGTATAGCACATTTTTATTCGCGCTGGAAAAGGAGAAGAAGGATCATGAATGAGCGTATTCACAAAGAGGCACTTCCTGCTCTTGAGAGTCTGCTGTCAGGCTTGAATCGTGACCAGTTGCAATCGCTTCTGTTGCAGTTGGCAGAGCAAGAGCCTTCCCTCATCTCGACCATTGAGAAGCAGGCTTCACTGCTACAAACCTCTTCATCGCAGCCAACAACTCCTTCGCCGAAGATTGCTCCGAAGCCACCCATTGCCGTGGATACAAAGGCAATACGCCGCCAGGTGCGGTCTAGCATCCATAGCCTGGATCGCATGCGCTCTTCCGAGGCGTACTGGCACGTCGGTGCAGTGGTCAACGAGATAGGACAACTTGTCGAGCAAGCCTGGGCATTGATCAAAGCGGATGATGGTCGCCAGGCGCTTACGGTACTTGAGGCTATCACAGAAGCATACATGGGCGAGTGGGAGGACCTGGACGACTCGGATGGTGAGGTCAGCGGCTTCTTCAGTGAACTCGGAACCGCCTGGACGGAAGCGATCTTGAGTGCGGACTTGACCCGCGAGGAGCGAGCGCAATGGGCTGATCAGTTCGCCGCCTGGCAAGCGGAACTCGATGACTATGGCGTGGATGAAGCATTTGACACGTCGCAAACGGCGGCTCTCGACGGCTGGGATTATCCTCCACTCAAGCGGGTCTTGCAGGGGACTATAACCGAGCAAGGGGCCTGGGACGGAGAGCCTCCCTATTACGCAGATGACCTTACCGAGGCCCGGCTTCACATCTTGGAGCGGCGCGGGCGTTTCCAGGAGTACCTGTACCTGGCTGAGGCGGAGGGGCACACCCAGGAATATGTCACCATGCTGGTCCGCCTGGGGCGGGTCGAAGAAGCTATCTCCTACGGGCTGCAATACCTGGCAACACCTGAGGAAGCATTGGCCCTGGCCAAGGCCTTGTATGAGCATGGTGAGTACGAGCAAAGCTTGCAGGTAGCTGAACATGGGCTGAGTCTTGAGGGGCGCAAGGCATCGTTGGCCAAGTGGCTGCGCGATCAGGCGTGGTCGATGGGAGAGAAGACACGCGCACTTACTGCTGCTGAAGTCGCCTTTCGCGACGAGATCAACCTGGAGAATTACCAGCGAGTGGCCGAGATCGCCGAGGAGCAATGGCCTGAGCGACGAACGGGGCTCCTGGATCATGCTCGCCAGACGAAATTATCCTATCCCAAAGGGCAAATAGATGTGTTCTTACACGAAGGATTGATCAATGATGCCATCGCAGCGCTGGACCCCTACGCTAGCCATACTCTGGTAGAGCAGGTGGTAGATGCCGCTCTACAATTACAATCCCAGCTCCATTGGGTCATCCAGGCCTGCCGCAAACAAGCAGAGTATATCATGGATAGGGGCAAGGCAGAATTATACAGTTCAGCAGCCAACTGGCTCGCGAAAGCCCGCAAAGCTTATCAAATGCTGGAGCATCAAGAGGAGTGGCAAACATACCTGGATGAGCTACTGAGTCAACATGGGCGTAAGTACAAGCTTGTTCCCATGCTAAAGGCACTGCGGTGATGAGGAAAGCCGGTTGATCCCAGATGTGCTCACAGTCCTTCCTCTAATCCACTCGGATCGAGCCGACAGACGTAATTGGAAATATCAAGGTGCGATAATTGTGCCACTGCCTTTAGCACGGCAGAAGCAAGCTCGTTAACTGAGGTGTCCCTCGGGAAAGAGCGCAGGACAAGGATGCCCGCATGTGGTGGCGGGAACGCTGTTTGATTCAGATAGTCGGTGTCGAAGGTGATGATCGTCATGTGATAAGCGCGAGCGTAGGCAAAGATGGCAGCATCAGGTTGAGAACGCAAGCTTACATCGTACACCCGAGTTGCAGAGTATCCTTCTCTTCGCAACGCTGAGAGTACTTTGCGTGGTATGTTTTCGTCCAGCAGAAACGTACGTGGACGAGCTATCACTATCTTACCTCATTACTACATTTTCCAGTGCATCGGCGTAACCCTTGATGTACTGAACCTGCTCCGGGCTCAGTTGCTTGACGGCTTCCACTTGTCCTAGGGTCAGATCATACTCCTGGCAGATCTCCTCAATCGACATGCTGCTCTCAAGATGTCCGATGATCCGGTCGACGAAGACACGTGTCCCCTCGATGATCGGTCGTCCACTGTTAATAGCCGGGTCCTGCACAATCCCGGCGGAGATTCTCCGTATTCCTTGAAGCGCCATGAGTTCTCTCCTTCCGTTTACTAAGTGTACCACACCCAGTCACTGCGAAGTTACTCCTGCAATCAGACGACTTGTACCCT
>WNFI01093315.1_pt1 | contig 19261 bp, 23 predicted proteins | sample 5400471 | NCBI WGS metagenome assembly WNFI01 (sample SAMN13153348, study PRJNA577476) | soil metagenome | isolation source: 100 cm saprolite on Douglas fir-dominated hillslope | place: USA:California | collected 2013-09-17 | reverse complement strand
CATGGAGGCCAAAGACGCGTGCCGGTCTGGACGTTGCTGTGGTGAGCGCCTCGACCGGGGTGAGCCCAGCCTTGACGAGCAGTTCCAACTCGCGATGGAGGCTGGCTCCATGCATCGTTCCGGGCATGGATGCATCGGTTCCTGCCAGGATGGGGACATCGGCAGCTTTGAGCTGGCGCAGGGCCGCTTCAGCGTAGCGAGGATGGGCATTAGTTCCATGAGGAGGATACTTGCTCTGAAGGAGGCCGATATCTTCTCTTCTGAGATACGGTGCCAGCCAGACATCGTTCACCAAAGCCGTCCCACCCGATCCACCAGTCACACTCTCCAGCACCGTGAGCGTGGGGATCACACAGGCATGATGGTCAGCTACCAGGCGCCCGATATCTGCCCCATCGGGCATCTGATCAAAGAACAGGTGCGCCAGCACATCAGCTCCAACTTCAATCGCATCGCATGCCGCCTGGTAGGCAAGGATATGGACAACAGCCAGCTTTCCGCGCAGATGAGCAGCTGCAACGACAGCAGCCAGCGTCTCCCTGCTCATGTTATTGAAGGATCGACCACGGCTTTTGCCGTCATCGTACATGATCTTGATATAATCAGAGCCTTCCGCGATGCGGGCGTCAACAAACTCCTGAGCCTCCTCGGGTCCATTGATGGTTGGGATGGTGAGCCCGAACTGGGTGCCATGACCGCTGGGTGCAGTGATCATTGTCCCTGCGGAGCGCAGGTCGGGGAGATCTTCTCCCTCGCCTGCCGCCTGCTGCTCTTTCATGCTCTGCGCCAGGCGCCAATCCGTGAACATATCCAATTCCGTGGTCACTCCAAAGATCAGCGCTTGCTGTAAGGCAGGCCCGAACGTATGGGTATGCGCATCGATCAAGCCAGGAAGCAAGGTCAGCCCGGTTCCATCCACGAGAGTGGCCTCAGGTGGAATCGCCAGATGGCTCCCAACGGCAGTAATCGTCCCCTCCTCTACGAGGACGGTGTCATCAAGCAGTACGCGCTCGCCATCAAAAATGCGTACCTGGTGAAAAATGGTCGTCTTTCTCATCGTGAATGTTCTCCCTCATCTGTTGCAGCCACTTGACTTCAACTATACCATCACATTATCACCTGGTCCTGGGCCTGCCGAAAGACGCGTAGAGCCAGAGCCGGGAGATGCAGACTCTGTAGGGTTGGTCGGATCATCCGTGTCCGACAAGCGCTCCCCGGGAGGCGTGGTGATCTTCTCTTCGGGAACGGGTCTCTGGACACGGATGAAGCAGACGGCGATAAAGGCCAGGGTGAAAGCTCCAAGCGAGAGCCAGAAGGCATCCTGCACAGCAAGGTTCAAGCCAAGCTTCCCAATCTGCGCAAGCGCGGCAGGCGACGTGGGCTTGAGACTTGCGGCCAGGGTACTGATATGCGTAGCAGCACGGCTCTGGACGAGTGTCGCCAGCACAGCGATGCCCAGGGAGGTAAAGACGAAGCGGATGACCGTGCCGAGTGACGAGGCCTGGGCGTACTGGCGCGGCGGCACCTTTGCGAGCGCAGAGACGGTCAGCGGCTGAATCAAGCAGCCAAGTCCAAGCCCGCGCAGAGCAAAGACCAGCAGGAGCCAGGGATAGGATGTCGAAAGCTGGACCTCGGCCAGTTGCCAGGTGGAGAGTCCCATCAGCACCAGGCCCGGAAAGAGCACCACACGGGGGCCGAAGCGATCGACCACTCGTCCGCCAGCAATCGCAGTCAGCACGGCGGCAAAGGCCAGGGGAAGCGTGAAGAGGCCGGACTGAAAGGCGCTGAGGCCGCGCAGATTCTGCAGGTAGAGCGGTAGAAGAATCAGGCCTCCGAAGAAACTAAAGGCAATCAAGGCATTGGCGATGTTGCTGCTCAGGAAGGGTCCGTTGGCAAAGAGGCGAAGTTCGACGAGCGGCTGTTTGCCGCGGTAGGCGGTACGCAACTCAACGACCACAAACAACGCGAGCAGGCAGAGACCGCCAATGAGTGTCACCAGCACTACCAGTGAATTCCAGCCGGAGATGCTGGCGTTGGAGAGCGCGTAGAGCACTGCGGCAAGACCGGTAGCGGCCAGCACAAAGCCAGGCAGATCGAAGCGTGTGCGACCTTCGGAAGGACGCTCGCGCAAAAGCAGGAGCGCCATGACGACACCGACCACACCTACGGGCACGTTGATATAGAAAATCAGGCGCCAGTCGGCATAGGTCACGAGGTAGCCGCCAAGGGTCGGGCCAACGGCAGGGGCCAGCAGCGCGGAGATACTCAAGATGCCGGTCGCCAGGCCTCGCTCGTGGGGCGGGAATTCGTGGAAGAGCAGGGTGATCGCCAGAGGGAAGAGTGTTGCGCCGCCGATGGCCTGGGTGACCCGAAAGACAATCAGCGAGGGCTCGTTCCAGGCGAGGCCACAGAGCGCGGAACCCAGGGTGAACAAAACCAGCGCGATGATGTAGAAGCGCTTCGTACCCAGGCGGTTCGCGAAGAAAGCCGTGGTCGGCGTGACCACGCCCTGGGTGAGGGTATAAGCCGTGATGACCCTGGGGACAGTAAGTACTGGGCAGCCTAGACAAGGAGATCGCGGACGGCTGGAAGCACGTCCCTTTTCAGTCGCTCGCGCTGCACAGGTGCCTCACCGACCGGCCATATATTTAAAAAGGTGAAGCCGTGACGGACCATATGAGTCAATTGCCTGGCTACCTCCCCGGCGTTTCCAGCGATACGCCATCTATTAGTAACCGCTCCCGCCTCGATCAGCACCGGAACGTTATATGCATAGGTGATCTTGTCCGGGTTCCGGCCAGCCTGTTCCGCCACCCTGCGGATATGCTCCAATTTCCGGAAGGCCTGCTCTGGCTCCAGAAACTGATACGTCGGGAACCAGCCGTCCGCTTTTCGCCCGACAAGGTCGAGCATCCGATCACCGAACACACCGAGCCAGACCGGGATCAGGTGGCTGGGCTTGGGTTCGATCGTGGCTCCCTCGGTTCTGAAGTGCTGTCCTGGATAGGAGAAGGTGGAGGCGCTCCAGAGGCCTCGAAGGATGTCAATAGCCTCTTCGAGCGCCTCCACCTTCTCGCGGGGCGAGCGCTGGCTGAGGCCAAGGGCTCGGTATGCTGGCTCATTCATCGGCCCACCACCGCCGAGCACGAGGAGGAGCCGACCGCCTGAGAGGCGATCGAGGGTCTCGGCCATCTTCGCCAGCACCGCCGGATGCCGGTGCGGCAGGGCCAGCACAACCGGGGCCACCCGGATGCTGGTGGTGTGAGCCGCCACCCAGCAGAGCAATGTCCACAGCTCGAACGAAGGATTATTCCCGTGCAAGGCATCGCCATGGAGCGTCACCACGTCAAAGCCGAGTTGCTCTGCATGTAGGGCCTCTGTCATCGGGTCCACGCCAGGCTGTATTGCTGTGTGGATGTTCACTCCAAACTGCAGGGGCTTGAACTCTCTCGCCATTGTCTTTCTCCTTCCTGCTGGTAGGACAAAAGTCGTTTCATCTCCGGTGTTCGGCGCACGGTCATCAGCAGGTCGCCACGGGGGCGCAGCGTCACCAGCGGCTCAGGGGTGACGACTGCCCCAGGCAGATGCCGCAGCTGATAACGTGACAGGATCGTCGCCAGGATCAACTGCGCTTCGTAGAGCGCAAACTGATTGCCAAGACACAGGCGTGGGCCACCCCCAAAGGGAAAGTAGGCAAAGCGGTAGACCAGGGCGGTCCCGGCGGGTGGGGCTCACGCTGCTTGCGTTGCAGAAGACGCGGCTCAGCAGGAAGCGGTGAAGATGCAGGGTAAGTCATATTGTGTTCTCCTCTCAGTGAGTGTCGTTTTTGCCTTGCTCCGTCTTATCGCAAACGGATGACTTGTCATCAGCATAGTATGTTGACTGGAGCTTGCTGATGCCATCAAACAATGATACAATGAGTATAGGAGATAGATGCGGGAAGCACAAGTACGCAAAAAATTCTGGTGTAGTATGGAAAATCATACTATGAAAGAGGACGTGCCATGGGAGGGAAATGGAAACCGCTGATCGTCTTTTCTCTGCTCAGTGGAACCAAACGCTTCAGTGAGTTACGGAGGTGCTTGCCCCAGGCAACCCAGCAGATGCTCACGATGCAATTGCGGGAGTTAGAGCAAGCTGGCATCCTTCATCGGAAGGTCTACGCACAGGTACCCCCAAAGGTCGAATATTCCCTGACCGAACTGGGGCAGAGTATGGAGCCGGTGCTGCGCCAGATGTGTAGGTGGGGGGAATGGTACAGCGAGCAGATGGGTCTGGAGTGTCAACGGCTGATCCCTGAGGCGGAAGGTCGGGTGCTCCTTAGACCTCAGGATCCTGACCTGGAGCCTATATGATGTCGAGGCTCAATGCAGACGTATGATAAGCATACACTGCTCATTCGTGCAGCCTCACCCAATAATATCGATGCGCTCGTAGAACTGTGTGCAGAACACGCAGCATACGAAGGTTCCATATACGATCCACGGAACAAAAAGGCACGCCTTGCCTCAGCCCTGTTCTCAGCGTCACCCCGCCTGTACGCTTAGGTGGCAGAGCAGTACGGGAACCCCGTTGGCTTCTCAACCGCGACAAAAGCCAAACAAATAGAGCGCTTTTTCTTGTCGGGAGATGCTCTTGACACATGCCAGTCTCCATGCTACAATCAAACTAGACCGTCTAGTTTGATTGTAGCATGGAGAAACAGCGTGAACCTGACAGAACTCACTCCTCGCGCCCAGGCCAAGCGCGATGCTATCCTGGCCGCCGCCCAGGAATTCTTTATCCGGCACGGCTTTGGCAGCACGAGCATGGATGCCATTGCGGTTGCTGCCAATGTCTCAAAACAAACCCTCTACCGCTATTACCAGCACAAAGAGGCATTGTTTATTGCAACCATGCAACACATGGTGTTTGAACATACCATGATGACCCTGCTCGCAGAATTGCGTGAGACCCCGATGGAGAGTCTTCCCCAGTTGGAACACGCTCTGCTGACCTGGGCCCAGGTCGCGCTAGAGAATATCATGCAGCCTGACTACGTGGCGCTGGTGCGGGTACTCATCGCAGAACTACCACGCTTCCCCTCTCTGGGCCCGCTGTTCTTTTCGGTGCTTCCCCAGGAAGGCAGTTCTGTCCTGAGAGCACTGTTAGAAAGCGCTGCCGACCATGGGGTGATCAAGGCTCGCGATCTTGATGCCACCATCCAACTGTTCGTCGGGCCACTGCTGATGTATATCATCGGTGCTCTCATGCGGCCCAATAGTAGTTTGCAGCCCCTTCCGTCCGAGCGTGTGGCAACACTCGTGCAACTGTTTCTTCATGGAGTTGCGGGCCACGCAGAGGAGCAGACGCGCTGAAGCAGCAATATATGTTCCAGTGAAAGGAAAGAAACGATGGAAAATTACACCCTGTCCTCTGCGACACACATTGGTCATGCGAATCTGAAAGTCGCTGACCTGGAGCGTGCTCTCTCCTTCTACCGTGATATCCTGGGATTTCGGGTACGGGCCACCCCTCGTGGAGGCGAGATGGTGGTGTTGGGAGCGAGCGAGAGGAGCTTAGATCTCGCGCTGATGGCGCTTGCGGGAGGCTCCCCACCACCTGCCACTGCTACCGGGCTCCACCATCTTGCTTTTCGCTATCCGAGTCGCCGCGAGTTGGCGCGTGCTTACCGGCACCTGAGCGAGTGCGGGATCGCCTTGACGGAAGCTACCGATTATGGGACGAGCCAATCCCTCCATTGCTCAGACCCCGATGGCAATGGGATTGAACTGTACTGGCAAGCCCCCCTGGCAGAAGGGCAACCGCCTTCCCAGCAACTGCCTTCCCAACACAAGCCCTTGGATCTGGCCCGTCTGCTTGCCGAGCTTGATACACCAGAACCCCCTCACGCCGAAAGAACGGATGTCCCGTAAGGCAGGATGCCACTTCGTTACCCCGACCCACCCGAGTTGTGGTAACGAAGTAGCGTTCCTCCTGTGACACTCAGGATCAAAAAAGTCTGATGCCGAGACCGTTTTGAAACAAAAGGAAGACTCTTCCTCTTGCTTCGTCCTGATGGCTATGTGGTGTATGCTGCGACTCACTTCAACGAGGAGTAGCTCCTGGCCTTTCTCCGGAAGACCTGGGGCTGGCGAGGCGTTGGAGCGAATCAGGCAGCGAATGACTATTCGGAAGCGTCGGTGGAGCGAGAACCCTATGCTGAAAAGACAAGAGCACTTCATTCCAGCGCTCGCATATCACTTCCTCACCCCATTGTACGATCCGGTGATGCGCACGCTCTTGCGTGAAACCCGTTTCAAGCGACACTTACTCGCACTGGCCGAGATTGAAAGCGGGCAGCAGGTGTTAGACCTGGGTTGTGGGACGGCAACGCTGACGCTCCTGCTCAAGCGCCAGTATCCTGAAACGACCGTTGTGGGCCTTGATGCTGATCCCGAAGCGCTCAAACTTGCCCGGCGGAAGCTGACTCAGGCTCATGTGCAGGCCACCCTCACAGAGGGGACAGCCACGGCGCTTCCTTACGCAGATGGATCTTTTGATCGCGTCCTCTCGAGTCTCTTATTCCATCATCTCACTGAGGAACAAACGGTGCAAGCTGCTCAAGAAGTCTATCGTGTCCTCAAACCGGCAGGCTCCTTTTTCGTTGCAGACTGGGGGAAAGCCGAGAGTCTGTGGATGCGTTTGGCTTTCGTTGGAGTGCAACTCCTTGACGGATTTCCCACCACTGCCAAGAATGTGGCAGGAGCTTTGCCCAGGCTCTTCGCGCAAGCAGGCTTTGTCCAGGTACGACAGCGAGCATCATACGCGACGCTGTTTGGAACGCTTGCCCTCTTCCAGGCAAAGAAAGCTTGAGACTCAGTTCATTCTCTGCTCTCGCCTATTTCTCCTTCTGGTTCTCGGCGCGTCTGCCAGCCTGGAAGAAGCCTGGATCGGATGAGGTAACTCGTTCTCCGCGCATGAACCCGATCAAGAAGGAGGGGGTGGGATGATGTGATTGCTCGATAGCTTTGATGACTGCCTCGCGGTCGTAATTCACATGCCGCAATTGTATGCTGTAGCCATGCTCGTCGGCATCAAGAAGAACATATGTAGCCTGGAGGCCCGACGTGACCGGATTGCTAATACTGCCCAGATTGATGACTCGTATCTTCCCAACCTGACGATCGAGCGGAACGTGTGTGTGCCCTACGATGACCAGGTCTGCCTCGCAGCCAGCCAGCCGCTGCTCCAGTTTACCATCGCTGTGCCTGGGCTGCATACCGGGTCCGTCGTCTCTACCTGGTGAAGCATGGACACCGAGTAAACGTGTGCCATCAGGTAAGGTCACACGAACTTCGAGCGGCAAGTTCGTCAGCCAGTCCAGCCAGCCCGCGGCACTTACATAGCCCCTGGTCCAGGAGAAGCTTCTTGCCGCCTCGATGACCTGTGGCAGCAAAGCGGGATCTTCCAGTGCTTTCTCCGGTGGCACTGGGAGATCCCCTGTCACCACATAGCGATCTGTATTGCCACGTGTGAAACTTGCATGAGAGAGGGCTGTCACCTTCTCAAGCGGGGTCACCGGGTCGTAGCCAAGAGCGGCAAAATCACCCAGCACCCAGTACGCATCAACCTCGCCCTGGCTCTGGATATCGGCCAGCACAGCATCCAGGGCCAGAGGATTCCCGTGAATATCAGAGAGGATAGCCAGACGCATCAGCAACTCCTATGTTCTCTTTTACTCTGATAGTAGCTTATCCTACATTGTATCACGGCAGAAAGTCGGGGCATCATCTCATAGACATCGCGCCGGTTCAATATGGTGGACCCGTCTGTCAACAATGTGATCCAGTTACCTATCTCGCGGCACTGAAACGGAGTTCATACTATCCATCGCTTGCCATTGCCTCCTCACTCTCGCGATGATAGAGCGTCTCCCAGTAACGCAGCCATGTGTCGCGAATCTCGTCTTCCGTCTTCCCCTGATCATAGGCCGGGGAGATCAGGGGCAGGGCTCGCTCGACCTTCACCAGGACGATATGCTGGATGGAGCTGGTGGTCCCACGGCTCCGATAGAAAGCGAGCGCCTGCTCAAAAATGAGCCCTTCTTTGTAGACGGTGGCAGGCCCTTTGAAGCGATATCCCTTGCGGGCAACCGGGTCAACCACGTTGATCTCGACGACTGGTCGCTGCTGCACATTGGCGACGGTTCTCGGTGAGCAGATATCGGCAAAAATGATATGTTCGTCATCCCAGGCCGCCATAGTCCCTTTCGGTGAAAGATTGGGTGTGCCATCTGGACAGACCGAGGCAATAAAACCAAGTCGCTGCTCGTTGAGAACTCGTTTCATATCCTGCGTTAATCGGACGTTTGCTTTCTCTCTCATAGGCCGAATTCCTCCATGTCTGATCACTGTCACTCCTTCTGCTTCTCAACTCTTTCTCTACGTTACTATACTTCATCATACTGGAGAAATGGACTGAGGGAAAGAGCCATAAATAGCCAGCAAAGGCAGCCAAAAATTGGATCATCCCCACCGGGTGCGCAACGAGCTGACACGAAGGAAATTGCTGGCAGAAGAAGAAAAGAAAGGCCTCTCATGGGAAAGGAATGTGTCATTTTCCCAATTCGCATCATCGCTGGAATTGGCATGATCGGCGCACACGCAATGCCTGGTGGGGACCACCACAACTGCGTGTTCCCGTCGCTGGTGTTCCCGCTTTTCTGGCTATGAACTAACCAAGGAGGACCTGACCAACACAGAAGCTGTTTTACTACAGTAGCCTATTCCTCTGAGTGGATCAGCAGGGCAAAGAATCCCTCTCTGCCCCCGAGGCTTTCTGGCGATGCGGCGGCAGTTCCACTTCATGTCGAAGCATTTATGCTATGAAGAACCATCTGGAGCTACTTCGCTTGAGTAGTGCAGCTCGTTGCGCATCCCGTGGGATGAGCAGTTTTATGATGCAAAATCTTGCCCGATCGTGTACACTTAGACGTGCGGTGAGTAAATGCGACACAAGCACGCAAGAAGAAGGCGCAGATGGCAGCCGATAGATCAGTAGTCAGCGATGGGTTGTACATGACAGAGGAGCAGTACCTCGCCCTGGATGAGGCGACGGACGGCAACTATGAATTTTATGATGGTTATGTGGTCATGCTGCGCCCGCCCTCGTCCGCCTACGACGAGCGGGCGATGATCGATATGGCCGGAGGAAGCCTGGCTCACGCTGCCCTGTGTGTACGCCTGGGAGGCCTGCTCGATCAAGCCCTTGCAGATGGCCCTTGCATGGCGTACAGCAGCGATGTGAAGCTGAAGATTGGCAATGCCCGCCACTACTTCCATCCTGATTTGAGCGTGGCCTGTGGCGATCAATCAGGAAAAATGCTCACCGATCCGGTCGTAGTGATCGAGGTCCTCTCCCCAGCCACCGAGAAGCGCGACCGGGACGCGAAGCTCGCGACCTATAAGATGCTACCCTCCCTCATGGAATACATGCTGGTTGGCAGTCAGGTCAAGGAGATCGTCGTCTACCGGCGTGAGAATAACTGGCACCCATACCACTACCAGACCAGCGATCTGGTGGAGCTCAAAAGCATCGGCGTGAGCTTCCCTTTCGATGCCGTCTATCGGCGTATCACCCTGGGGTAAGCAAAAAAGTAGACATGAGTCATCCCGAATTTGCGCGGGATGAGCTTGCATTTACCCGCCACTGCTCGTTTCCTCGAACGCCCCCAGGGCGCGCAGCGACGCCTTTTGTGTATCGGAGAGGCCCCTGATGCCCGTGATATCGAGTCGCTCGTAGAGTCGATCGCGTCGCAGTGTGCACAGATGCTCGCCACGCTCGAGGTTCCAGAGCGTGATGGCTCCATCATCCCCGCAACTGGCCAGCCTGCCCCCATCGGGACTCACCTGGAGCCGCCGGATCGTCCCCTGATGCCCCTTTTGCATCCGCACGCACTCCCCGCTCTGCACCTCCCACCAGCGCGCACGCCGTCACTGCCTCCGCTGACCAGCACTGCGCCGGTCGGACTCCAGGCCACCGCATATACCATCCCAGGATGCCCTGCCAGGGCTCGCACACGCTCCCCACCGCCCGAGGCCAACCGCGTCCCATCGCGGCTCCAGGTCACATCGTTCACCCTGCCTTGATGTCCCGGCAGCCGCAAAAGCCTCGTGCCGTCCGAGGCGTCCCACAGATACACGCTGCCATTATCTCCGCCACTGGCGAGCTTCGTCCCGTCCGGACTCCACGCCACCCGGTGTGCCCTGGTTGGCTGCCCACGGGCGACCCAGCTGCGGGAACCCGTGGACACCTCCCACATCTGCACCCCCTGCCGATAGCTCCCACTGGCCAGTCGGTGTCCGTCCGGGCTCCACACCACGCCATAGAAAGAGGTGTAGGGATCGTCGGGGTCCCTCATGAGTTGCCGACCCTCTCCCGTGGCCGCATCCCACCCGCGGATGGTACTGTCCCACCCGCTACTGGCCAGCAGGCTTCCATCTGGACTCCATCCCACCCCGTACACGAGGTGGCGATGGCCGCACAGCAGCCTGGGTGGCGTCAAGCCCTCCGCGTCCCAGATGGTCACCAAAGAATAGGAGCCGGCACTGGCAAGCTTCGTGCCATCGGGACTCCAGGCCACGTCGTAGAGCGAGACCGCGTAGCCCTGCAGGATTTGCACACACTGCCCGCTTGCCACGTCCTCCACCCGCAAGGTGCCATCTCCACTGCCACTGAGCAGTCGACGGCTGTCGGGCGTGAAGGCGAGAGCGTACACCACGCCCGTATGCCCGTGCAGCACCGACCGGTAGCTACTGCTCTCGACATCCCACAGCCAGGTGGTGTGGTCAAAGCCGGCGCTGGCCACGGTCCGTCCATCCGGACTCCAGGCCACCGTTTGGACCCGGTCCGTATGCCTGGCTAGCGTCTGGCGCACACTTCCACTAGCGACCTCCCAGAGCTGGACGGTGCGGTCCCAGCTCCCGCTGGCAAGTAGGCTGCCGTCGGGGGCAAAGGCCAGTCCCCACACCCAGTTGGTATGTCCCACGAGCGTCTGCATGCAGGTCGAGGGTCCGGTCTTCTGTATCATCCACAGTCGAATCTGCCCCGTGAGGCCGCCGCTGGCGAGCAAGCGCCCATCCGGACTCCAGGCGATCGTATACACCGGATCAGGATGTGGCAGCGTCTCGAGATGCGTGCCACCCTGGGTATCCCAGAGCTGGATGGTCGCATCATTGCCCCACTGGCCAGCAGGCTGCCATCGGGGGCAAACGCCACACTGTAGAGACTGTCGGTCTGCCAGGCTGTCCAGAGCAAGGTGCCACTGGCGACCTCCCACAGCTTGATACTGCCATCATAGCTCCCGCTGGCCAGCCGGCGTCCATCCGGGCTGAAAGCGATGGTTGACACAATGTCAGCGTGGGCCTGCCAGATCCGGTGCAGGGTCTGGCCTGCCTCCTTCTCCCACTCCCACACCTGCACTTCTCCTCGCTTGCTGCCTGCGGCCCAGTACTGCCCGGTATTGCTGATGGCCACTGCCCAGCTGGCATCGAAGGTCGAGGTCCAGACGCTGTCCTCGATCATAGCCCCGGCAAGGGTCGCGTCTTGCATCTGGACGCCTTGCAGATACACGCCGCGCAGCGACAGCTGCGACAGATCCAGCCCACGCAGGTCCCCGCGCAGCAGCCGCAGCAGGGCCACCAGATTGGCCGGCCCATACCCCTGGGCCACCTCGTCCCAGAGGCGCACCTGGTCGAGCAGGGCGCACAACTGCTTCTCCACGTCGGTTCGCGAATGTCCCACGCTCTGCAGGCTCGCCAGCAGGGGAGCCAGGATCAGCCGCTCCTGGGTCTGCCGTATATATTCCTTGGCCTGGGCCTGACAAAGCCGATGCTGGGTGAGGAGCGAGAGCCGACCCTGTGCGATCTCGCTGGCCACTTGCTCGACCAGGTGCGCGGTCACATACTCCAGCACCACCGAGTGCAGCGTAAAGCTGCCCGGGCGTTGTCCACGCTCGATCAAGCTGCGGCGGCGTAACCCGTCGGCGGCTTCCAGCACCTGCACAGGCGAAAGCCTCGCCACCAGCAGGGCGCGCAGCTCCTCCAGGGTCACCGGCTCGCGCGCAATCGCCAGCCAGTACAGGATGGTCTGCTCCAGGGCCGAGAGCCTGCCGATTTGGTCGTCGAGCAGGTCGGTGATGCTGCCAAATACCAGCATATCCTGGGCGAGAAACTGACCGATCTCGCCCCCGAAGAGATCGGCGATGGTCTCCGCCACAATCTTGAGGGCCAGGGGATTGCCCGCGTATCGCTCACCCAGACGCGCCCGCTCCTCTGGGGAGCCGACCAGCTCATGCTCGGCCAGCAACTGCTCGCACGCGGCAGCCTCCAGGCCAACCAGGCGCAATGAGCGCATCGGCGTCTTTCGGCCTTCCAGGGCGCGCAGTTCGGCGGGTTTCTCCCTGCTGGTCAACAGCAGGCAACTCTGGTGCGCCGTTTCGGCGACCCGGCGTAACAGACGAGCGTAGCCCTCGTAGCCGGGACGCAGGTGGCCCATCGCTTCGCCTTCCAGGAGTAGGACTTCCAGGTTGTCCAGCACCAGCAGCACGCGCTGCTCCCATAGATACGCCAGCAGCAAGCCCAGGCGTCGTTCCAGGTCAGCAACTGCCAAATCGAGCGGCTGCGGGGCGAGCACCTGGAGGCAGTTCTCGACGAGCGCTTCGCAGGAAGGGGCATCGCGCAGCGAGCGAAAGAGCACGACCTGGAAATGCGCGGCCCACTGGCGCATGGCGCTCGTCACCAGGGCCGACTTGCCGATGCCGCCCATGCCCAGCACGCTCACCGCTCGGCAGCGCTCTTGCAGAACCCACTGGGCGAGCGTGGCCAGTTCCTGCTCGCGCTCATAGAAGCTCGGCACATTCAGCGCGTCACCCCAATCGACCCGCGGTCCCACAGCGAGCTGGGCCACACCCTGCTCATCGGCGTTGGTCTGCCCATCCAACTCAGGTGCCACGAGCACAAGCCGGTGGCGCCGGGTGCCAGAGCGCACGGATCTCCTCCTCCTCGCGCCCAGCGGCAAAGACCGAGGCTCGCACCCCCAGCGCAACGAATGCTTTGAGGTGGTCGGCTTTGGGATAAGTGAGGCCTCCCTCCCACTCTCCCACCGTGTGCCGGGAGACCCCAAGCCTCTCGGCCAGCCCCACTTGCGTCAACCCGATGCCCATCCGCAGCGTGAGCATCAGCTGCCCGAAGGCATAGTCTCGCTCACCATAGGGGGATCGCTTCACGGACAGTCTCCTTTCAGCGCGACCCACCCGAGCCATGCCATGCGAGGTGATGGCAGGTGACATGGGAGTTGATGGACGGTGATTTCCCCAGGCACTGGCGCTATACTGGTGTCTGTCGGGTGTGCCCGCCATTCGGGTCAACGCCTGTCTGGAGGGGTATGGGGGCACTGTCAGGCGACTCCATACCCCTCTCCAATTTTCACCCTCTATCATAGCAGAAGTGCAGGCGAACCGCGAGAGGCTCTCGCTCACGATCGGTGGGGGTCTGTCTCAAAGCCGGGGAAGCAAGGTGAAGAGAGGTGAGATGCTAGCTGATGGAAGGTGACTTCTCCAGAGCAGTCCTTTATACTCGTAGCAGAGGAAGTCGATGCCCCATTTGGTACTTTGCACGAAGGATGAGCGTGTTTTGACGCTCACCCTTCATGCAAAAACTCGCTCATCCTTCATGTGAACTACCACCCAGTTGTGCGCGTTCGGCGGCATGAAGACCGGGAGGGGATGACGACTGGGATGCACCCTGCAACGCGCCTGGCAGATAACAACCGATGCTGTCCAGTCGAGGGAACGCTCCAGGGATGAGATGGCATCCTGCGATTGTAGACACTTGTGGCAATACTTATAAAGGAGAGTATGACACAACAAGGCCATTGAAAAGAAAAGTGAGACCCGCCTTTGCCATGTGGAAAGGGACTGGGTCCGACTGACATTCACACACACAAAGGAGTACTCTATGACCACCTTCCAAGCAGACCTCGCCGATGCGCAGTACGTCGACGGGACCAGCTCACGCTTCGCCTACCGGCGCCTGGGTCCCCGATCGGGCGTTCCGCTGATCTTGGCCCTCCGCTACCGCGGCACGATCGACCACTGGGACCCGGCGCTTCTCGATGTGCTTGCTTCCGAGCGCGATGTCATCGTCTTCGACAATCGCGGTACCAGACGGTCCTCCGGCACGGCGCCGACCACGATCGACGGTCTGGCCGAGGGCCTGCTCGAGTTCGTCGCTGCGCTCGGCCTGAGGCAGGTCGATCTGCTCGGCTGGCCCATGGGCGGCTACGTCGTTCAGGTCGCGACGCTGCTTCGCCCAGGGCTTGTACGCCGGCTGGTCGTCGCAGGATCAGGGCCGGGTCGGGTCCCCGACATGCCGGCGGCGCCGGAGAGGGTCTCGCAGATCACGCGCAAGCCCGTCACCGACGACGAGGACGTCCTCTACCTGTTCTTCCCCGAAACCGACGAAGGGCGACAGGCCGGGCTTGCATCGCTGCGGCGCCTGGACACTCGGCTGAGCGAGTCGCACGCCGATGTCGCGCCCGAGGCCGTCGACGCCCAACGCGCTGCGATCAGCTCTTTCGGCACCGGCGTGTGGGACCGGCTGCCCGAGCTGACGCTGCCCGTGCTCGTCGCCAACGGGGCCCATGACGTCATGATCCACGCCTTCGCCTCCTATGCCATGTCGCAGCGGTTGCCGAACGCGAAGGTCATCTTGTACAGCGACGCGGGACACGCCTTCCTCTTTCAGCATGCCGACGACTTCGGCCACGAAGTGGTGCGCTTCCTGCGCTAACACCACTCACCTGTCATGGGCCTTGCGCGACAAAGCCAGGTCCGAGAAGACAAGAAAGCGAGATCACCATGGATGCTTTGTTAGCTATTGTGCTGACTGCTGCTGGCGGCCTGGAGCGCTGGTCAGCCGTCAAGACGCTCACCGTGCGCCTGTCGCTCGGCGGCCCGTTTTGGGGCGCGAAAGGCTGGCCCGACCTGCTCATCGAGGAGACCATCGAACTTGACGCATGGCGCGAGCACCTGTCTACACGCCTTTCACCGCCCCCGACCGCCGCTCGGTGTTCGACGTCGACCCCGAACGCATTACAATCCAGACCACCGGCGGTCACCTCGTCGAGCAGCGCGCCGACCCCCGCGCGTCGTTCGCCGGATACGATGTCTCCACACACTGGGACGCCGTGCAGGTGGCCTACTTCAGCAGCTACGCCTTGTGGAACTACCTCACCACACCGTTCCTGTTCACCTATCCCGGTGTGCAGGTTCACGAGATCGAACCCTGGCAGGAGGAGGGACAGACCTGGCGTCGGCTGCACGTCACCTTTCCCCCCACCATCGCCACCCACAATCCCGAACAGACCTTCTACTACGATGCCGACGGCATGCAGCGCCGCATGGACTACATCGTCCAGGTCAACGGCAACGCGGTGATCGCCCACTACACCGGTGACCCCCAGACGTTCGGCGGCCTGGTGTTCCCTACCCGCCGCCTCGTCTACCGGCGATACCCCGATGGAACGGCCGACCGCAGCCGTGCTGCGATCACCATCGACATTCACGACATCACCATCAACTCAAATGGCATTAAGGAGAGCAAACATGAGTGACCTTCTCGACTTCGTGTTACAAGCGCACGGCGGTCTCCAACGCTGGCGTAAAGTCCAAAGCCTCGACGTGCGCGTCTCGCTGGCGGGTAGCCTGTATCGGCTCAAGGGCTGTACACCTCGCCGTGAGCCGCCCGCGGAGTTGGGCCAACAAGGAAAATAACCATACCATATGACTGAAAGGGAGACAAACAGATGACTGAAATCGAAACGCAAGAGAGTGCGCTGAACTGGGACGTGTTCGTGACGCCTGGCACCCCCACGGTCACCAGCGACCTGCCTCCAGGCATAGAACAGCGGATGTGGTCGCCGATGTCGTCGACCCTCATCTACGGCAAGCGGGACGCCGTCCTCGTCGACGCCTTTCTCACCGTCGAGCAGGCAAACGCCCTGGTGCAGTGGGTCGAAGCGCACAGCAAGAACCTGACCACGATCTACATCACCCATGGCCACGGCGACCATTTCTTTGGCCTCGGAGTGCTCCTGGATCGTTTCCCCAAGGCCCATGCGCTCGCTACGCCCGATGTGGTAAAACGCATGCACCAGCAGACTGCGCCAGAGTTCGTCCCGAACTTCTGGCGCGCGCGGTTTCTGGGCCAGATCCTGGACCGGCTCGTGATCGCCGAGGAACTCAAGGGAAATACGATCGATCTCGAAGGGCACGACCTGGTCGTCATAGAAGTCGGGCATAGTGACACTGACGACACGACTTGCCTGCATGTCCCATCTATCGGCCTGGTGGTTGCCGGGGATGTCGCCTATAACGACGTCCATCTCTACCTTGCCGAGTCAAACGCGCACACCCGCCGCGAGTGGATCGCGGCGCTCGATACTATCGAGGCGCTCCACCCACACGCGGTGATCGCCGGACATAAGAGAGCTGGGACCGAAGACGGCCCCAGGATCATCGAAGAGACCCGGCAGTACATCCGCGCTTTCGACCGGCTTGCCGAGACGACGACGGCGCGAGAGCTGTACGACCAGGTGTTCTCGCTTTATCCGGATCGGGTCAATCCGGGCGCGCTCTGGGCATCAGCGCGCGCGATCAAGGGCTGAGCTTTCAGCCTGAGCAACTCATCGGCCATGTGAGCTGCTTTTCACTGTAAGATTGTCTCAATCCAGAACACGCAGAAGAAACAGCAAGGAGATGACTCAGCATCCGTCGATTGGCCTGACAAGGTGTTCGACATCTTTTAGCACTTCCTGATATGGCTGACCCAGGAAGGATGTCAGGCGGTCACATTCTTCTTTGACGGTTTGATCAAGGATTTGTGTCGTTTCCTGTTTTGTACTTGCGTGCGTTTTGGCCCAGAAAATCAAACCCCTCCTCAATGTGGGTGATGAGCGTCTTTTCCGGTTTGTCTTTCGACGTCAGGTAGGTCGGTTGTCCTAGCTGAGGTCATCTTACTCTCAACCTCCTGCCTCTCAGAGGCTATCTAACAAATGCCGAAGCGGCGCACGCACTTCTCTAACCCCGCTACCGATGTTTAACCCTAGAGTTATAGAGCTGCAGATTGAGGAGGCGTCCGTAGGCACGAACTTCAACGCTTCCCGCTAACGGATTACCTTGCGGTACTGAGCCTGGACAGGATAGTGAACATACCAGCCTGGGCTCATGCGCCCAACTGATGTACGTCTTTGCTCAAGTGGTGGAGCATGCTCCTAGCTTCAGCTATGGGGTTCCTGACCGAACTATTTCAACCTAAGTGTACTAGTCAAGGCAAGGCGCAATTCAATGATCTGCAAGGGAAATGCTTAGAATCCCAATGAATCACGCCCTGTGTTCGGCCCGTTAGCAGCCTCTTGGTGGGGGTGGACAGTAGTGGGCCAGCGTGTGAATGCTGTGGACACTCGTGTGGTGATAGATGGTTGGCATAGAGATCATATGCGCGGACCAGCCGAGCATCCCTGCTAGTAACGCTAGTGCCATGATGACAAGCACAAGGGTCTTCCGCAATGACAGCAACATGAAATACTCCATTTTTCCTTCTTTCGCTCGTTGATATGCATATCTACATTCAGAGGCCACATTTGACCTTCCATAGAATCAGGTGTTGAAGAAGTCGTAAAAACTTGCAGAATTTGTGATCGATATCACAAATTCGTCAAATAGAGTGGAAGCTAAAAATCCACTCGAAGGAATGCGAGATAGAAAGGTGAAAAGGGAGCGTATGATTGAACAGGGTTGTGACCTGAGGCAAAGCATATGCAGTGTGGCGGATCGAGCAATTCAGCGTTATGCGCGGGGGATACTCACTGTTGAGGAATTGACGGAGCAAATGATGCAAGAGTGGGAGGCGCGGAGTATTGAGGAGAGTAAACTCTCGCAAGCGTTGCTAACACGAATAGCTCAGCGCATTTGTAGTCGTGAACTGTATGTAGCGTGGCGTTCACCCGAACAAGAGCTTCGAAACCTCGCTTTCGATAATATCAAGCGTTACCTGGAAAACTCATTACGCCAGGTACAGTATGCTAAACCATTAGGGCTACATGCCAATGTTCTTGAAGATGTGCTGCAACAGACATTATCCAACCTCTGTCTTGCTCTTAATCGCAATCCTCCTGCCGGGCCAAATGATCCAGCCGCATTCCTCAAGTGGATGCAAACTATTTTGATCCGAGAGGCTTATTCTTTCTCACAGAAAGCCCAAAGCGAACCTTGTGTATCGCTTGATGTCCAGCCAGAAGCTTTTTTTGACCAACTCGTCAATGAACATAACGGTGATCCTCAGGAACAGGTGTTGCAAATGGAATTGCAACAAACACTTAAAAATGCTATTCTATCGCTAAGGAATCCGCGCTATCGGCTAGTTCTCGTCTGCACCTACCTGGCGGGTATGGATGAAAGCGAACTGGCGAACTGCTTGCAAGTACAGGTACAGGAAGTGTACCTATGGAGGCACCGGGCGTTAAAGGCCTTACGCAGCAAACCGGAGGTGATGCAGGCCTTACGGCCATGGCTGCAATAGTTGAGCGGATGAGAGGAAGAGAGGAAGAACAGCTATGCGCTGTGACGAGTTACATCACCTACTCAGTATCTATGCAGGAGAGAACGATATTTTAAGTGATCTTATAATTACGCATGTTCGCTTTTGCCGAACCTGCAATCTGGGCATTGAAGTTCTCTCGAAAGTACTGATTAACAACGATGCACTTAGCTGTGAAGAGTGTCGCTCAAGATTTCCTTCATACTATGAGGCAACACGTCCCGACTACTCCCTGGTTGAAATGTCTAATATCGAGTTGGCTGAAGTAGCTCTGCACCTGGGAAATTGTGCTTCCTGTAGGGAGCAGTACGAAATGTTGGTACTGCTATCCGAGATGGAGGAGCGCGACGAAGTGGTGGATTTGTGAGCTTTTAAACTTTCTTACCTCGTGAAAGTCAATGATAGAAGAAGCTTCGTTCGTTATTTGGCAACACTAGCTGGTTCCTGAGATCTGGTAAAGAGCAGGACGACGTCATGTCGCACTGCCCTTTATCAGTATGTTGTAATTGCTACTCGATCACCCGGGCTCGTGCCCGTTCATGCTGGGTCAGATAGCGTTTGCGCAGCCGGATATTCTGCGGTGTAACCTCAACGAGTTCATCATTATTAATGAAGTCAAGTGA
>WNFI01144990.1_pt1 | contig 19263 bp, 19 predicted proteins | sample 5400471 | NCBI WGS metagenome assembly WNFI01 (sample SAMN13153348, study PRJNA577476) | soil metagenome | isolation source: 100 cm saprolite on Douglas fir-dominated hillslope | place: USA:California | collected 2013-09-17 | reverse complement strand
GTGCCCTCGCGGCTCCAGCATGCTCCTAAGGTATCGGTCGTGGCCTGGATCCGGGACGCGCAGGTAGTCTCGGCCATGGCAGGAGGCCAGCCGGGAGGAATTCGATGCGCGCGCGGAGGCGTACCAGCAGATGATCGACAGGCGGTCTCCGGCCACGCGGCCGACGTCAGCCCGCGGACGGCCCGGCCCAAGGAGGCCGGGCAGGTCAGGCGGGAGGATGATGCCGAACGGCGTCTGGGGCAGGACCTGGTACACGCTGAGCTGCCTCGTCGCCGGGCTGGCCCTGGTGGCCAGCGGCCTGTCCTACGTGCTCGTGCGCGACGTGAGCAGCATCGGCGACTCGCACGCGATCACCAGCGGCGCGTCGACCGGCCCGCAGAACATCCTGCTCATGGGGCTGGAGAGCCGCCGGGACTGGAACGGGAACATCCTGCCCGGCAGCATCCTGGCCAGGCTGCACTCCGGAAACGCCCAGCAGGTCGCGAACGGCACTGGCGGGAACGCCACGAACACGCTGATCCTCATCCACATACCCGCTGGCGGCAAGAAGGCCGTCGGCTTCTCCATTCCCCGTGATGACTGGGTGAACTTCGCCGGAACGGTCGGGCCGCAGCAGCAGGGCAAGATCGACCAGGCCTACGGCGTGAGCATGTACTACGAGCAGGCCAAGCTGCGGGCCCAGGACCCCGGTATGAGCCAGGACCAGCTGGCGTTCCTCGGCAACGAGGCCGGCCGCGCCGCCGCCGTGGCGACGGTCGAAAAGCTCACCGGCGTGCACATCGACCACTTCGCCGAGGTCAACCTCGACGGCTTTTACGAGGTCGCGAGGGTGCTCGGCGGTGTCAAAGTCTGCCTGCGGCACCCGGTGTACGACGTCAAGTCCGGCGCGGACTTCCGCGCGGGATACCAGCACCTGAACGCCGCGCAGGCCCTGGCCTTCGTCCGGCAGCGTGACGGCCTGCCCAACGGCGACCTGGACCGGACGCATCGCCAGCAGGCCTTCCTGGCCTCGGTGCTGCGCGAGCTTCGCACCGAGGGCGTGATCAGCGACCTGGCCAAGAGTGAGGCCCTGCTTTCGGTCGCGAAGCGCTACGTCATCACCGACGCCGGCTGGAACCTGCTCGACTTCGCGGTGCAAGCCCGGGCCTTGACCAGCGCCAACCTCATCTTCCGCACGCTGCCAATCGAGCATTACCAGGTGATCGGCGGGCAGGCCGCCAACGTGGTCAACCCCGCCTACATCAAGTCCATCGTCCAGTCCACGTTCTACCCGAAGCCCGGCGCGCCCAGCGCGCGCCCGGGTCACCACAGCCGGGGCGCCGCGGCCCGCACGACCACGGTGGACGTCTTCAACGGCGGCAACACGAAGGGGCTGGCCCGGCGGGTCTCATCCACGCTGGCCAAGGCCGGATACCGGGCGGGCCAGGTCGGGAACACCGGTCTTCGCGCCACGACCGCGGTGCTCTACGGCGCGGGCGCGTCGGCGAACGCCAGCAAGATCGGCGCCATGTTCGGCGTGACCGCCGCGGCGAGCACATCGGTGGCGCCGCACCAGGTGGAGATCCTGCTCGGCGTCAGCGCCACGGTGCCGCACATCACCACCCCCGCCGCGAGCACCCCCACCCATGCCGCGCCGCGCACGCCGTCGGTCGTGATCCCCACCACCGGCCCGCAGGGCGGCGCGGTCGGCGCCACGAACGGCATCCCCTGCGTGAACTGAGCCACCGGTGGGCCGCCGCCCGCCGACTTGGCCGTCAGCTTTCCGCGCCCGGCCCGGCTGTCTCGCTGGCGGACGGGGTGTCGCCGGGGACCGGCTCGTCGATGATGGGCACTGGGTCGAGGCCGATCTTCTCGGCGATTCGTGTCAGAAGCACATCCTGCGCGACGAGGTGAGCTTGCACGTGCGCTACCTCATGCAGGGTAGCGCTCGCGTCATGGAACGTGGCCTCTGCCCGCTTGTCGGCCGCAGCAGCCTGAATATTTTGGCCGACAAGGATCACGCTCAGCAGCACCAGTTGGAGGAACGTCTGCGCTACCCAGGAGACGACCGCGGCCCGGCCCATACGGATCGCATCCGGGAGGCTGATCAGGTCGAAGAGCGCGAACGCATAGGCACACCACATTGAGCCCACCGCCTGGGTGACCAGCAGCGCGACACGTGTGTTGAATCGGTTTATTGCCGTTCCCCGCGGGAGAAAGTCGGCCACCTTGACCGGGCGATCGGCGAGCCGCGAGGTGATGCGCGGATGGCGTACGTGCTGGTAGATAATCGCCATTTACCTGGTCTTTCATCGGTTGGCCGGACGGCTCGGCGGGCAGGAGAACGCCGCCAGCGTAGCCGTCGCCCCTGCTCGCCCTTGGCCGACCGGCCGGCGAAATCGCCCGCTGTCGGCTCGCCATCGAATCCTCGGCCGATTTCCGCTCCAGAACTCAAGATCATCGGTCAGAAACCGCTGGCCCGCCAGCGGTTCTGACCAATGTCCGGTGTTTCGGACGGCCGGGCGGGCCACACCCCAATCCGGACATGCGGCGAGCGGCCGGGAGTGCGACCGAAACCTGCAGGACGTCGTCAGGGCGGCCGAAACCCGGGCAGCACGCTTGGCCACGCCGTCACCTGGGCTTTGTGGCTGCGGTCCAGTTGGTCGGGTAGTTCGACGGAACGGTCCCGCTCGGGGAGTCGCCAATGTTGGGCGAGGCCGGCACCCCGAGGGTCCGCAGCAGTGCCTCGTAGTTCAGCCCGATCTCAGTCGGGAACGGGCCGCCTCCGCTGACCCCCCCCGCCTCCGGCAGCTGCGATTCGGCCGAGCTCCCGTCCGGCATCGCCCATCCGGTCTCGATCCCCGCGCTGCCGTTGAACATGGTGGCGATGGCCGTGGACGAGGTGACGGTCTGGCCGACCTGGACGTTCGGCGTCACATCCTCGGCAACATAGACCATCAGTCCCGAGGCCGGGCCATCGGTCAGCCGGTATGTGATCCATCCCCCGCCGGGCCACCCGGCGGAGGTGTCGGTCGCGTTGGTGATGACCCCGTTGCCGATGGCATAGATGGGACCTGATCCGCCGAAGTCAACGCCCATGTCGATGCGCTCGGGCATCAGGCCGCTGATGCTCCGCAGAGGATTGCGGTAGACGGGCGCCGCAATGGTCTGCGGCACAGCATGGTGACGCCGGGCCGCGTGCCTGCCTGGGACTCGCGTGGGCGCGGGTGCCTGCGGCCGCGGGACCCCAGCGCGGGCTGTCGCGCGCGCGGTCGCGCGGGCTTTCGCGCGGGCCTGGACGGGGTGGTCGGCAGGTGTTGCCTTGCGGCTGGTCGCCTGACCGGCGTGAGCGCCGCTGGCACGGGGGCTGGGGAGCGTCCCCGGGGCACCGCCCGCCTGGTCCAGGGCGGTGGTGCGCGGCGCTGACCTGGCCCAGTGGGCCACTGCGGGCGCCACGGCGGCGGACACGACCAGGGTCGAGCCCGCCAAGGCCGCGGCGATCCGGGTCGGCTTGTGCGCCAGTACGGAGGTGATCGGTGATGGCTTCTGATGCCGGGCGTGCGCGCCGGGGCGGCGGGCAGATGAGGACCGGGGCGGCTTCTGGTGCCGAGCGGGGGGGCGGGACACGGCTGAGCCTTCTTTCGGGCGCGTTGATCGCGCTCCGTGGTCACCCAGGGATGCTGGCTCGGGGCGAGTCCAGCGGCGTGCGGACGCCGTGCGGTTCAGGGCGACGGAATCACCGTTGGGGGGTGGCCGTCGCGCACGCTTTGGGGTGCTGTCGGATGACTACACTGCCTGTCAAACAGGCACAGCAAGGCTGAAACGTCATCAAAGACCGCTATGACTTAAGTCACACTTTGGCCCGCCTCTCGTCCCTCCAGCCCATCGGGCATCCCTGGCACCGTCCGCTGCATCGCCCGCTCAGGCGTCGGCCCGCCGCGCGAGTAGCACGCGGCGGGCCGCCTGCAGCGCTGTGGCAGTGATCGGCATTAGGCTCGGTCTCGATGACGAGCGACGAGCAACCCGCGCGTGACCCGCGCGTGACCGAGGCGCGCATGACTGAGGCGGGCGGGGACAGCCCGCCTGGCCGCAACCATCAGGCGCCCGGCGAGGAGGCAGCGCCTGACGAGGAGGCGGCGCCCGGCGATCAGGCGGCGCCGACGGCGGACGCGGCGCCCGGTGCGGACAAGAGGCGGCGCAAGCGCCGCCCGTTCTGGGTCGAGCTGCCGGTGCTGCTGGCCATCGCGCTGGCCATCGCTCTGGTGATCAAGACGTTCGTGGTGCAGGCGTTCTTTATCCCGTCGTCGTCGATGGAAGACACCCTTCTGATCGGCGACAAGGTACTGGTGAACAAGCTGGTGTACCACTTCCGCTCCATCGAGCCCGGCGACATCGTGGTGTTCAGCGGCGCTGGGTCCTGGACTCCGGCCACGCCGTCGGGGACGCCAAGCTCAGATCCCCTGGTGCGGGCGTACGATGCGACGCTCGGGCGGCTGTTCCACTCGATCGCCGAGCTGTACGGGACGCCCGTCGATGAGGCAGGCACCGTGTTCATCAAGCGGGTGATCGGGGTTCCCGGCGATCACGTGGCGTGCTGCAACATCCAGGGCCTGGTCACGGTCAACGGTGTGCCGCTGCAGGAGCAGTCCTACCTGTTCCCGGGCGCGAAGCCGGGCGACGTGCCTGAGGGGTACTCCGCAGACGGGCGCTTCAGCATCACCGTGCCGCCGGGCCGCCTGTGGGTGATGGGCGACAACCGGCCGGTGTCCGACGACTCGCGGCTGCGCCAGAAAAGTCCCGGCGGCGGGACCATCTCGGAGAGTGGCAGCGATTGCTGCCCTGCCATACCTGCCGCTGGCCGCGGGGTTTGTCGTCGCCGTCCCGCTGACCTGGCTGCAGCGCCGGCTTCGCCTGCCGGCCCGCCGCCGGCGCCGCCGCGTATGATCCGCATGGCCACTGGCCCGCGCAGCGGTCGGCATGCGAACCTGGCAGAGCTGAACTGTTGACCGTCTGATTGTTGGCCGAGCCCCCGGGAGCAGACGACGTGACCGAAACCCACGCTGACGTGTCCGGGCAGCGCCAGCCCCGCCGCGGCCCGCAGGCCGCTGGCCAGGATCCTGGCCAGCGCGGGAACAAGTGGTGGACGCTCGTCGCCGTGTGCCTCGGCACGTTCATGCTGCTGCTGGACATCACGATCGTGAACGTCGCCTTGCCGGACATCCAGCGGGCGCTGCACGCGAGCTTCTCCGACCTGCAGTGGGTGGTTGACGCCTACGCGCTGACCCTGGCGGCGTTCCTGCTCACCGCGGGCAGCCTTGCGGACATGTACGGCCGCCGCCTGCTGTACCTGATCGGCCTCGTGGTGTTCACCTGCGCCTCAGCGCTGTGCGGCTTTGCCGTCACCACGCTGATGCTGCAGCTGTCCCGTGCCCTGCAGGGAGTCGGCGGGGCGATCATGTTCGCGGTGTCGCTGGCGCTGCTGGCCGACGCCTTCCGCGGCCGGGACCGCGGCGCCGCGTTCGGGGTCTGGGGAGCGGTGACCGGCCTGGCGGTCGCGATCGGCCCGCTGCTCGGCGGGCTGCTGACCTCGGGCCTGTCCTGGCGGTGGATCTTCTTCGTGAACGTGCCGATCGGGATCGCGGCCGTCGTCATCGCGCTGGCGAAGGTGGCGGAGTCCCGGGCGCCGCACGCGAGCCGGCCCGACTGGGCTGGCTTCGCGCTGTTCACGGTCGCGCTGTCGAGCCTGGTCTACGGGCTGATCGAGTCGAACCAGCGGTCGTTCGCCGACGGTCTCGTGCTGAGCTGCTTCGCGGTGGCCGCCGTGCTGCTCGTGGCGTTCATCCTGGTGGAGCGACGCATGGCGCATCCGATGTTCGATCTTGGGCTGTTCCGGCTGCCGACCTTCAGCGGCGGCTCGGTCGCGGCCTTTGGGCTGAGTGCCTCGATCTTCGCGATGCTGCTCTACCTCGTTCTTTATCTGCAGGACATTCTGGGCTACTCGCCGCTGGGCACCGGCGTGCGGCTGATGGTGATCTCCGGCGGCATCCTGGTGACCGCCACCATCGCCGGCAGGCTGACCTCGCGGGTGCCCGTACGGCTGCTCATCGGGCCGGGACTGGTCGCGGTCGGCGTGAGTCTGCTGCTGATGCGCGGGCTCGACGCCGCCTCGAGCTGGACACATCTCATTCCCGGGATGATCGTCGGCGGCATCAGCATCGGCCTGGTGAACCCGCCGCTGGCGTCCACAGCCGTAGGCGTCGTGGCACCGCAGCGGTCCGGGATGGCGTCGGGCATCAACTCCACCTTCCGCCAGGTCGGCATCGCCACCGGCATCGCCCTGCTGGGCGCGCTGTTCTCGAACAAGGTGGGCGATGAGGTGCGGACCCGGGTGGCCGCTGTGCCCGGCCTGTCCCACCGGGGCGCGCAGATCGCATCGGCCGTGCAGTCCGGGGAGATCGGGAACGTGATCACCAGGCTGCCCGGGCCCGTCCGGCAGCCCGTGGCGCTGATCACGCGGGCGGCGTTCACCACCGGCCTGAACCGCATCCTGCTGGTCGCGGCCATCATCGCGCTGGTGTCGGGCGTGGTGGCCCTTGCCACTATCCGCGGCAGGGACTTCGCCCAGCAGCAGGCGCCCACCCCGCCGGGATGACCGCGGGCCACAGCTGGATGGCGCCGGCGAGGTAGAAGCTCGTTACCTGGTCTTTGCCTGCTGCGGGGATTTGGTATCCGTGAATCCGGTGAGCTTTCAGTGCTATGAGCAGTTCGCGAGGTCACTCAGCCTGCCGCCGCGCATGAGGGTGCCGGCGGCAGGGCGGCATGCCGGGAGCGTTCAGCCCGGCATTTCCTGTCAATGTGCTTCGAGGACGGCCCCGTGCCCGGATATCTCGCTCGCACGCTCGACGTTACTGGATATCAGGTCCGGCACGCCGCGGCCTGGTTCTCAGTCCGCCAGGCCGTCGTGGCCCTCGTATTCGTTGCTGTATTCATCGCTTTCCTGGCAGGCCCTATCCTCGCGGAAGCCCTGTTTGAATTCTTCAGCAAGGGAGTGGAGAGAGCGGCACCGGGCGGATTCTTCCTGGGGCTCGGCGTCCTGCTCATCGGGCTCGCCTCCGGGGTCGGGGTCCTTGACATCGCAGGCGGCTGCCTGATCGGCGTCGTCGTGCTCGCCGTCATCGTTGACAACTACTTACCTTCGATGCCTGCCGGTGCGCCTTGGCCGGGTCTGTTCCCATCGCGATACGTGCCTCTGCTGAGTGGGTTGACCAGCACCCCGCCTGCTCGCTAGCGCAGGACCGGCAGGGTGACGACCGCGGTGTAGATCTCGGAGTTCCGGTGGCGCTCGATGGCGCTGCCCCAGCTCAGTGCGACCCGGGCCGCCCGGGCGCCGGCCGGCAGCGTCGAGATGCCGAAGGTGTCCCCGGGCCAGATCCTGGCGTTGCCGTATGGCCCCGATACCCGGATCGCCGGAGTCAGCCACCCCCGGGTGAGCGAGTAGGCCCGCAGGTAGGTGGCATAGCCGCGCGGGGAGGCGTCGGTCTGCCAGGCGACGTAGGCGATGCCTGGCCGCCCGCCCGCGACCTCCACGATGTGCATGGCATGGGTGTGATCGGGAGTCACCCGGACCGGGCGCCCCCATGTCCTTCCGCCGTTACCGGAGGATGACAGCCACCCGATGTCCCCGCCGGGGGTCTGGGTATCCCAGGTCGCGAACAGGTTGCCGGCCGAGTCTGCGGCCAGGTCGCCATCGATCCACCACGTTGATACGGCGATGGAGCCGGCGGACGGCCAGACCTGCGTCGGGCGGCGGGGCCATCTCGTGCCGTTGGCGGAGGACGAGAAGACCTCATGACCTGGGTGCAGGGCATAGCCGGGGGGCCTGCCGACGAGATGATCCCAGGACAGAACATCCACGCGTCCGCCCGGGCGGACCAGCACCGGTGCGCTTATGCCCCCGTTGCGGGGGAAACCAGGGTCGACCGGGGTGATCGGCCCCCACGTCCTGCCGCCGTCGCCTGACTTCTGGATCACCGCATTGAGGCCTCCGGCCGTGAGCCAGCAACTGCCGCCCGAGTGACTGCACTGGACCCTAACGGATGCCCTGGAAGGGGCGTAATCCCAGGTCACATACACATCGCCGTGTCGGCCCACGGCGATGAAGTCCCGGTCACCATCATCTCCGGTGACGTGCGGCCGGAGCCGGACGACACGCGAGAAACTCACCCCGTGGTCCGATGAAATGGCGACCACCGGATAGTTGTCGTTGTCATCCAGGTCGGTGATCATGTAAGCGACATACACGACGCCGCTGGGCGCGACCGCGATCGATGGATCCCAGCTGTGCACGATGCGGGGCCCGGCTCCCGGCACGACAACTGGCTTGCCGAAATGCAGCCCGCCGTCAGTGGACCGGGCGAACCCGATCCAACCGCACCCGATCCACACCGCATACGCGTACTGCGGTGGCGCTGTCGCCTCTTCGACCTCAGCGTTCTGGCCCGCGCAGCGGCTCACCTGCGTCACCGCGCTCACGTGCCAGGCGGGGGTACCTATCGACGCGGAGACGCTCACCGCGGGGAACGCCGCCTCAGCTGACCCGGGAGCACCGCCGGCCGTGCCGACCACGAGAGCGAGGATCACACTGGCCCGGCTCAGGCTCCCGAGCACGCTCACCGTCCTAGTCCGAAGCCGATCGCGATGAACAGCAGCGCTGCGCGCTTGAACATCCCGATGCCTCCCGTACCCCTCCCTTGCCGCCCGGACACCACGACGGGCGCCCGAGCCGCCCGGTGACCTGCTCGCTCACGCCGCCGCAGTAGACGTCGGCGGTGTCGAAGAGCGTCACGCCGGCTTGCGGGGGAGGATCGTGATGAACCGCGACGCCGAGGATGACCAGGCCGATGCCGGCGATGTCGTGCAGGGTCGGGACCTGGCCGAGCACGAGCAGGCCGATGACGGTCGCGGCGGCCGGGAGCAGCGCCAGCATCAGGGCGAAGGTGGCGCGAGGCAGGCGCGCCATCGCCAGCTGATCGGTGACGTACGGGATCACCGAGGAGCAGATTCCCACGCCGGCGCCCCAGGCAAGCCACGCCGGGTGCGTGAAGGACAGCGCGGCCGGGCCGATCCCGATGGGCGTCGCAGCGACGGCGGCGATGAGCATGGACAGGCCGAGCTGGTCGATCCCGCTCATCGGCGTCGTGGCTGAGCCGCTGCCGTCAGCCGCGGAATTGGCGATGCGGTGCCCGAGAATGACGTAGAGCATGAATCCGATGCAGTTGGCGAACGCGAACACGAAACCCAGCGGCTGGCTGGACAGCCGCACCTGCGTCAGGACGCACACGCCGGTGACGGCCAGGATGAGGGCAAGCGCGTTGCGTCGTGTCCGCGTGCCGGCGGCGGCCAGTATGACCGTTCCCAGGAACTCAATCGCCCCGACGGTCGACAGCGGCAGGCGATCGACCGCCAGGTAGAACAGCGAGTTCATCGCGGCGAGCACGGTGCCCAGCGCGAGGAACACCAGGCGCTGGGACCCGTTTGCTGCGGCCAGGATGCGCCAGGGGCGGCGCCACAGTGCGAAGACCATCGCGGCCGAGGTGATCCGTAGCCACGCCACACCCAGCGCGGCTATGTGGACGAACAGCAGCACGGCCAGGGACGGCCCCAGGTAGTGGAATACGGCGCTGGTCAGGAGGAACGAGGCGGGCGGCATCCGGCCGACAGCGCGAGCGATCGGCCCTGAGTGCGGCCGCGTGCTGGCGGCGGTGCTCCGCACGCTGGCTATCTTTGCAAGAGACAAGCCCCCGTGGTAGAGCTAATTCAAGGTGTAAACCGCGATCACCCTGTGGAATCCAGGAAAGAAGCTGCTTTGACTTTGAATGATCCCTCAGCGCTGCTCGATGACGTCAACCGCCGGCTGCCCCGCCGCGCTCGGACTGCCGGTAACGGCGTTCGCCCGTATCCGTCCCGCCCCGGGGCAGCTGCCCAAGATTGCCGAGCTAGCCGCCAAGCTGCCCGAAGTCTCAGAATGCCACCGCATCACCGGTGAGGACTGCTTCCTGGTCAAAGTGCACGCCGCCGCGGTCCAGGACCTTGAGACGACCCTCGACCGCTTTCTGCTCTACGGGCAGACAATCACCTCGATCGTCGTGTCCAGCCCAGTCCCCCCGCGCCCCCTGCCCATCACTTGATGAGCCAGATGTGGGCCCGGACTAGCTGCCCGGCTCGATGATGACCTTGAGACCGGTTCGCTGTGCAGCCATGCCGAACGCGTCCTGGGCTTGGGCCAGCGGGAACCGGTGACTCACCAGAGACGGGAGGTCGACCTTGCGCGCTGCGGCGAGGCCGATGGCTTGCGGGTAGGTCTGGTTCATGCGGCGGACCATCGCGATGGTGAGCCCCTTGCGCCGGGCGACCGAGGCCTGGAACCGGGTCCAGTCATCGCCGGGTATGCCGCCAAGGACCACCCGGCCGCCGGGCCGGGCCGCCGCCATCGCGAGCTGCACAGCGCCATCCGCGCCGGCCATCTCGAATGCCGCGTCGACCCCGTCACCGGTCACCTCGCGCAGGTCAGGCCGGATGCCGGGGTGGGCGGGGTCGGCGGCGAGGTCGGCACCCAGGCGGCTGGCCGCCTGGCGCCGGTGGGGCACCGGGTCAAAGGCGGCCACCCACGCTGTCCCGGCAGCCCGCAGCACCTGGATGAGCAGCAGCCCGATCGGCCCGCAGCCGACCACCGCGGCGGATCCGCCGAGCCGGAGGTGACCCAGGCTGGCCGCGTGGATGGCCACTCCTAGGGGCTCGAGCATCGCGCCGTCAGCGTCGGTGAGGGCGTCCGGCAGCGGATGGAGCAGGTCCGACGGCCAGGCGAGGTACTCGCGCATCACGCCGTCCTGCGTGCCGTGCCCGGCGAACCGGATGCGGGGGCAAAGGTTCGGGTAGCCGCTCCGGCACGGCCGACAGGTGCCGCAGGCGATCGCCGGGTCAATGGCCACCCGCTCGCCACGCCGCAGACCGCCGGCCACGATCCCGGCCGCCTCGTGCCCAGGCACCAGCGGCTGCTCCAGGACCGCGTCCCCGATCCCGCCCTCACCCCACCAGTGCAGGTCCGAGCCGCAGATGCCGGCCGCGGTCACCCGGACCAGGCTCATCCCCGGCCCAGGCACGGGCATCACCTCATCGGCTAGCCGCAGATCAGCGGCCGCGTGCAGCCGCACGACCCTCATACCCATCCTCCCCGTCATCCCGCTGGACGCTGCCTTCTAACCTTGCCCCCTTCAGGATCACAGTCTGGCGGGCGACCCGGCCGCAAGTGCCGACGATCGGTCAGTCCCTCCGGCGTCGCTCAACGTAGGGCCAGCCGTACCTGATCCGCCTGGTCTCCGGACTGCGGGCACCCAAGAACCCGGTTCCCGGGCTCGATGTCGCCGGCACGGTCGTGGCCGCCGGCGCCGGCGTGACCCGGTTCGGGGCCGGCGAGGAGGTGTTCGGCATCAGCCGGGGTTCGTTCGCCGAGTACGCGCGCGCCGCCAGGACAAGCTCGCCCGCAAGCCGGCGATCCTGACCCTCGATCAGGCCGCCGCCATCGCGGTGTCCGGGCTGACCGCCCTGCAGGGTCTTCGCGACGCCGGGCGGGTACAACCGGGACAGCACGTGCTGATCCTTGGTGCCTCCGGAGGGGTTGGCACGTTCGCCGTGCAGATCGCCAAGGCCTTCGGGGCGCAGGTCACCGGCGTGTGCAGCACGGCCAAAACCGGCCTGGTCGCCTCGATCGGCGCCGACCAGGTCCTGGACTACACCCGCGACGACTTCGCGGCCGGCCCGCAGCGCTACGACCTCATCCTCGACATCGGGGGCAACGCGCCGCCGTCACGGCTGCGGCGCGCGCTGACCCCGGCCGGGACGCTGGTCATCGTCGGCGGCGAGGACGGCGGCCGCTGGACCGGCATGGGCCGGCAGCTGCGGGCCGAGGCGCTGTCATCGTTTACCCGCCAGCGGCTCACCACGCTGGTCTCCAGACAGCGAAGCGCCGACCTGGAGACTCTCGCCAAGCTCGTAGAAGCCGGCCAGCTGACCCCGGTCATCGGCCAGACTTACCCGCTGTCCCAGGCACCCGACGCCATGCGCGACCTCCAGGCCGGACGCGCCCGGGGCAAGCTCGTCATCACGGTGACAGGCGCCGGATGACCCGCCGCGAGTTCCTGCTGGCAGAACCGGACCCCCACCCATCCTGGATCGCAACAGGCTGAGAGCCTGTTGCGCCGGGACGCGGGATGACAGATGGCTGACATCACCACCGGTTGTGTGCGGAGCCGCCGGCCGGTCAGGTGCGGGTCTTCCCTGACCGGATCATCTCAAGCGCCTGCTGGACACGGCGCTGCCGGGTCTCCTCCCGTTTGGCGTCAGCGACCCATCGGGCATACTCCTTGCGGTGGGTGAAGGCCATACGATCGAAGGCCGCCTTTACTTGCGGGTCGGCCGCCAGCGCCACCGCGAGCGCCTGCGGTACCTCGACGTCACGAGACGCCACATCGAGTTCGACGGTCACATCAACCTCCTCGCCGGCTTCAACACCCGCCCCCTGGCGCACCTCCCGATTCAGGCCTAGCAGGAACTCGCCGCCCATGCGGGCCACGCTCGTGCGCCACGTGTAGCCGTTGACGGTCGCTACCACCGGGAATCGCTTGGCGCCTTCGCCGACGGCTGCGACCTGGGCATCGTCGAGCACAACAGCGGCGGCCGGGCCACGGGGCTGAAGGTGTGCCCTGAACTGGATCGCTCCCATCCGCCCATCTTGGCGCTCGCCGAGCCAGATGTCGGCCATTCTGCGTGGTCGGTGTTAGAGGACAACGAGATGATGCGGTCGTATGTGTTGAGGCGGCGACCTCGGCGACCGTCCCGGCCAGGCGTACGCCCGCAACCACCTGGGCTTGGTGCAAGCGGCCACGGCGGACTACTCGGCTGCTGCCGCCAACCACTGGCAGGCGCTGGCCCGCGACGTGGGTCCCAGCCATCGCATGTGCCTTCCTTGTGTCGTTGGGCTAGCTCCACCGTCGCGAGAGAACGCGGCAGGCACCACACATGCCGGCCCACAGGAGGACCCACAGGATTGTTCCGCGCCCAGGCGGGGTGGGTGACCACTGTGAGAGGACCGGGACGGTAGCGTGCGTGCTATGGAACACACCCGCCTCGGCCGGACCGGCCTGCAGGTCTCGAGGCTGTGCCTTGGGACGATGACCTTCGGGCTGCAGTGCGATGAGCCAACGGCAGTCGCGATCCTCGACCGGGCGGCCGAGGGCGGCATCGACTTCATCGACACCTCCGACGCCTACCCCCTGGGCGGGGACCTGAGCACTCGGGGGACTACCGAGGAAATCCTTGGTCGCTGGCTCCGGGGGAAGCGAGATCGTTTCATCGTTGCCACCAAGTGTTTCGCCCCGACCGGGCCAGCGCCGTTCGACGCCGGCAACTCTCGTAAGCACATCCTCGCCGCTGTGGATGCCTCCCTGCGCCGCCTGCAGACCGACTACATCGACCTCTACCAGCTGCACGGATATGATCCGGCGACGCCGATCGACGAGACACTGGGCGCTCTGGACGATCTCGTCCATCAGGGAAAGGTCCGCTACGTCGGCTGCTCGAACTTCCTGACCTATCAGCTGGTCCGGGCCATCGGCCGGAGCGAGACGCTGCGCCTTGCCCGCTTCGATTCCGTCCAGCCTCGTTATAACCTGCTGTTCCGTCAGATTGAGCGGGAGATGCTCCCGTTCTGCAGCGAGGAGGGCGTAGGCGTCATTCCCTACAACCCGATCGCTGGCGGCCTGCTGTCCGGTAAGCACTCCCGCACCGCCCCGCCGCCAGCGGGCACCCGTTTTACCCTGGGCGGTGCCGCGAAAGCCTACCAGGACCGTTACTGGCATGATCGCGAGTTCGACACGGTGGAACAACTCCGCCAGCTGGCGGAGAAAGCTGGGGTGAGCCTCGTTACCCTATCGGTCGCCTGGGTCCTGGCGAATAAGGCAATCACAGCGCCGATCATCGGAGCGAGCCGCCCCGAGCAGCTCGCCGCCAGCCTGGCGGCCGCCGAGTTCACGCTTGATGAGGATCTGAAGCGGCAACTAGATGAGTGCACCCACCAGTACCGCATGGGGGATGCACCCCGTTAGCCTCCAGCCGGCATCTGAGCCAGATAATGGCCGGATGTCCGCTCAGGTGTGTGCGTGTTCGGCGTAGATCGCGCGTCCGATGTCGGGGTCGATGCCCCAGGTGGCGGCGAGCCGCTCGTGTACCTCCGGCCAGGCAGCAAGCGAGGCGGCTTCGCTCATTGTCTGGCCGGCGAGCAGGGCATCGAGGCGGGCGAAGCAGCGGTCCCAGCTGATTTCGAGTTCGCCGGGGAACCAGCAGCGCAACTCGTCGGGGTCGGTCAGGGCGCGCCAGACACGCTCGATGGGCTGGTCGTAGCGCCGTTCGAGGCGCAGCATGGGCCCGTCCTCGAGGCTGAGTCCGCGAAAGTCCAGGCTCGCGATGAACGCCCGGCCCGGGGCGGGGTCGAGCCCGAAGTGGGCGGCGTAGCGCTCGTGGCGCTCCCCGATTGGTTCGTGGGCGCGCTCTTCGGACAGGTACTCGTCGGCCAGGTGCGCATCGAGCCGCTCGAGGTAGCACTCCCATCCCGCGGCTGTTTGGGCTGCCAGCTTCGCATCGTCGAAGACGTGGGTGAACACGAGCGCACAGCCTTCACCCTCTGCGTGCAGCGCGAACCGGAACAGGTCACCACCGAACGTCCAGGCGATCACACGCGGCGGATCGAGCTCGGTGATCTGCCCCGTTTGGCCTCCCAGCTCGAACACCTCACCCAGCTTGGGAGTCCAGTCAGCCACAGCCGGCATCCAGCGGCCGAGCTCCGTTGGCTCGCTGACGGCGCGCCACACCCGCTCGACCGGATGGGCGAGATAACGCTCGAAGTGCAGCGCCGGGCGGCCGTCGATGGTCTGCAGGTTTGCGTTCATTCCGGATTCTCCTCCAGGTGGCGGGCAAGGGCGTCGAGGCGGTCGGACCAGAAGACGCGATACGGCGCAAGCCAGGCATCAACCTCGGCCAGTGGCTCGGGGCACAGCCCATACCAGCGTCGCTGGGCCTCATGGCGCACCGTCACCAGACCGGCCTCGCGCAGCACCCGGAGATGCTTGGACACCCCGGGCTGGCTCAGCCCGAGCTGGTCGACGAGCTCACCCACCGAACGTTCGCGAGTGCGCAGCAGGTCGAGGAGCTGCCGACGGTGGGAGTCAGCGAGGACCGCGAAGGCAGTGGCCATACGATGGATTATGCCTCAGTGGTTATATAGCTGTCAAGGAAAGTAAGCGCTGACGCCGGCCAGGTAGTCGGTGGCTCGCCTGGGGCCGCGGCGCGCGGTCGGCCCCGGCACGGTCGGCTCCGAGCCCGGCGAGGGCGGCCCAGCGGCCGGGGCGCGAACCGAGCAGTGAGCCACGGTTTGAAACAGAGAGTAATGGAGCAGACACACTAAGTTAGTATCAGATCCGCAAGGGGGTCCAGACGTGGACGGAAATGGCCCCTCGGCCTCAAGTCCTCTCCGACACCGCTGGCCCGGCCGACCCATCTGGCACGCCATGGCCGCGATTGGTTGCATCCTCGGCCTGGTCACGACCGCCTGCTCGGGAGGCGGCAGCCCGAGCGCCGGCCACACAGCGACGCAGGCGCTGTCCTTCGTGCCCGCCAACGGGAGCAAGAACGTCAACACCGGCCGGGGCATCACAGTCCGGGCTACCCAGGGCAAGCTGAGCAGCGTGACCGTGACCACGGCGGGTGAACCGGTCAGCGGGACGCTGAACGCCGCCCGCACCGCCTGGCACAGCACGAACCCGACGCTGGACGTGTCGCAGCGCTACACGGTCACGGCCAAGGCGGCAGACAGCTCGGGCCACACGGTGACCCGCACTTCCGAGTTCCGGACCATGACCCCGTCCCAGACGTTCACGACGAAGATTCACGAGGTGGCCGGGCAGACCTACGGTGTCGGCATGCCGATCATCCTGTACTTCAGCCGGCACATCACCGACAAGGCGGCGGTGGAGCGGGCGCTCCAGGTGAGGACCTCGACGCCGGTCGTGGGCTCGTGGTACTGGGACGACTCCTGCGGCCTGGCGCCCACCTGCGTGTATTTCCGGCCGCAGAGCTACTGGCCCGCGCACACCCGGGTGAGCTTCACCGGGCACCTGAACGGCGTTGAGGGCGCCCCCGGCGTGTACGGCGACCACACCCTGACCCAGTCGTTCACCATCGGCGACTCGCTGATCGTGATGGCCAGCACGGTCACGCACCACATGGATGTCTACCGCAACGGCAAGCTGTACGCGCGCTGGCCGATCAGCACCGGCCGCCCCGGCGACGAGACGGCGAACGGCACGTACCTGACCATCGAGAAGGGCAATCCCGTGGTCATGACGGGACCGGGGTACAGCCTGTCGGTGCCGTGGTCGGTGCGGTTCACCTGGTCCGGTTCCTACCTGCACGACGCCTACTGGTCGGTGGGCGTGCAGGGCTTCGCCAACGTCAGCCACGGCTGCGTGAACATGCCCCCGGCCGACGCGCAGATCTACTACAAGATGGAGGATCCCGGGGATCCGGTGACGATCACCGGCAGTCCCCGCGCGGGCGTGTGGGACAACGGCTGGACCATGTGGTTCCTGCCGTGGAGAAGGTACCTGCAGGGCAGCGCGCTCGGTCAGGCCGTCGAGGCGGGGCCGGGCGGCAGCACGTTCGTCAGCCCCTGGTGGATGCTCGTCAGCCCCTCGTGGGTGTCGGCCGCGACCGCTCCTCTCGGAGCCCCGAACCCCGGCAACTCGGCCGCGTCCCAGACCTCTTGAGGGTGACGCGTACCGTTGAATCGGTTGCTCTGGCTGATCTGGCGGGCGGCGGGTCAGGCGTCGTAGTCGACGGTCAGCTCGTCGGAGACGGGCAGCGACTGGCAGGTGAGCACGTAGCCGGCGGCGATCTCGGCCTGCTCCAGCGCGAAGTTGCGGCGCATGCGTACCTCGCCCGCGCTGAGCCTGGCCCGGCAGGTGCCGCACACGCCGCCCTTGCAGGCGAACGGCAGGTCGGGCCGGGCCCGCTGGGCCCCGTCCAGCACGGGGGTGTCGCGGGGGATGGCCGTCGTGGTCGCCCGGCCGTCGAGGATGACCGTGACCTCGCTGCCGCCGGCGAGCACGGCCTCCTCGTGGTGCTCCTGCGCGGGCGGCTCCTCCTCCACGTAGAACAGCTCACGGTGGATCCGCTCGCCCGGCACGCCGAGCTCGGCCAGGACGTCCATCGCGTCGGTGACCATGCCGAACGGGCCGCACAGCCACCAGTGGTCGACGCGGCCGACGTCGCAGACGGCGGGCAGCAGCAGGCGCAGCTTCGCGGCGTCCATGCGGCCGCTGAACAGCTCGACCTCCTGCGGCTCCCGGGACAGCACGTGGGCCAGCTGAAGCCGTGCGGGATGCGCGTCCTTGAGGTCGGCGACCTCGTCGGCGAACATCACCGACCCGGCCCGGCGGTTGCCGTAAAGCAGGGTGGCCGCGGTTTCCCGCTGGCGGAGCGCCGAGGCGGTGATCGAAAGGATGGGCGTGATTCCCGAGCCGGCGGCGATCAGCACGTGCCGGCCCGGCACGGCGAGATCGGGCGTGAACGAGCCCGCGGGCGGCTGCACCTCGATGCGGGCGCCCGGCCTGACCTCGCGTACCAGCCAGCCGGAGACGACCCCGCCGGGTACCTCGCGCACGCCGATCCGCAGCGGCTGCCCGGCGGCCGAGCAGATGGAGTAGGAGCGCCGCTCGTCCCGGCCGTCGATCATGCGGCGCAGCGTGAGCGACTGGCCCGGCCGGAACCGGAACACCTCGGCGAGCCGGGGCGGCACGTCGAAAGTGACGGCGACGGCATCGTCGCAGAGCTGGTCGACCTGCGCGACGGCCAGCTCGTGGAACTGACCGCGGCCCGGCCGGCCAGGGCGGGTTGGCTCCGTGTCGGCGGGCCCTGTATCGGCGGGCGCCCGAGCTGTGGCCACGGTCAGATCTCCTTGACGTACTCGAACGGCTCGCCGCACGCCGCGCACCGGTAGAGGGCCCGGCAGGCCGTGGCGCCGAACGCGGCGGTCTGCTCGGCGTCCGGCGCGGCGCACTGCGGGCAGGTCACGTCGCGGCGGACCGGGGCGAGGGCCAGCGGGACCGGGCCGCCACGCGGCGGCGCGGGCAGCGGCGGCGCGATGCCGGCCGCGGCCAGCTTGCGGCGCCCGGCCACGGTGATCCAGTCGCTGGACCAGGCCGGGCTGAGGACCGTGCGCACCTCGGCGTCGAGGCCGGCGGCGGCCAGCCGGCGCGAGAGGTCGCGGCGCATCTCGGCCAGCGCGGGGCAGCCGGAGTAGGTCGGGGTCAGCGACACGATCACGCGCTCGCCATCGGCGCTGACCTCCCGCAGGATGCCGAGATCGGCCAGCGTCAGCATCGGCAGCTCCGGGTCGGGCACCGACTCGGCGATCTCGCGGGCCAGGGCCAGAACGCTCACCATGTCCTCGCTCGCCTCCGGGGCCCCACCCACCTCCCCATCCCCCTTCACTGCGCCGCATTCCCTCGTCGCTCGTCCCTCACTCCTGAGTCCAGGCGGCGCCGCGCCCCTCCGGCTCACCATGTCGCCCCCGGATGCGCGCGGGCGATGCTCTGCAGCTCGGCCAGCAGGTATCCCATCGCCTCGGTGTGGATGCCGTCCCGGCCGGCCTGGCCGGCCACGCCCGCCAGGGGCGGAACGTCGGGCCAGGCCAGGTCCTCCTCGGCGAGGACCACACCGATCACCGCGTCGAACTCGGCGCGCAGGCCATCGGGGTGGGCCGCGACCCGCGCCGCGATCAGCCTGCGCTCGACGTCCGTGACGGCGAACAGCTCGGCGGTGAGTGGCGCGACGGCCGCCAGGCCAGCCTCGATCCGGCTGCGTGAGTAGTCGGTGCCGCCGGCCAGCCGGACCGCCCACTGCGCCGCGTAGTCGCGGTGGTAGGTCACCTCGCTGACACCCTTGGCCGCGACCGCGGCGACCACCGGGTCGCGCGAGTCGCGCAGCCGCGCCAGCAGCGCGAGCCGCCACGTGCTGAACACCAGCAGCCGCGCGATCATGCCGCCGAAGTCGGCGTCGGCGACCTCGGCCAGGCGGACGTTGCGGAACTCGCGCTCCAGCCGGCCGAACGCGTAGTCGTCCTCGCCCCGGCCGGTGCCGTCCGCCGCGCCCGCCCGGGCCAGCAGCAGCCTGGCC
>WNFI01709784.1_pt1 | contig 19266 bp, 26 predicted proteins | sample 5400471 | NCBI WGS metagenome assembly WNFI01 (sample SAMN13153348, study PRJNA577476) | soil metagenome | isolation source: 100 cm saprolite on Douglas fir-dominated hillslope | place: USA:California | collected 2013-09-17 | reverse complement strand
ATGGCCGCACCACGACGAAGCCGCGCCGGGTCAGCTTGCTGTTGCATCCGCTCCCGGTTGGGTCTACTCCCCTGCTCGTGGCGCGGATTGGAGTCGCAGACAGCATCGCCGAGCCTGCATGGGCCTGCTGCGCCACCAACGGGTTGAGGTCACTCTTCCGCAGACCACGCCTCCCGAGCCACACAACTCGGTGGGAATCCTTTCCCGCGCGCAGCGCGCCCATTATCGCCTTTCGTGGGAAGAACGGCTGGCGCGCAATGCCCGTGCCCCTACCACTGACCGACCCGCCATCAAGCTCTTCGGCGTCCCAGAAATCTTCGCCACTTTCCTCGGTCTGCCGACGGCGTAAGGAGGCTTTGGCTGCCTCAGGATGCTCTCTTCTCGGACAGGCCCACCTCTCCAAGTGGTACCTCATGGCCTTTTTTCCTGGCTTCCCCTCTGTTCCTCTCATCTGCTGCTCTTTTCGCTCCAAGTTCCGCCGTTTCTGCCAGGTCACAGGAGCACCATGTCCAGCTCTGCATACACTTCCGCTTCCAGGACATGACTCAAGATTCCCCTCATCTCGTTGCGCAATTCGTGGGAAGTTGGTTGAACGTTTGCGACGACGCATTGCTGCCGAGTCTCCTTCCCATATTCGCCAGCACCCCCAAGCTATTCGCATGACTCTGTTGGCCGCCCTCGTGTTCCAGCGTACCCAGGAAGTCACTGATGCCCTGGTGACGTTGTTAATCCAGATTGTCCATCGCATTGGCAAACGAGCCGAACGCCGCGTCGAGTCCGCGTACATCAACGATCTCAAGCGGGTGGCCGGGAAAACGCGCATCCTCTATCGCATTGCTGATGCGGCACTGGAACACCCTGATGATCCCGTTCGCCAGGTGGTCTTTCCCATCGCCAACGAGCAAACCTTACGCGATTTGGTCGCCGAGTACAAAGCCCAAGGGGGAGCCTACCGTCAGCAAGTGCAACAGGTGATGCGTTCCTCCTATCGCAATCACTATCGCCAGATCCTCCCCGCTCTCCTGGACGTCCTCGATTTTCATTCCAACAACACGGCCTATCAACCAGTGATCGAGGCGCTGGCGGTGGTTCGCGAGTATGTCGAAAGCCGGATTGCATGGTACCCCGCCGAGATCAGCCCTCCCATTGAGGGGGTTGTTCCTTCGACATGGGAAAACATTGTGACAGAAAAAGATAGCGCGGGAGAAGAACGGGTCAATCGCTTGACCTACGAACTGAGCGTGTTACAAACATTACGTGAGCGAGTACGGAGCAAGGAAATTTGGGTGGCAGGAGCTGCACAGTTTCGCGATTATGTGGAATATACCAAAAGTCCTAAGTCTGGCTTGGTCTTACCAATATTTAACAGCCAAACTCTTTCTTCAGAATACCTTCAAATTCACCCACCACAACCTCAAGCTCAGTGGAACTGCGATATGTGTACCGTTTAGCCGTGAACATATTACTATAATATCCCCCAGAAACTGGACAGGGCAATAAGGGTACTGTCTTTAACAGTGGTGGATAATTCCTAACCTTTTCTCCTATTCGCTTGGCTGTCCTTATCAATCTGGCTTATTCTTCCTTATAAACTTACCAATAACCCCATTTCAAGCAGCGAGGACCCTTATGACCTTTCATTCCTACTTGCTCCTGCTCGCGTGCTTCTTCATACTTTGCCTAGAATGGCTTTGGCACCTTGACTGGCCTCATCATGACCTCCCTCACCTGGGAGCGAAGACGGCACACCCCATGGTCCACCGTCTTCTCAAACCACGCTCCCCGCGCGATTGTCCAGCCTGTCGCCTCTCTTCCCCTATCTCGGCAGTTGGAGAACCAGCGTCTCTGCCTGTGTGCCCTTGGTGCGAGATCAAAAGCCGGCGGGGAGCCCCGAAACGGATGAACACCCAGGACTTCACCTGTCCTAACCGAAAGTGTCCATACTTTGGAATCACAGACGCACAAATGCATGCTCTGGTCAGGGATGGCAAGCATGGCCATGCCGAGCGAATCCAGACCTTTCGGTGTCAGGCCTGCCGTACCACGTTCACTGGCTGGCGCAACACTCCCTTGTACCATCTGAAAACCCCCTCTCATCAGATCGCAATGGTGCTGGCGGCCCTGGCCATAGGGCTGGATCCTTCGGCTGCCGAGCGTGTCTTCGGCTTTCGACAAGCGATCATCACGAGCCTTTCTGTCCCGGGCTGGCGAGCACGAGCAAACCCTGCACGAGCGCTTCTTCTGCCATCTCCACCTCCCGCACCTCCAGGTGGACGAACTGCGCATCAGGCTACGCTGCGCCACACAGGTGCAGTGGCTCTGGCTGGCCATCGACCTTTGCACAAAGATTCTGCCCATGCTCCATCTGGGTCCCCGCACACACAACATGGCACACCTGCTCATGCACTCCCTGCGACGGCTCTTGGCCCATGACTGTCTGCCGCTCTTCACCAGTGATGGCCTCAATGTATACTTCTCTGCGCCTCCCAGCTCATGTTGGGCAGTGGCGAGAAGTGGGACGTCGAGGGCGGACCGTGCGCCAGTGGTAGTGGCGGCGGGCTTGATCTATGGCCAGGTGAAAAAAAGCTATTGGCGGCGCAAGCTGGTTCGGGTTACACACGTGATGCGCCTCAGGACACAGGCTGATCTCAAGGCAGCGGGGCCTCGGACTGGGCCTCTCGGGGCAGCTGAACACCGCTTGTATCGAGCGGGTGAATCTGACCGTCCGTCATGGAGTGGCAGCGTTGGCGCGTCGCCGTGCTGGCTACTTGTTAAATCCGTCCGCTAAATAGGGCCTTTCAGAAGAGAGCTGGCCCCGGTTTTGTGGAGGAGAGGAAGTTGGAATATACTACTCCATAGAAAGGCAGGAGCAAGATGCCAAAGGAACAACGAACGTTTACGAAAGAGTTCAAGCTGGAAGCGGTGCACCTAGTGCAGACCAGCGGCAAGAGTATCACGCAGGTCGCTCGCGATCTGGGGATCGCCGATAGTACCCTGCACCATTGGTGCAAACTGTTGGCCGAGCAAGGCGAGCAGGCGTTTCCTGGCAGCGGGCATCAGACGGCACAGGAAGAAGAGCTTCGCCGTTTGAAACGGGAGCTGGAAATTGTACGGCAGGAACGTGACATCTTAAAAAAAGTAGTTCACATTTACTCACGGGATGTCAGATGAAGTATCGCTTGATTGCTCAGCATCAGCAGGAGTACCCGGTGACAACGATGTGTCAGGTGCTGGACGTCTCAGTCAGCGGCTATTATGCCTGGAAACAGCGACTGGCGAGTGCTCGTCAGATCGCTGATGAGCAGCTGCGTGCCCGCATTCGCCAGGTGCATGAATCCTCTCACCAGGTCTACGGGAGTCGGCGCATTCAAGCAGAACTGGCAGCGCAGGGTAGTTCGTGTGGACGCAAACGGGTGGTCCGCCTCATGCATCAACTTGGCGTGAGCGCGCGGCGACGACGCCATCGCACGGTCACAACCGATAGCTAGCATAGTGATCCCGTGCGCCCAACCTCCTGGACCGGGATTTCAGTGCATCGGCTCCGAACACCAAATGGGTACCGGATATCACAGGGGTGTGGACCGCCGAGGGCTGGCTCTATCTGGCGGTCGTCCTCGACCTCTTCTCGCGCCTGGTGGTTGGCTGGGCGATGGCGGCTTATCGGGATGCCGAGTTGGTCGAGCAAGCCTTGCAGATGGCACTGATGCGCCGGCATCCAGCAGCGGGCCTGCTGCACCATTCGGGTCGCAGCAGCCAGTATACCAGCGGGGTCTATCAGTCCCTGCTTGCTCAGAGACGGATACATGTCAGCATGAGCGGGAAAGAGGATTGCTATGACAATGCCGCCATGGAGTCGTTCTTCAGTTCCCTCAAAGGCCAGTGGATGGACTGGCATACCTATCAAACTCGAAAGGCGGGCGCAACTGTCGATTTTTGAGTACATCGAAGTCTTCTACAATCGGCAGCGCCGCCATTCGACCCTGGGCTATCTCAGTCCAGTGACCTATGAACAACAGCATAACGGATGAGTTTCCAAGTTCTCCCACTCCACGAAAGTGAGGCCATCCCACGATGCGGTGGTAGTGAGCAGAGAGATAGGAGTCCTTCCGGTGCGAGGTGGCGTGGGATGCTTCCACCAGAGCCGTCCACAACCATTGGCTCCCCTTACGGGTCTTCCCACTCAACCGTTTCCCTGCACTTTCATGGTTGCCAGGACACATCCCCGCCCAGGAGGCTAAGTGGTGAGCACTAGGAAAGCGTCGCATGTCGGGTCCAGCCTCCGCCAGGATCACTTGAGCCAAGCGCCGTTTCACGCCGGGAATGGTTTCCAACCGCTTGAGCAGCTCCTCATACGGTTGCAGCCGCTCAGCAATCTCGGAACTGAGCCGAGCAATAGCATCCTGGAGTTCCGAGAGATGCTTCAAGTGTTCAGCCAACAGGAAACTAGTTGGTATAAGAACCTATGTTCTACTATAAAATGAAGAAAGAAAATAATAACAAAGATAATATTGTATTTCTCGAAAGATTATGAGATACTAAATGATGTATTCTCTCCATCATTCCATAGAAGAAAGCTACATATTCGCTGCGTTTGCTGAAATAGCTGGAGGGAGCCTAAGAGATGAATTATGCCTGGATAGCTTATGAAAAGGGCTTACATCACCTTCTCCAACATCTTCCCCAGAACCATGCTGAGTATAGTAATGTCTGCACACTACAAAAACGCTTGCTAGAGAATATTGCTCATGCGAAGTCGCAAGGCGACACGGATGCGTTACATGGGGAGCGCAAGCGCATCATAGCTGATCTGGAGAACTCTACAAAGCAGGTGATGGAAGACGGTTTCATGACGTTATGCAGAGCAAACTGCGTATTATTTCGCTACATTGCCCATGTCTACGAAACGGCTTCTGATGCGAGTAATGTTTTCGGAGGTGATCGTATCTGGCCTGATCAATGTCAGTATCTTGTTGAGGATTTTGGAAAAAGACCAGCAGTTGCAGAGGCTACAAAGGAGATCGTAGGGGGCACCTGGGCGCTATCACGTATCGATGGGCGTGTCATCAACTTGGTCCAGTTTGTAGAGGAGTATGAACTCAGTACCAGGCAGGTTTCCAGGAGAGCAGGGAACAAGCAAGAAGTGATTCGTCAGTTGAACCTGTTTCTTGAGGAGATGCAGACCATCGATAACAGAGCTTTCAAAGAATTGATCGAGTGGTATCAGGACGTTGCACGATCTGCCAACTTTCCGCAAACCTCTCCCGTGCTCTCCCTGCTTGATGTTGACACTCCTCCAGCATCTGCCCAAGCGCAACCACAAGATCAGCAACCTGCCCACCCCCCAGAGCCGCAGTACGAGGAAGAGCCTCCCCATTCGGGGACGATGGGTTCAGGTGACAGTTACGATGACTATTCTCCCCCACCTCCGAAGCAGGAGGAAGAGCCTCCCCCCGAAGCGTTTTCTCAAGACGAGATTAATCAGGTGACCCTTCGCGAATTCATGGTGCAGGCATTTTCTCTGGAAGAATTGAGGACTCTGTGCGCCGACCTCACACAGGAGCTGCGCAATCAACATATTCACGAACTGATAACTCTGGATATGCTTCCAGGAAACGATTTACGCGGCAAAGTGCAGAGCTTGATTGAATACTGTGACAGGCGAGGCTATCTCCCTTTTCTGGTTGCAACTATTCAGACGGCCCGACCTCTGCTCAAATGGTAACATTCCTGCATCAGGGCTGTTGCAAGATCAGGAATAAAATGAACCTCTCAGAAGTATGAAAGGATGAAGCAATCCCCTATCAACTTCTGAGAGGTTTTCTTATGAACATGACAACAATTTCTCCCACGCTCCGGCTTCCCAACGAAGCCTTGGCGTTTGATTTACATGGGCTTTATGCGGTATTGAAGACGATCTCTGATCAGCGCGATCGACGAGGCCGACGCTATGAACTGGCAGATCTGCTGCTGATCCCGGTGTTGGCTAAGCTAGCCGGGCAAGCTAGCAGTCGAGCGATTGCACATCGGGCCCAGTTGCGAAAGCTGGAACTGAGTGCGCTGGTTGAGTTGAAACGACAGACCATGCCAAACTACAGCACGTGGAGCCGTGTGCTAGGACACGCTGTGGACCCGCTGCAGCTCGAGCAGCTCCTGGGCCGCTTCTTTGCTTAGATGCTGGGGCCAGCCAAGGCCCGTCGAGGCTTGATGGCGCTAGCAGTGGATGGGAAAACTCTGCGGGGCACCATCCCGCTGAGAGCCAGCCAAGGCGTCCACCTGCTGGCAGCCTACCTGCCCGAGCAAGGAGTGGTGCTAGCGGCAGTCGCAAGTGGATGGGCATGCCAACGAGATTGGCCGTGCGCCCTGCCTGCTCAAGCAGTTGGATCTGCGGGGGTCATCGTGACCGAGGATGCCATGTTGGCGCAACGCAAGCTCAGGATGCACATTGTGCAAGCCGCAGGCGACTACCTGTGGATCGTAAAAGGCAACCAAGGCTAATTACGTGACTAGATTGCCACGCTTTTTCAGCCCCAGAAGGCGCGCCCTGGCACCTCGGTGCCCAAGATGGACTTCCGCAGAGCACGCCAGGTGAACGAGGGGCATGGACGCTTGGAAATCCGCACCATCACGGTAAGTAGTCTACTTGCTGACTACAGCACTTGGCCTGCTGGCTCACAGGTCTTCCACGTAGAAAACCAGCGCACTGATGCGCTCGGTCGCACACAAAGCGAGATCCGGTACGGCGTGACGAGTTTACCTGCTCACCTGGCGTCTCCGCAGCGACTGCTGGAGCTGGTGCGTGGACATTGGAGAATCGAGAATGGACTGCATCATCGCCGGGATGTAACGATGGATGAGGATCATTCCCAACTCCGCATGGGTCATGCGCCTCACATCCTGGCCATCCTCAACACTATGGTGCTCGGTCTGCTTGCTCAGCACGGGCAAACCAATGTGGCCCATGCTCGTCGTGAGTTCGCCTATCACTTTGATCGCTCGCTCATCTCCCTTGCAGCTTAAGAGAGGTCCGACTTTGCAAAAGCCCTGATTCCTGCATATTTTCGCTTGACAATTGATCGATATTCCATTATGCTTTAGGTGTGGACAAATGTTCTTGCTGATTGTGTTTGTCTTGATAGCGTCTCCATCCCCGCCACACCTTGTTTGAGACCTAGAAAGTACGTCACAGGTAGTCTAAGATGAAGCGAGTGCATGTACTGTGTCATCACAACCGGCGGAAAACCCATGTAGTTCTCTTAGCAATTGCAGACAAGTTGTGGCCAGTATTGCACGAGACCTTGACACCGTGCCCGGATTCCAGTTGACCATCCCTACTCTGACCGACTATGTCAATACATTGATCGGCGTCATTAGTGTCCTGCTGGACGCAAAAGATCAAGAGGTGAGAAGCGCTCTGCGTTCGAAAGTCGCTGTGATGAAAAACATGCGAGAGGCGCGTGATGCGCTGCAGGTTGCCTTGATGCAACTGATAGAGAAGGGTGAGAAAGGCAAAGACACGAAGTACTTTAGTTGTCTTCGTGCCGCTTGTGACAGGCTGGGAGAAGCACTGAGTTACTGGCAATGATGAGGATGTTCATGATAAACTTCATACTTCGCTTATTCGATGAGAGGAGAACGAGATGAACGATGATTGGATACCTCGCAGAGGCGTAGTTCATTCATTGGATAGGCGATCTACTGCGATGAGGATAAAAAGCAGTAGTTTTGGAGAGGCAAAACGCTATTTCGTAGATATTATAGAGCATGAGCTGCACGATGATCTGGCATTGTTTGAGGGAGGCGAAAAGATCTGGTGGGATCAGTGTGACGATATCATTACTCATCTCGGTACGATGATAGCTCTGGTGCAGAAGCTAGGCGCTACCGTTGATGACAGATCCTGCTCTCGTGTCATGGCGTCTACGCCTTCATCGAGTAACGCTCTTATGGTGAAGCTCCAGTATGCGGATATGCAGCTCTGCAGGCTGCTCGACCTGGTCACAGCTTTTCGTTCGGCATGCCAGAGTGGACCGAAACAAGCTGGAAAGAAGCGGGAAGAGATTTGCCGCAGGCTCAAACTCTTCAAACTGCATAGTGATGATCTTCTGCAAAGTATAGCCCTTCTCCAGAAGGAACGTCGCCCCTTTCCTGATTATCTAAGGCCGGTGCCGATAGGGCCTGTAGAAATATCTTATGACCCGCCACGAGAGGATGCCAGCGAGCGTCCGTTTTGTGTCTGAGACAGTGTGGTCAGAGTCATTAGCGGGTAGGCGACGACAGCACTGCTCCCGGCATCCAAAAATGCGAGGGCGCGTATGTTTTCTTCAAGGGGAATAGCGACCAGCAATGCTAGCAGACCATTCTGGCCCGTTTTGTCCACATGGACAATCACGGTATCTTGCAGCGATACCTGTGTTTCGGCTTGTGATGAACAGGTCGGGGTTGGCGTTGCGCCTGCAGAACAGCTCGCATTGGCAAGAGCGAACGTGAGGATGTCCCCAGCTTGCATCCACGCGGTTGCGGTGCTGGCGTTGATCTCGCGTATCTGATAGACGTGGTTGGCGGGCAGTTTGGGGCCAAGATCTTTACCCTGAATCTCTTCACCTTTCTCATAAGCTCGCAAGGTGACATGCTGATAGACTCTTGCCTCTTGCCATTTGATGGCATCAGAAGGCTGTGTCCACGGCGGCACGAGGTCCACATTCTTTGTAGTGAGTATGGTGAAGGCAGGAATGTCGTTATGAGCAATGAAGGTGACAGGCGGCGCAGAGAAGAGGGCGGCAAAGAGAGGGAAACCACTCACGGGCAGTTCAAAGAGAGCGACGCCGAGAAGGACAAGTGCAATAGCGCTCCAGATCAGCCAGTTTCCCACCCATCTAAGGATTCTTGTTTTTAGAACTGTCTCAGTCCACGAGGCAGACGAATCAGGTGTTCTGTTCACTGCTCGTCCCTTTCAGCGTGTAGTTGCCGGGTGAGGCACCATAGATCCACCATTGCTGTATCTGCTTCCAGAGTTCCTTCTCCTGCTCCTGGTTTGTTGGTGAGGGCAGTGAAAACCCGGCCTGGGCGATGACTTTACTTCGCTCGCGGTCAACGGCAAGTCGCAGTGCTGCTGCATAGTCGAGCGCTGCGGCCAGTGCTGCCGGGTACAGGAGAAAATGGGGCACTGGAAGAACCAGGAGCCAGAGCAGGAGAGCGAACCAATAGGACTGGTGAAAGAAAGCTAAGGTCGTGCCGATGATTCCGATGGTGGTGCTGCTCAAGTAGAGCCATTCAAGCAGCGCCAGTTGATCGTGCGCCTTCGTCAACTGATCACGCGTATCCTGTTCCATCACGATCTGTATGCGAGGAAGCACCAGGGCAAGGTCCAGGCCGTAGAGCTTCTCGCAGTAGGACTCGACGGCGCGAAAGACGTTGCCGATGGCGGTGGCAGCGACCTGTTCTCTCGTAGCCGGGTAATAGAGGTAAAAAGCCTTTTGATGCTGATCTATGCGATATTCCATCTCCTGGAAGGCATCTCCCAGAAGACGAATCCAGCCATTTCTGTAGTTGTTGGCCGTGCTGCGCCAGTCCTTCAACTGGTCTGAGCTGGCTGTGTGGGCTCTGCGCCCTATTAGCTTGAATGCCTCATTGAGCGCCTCTGCATGAGGTGGAACATTCGGGTCCAGAATACCTTCCCGCAGGTGCTTCAACCAGTACTGACCTGCTTCGTACTGCTCTTTCAGTGTTGCAAGCTGTTCAGCAATCCTGGCATCAGTTGGCAAATCTTGCGCAGCCAGCTCTGTAGGAGATGAGGGCTGGCTTGCAGGCGTTGGTTGAGGGGAAGGATTTGTGGAGGGTGCGTCAATGGGAGCGAGACGAACGAGGCCCTGCACCCGCTTACTGGAGAGTGTGGCGAAGGAAGCGATGTCGTCGGGGGCCACTGCCAGGGTAAGATGCACGAGATCGGCCTGCGCTCCGTCGTTTTCCTGGCAAGTGAGTGGCTGTAGAGCCACGACGAGCGCAGCATTGAGGGCAGTAACGTGTGCTTTCCTGCGTTCCCGTGCGTAGATTACTATGAGATCGCCAGGAAGCAGCCCTATGGGAACGATCAGCGACGAGACAGACAGGGCCATGATCACGGCATTAGCCAGCCCGGCAGGAAGGCACAGCAGGTCTGCATCCGTGACGGTTGCTCCTGTATCTAGAGGGTGTTGGACCATCATTCCAATCGTTACTTGTAGGTCGTGCAAGGCCCCCGGGGGAGCGGCAGCAGCAGTTGTGATCTCAAGATCCTGGTCTGTGATAATGGCATAGCGGGGTAGCGCTCGCCTGGTCTGCAACATGGGCTTGCTGGCGTCCTGTGGTCGTCCCCATTGGGTCATTGCGTCCAGGTCGTTGCGAATGGCTTCATAGAGGTCGGTCATCGCCTGAAGTTCAACTTCATGTTCGGTCCAGATAACCTGATGCCTTTTCAACTGGCCTGTAAGTCTGTGCCCCAGGATCAGACGCTCCCCCTGAAACCAGCGCTCAACCGTACCCTGCAGGCTGCCAAGCACGTAGGCCAGAAGCAGAAAGATGACGACTGCCACTCCGCCGAGCACCAGCCTGTAGACAGCATCTGTTTTGTTCCAGGCATCGAGCACGACGCTCCAGCCGACGATGGAACCGATGATGATCCCCAGCGCAGCAACGACCAGTCCCAGCGCCCAGTAGACGGGTCTGGAAATCCGATCGGTCAGATACTTTTGAAATTCCGCCAGCAGATCACTGAATACGCTAAAAGGAAAATCCATAGCTTTATCCAGGATTCACCCTTTGCAAGGTTCCTACATGTCCACAGAAGCGGCAGGGTGTCTGTGACGTATAATTCACATAGACGCTAGCGCCAGGTGGATGCGGATGCTGAGAGTTGCATTGAGGATCAGTCCGGCATGTGCAGATATAGAGGGGGGGACCGCCTTTCTCCTCCTCCTCTTCCTCTTCTTCCTCTTCTTCCTCGAAAGCCGGATGCATGAACGCTGACTCATCGCTCATGTAGGAGGACCGGTGTCGATCTGAGAGTTGATATGAATGCATACGATCTTCTCCTTCAAAAAATTATACCTGTTTGCATATATCAAGATTGGGCCTGGCTCTACAGACTTCCGCGATCAGATAGCTGAGATAGCTGCGCCTCTCACAGTATTCGACCAGACTCTGCGCTTTGGCGCGTAAGCCAGCTCCCTCCAGCAGATCCGGGCTGATCAGATCATTGCGGCCATCGCGTCGCAGGGCCTGGGTGAGATCGGCGCACAGAGTGCGCAGTTCTTCCAGCGAAAATGCTTGCACAATGGCCTCCCGCAGGGCTGCCAGGTCCATATCATCAACGCCAATCATGCTGGATGATTTTTGCTTGCCACCGAGGTAGAGCGCTATAGGAAAATTTTCCGAAGTCTGTGTGGTCATTACTGGATGTTGTGGACGATGTTTTGACACTTCTGCCGAGACATAGCTCGATACATCGAACACACGGAGCAGGCCATCGCCATGTGTATGCGCATTGCCCTTCAGGGCTTCGATCATATACCGTGTGAACAGGCTGTTATTCAGAGCGGACGAGGAGCGCGAGACTTCGGTTGGACGGGAAGATGCCATGATAACCCGGCCCTGCCCCTGAGCAAGCTGCTGATAATCGGCGTCCTGTGGTTCGCCTTTGAGGATGGCCCGACCTCGGCGCGGCCCCTTGATCTCATCGATGCCGCCCGAATAGCAACTATCAAGGATCACCAACAGGCGCGACACTCGAATAGCGCGCAGCAATTGCGAGAGATCCTTGCTATTCAGTGCTGTGCTGTCGAGATCATCCGCGTTGCAGTCGTAGGGGTAGAGATAGTAGGAGACCTGGCCGTCAATCTCTATCCGCTCGCCATGCCCAGAGAAATAGAAGATAGCGGTTGCATCTCTATCAGCGTTGGCAGCCTGTGCCAGCCAGTTCAAGCGATCCCGAATGTTCGCCAGAGTAGCCGCCTTATCCCTCGCATTATCATATAGAAGCTTGACGTGATCGTTTGAATATCCACAGAGGTCTGCTGTCCGCAGAACGGTATGCATCTCCATCGCATCTTTGATTACCGCCTCGGACAGCGCATATATCCTGGAATCGGCATAGTCAGCGACCCCGACGATAAGAGCGTAGCCATGCGCGAAGCCTGCACCGGTCATTCTCTTCTCACCAGGAGAGTTCGGTGTAGTGGAGGGCGAGCGAGAGGCTGAGGGCTGGGTATCAGGCCGGGTAGGGACAGGAGCGGGATCAGAGCGGGCTGGGCTGGAAGGAGAACTGGTTCGCTTTCTCGGCTGGGAAGCGGCTTTCTTGTTATCCGGCTCGTGATCCAGAAACCATCCCCCAAGCACTTCTTCCAGGTATCTACGGCACTTATTTAGAGCGTTGAAAAACTGTCTGTTTTGGCCTCGACCTCCCTTTTCTGTCAATTGAATGAGAGCTAACGCCAATTCATCACGGGCCCCGCGTAGAGACTCCAGCACGGCAACTTTTGAACGCAGAACTCTAATCACCTCCTGATCTGGTGTCCTTTGTAGGGCTGTAATTACCTCGGTCAAATCCCGTTCATAGGCTGTCAGCATGGATGTAGTAAATTGGAACTTAGGTTTTGTATCAAGTTCTCGCTCAATGATTGCCACAACTTGCCTACACCACTCTATTTCTCTTAGAGGAAGAGAACTATTGTTGTCCTGTCGTGGTATGCTCATACACTCCCCTCTGTTCTAGCTTTGTCGTGTACAGCAGAAGGCTTCATGTGTAGCGATCATCTCCTGTCTAACTCACTCTGCGCAGGGTGCCTCTATGTCCGCAGTAGCGGCATGGCGTCTGCGGTGTAACATGCTCATAAGAGGATCGATCCCTTCGTTCTGACATTGATCGCACATGTTACTGGAGTCTCTTACTTGCTATTGCATAGTGACTAGAGAACGAGTAGTAGTCTGTCGATCACGAATCCATTGCTGCGTTTACGATTATATCATAGAACCTCATGTATGAACAGAATAGATGTTTTGAAGGTAGCGTATCCATCTCTAAGTTGCGCCGTTGTGTTTGTGCAGCCTTGCTGGAACCGGGCAAGTAAAACGCCGGCACTGCCTCTTTCAATGGTGGATAATTCAGCCTTCTTTCCTAATCGCTTGATAATCCTTATTGACCCTGTTTATCTTTCCTTTTAATCTTCCCATTATCCTAATTTCAAGCAGAGAGGATCCTTATGGCCTTTCATGTGTTCTTGTTCCTGCTCTTGTCCTTACTCATTCTCTGCCTGGTGCGGCTTTGTTCCCTTTGCTGGCCCCATCATTGTCCTGCCCAGCCGGCAGCTGCAGCCAGATACACCCTGATCCAACGTCTCCTCAAGCCACGCTCCCCACACGATTGCCCAGCCTGTCGCCTCTCCTGCACCCTCTCGTCGGGTGTGGGGTCAGCACCTCACCCTGTGCGCCCCTGGCGTGAGGTGAAAAGCCGGCGGGGAGCACCCAAGCGGGTGAACACAGAGGGCTTCGCCTGTCCCAACCACCACATTGACTCCAACAAAATCGAAAAGCTCAACCCTCACCCCGCTTTCCTGGTGGGAGGCCGAGGCCCGCGCGCACACTTGCGTTGAGCGTAGCGGACCGTCTCGCGTGGCCGCAAGGCTTCCGGTGGCGCGGGCGTGATCCAGGAGGCATCCACCCACGGCACTTGCACCTGCAGGCGTGAGCTGGGCCGAATGAGACCCAGCTCGCGTCCCCGCTGTCCCAAAGCGGGCAACAGGGCGATGCCCCGCTGCAGCAGATGCGGCACCACTTCCACCAACAAGTCGATGGAGACATCGAAAGGGTCCACGCCCTCTTGGGCGGCTAGTTGCACCTGCAAGCCATGAAACAGCTGGGCTAAGAGCAAGGCACACCAGATCTGCACCTGCACGACCTCCCATTTGGCGCTCCACAACTGGCTCACCTGGAGATGCTCTTTGAGCACGCAGAAGGCCAGTTCGATATCCCACCGTCGCGCATACAGCCGCGCGATGTCGGCCAGCGAGAGCTGTTGCGCATCCAGCACATTCGTCAGGTAGCGATGCAGGTGCCCTTGGCTATAGAACTGCACGAGCCGCACCGGATACTTGGCGCGGTCAGCCCGGTAGATCCCCAGCCATATAATGGCATCCAGGACCCCATCGCCCTGATAGAGGATGTGCCGCACCTGCATACTGGCGTGATTGGCATAGCGACTGATCCAGTACAGCTGGCGCTCGGTCAACTCATCAAACCAGGGAAAGCTCAAATACCCCCGATCAAACAGCAGCAAGGTGCCCGCCTGCAGTCCCTCCAGCATCGCGCGCGCTTGCTGCTTGCAATTGGCCACCGCTTCCTGCCACAGTTCGACCCGCACCCATTGTTGCCGTCGCACATCAAACAAGGCGCTGATGCGCCCGGCCAACAAGCGCGGGTCCCCTGGCAGCAGCGCACGCAGTTCGGGCAGCCAGCGTCCCACCGCATCCAACGTGCTCTCATCCAACGCCAGCACCTGACAGGCCCAGGGAGCCAGGCGGCGCTCTTCCAGCCACTCCAACTGCGGCGCCATCGAGCCACTCACCTGCTCAAAGAACAGGCGCATCACGCCTGCGGCGCGTGCCAGCCGATTGTAGATGGCCTGATCCACCACCAACACCGGCGCAAAGGGGCCGGTCGGTTCCAGACACAGCCACCGCCACAGCTTCAGTTGCGACCCAAAGCCCTCTAAGCCACACAGCACAATCCCCAGACACAAATGCAGCGCCGTCAGCGTCGCTGGTTTGCCCCGCCGTTGGGCGAGTGGCACCAGCGCCTGACTCTGCTGCAGCACATACTCCTCAACGTGCTGCCTGCTGGGCATCGGCAGTTGCCTCGCTTGTTCGTTTGCGCTATCATGGGACATCAGAAGGAACTCCTTTCGGTTTGGCAAAGATCTTGTGAAAGGATTATCCTTCTTTTTTTGCTCCTTTGGCAACCCCCTTTCCGATTTTGTTGGAGTCAATGCCACCAGTGCCCTTACTCCGGCATCACAGACGCTCACATTCATGCCCTGGTCGGAGATGGCACGCATGGCCATGCCGAGCAGATCCAGACGTTTCGTTGCCAGGCCTGTCACATCACTTTCAATGCTCGGCGCCACACCCCTTTGTACCGTCTGAAAACTCCCTCCCGTCAAGTCGCTGTGGTGCTGACGGCGCGAGCCTCAGGGCTGGATCCTTCTGCCGCTGAACGTGTCTTCGGCTACCGTCAGGCCACCATCACCACTTGGCTGTCTCGTGCTGGGGAGCACGCTCAAACCTTACACGAGCGCTCATTCTGCAACCTCTGGCTCTCGCCCCTTCAGTTGGACGAACTGCGCACAAGACTCCGCAACTACACACAAGTGCTGTGGCTGTGGCTGGCCATCGATCCCTGCTCCAAGCTTCTTCCCGTGCTCTATCTCGGTCCTCGCACACAAAACGTGGCACATAGGGTTATCCACTCCCTGCGACAGCTCTTGGCTCCTGGCTGCCTCCCGCTTTTCACCAGTGATGGCCTCAATTTGTACTTCTATGCCCTGACAGCCCATTTTGGCCAGTGGCTCGCCGTAAGTTGTAGAGGGCGGAAAGCACGCCAGTAGCAAGTGGCGGCGGGCTTTATATATGGCCAGGTGAAAAACGCTACCGGCGGCGCAAGCTGGTGCAGGTCACGCACGTGATGCGCCTTGGGACAGATGCCGCTCTCAAGGTCGCGGGGCCTCGGACTGGGTCTCTCTGGACGCCTGAATACCGCTTTTATTGAACAAGTGAATCTAACCGTCCGTCCTGGAGTGGCAGCGCTGGCACGTCGCACCTGGGCCACGGCGAAGCCAGCCCCACAACTCCTGGCCCACCTGGAATGGTGGCGAGCCTACTATCACTTTGTGCGTCCCCATGTATCGCTACGGGTGGCGCTCGTGCAGCCACGAGAACGAGGTGGCAAGCTTCTGGCGCAACGCTACCGGCAGCGTACTCCAGCGATGGCAGCGGGGAGAACCAACCGACGGTGGACAGTGCGGGAAGTGTTCAATTATCCCTTGCCACTGGTGCCACTCTTCACACGTTGAGCGTGAATGAAGTGAGGAGACGCCTCGTGAATTGGCAGTAGGCGGCATGGTGAAGATGAAAGCAGGTACAGGTGCAAGGACCTATAGGATGAAGCACCCTACCAGTCGAATGAGGAGAAAATCAGCCCGAAATGAGTTCGCAAGGGCTGATAGAATTATCTACCATATCCAATGGAAGTACCCCAAGGCGGCGAGGACCTGCTGGCTGACGAAGGTGTCCAGGCAGGGGCCAGTCAGGTGTTGGCCCCTCGCCCGCCAGTAGCAGGCAGATGAAGCGGGACTGCTGCGCTTGATGCCGCGTCTTCCCACGCTGCTGGTCCTTCAGGTGAATGGCCTTGTCACAGGCGCAGCAGAGGCCATGACGACACAGGGACGACGCCCACAGCTCGTGCGCTGGACCTGGCAGCGCGATGAGTCCACCGTTTCCAGTACCGTGAACAGGCAATGCGCATCTTTGTGGATGGAGCAATTGCGCTTTGCGGCCGTGCACCACAAGGAGGCGGCAACCCGCCGGATCGGTGGTACGGGTTGTTCCTCCTCTGCACCGAACTGGACGATGAGCGCTTGATGCGCCTCCGTTTGGAGCGTTTGCTTTGCTGGCGCGAGTCCCCCGAACGCTGGTCGTGATATCAGCACATGCTACCGGTACTGATCTTGGCCACTTCGCGTAGGCAGCGCGACCATTGGCCGCGTGCAGTCGAGGCCACCGCGCTGAAGCTGCGTGTGGAACCGCTTGCCAGTGCACCGGCCGCTTTGCCCTCGTCTGAACGTACCCACGTGAATCCCTGGCTCCTCAACTGGCACACCCTCGCCACCGAGGAGTCCTGCCACCTGCAAGCGAGGCTTCAGCCGCTGCCAGTGGCATCGTTCCCTTCCTCGCTGACCCTGCAAGCAGGTGAGGGTGAACACAAGCGCCATCCTCACGCATCTGGGGAAAGCACTGGTGTGTCTCCTTCGGCTGGCATACCCAGGCGCCTCAGTCGTCTCATCATGGGCGATCTGGCACATCGCGCTGCCTCCTTTCTCGTGGACGAGCTGGTGGATCAGGAGCTGGTCGCCCTGCTGGGATTACGTCTGACCCCCCACCAGTAGGACACTCTGTACCTCCTGCTGGATCACCCGCTGTTGTCAGATCAAGAACTGGCAACGTTTCTCGCACTCAAGAGAAAGTCGGCGCGCAGCTTGGTCTATCGACTGCATCGCCTGGGCTGTCTTGATTCAATTCCAACCGAGGCCGACACGCGCTGGTGTCTGGGTGAACGCGGGCTGCGCCTGATCGCGGCTGCGAACAATTTCCATATTCGCAACCCGGCTGTCGTCTCTGGCGATGAAACAGCCGCTGGAACGATCACCTTAAAGCAGCGAGGGGTGATTGGCTCTTAGAGCATATCCAGCACACGGCTGGCATCTATCGCTTTTTTGCGGCGTTAGCCGAGGCCGCACGACGAACACCAGGTTACACGCTCTGCTGGTGGGAGACGGGGGCCAAGTGTCAACGCCGCTACCAGGTGGGCGAGCAGTGGTATAATCTGCAGCCCGTTGCCCTGGCGGAATACCGCGCAGATTCGCAGAAGGTGCGGTTCTGGCTCGAGTGGGACCGTGGCACCATGAGTGCGCGCGATCAGGCGATCAGGCGATCAGGTTTGCCTCCTATGCCCAGTATCTAGCTTCTCGTGAGTGGGCAAACGAGCATAGCGCGTTACCCAGGCTCGTCTGTGTCGTCCCAGATATTGCTCAGGAGAGGCGAATGCACCGTGTCGCTCAAACCAGGCTTGCACATATTCGTGGAGTAGAGGTGTTAACGACCGCCGAAGGGCTCTTGAACGAACATGGACCCCACGCTCCTATCTGGTCGCGCAGTATTCCACAACAGCGTGGTCAAGTCGCACACCCCATTGATTCGCTCAGGCAATGTCTATTTACTTATCCAGACATTAATTACTAAAGTTCTGACACTGACACGGTCTATCGGCAAGAACCTAGTAGTCAGTCCAGATAGGTTTGTGAGGCGGAAATGTAGTGGCAGCCCTTGCGGCTGCCAGGCCCCACCGCAAAAATCAAACTGGACTGACCACTAGTGAGATAAGATCGTTTAGATACTAATACTGGGATCAGTAAATCGCTACGATGCTGCTGAAAAGATCACCTATCGGCTCTGATTAGAGGAATACACATATCTAAAATTCGGCAAGTTTCAAGCGCGCCAGTGGTAGGAATCGGTGACTTTTAACATTTTTTCAGAAAAGCCGACTAAACATGCCAAGGGCGGTGAATCCAGGCTTGGTCACCGATCACCGACCGCCGCGCAAAGCAGCACCCGCTTGATGCCCACGAAGAAATATCAGTTGATACGCGAAGACCACCTCAATGAATTTTGACGACCGAATGGGGACATGACGTAGCCCTGGTCACTACAGTTATGGAGCGATCGATTCGTACCATTACCCTATTCAGTTGTCAAAATTCATTATGTGAATTGCCGGATAGCTAGGGGTAATCTCATTCATTATAATAATACATTCGTTGCGGATCGCAGCAGGAAAGCATGAGCTTCATCAACCCGTTCACCGCGCAAATTCACCAACTCTAGATCTTGGTACTCGCAGACGGTATGCCTTACCTTCGCACTACTAACACCCTTTCTGATGGTATATGCCAAGAGCGACCTCGAACTAAACCCAAGACTGTCCACTATGGCAGATTCAATAGATCCACTAAGCATGAGAGTGAGAGGCAAACCGCTTGCCGTGAATAAATGGAGCGTTCCACTCTTTCTCGTTGTCCAAAGAGTTGGATGATGATGTCTCAGGTTCATCTGCTATTGACTTTCACGTAGCTCATCAGCATTAAGGAAGAGAAGGACTTTTCCACATTGTCTTGTTAGCATGAGATCAAACCCTTGTTCAAAATCTTCAAACATAAGTTTGTGCGTCACTAAAGTAGAAAGATCTTGGAGAATGGAGGGGTTTGATAGAAAATTGATAGATTGATTCCATGTTTCAAATATTTTACGGCCGACCACCCCACAAAGCGATATTTCCCTTGCAACAATGTCGTTCGCAATATCAAGCATGTCAAGTACCCGGAAAACTGAACATTAAAGTAAGGACAAATAAGGGGCTGTTGGCAGGCCATGATCTCTGGCATAGTGATCAGGTGACTGCTGATGC
>WNFI01240363.1_pt1 | contig 19269 bp, 18 predicted proteins | sample 5400471 | NCBI WGS metagenome assembly WNFI01 (sample SAMN13153348, study PRJNA577476) | soil metagenome | isolation source: 100 cm saprolite on Douglas fir-dominated hillslope | place: USA:California | collected 2013-09-17 | reverse complement strand
GCGCGTCCCCATCGCCATGCGCCGATTCTACAAACCAAGCCTGTGGATACCTCAACTCTTTCTGTTCACGAATCCAAACTTGCACCACGGGCTGCTAGGCACAGAACTGCAGTCTGGCTGTCGGTAACAGTGTGGTTGTGAACGGTTCTGAAAGAGAAATAGCGCCGGCTAAATCACGGCCGCCAGGAGTACGTGTATTTGATGGCGAAACGATTCTCGTAGAATTGCGCAGGGTTTGCAGCCACCAGGCTCGCGAAGCGTTGACCGGCCGTGTAAACAATGAACAGATCACTGTCCGGACGATAATTCCAGCGCAGGCGAATGTTGGCGCTCGCAGCCTGCACGTTGGCGGTATCCATCTGGATTAGCGCGGAGAGCGTAAGAAAACGTGAGAATGAATAGTTGGTTTGGAAGCCTCCGAATACTACGGAGAAGTCACCGCCGGATGTCGGAAGCCGGAAGCGGTTCCACTGTTCGCTGAATTCAAAGGACAAGCGCTCATTCGGACGGTAGGTCGAGTGAATGCGAGCCTCATTTAGATGGCCGTTATAGTAGCTGCCGAATCGTTCAAAGAAGTTCACCATCAGCCGCCGATTCTGAGATGAGCCGTAGGTGAATTGATGTCGATCCCAATGGTATTCACCCGCCGGGATGAAGACGTTCTTGTAAATGTTGAAAGGAGTGACCAATCGTTGTATGAAGATGTCGACGAGATCATCGTCGCTGTAGGCGCCGTTATGAAAATCGATACGGAAGGTACCCTGCCACTCCTGTGTCTGGAGGACATGGTGAGTGTCCGGCGCATGAAATAGGAAGCTTTCAAAGTTGAGGTCGCGCACACCCCGAATTTTCGGGCGTGGCTTGAAGTTCACATCGACATAGTCGCATATACAATCAGTGCGTCCGAGAAAGCCGACTTCCGGGTTGAAATTCGGACCGACTTTTCGGTGCTGAGCGAAAACTTCCAGCCAGTTAGCCTGGTAATCGAACCCCACTCCCAAGTTGGTCTGACCTGAGGAAAAGCCAGGCGTCCGGGTCTGTACAGCATAACCATTCACGACCAGATTCCTAAAAAACACTAGGCGAGTATCTGCACCGGTAGTCTGGTTGAAACTGTCCAAAGGATTGCCAGAGCGCTTGTCGATTCCCATGACACCGACATAGGAACCGGCCCACAGCGAACGCTTAACACGCATCACGGCATAGTTGGAATAGGGATTGGGCCCGGAATGCCGGGTTTCGACGTCCATGATGCCCAGTTCGAAGTTTCCGACGGAACCTGTAATCTTGCCTCCACCGTTAATGGGCACCTCTTGGCCGGTTATCGGGTCAATGCCGATTTGGCGACTGAAGAAAAGCAGGTCTCCACTGTCGCCGCCTAGCGGAAAATTGAAGACACCGGCATTCTCTAGAAAAAACTGTCGTTTTTCCGGGAAGAAAAGCTTGTACGGGGTGAGGTTGAACTGGGCGGAATCCACGTCGGCATCGGCGAAATCGGTGTTGGCAGTCAGGTTGGCGACCAAATTGGACCGTAGACCGAGTTTGATGTCCACGCCACCGGTGTAGAGTGGGGTCGTTCCGGGAGTTAGTCCGGTTCCCGTGGCGCTCGGCGGGAAATGGCTAAAGCCGGTTAGACCATAGGGTTTGACGATGAACAGTCGCCCGCTTCCGATGACGGAAATACCGAGCAACTGTCCGGCCTCGCCTATTCTGGCGGCACCAAAAACCCGCCGCCAGCCAGCCCAGAGATCCTCTTCGTTCTTGCGTCGTATAAAACGTTTGAAGTTGATACCCCAAACGACATCCCGCGACTGCATGAAATTGAGAGTGTAAAACGGAATAGCAACAGTAGCCGTCCAACCTTTTTTCGTAATCCTAGAATTGGATGTCCAGACGCCATCCCAACCGGGGTCTCCGTCCCCACCATCGCTTCGCTGTTCTTCCGTAATTAGAGCGTCTCGCTGCGTGCCCAACGGATTGATCTGGAACACGTAAGCGTTGCGCCGGTCATGAGCCGCGTCGATGATGATTTCAAAGTAGTCGTCCGATTCCTGACTGACGTCCCTCCGCAACTCGGTCGCAACGATTCCATTTGGATCGGAGTCGAAACACGTGATACCGAAATACACTTCATGCTTCGTGTATAGGACACGGACTTCGGTTTGTTCAGTCGGAGACTGGCCTTCGTAAGGCTCTCGTTGCAAGAAGTTTGAAATCGGAGTGGCCTGCAACCAGAGTGGATCGTCGAGCGTGCCATCCAACTTTGGAGCTCGATCAATCCGGCTTGCCTGTGCACTTCTGAGCGCCTCCTGAGCCCCAGGTCTAGGCTCTTTTGTCTGGCGCCCTGCCTGTAACTGGGAATAAAGACCCTGAGACGAAGAGCAAATAAGGATTAAAAGCAATAGAAATGACCTGAGTGTGCGCAACTCAGTGAGAGGGGTTCTCATCCGTCTTTTCTCAGTTATTGCTTGCCGCCTTTGCCTAGCCCATCGAGGGCCGCTTTGAAGCCAGTGGCCAGTTTGTCCGCCGGTCCCCTGCCCCAATAGTGGAGGAAGATTATGACCGGTCTCGAATTGGTCATGTGGTGATGAATCGCCACCACCTCAAGGCCGTGCCCGCGCAGAGCCTTAAGGGTCGGTGTAACCTCACTCTCAAGCATCGCGACATCGCCAGCTACGGCAGCATCTTCATTAGTACCAACGAATGCTGCCCAGGTGTTGAGCCCCATGCGAGCATTGATGGTTGCTCCCATCTCTTTCACATCGAGGTCGTCACGTCCGACGGTGATTTTGTAAACCGCTCCATTCTGCTCGCCTTCGTGCCCCACGATTTTCGCAATGCCCGCCGTATCCAAGGTGGTTTTAGTCGGAGCACTTGCTGGGTTAGTAGCCGGGGAGCTGGCGGGTACTGCGTGCCCAATCAGGTCTAGCGCTGGCTTGATTTGAGTCGCCAAATCCAAAGCCTTGCCGTGTCCATGGATGTGCATGAAGAAGACACGGGGCTGCTCCCAGAAGAAGTGGTTGTGCAGGGCAGTGACTTCCAACCCATGCTCAAGCAGAGCAGACATGACTGGATTAACTTCCTCCTGCAGCAGCACCAGATCTCCCATCATCACGTCATCCCCGCCGCGAGCCTTGGTCAGAGCGAACCATCCGCCGAACCCGAAAGGTGTCGGCACAGGGTAGTCCGAGATTGTGACGTGCAGATCGTTACGCGGAATGTTCACCTTGAGCACATTCGCTTTGTAGTCGCCCGATTTGCCCACAAGCTTCAAGACTTGCTGATAATCGTTGGGCATATCTTGAGCCTGTCCTGTCGATGGGCTAGCCGCGATACCAACGGCCAAAAGAAATATGCTAAGTGTGTGGAATGCCTTTCTCACTGATCCTCCTGATTTCGGCCCTGTAAACGGGCACAGAATTTATGGTTAGTATCACTTCGCTTTGGCCGTCAGATCGTCGAAGGACGTGACTGAATCGGCCTTTGTCCAAAGTCCCACCTTGCCGGCATCCTTGAAGGTGTCGTCCGTGGCGCCGATCTTCTTGGCGCCGTCGTAATAGCAAACGAACCTGTTGCCTACCGCCTCTACGCGAAGCTCGTGCCAAACTCCCGAAGTGACCTTAAAGTCGGCGCCCGCAAACTGGCGGCGACGCCCGGCGACAACATGGTAGAGGCGATAGTTGTCCTCCAGCGCGTTGGCGCGGACAATGTAGTAGTTGTTTGGATCCCTCAAGCGGAAGACGAGTCCCCCTGCCTGATCAACAGACCCAGAGACCGCTTTGAACTTAACGCTAAGATCGAGATCCCGAAAAGACCCTTCGTCGGCGATGAGCAGGGGAAAGCGATAGTCAGTTTTGTCCGTTGAAGTTTGGGCGACCACGTTAGGTTTTGAGGGAGCAGTTGGATCGGCGATCACCGCCCACGTGCTCTCAGAACCTTGCCCCGTTCGGGCAGAGTGGAACTTGGCGGGCAATTGCCCGACGGAATCACTGTCGAAGTTGTAAATCAACTGCCGGCCTGAAGCTTGTTGAGGTGCTGGCTTTTCGGCTGTCGCGGCCACAGGGTTCGGTGCACCTTCTTCGTCTGCGTCCTTCTCTTGCTCTTGCGGTTTTTGTTGGCTTGCCTGGCTGGACTGCCCTGCAGCGACAACTGTGACACTAGCCGTCTTCCCCTTTTCAGAGTCGGTACAGGCGGGGAGACCTGCCACTGCAAAAAAGACAGCGACCCACAGTGCGATTCTGAGCTTCTCCATAAACTGCTCCTTTATCCTTGCAAGTGTTACGTCGACCGTAGCTGTTTTGCGTCCATCCGGAAGCGTCGTGGATCATGTCACCGATTAGTGGTCCCCCTAAAGATGCCTGGACCCGGAGGGCCTAGCAAAGCGTCACACGGATTCGGTCACCTTCCTGTCTGACAGAAGATTAACTCAGCAAAATGAACGTTTGCTGAAAGTTTGGATTTTAGCCAAAATTTCAGGTTGGCGTTCTAAGGTTGACTACGGTTGCCAGGTTTTTATGCGGGTATTGATTGTCGAAGACGAAAGGGACATGGCGGAAGTCCTGAAAGATGGATTGGAGGAAGAGAATTACTTCGTGAGCCTGGCCTTCGACGGGGTAAGCGGTTTGGAGGTAGCTCGGTCGTGCGAGTTCGACGTGATCATTCTGGATGTAATGCTTCCAAAGCTCGATGGGTTTGAGGTCGCACGTCGCCTCCGTGCCAAAGGGAATCGCACGCCAATCTTGATGCTGACCGCACGCGATACTGTGCCAGACGTGGTGAAAGGGCTTGATCTCGGTGCCGATGATTACCTAACGAAACCGTTCTCCTTCGACGTGCTGTTGGCGCGGTTGAGGGCAGCGAGCCGACGAGAATATGCTCAGCCGACGAGTCTTCTTCGAGTAGCTGATCTGGTGCTCAACCGTGCCACCAGGGAAGTGTTCCGTGCCCGACGCGAGATCAATTTAACTCCCACGGAATTTCGACTACTTGAGTTTCTGATGCGTCGCCCAGGAGTAGTGGTTTCTCGCAACGCGATCCTGGGAGCTGTGTGGGGGTTTGACGACGAAGTGAACGACAACACCGTGGACGCGTTCATCCGGCTGGTCCGCCGAAAAATCGATGGGCCTTTCGAAGGCAAACTAATCAGAACCGTGCGAGGAGTCGGGTATTCGCTGAGAGCAAGCGCATAGTTATGCGACCGCTACCAATAAGAATGCGCTTAACCGCTTGGTACTTTTTGGTGCTCTGCCTGGCGTTCGGTGCGTTTTCGTTGCTTGCTTTCTTCGAGGTGCGCGGAAGTATTCATTCAGCCGTAGACGAAGGGCTCCGTGACCGTGCTGCCGACATTCGGGAGCTTTTGGAGCGGCAGTGGTCTCCGGGACAAGTGATGCGGGAGCTGGCCGCAGGTTCTAGTGTTCGAGGAGAAGACGACATTTTGCAGATCGCTGAAACACGCGGAGAGTGGACGTATAGCTCTGTTTCGGCCCTCCGCTACGGCTTACAGCTGGTGAGGTCAGCAAAACCAGGCGAGAAATTCCAGTTTTCGACCGTCTATTCGAAGGGCATGCCCCTAAGACTCCTGAACGGGCAACTCCGCGCAGCTGACAAAGCATACGATGTGCAGATTGCCGCGCCCATGGACGACTTTTATGACGCGGTGAATCGGTTCAGGTTAGTGCTTCTGTTCTCCGTCCCTATCTTGTTGCTGGTTGCATCGGCAGGCGGCTACTGGTTAAGCAGGAAGGCGGTGGCTCCGGTAGGTGAAATCGCCCGAGCAGCACAGTCGATTAGTGAGCATGAATTATCCAAACGCTTGCCAATCCCGCAGACAGGAGATGAGCTACAAAGTCTTTCTGAAACCTTGAATGAGCTGTTTGGTAGGTTGGAGCGTGCGTTCAAGCGGGTCACACAGTTTACGGCGGATGCTTCGCACGAGCTGAGGACACCGGTTGCTCTCATGCGCACCAGGACTGAGATTGCGCTGCGGAAACAGCGATCTGAAGCTGATTACCGCGAAACAATCGTTCGCATCCACAAAGAATTGGAAAGGACTTCCGCACTTATCGAGAATTTGATGACCCTGGCCCGTGCTGACTCCGGCAGTGAGGTACTGCAGGTCGCCTCGACAAATCTAAATGAAGTTCTTCTCGAAATATCCGAGCCAGCCAGACTTCTGGCTGAAGGAAAGGCCATTCACTACGACCAGCGGCTACCGGAGACACCGCTTCGTGTCAACGGAAACGCTCCATCACTGCGGAGATTGTTTCTGATTTTGATTGACAATGCTGTGAAGTATACGCCGCACGAAGGTCGTATTTCAGTTGTCTTAGATACCAGCGACGGCGCTGCTGTGACGGAGATTCGTGATACTGGGGTCGGGATTTCGTCGTCGGACCTCGATCATGTTTTCGAAAGATTCTATCGGGCGGACGCGTCGCGTTCCAGGGAGTCGGGCGGAGCCGGGCTGGGCTTATCCATTGCGAAATGGATCGCGGAAGCTCATGAGGGCAAGATTTCAGTCGTCAGCAAAGTTGGCGAGGGGTCCGTCTTTCGAGTTGAAATTCCTTTGTCTAAGGACGGCCGTTAACGGCGCCTATTTCGGGGGGTGAATGTTTGCGTATTCTCGTCGTACAGGATGAAGCAAAAGTCGCCCGCGCCTTGCAGGAAGTCTTAGAACGCGAGGAATATGAGGTTGCCATTGCAAGCACTGGAGAAGAAGGCTTCTATCTGGTAAGCGCGGAAGCATTCGACCTCGTGATCTTGGATCTCATGCTCCCGGGTCGCGACGGCCTTCAGGTCTTGTCGACGCTCCGGAAACGAGGACTCGTAACTCCTGTCCTCATACTAACGGCCCGTGATGCAATCGAAGACAGAGTGCAGGCTCTGGACACGGGTGCGGACGATTACCTTGTGACCCCCTTCGCATTTCCAGAGTTGTTAGCACGGGTTCGAGCACTTCTGAGACGCGGACGAACTCAGCAAGTCGCCCAGCTGCACCTCGCCGACTTGGAAATGGATCTAGTGGCGCGGAGGGCTAGGAGAGGCGGGGAGAACGTAAAATTCACTCCCCGAGAGTTCGAACTGCTCGAATACCTTCTTCGGCATAAGGAGCAGGTTGTTTCGCGCGAGATGCTGGCCCGCGAAGTATGGAGGGAAACGTCGAGGGCCGCACCACTCGACAATGTCATTGAAGTTCACATGGGCCGGCTACGTCACAAAATAGATGAGCGGTTCGATCATAAGCTGATTCACACGATCCGAGGTGTTGGATACGTGCTGCGGGAGGAGCAATGAGGCGTGTACGGTCCAAGCATGGCCGTTCACGCGTGCTCTTTGGCACTTGCTGGTATTGGACGGCTTCCAACCTGGTGACTTACCACTGAAGTTTTGTTGAACAGATCTTCAGGCACTAACGAACAGAGATCCGGTAGTGTTGTCGACTATTCAGCCATTGTTACGGTCTGCAGCAGGGACAAAAAGGAAAAATGACGACGAACGTGATCAGATGTTTGGCTCTAGCAATCGGCATTCTATCCGCTGTTCAGGCCTTTGCGCAGGCCGAGGATCGCACTCTGTCGGGCGTAATCACATCTCCAACTGGCTCCCGAATTCCGACTGCACGTTTCTCCATCAAGAATGTCGCGAACGGTGACACCAGGTCCGTAACCGTGAAGCCTGATGGCTTCTATGTGGTACGCAGCCTGCTGCCAGGAACCTACGAGATCACTGTCTCCGCTCCCGGTTTTGGGGACGTACACGCGACGGTGGCGATAAGCGCTGACGGCAAGCCGGTCGTGAATCTCGCAATGCAGCCAATGGGCGCGGCCGCAGCAGACCAGGGACAAGGTGGCTCTTCAACCGTGAAAGGAGACGTCACCACAAGTGTGAGTGAGCTGCCACTCAATGGGCGTTCTGCCTCCGATGTTGCGGCACTGGAGCCGGGAGTAGCAACTGCGCGCACGCAGGCTTCGGGTCAGGCACAGCGAGGATTTGGGACGGAAATGACGATATCGGGAGGCCGTCCCCGGCAGAACGACTCCCGGCTGGATGGTATCAGCGTCAACGACTACTCAAATGGCCCACCTGGCAGCGCCCTGGGCGTCAACCTGGGAGTGGATGCAGTCGAGCAATTCTCGGTTCTGACCAGCAACTACCCCGCGCAGCACGGCCGTTCCTCGGGTGGCATCATTGCTGCGTCAACGCGTTCAGGGACGAGCGACATTCACGGGTCGGTCTATGAGTTCTTTCGGAACAGTGTGCTAGACGCGCGGAATTTCTTTGACACCAAAAAGCCGCCCTTCCGCCGCAATCAATTTGGAGCTTCGCTCGGAGGGCCGATTCAAAAGGATCGCACTTTCATTTTCGGTGATTACGAGGGCTTGCGGTCGTCCTTGGGCGTTACGCAGGTGGATACGGTGCCGTCCGCGGCTGCGCGGGCAGGCAACCTCTCCTCCGGGGAGATCAAGGTTGATCCGAATGTTCTCGGTTTTGTGAATGCCTTTTACCCTCTGCCAAACGGCGCTCTCCTGGGAGGAGGGGACACTGGGATTTTCACCTTTTCTGGTCAGCAGGTCACTCCTGAGAATTACTTCACGACCAAAGTCGATCATAAAGTGTCGGAACAGGATGGAATCTCCGGCACCTACATGTTCGATAGCGGGACGGTCCGGCAGCCCGATGAACTCAATGACAAACGGACTGGATATGATTCGCGGCGGCAGGTGTTTACCGTCAACGAGACGCACACCTTCAATCCCCGTTTTCTCAGCTCCTTCCGTTTCGGAATCAATAGGGTAGTCGCCACAACAGGTCTGACCTTCCCGAGCGGAAACTCGCACGCGTCGGATGGCTCTTTCTTTACGGTGCCGGGCAAGAACGCGGCCGGGGTGTCGGTGACCGGACTTACCCAGTTTTCAGGGGGATTGGGAGCGCCGTCCAACTACGATTTTCACTGGACCTCAATCCAGGCCTATGAAGACCTTTCTTTGAGCAGAGTGAAACACTCCGTGAAGTTTGGTTTTGCACTGGATAGAGTTCGGGACAACATCCTGGCTGTATCTGATCCCGGAGGTGTGTTCTCCTTTAACTCCCTCTCCGATTTCCTGACCAACGTTCCTTTCTTTCTGAGCGCCGCCATTCCCAGCGCAGTAACCGAGCGTGGTTTTCGCCAGACCATCCTGGCAGCTTACATTCAGGATGATTGGCGTTGGCGACCGAACGTGACGGTTAACCTTGGTCTGCGCTATGAAATCGCGACGGTGCCGACAGAGGTACAGGGAAAGCTGACCACACTTCGCCACATCACGGACGCAATGCCTCACGTGGGTGATCCCTTATTCTCCAATCCCACGCTGCGTAATTTTGAGCCGCGAGTGGGAATATCCTGGGACCCGTTCGGCAGCGGCAAAACAGCGATCAGCGCGGGATTCGGGATGTTCGACGTTCTGCCGCTCCCCTATCTCGTCCAGTTCAACGAACTCTTTTCCGCGCCGTTCTTTCAGTTGGGAAGCGCTACCAACCTGCCTGCCGGATCTTTTCCGAGCAATGCGTTTGCGCTCGTATCCGGTTCTTCCAACGCCCGCCAGGCATATTTCGATCCCCGTCCGCGCCGAAATTACGTCATGCAGTGGAATCTCACGATCCTGCGCGAACTGGCTAAGGACTTGAGTGCGATGGTCGGCTATGTGGGCTCGCGCGGAGTGCATCAACCCTTCCGAGTGGAAGACGTGGACATGGTGCTACCAACCCTAACTTCCCAGGGCTATCTCTGGCCGTCCCCGGCAGGTAGCGGAACGCGGTTAAATCTGAATGCTGGACGAATTACGGCTGGATTCTGGAGCGGCGACTCGTACTACGACGCGCTAGAGGTCCAGATCAAGAAGAAGATCGCACGAGGTTCTCTGCAGGGCTCCTACACCTGGGGCAAGTCCATCGACACTTCTTCCAGCAGCCTGGTAGGGGATGAATACTCCAATTCGATCTCCAGCCCGCTGTTCTTCAATCCGAGATTGAATCGCGGACTCTCGGACTTCAACATTGCGCAGAACCTGGAGGTTAACTACACCTGGGAAATCGGCACGCCGAATTGGACGTCCGGGATCAAAGCGTGGGTGCTAGGGGGATGGGAAATCGGAGGAGTGTTCGAAGCTAGCACGGGCGTGCCTTTCACTCCTGGTTTTGGAGGAGACGCGCTTGGAGTGAAGAGCACCGACCCAAACATCGATGTTCCGAACCTGATTGCCGCCCCAGGTTGCGGTTCGCAGGTAAATCGCGGTAATCCCGTCAGCTACATCAAGACGCAGTGCTTCGCGGTCCCGAATCCCATTACACTACGTGGGAACCTGGGCCGAAATACACTCATCGGACCTGGACTAATGAACTTCGATTTCTCTCTGTTCAAGAACAACTACATCAAGAGGATCTCTGATCGCTTCAATGCCCAATTTCGGGCCGAGTTTTTCAATATTTTGAATCACGCGAATTTTGCCCCGCCCTTGGACAATCGAAACTTATTTGATTCGGGGGGAGGCCGCGTGGCCAACGCAGGACTTATTACATCAACTCAAACGCCATCGAGGCAGATCCAATTTGCGGTGAAGCTGATTTGGTGATCGATTCTGAGGCAAACATGAGAAATAGTCGACCCGTGGTTCTTTGCAATTTGATGAAACGAAATTGCTTGTCACTCCTGCTGCTATTCGCTATTCCCCTTCTCCTTCACGCAGAGCACTCCGCTCCACTTAAGCTAATTCAGAGCATTCCACTCCCCGGATTGAAGGAGGGAGATTTCGACCATTTTGCCATTGATCTGGACGGACACAGACTTTTCCTGACCGCTGAGGCGAATGGGCTTGTGGAAGTGTTTGACACCCAAACGAACAAACTCATCCACACAATTCGAGGTATTGAGGCCCCGCATTCGATGGTTTACCGTGCCGATCTCAAGCGGCTTTTTGTAGTCGATGGAGATGCTTCAGAGATCAAGGTCTATGACACGAACACATATGGGCTGATCGGACATGTGGGTTTGTACATCGATGCCGACTCGCAAACCTATGATCCCGAGACCAAGCTTATGTACGTGGTCAGTGGTGGGAGAGAGGCGCACACACCCTATTCTTACATCAGCATCGTGGATACAACGCAATCAAAGAAAATACTGGACACGAAGATCGATGCAAACTGGCTTGAGGCGCTCGCGCTGGAAAAGCGCGGGCCACGGTTGTTCGTCAACATCACCGCAGAGAATGCGGTTGGCGTGATGGATCGCAACCAGCACTCTATTACGGCGAAGTGGCCCATCCCGGGCGAGACGCAGCAGCAGAATCTTCCGTCGTTACTCGACGAGCCCAATCACCGTTTGCTTCTGACCACGCGGAAATCACCCAAATTGCTGGTGATCGACTCTGAGACCGGTAAGGTGACAACCAGCGTACCCTGCGTCGGTATGGTGGACGACATCGCGTACGACGCAAAGTTGAAGCGTATTTATCTTTCAGGCGATCAGTTTGTGGAGGTCTTCAAACAGGACGGTGCGGACCACTACACTTCGTTGGGGAAGACCGCGAGTGGCTTTCGCGCGAAGACTGCGCTCTTTGTACCTGAGCTGAACCGTTACTTCCTGGCGGTTCCTCGTCACGCAAAGAGAGAGGCCGAAGTCAGAGTTTATGAACCGATACCGTAGGCGAGTTACGAACCAAAGTTAAATACTTTCGAAGTGAATAGACACGATGAGGGAGCGGAACATGAAAAAAGTGGCAACACTTTGTGTAACGGCATTGATTTTCGGATCTGTTGCACTCTCACAGGATCAGCCCAGCACGCCTGACCGGGCGCCCTTACTTTTGGTCCAACAAATTCCATTACCGAACGTGGGAGGTCGTATAGATCATTTTACGTTCGACGGAAAGCGGATCAGGGCGTGGTTTACGTGGGCGAGTTCAATAAGCTCTTCGTCGCGAATGGCACAGATGGAAAGCTCAGAATCTACGATGGAGATTCGTTCAAACTTCTGAATACGGTGGACATCGGAGAGGACGCCGACAATGTGCGATACGATCCGGCCGAAAAGAAACTCTATGTAGCCTTCGGCGGAGACGAAGGTGGCGGTATTGCCGTGCTGGATGCCGCCAGTGGGAAGCGCTTGGAGGACGTCGCTAAGCTCGATGCCCACCCTGAGTCGTTTCAGATTGCTACTTCAAAGCCCGTGATCTACGCGAATATAGCTACCAAAGCGAAAGTTGTGCTGATTGATCGGAATACACATAAGGTCACAGATTGGCCGTTGAAAAATGGGAAGTCCAACTACCCGATGGCGCTCGATGAAGCTGATCACCGAATCTTCGTAGTGACGCGAAGGCCTGCACAGCTCGTAGCAATCGACACAGACACCGGTGAGATGGTTGCGAGTGTCCCGTGCGTCAATGACGCGGACGATGTGTACTATGACACTGGACGAAAACGTATCTATGTTCCTGGCGGAGAGGGCTTCATCACCGTCGTCCAGCAAACGGACGCAGATCATTACCAGGCACTGGCAAGAATTCCAACAACAATCGGAGCGCGTACCGGCTTGTGGTATGAGAAACGAGACCGGTTCTATTTGGCTGTGCCAGCAAGTTCGAAAGAAGGAGCCGCCTTATGGGTCTACGCGCCCGAAGATTAGGAGAGACTCTGAGCAGGTTTTCTAGCATCTGGTTAGTAGCTGCCGGCTTCCTTATTGCATACAGCGGGCTTGCATTTTCGCAAGAGGGTGGAAAGCAGCCGCTTCGGCTCGTTCAGACGATCCCCTTGCCGAATGTCAAAGGCCGTCTCGACCACACGGATGTGGATGTAAAAGGTAAACGCCTGTTCATTGCGGGGCTGGAAAATGGCACGTTTGAGGTGGTGGACCTGGAAGGTGGCAGATGGTTGCGCAGCATCCCCGGATTTAAGAAACCGCAAGGAGCATTGTTCGTCCCGAAACTAAATAAGCTGTTTCTGGCCAGCGGCGATGACGGGATGCTCCGAATATTTCGAGGGGACACGCTCGAACTTCTCGATTCGATTCACCTTGAGCCAGGACCAAACCGTGTGGTCTACGAACCGAAGTCGAAGCTCGTGTACGTCGGCTATGGCGGCAAGGACGCTGGAAAAGACTACGGAGAGGTCGGAATCATCGATGCCCGGAACGACAAGCGTGTCGGCGATATAAAGGTCGTGGCCCATCCGTCCGAACTCTTGCTGGATAAATCAGGAACCACACTCTTTGTCTTCAGTTCCATCGCCAATCGACTTCACATAATCGATGCGAGCAAACGACAGGTCGTTTCAACTTGGCCTGTAACTAGCGACCACCCGGGTGATGCTGCGTTTGACGAGGGTACGTCGCGGTTGTTTATTGGAACCCATACGCCTGCTGAAATGATTGTCATGGACTCGAAGTCGGGCAAGGAAGTCGCTCATCTCCCAACGTCCGAGGGTATGGACGGCGTCTACTTTGATGCGGGGCGCAAGCGAGTCTACGTTTCGGGCGGACGAGACTTGCCAGTTGGTTTTGCATACGTCTATCAACAGAGGGATGCTGACCACTACGAGACCATTGGCAAGATACCTACGCGGGGAGGGGCAGGCACTTCATTCTGGTCGTCAGACCTAAATCGCTATTACGTCGCTGCTCCAGCGACTGACAAAGAAAAGGCAGCGATTCTAGTATATGTACCTCAGGACTGAAACGAGTTTTACTGGGGAGAACGTGATCAATTTTGCCAGTCTGTTTTCGGGGACCGCCTTATCATCTCCCTGAGCCTCATCGCTGCGTCTACGCCTCGATTTCTAGTCGCGGTCAGCTCCTATGTGACGGTTTGCGGGCGGACCTCCTGGGATACGAAGGACGGAAAGAAGCCCTAGCGCACGCTCTCAATGATTATGTCAACAATTGTGGCAAAACATAGGATAGTGCCGCTAATCGTGGCAGAAAATGTCACGAATTCTGTCAAAGCTCTCTCTTTCCCATTTGGAATCAGTCGGCCGGTGTCATTTATTACGTCAACCTACATCAGTACCGTTAAGAGTCAACAAGTTACCGGGTTGTGTTATCTTGCCAAGATAGTGGTCAATCCGATACACCGTTTTCTCGTCGAATACGCCGTGCACCACTTCATTCAGTACGTTCGCCGATTCCAGGTCCCGCCCGAAGGGTTTTTCCAGAACAATTCTCGTCCACCCGTGGTCGCGGCGGTTCAGTCCAACCGCTCCTAGCCCTTCAATGATGGGTCCCGCTACTGACGCGGGCGTCGACACATAGAACAAGTGGTTTGGACTCGAACCATTCTTCTCCATCTCCTCCAGACGAACGCGCAACTGCGGATAGAACTTCGGATCGTTAATGTCACCTACCATGTAGTGCAGCCGCTGTTCAAAGTTCCCCCATCCTGACTCGCTGAAGTCGCGTGTGTCTTTCGACTTGGCTGCTGCCTCCCCCGTCTCCCTGCGAAACTTTTCAGAACTCATCGGCGTGCGGCCGATTCCGAGAACCTCGAACTGCGGGTTCATGCAGCCCTCACATGCCAAGTTGTAGAGACCCGGGATCAGCTTCCGCTTCGTCAGATCGCCCGAAGCTCCAAAAATGACCAGTACACACGAATCTCCGGTTGGCAGCGGTTCTTGCGATAACTTCTCGACGGGACTGGCTTGGATAATCGCAGACATATATCTTCTCTTCTCTATAGATGTTCTCGATATGGATTTCGAAGTGTAATTAGGGGATGAGGCGTAGATCGCGAAGTCTGGTGAGCTGCCGCCTAAAGCTCTGGTGCGTGTCAATGCAATCCGCAAAGCCTGCCTGACGAATCTTGATTGTGCTCTGGATCGTCTCTTCGCGGAAGTTGAGCATCCAGTCCACGAACGCCCAGTTTGCAATCTGGTCGTAGGGCGTGGCATGCAGGCCATAGCGGGCGACCATTGCATCCCACAAAGGAGCCTTCTCGCTCATCTCGGAAACAGTAGACATCGCAAGCGGCTCTGCGATCGGAAGGTCGTAGAAGGCGGCGAGGCTCATTCCACAGTTGCCTCCAGCGATAGACATCTCCGTTCGATATGTTGAAGATTTCATTGCGCGCTTTGTCTTCGCCTAGAGCCCACAAAGTCGCGCGGCCGAACAATTCTGCGTCAGTTGTCTCCTGGAGAGTGTTCCATCCCTCTTTGGTGCCAGGAAAGCGTAAGGGCAACCCGAGTTCGCGATTCATCGCAGCGTAGGTCGCGAGACTGGTAACCAGGTTCATTGGCGAGTTTAGGCTTGGTCCCATGACCATATGAGGACGCAAGACCGTCCAGCTAGCTCCGTTCTTAGCGGCCCATTCAGCCACAATATCTTCTTGCTGGTGGTAGTGGATCGGCGCAATGAGACGTGGCTCTGTCTCCTTCGCTGGAGCGTTGAACGCCCCGAGACTGAAGCCGTACGACTTGGCGCCGCCGGCAAGCATGATGCGCTGAAGAGGCACACTGCGCGCGGCGAGAGCGTCGAGCGTATTTTTCAGCATTCTGGCATTTGGCTCAACAGTTTCAGCCATCGTAGGTTTCTCGACATAGGCAGCGAAGACCAGATCAGTCATCAAGAGATGAAAAGGCCGTCTGATTCCTTCCGTTCCCTCCGATGCCCTCTCCTTCCCTGCCATACCATCTGGCCGTGCCGTGACAGGGCAGAGGTCAGCGCCCATAACGTGTTGAACCCCTGGTGAGGGTTGCCATTCGAGGGTTTACAAACGGTCCAGAGTGGGGTGATTGAGCAGGAATGAGACGGTTGAAGCACCACTGTAAGAGATTGAAAACATTCAGCACGACAACCTAATCCCTTTTTCGGGACCAGGGGGTCGGAGGTTCAAATCCTCTCTCCCCGACCATTCTTTAGTTTTGGCCCTTTCGAAGATCAGATCGAAGGGCTTCCTGTAAGTCGGGTAAAGACTTAGCCCATCCACAGAGCAGTTCGAAAGCACCATTCTCAGCAATTTGGCCTGTTCTGCTGGTTTCTGCGTAAAGTAAAGAAAACACGCCTTGTTCGCGAGTTCGAGAATGCGATGCGCGGATAGCATGCGTTCAGCATAAGAGTCGCTGAGCCCGTTCATTGCCATCTGAATCTGCTGCTCCTCTGCGCGCCACTCGGACATTTTGCGCGCCCAGAAATCTTCCGGGATCTTGCCATCTAGCTTGTCTGCATACGCCTGGTCCATGCGGTGCCGTAATGAAGAGAGACGATGTGCGAGTCTTTCACGCTGACTGACGCACTCGGCCTTGATGCGTTCCTGGTCGCGACTCAGGGACCCCTCGATTTGCGCAAGCACGTCATCCGGCACATGGATGTTTTCCAAAATCTTGCCCAGTTTCTTGGAAATTTCTTCTTCGCGAAAATATGGGGTGTTGCATTTACCCCGGTAGCCGCTGCAACGGTAGTAGATGTACTTCCCCTTTTGCAGCTCTGCTGTCATCGTGCAATTGTCTTCAGCGCATGTAAGCAGCCCGCGAAAGGCGAAGTCATGCTTCCTGCACTTACGCTTATTTCGACCGCTTAAAACGTGCTGCGCATGGTCAAACAGATCGTTCGTGATGAGACGCTCGTGTGTTCCCACATACGTCTTGCCACCCCATTCGAAGTTCCCGATGTAAAAAGGATTCTTGAGCATCGTATGCAGGTAGCTCTTTACAAGCGTCTTGCCGGACTCTTTTCGAACAGCCGCCCGTAACTCTAAGAGTGAATACTGTCCGCTGCCATACAACTCAAAGATGCGCCTCGCAATCACGGCGTTCTCTGGGTGCACTTCGATGGTTCGATTGCCCTTATTGTTTTTGTACCCGAATGGTGCCCGACCAGGATAAATACCCTGTTCCGCCTTCTCGCGCATTCCCTTCTTAACCTCTTCGCGCAGGTTCTCGATGTAATTGCGCGCGAGAACAAGCTGCATTCCGTGTATGAGCTTGGCCTGAGATCGCGCATCTTTGGAAATGATCTGCCCCTCTTTGACGAGATGAACTTCAACATCCAAGTCTTCGAGAGTGACTGCATCTCTGAAGTTCCGATATAGCCGGTCAGTTTTCTCGACCAGAACCGTTCGGCAAGTTCGATTACGCCCCAACGATTGCATCATGCGATCGAATTGCTTCCTGCCGGTTGTTTTCGCAGTCTCTATGTCAATGAACTCTTCGATAATAGTGAAATTGTTCTTAAGCGCGTACTCGCGGAGCAGCTTTAATTGTGCAGGGATGGAAAACCCTTCGTGTTCCTGCTCGCGACTGGAAACTCGGGCATAGAGGACCACCAGAATCAACATCTGTCACCTCGCTAAACGGTGCTCCATGGTAACGGGTCCATTGACATTGCAAGGCGTATTACCGGTGTTGAATCAGCAGCTTGCAGCTAGGCATGTAGATCGTTGCTGCCGATAAGATGAGCCTACCCTTTAACAGTGCCGCTTCATCATTTGCTACTCGGGTAGAATTTCTGTCCCATTAGCTTGAATGACCGATATGGAAAGTAACAACCTGTGCGAGGGTCCATTTGTTTGCCGCAACCACAGGGACAAAGAGTCGGAACACGTTTCGGGTTCTTAGCAGCGGACTTGCGGACAGTGGCCTGAGGGCTTGCTTTGCGTGTCATTGCAGTTAGCTCAGTCAGTGATGCGATCTTCTGCTGTCGAACGCTTTGGCACGCGCTCATTTATCGCTGTATACGCTCTGTTAACAGCGTTTTGAAGATCGTTTGATGCTAAGCACGCAGTCTCACACAGCTCTTGTAAACACTCGTTGCAGAACGAAACAGCGGGCGAGCACTTCTGAAGTCGCGGGCTCATGCCGATGCTCGATAGCACGAACACGAGCGAGTATTGCGCGGGTTCTGAGCAGTTGCTACATGATTTCATTATCATGCTTTGCCTCTCGATCCCATCTGTCCAGAACTTCAAAGAATCTGATGAGCGCTGCGACAGCATCTTCAGTCAACTCATCTGTGTGCTTGTTCTGCGCGGCAGCGCTTGTCGCGTGACGTGACATGTCACGTGTCAATTCAGTGCGTGCTGTGATACTGAGCGTCAAGCGTTTACACTCTTCTGCGTGCGATCTGATCGAGCTGAGACAGCAGATTCGCGATTCGTGCGTTGAGGGGCTTCAGCACGCGCGCTTTGTCTTCATTGTCTTCTTCACTCAGAAAGAACTCGTCTTCTATTGCTTTGATCTCTTTCTTGATGCCTCTGATCTCAGCGAGTACTGCTTGAATTTCGCAAAGCACATATGTGTGCTCATGAAAGCGAAAGTCATGCAGCTTCAACTTCGCGATCAGCTCTGCCAGATTGTCGATTCCCTGCTTGCGACGAATGAACAGCTGCACGCCACAGGAGTCACAAACGAAATAGGGCTTGCCATGTTTGTCTTTCCGTTTCGTGAGCTTTGCAGCGCACAAAAGACATGGAATTGTCGTCATCCCGATAGCCTCTAACGTTTACGTTGCATCATGACCACCCGAATACCTGAGCCGCGCTCATCTACGGCCTTTGACATCGGGAAAATTGAATTCTTTGTACCGTCCTCTGCCACGCGTGACCTCGGACCTGTACACGTCTGAAAGCGGCGACTCTCGAACCAACCCATTTTTCGGCTCTGTGTACGGCAGCTGGCGTTGCATCGGATCGCGTCCGCGAGCCGGAGTCTTTGCCCTCGCTTCCTGAGCATCCGCTTTGACCGAAGGTCGCTTTGTGGCTCCGCCGAGAGGCAGCGTGGGTTGATTCCTGGCAAACGCCATCAGGTCATCGCTCAGTTCCCAGTCACCGAATTGCTTCGTGACGTACTTGGCGCAGTAATAGGCAGCGCCACTGCGGGGGTTGAAGGGAAGAATCCGAGCAAAACCTGCTTGCTCATTCCAGTAATCGACCCAAAACATCCGGCGGAGATGGCCGACATTGCCGATGAGCGCATGAAGGTGAAACCGACCACCTTGTGGGCCTATCTCGTCAGCCCGGAACCAAAAGATCGGCTGTCCTGCAGCCTTTTCGAGATCGCGAACGAAGTAGCCAAACAGCCTGTGTGCCCGAAATGACTTGACCCAGTCCCGAAACGTGAGAGTCACGAACCAGTCCCACGAGAACTGCGACAAAAACTGGCCCCATGGCGGCGCCTTTGAATAGACCTTTCAGATCGTGATTGTGATCTTTGTTCAGGCCGCGAATCGAAATCTGTTTTTTGGAGCGCCGTATTTGGCCTTCGACGCAGCGGTATTCTCCGCTGGTGCGAGTTTCCAACGCCAGTCCG
>WNFI01090873.1_pt1 | contig 19271 bp, 19 predicted proteins | sample 5400471 | NCBI WGS metagenome assembly WNFI01 (sample SAMN13153348, study PRJNA577476) | soil metagenome | isolation source: 100 cm saprolite on Douglas fir-dominated hillslope | place: USA:California | collected 2013-09-17 | reverse complement strand
CTTGCGCCTCTTTCAGGGCTGGCGGGAGCCCATCGAGCAGCTGATCGCAGCTACCGACGAGGAGGCGATCCTGCGCAATGATATCTTTGATCGCAGGCCAGTGCGTCACTGGGGGAACGGTCCTGTGACTCTGCTGGGCGATGCCGCTCATCCACCCACCCCCAACCTCGGTCAAGGGGCTTGTCAGGCCCTGGAAGGTGCACTCGTCCTCGCTGATTGCCTGGCAGATCAGCGCGAGCCGGTGGCCGCCTTGCGTGCTTACGAGGCACGCCGCCTGAAGCGGAGCGCCGCCATCATCGAGCAGTCCTATCTGTTCGGCAAGATCGGTCAGTGGGAGTACCCGCTGCTTTGCTCATTACGTGATGGGCTCACCTCGCTGGCATTTGCGACGTTTCTCCCTCGACGATTCGTCGCGAACGTGAGACTCCCATCCTGACTTTGGTGAAGAGGTATCAGCACAGTATAGCTGTTAAAAGGGATTACTTGTGATACCCTCGATGTCGGTGCCACAATGAGCTACCAGGTCCGCTTCCAGAAAACCGGGTCGGGTCTCCTTCAACTCCTCGAACGTGCGGATCGGGATCTGTTGCTTCAAGAGCATTCCTGCTCGCGTCGTGGAGATGCCACGCTGACCCACCGTTCGGTGGGAACGCAGGAGGCGATCCGCTGTCGCTGCGCTCATGGAAAGGAGTTGGCTTCGACGGTCCTCTGTGAGGTGGAGGTGCTCATGCCGCTCCAGCGCCTCTAGCAAGGTAGGAAGAAAAGGGATAAGGCGTTTGGCGCAGATGCGGTTGGCGGCGTGCCAGACCAGGAACAACGCATGTTGGACTTCCGGTCCGTAATGGCTCGGACGCGCGTAGCCGGCGCGTGCAGCACTTCCTCCGCATGGTTGAGCAGCCACATTCCATAACGGCGATGATAGCCCGTGGCTAAGGCAAAGGTATCTAACAGCACGCCTTTCTGGGCAGACGAGGCCTCGCGATACTGCGGGGCGAACTGCATGAGCAATGCACGACTGCTTTGAAAATTCACGCTTTCTCCCACGTTTGCCTCCCCTGAAATGGTCCGATGCGTAACCGTTCTGCCAAAACGACAGCAACGCCGCCAATTGCCTCATGAAAAATCTGCCTCAGTAAACACATGATAGCAACCTCCGTGCGTTGTGCAAAGTAATATGAACGAAGAGGTGATCTTGATGCAGAGGTGGAAACCACTTCGAGTGGAGGTGGGTTTGTGAAGAGGACAAAGGCAGATTTTTCATGAGGCAATGCGTACAGAGAAGCAAGAAACTCTTCAGTTCGCGAGAAAGCAAGGCGGCATCTGGCTTCTCTATGTTGGGCAGATGGAAGCCAGATGCCGCCTTACTCTCCCGCTGGAATTCCGCGAGATGCAGACGTTCAAAACATTAGTCGTTCGTGCTAATCTGCTGGAGCAGGCTGGGAAGGTCGATTAATCCCCGGTGTGAAGTGATCTTGCCGTCGCTGACCTTGTAGAAGCGGTAGCCGCCGATTGCAAACGGTTTGCCGGATGCAGGCAAGCCGCGAAATGGTCCTGCGTGTGTCCCACGTAACGTCAGACAAACCGCAACCGTATCGCCTTCCCCAATGATCTCTTCGATAATCGTTTCGTGACCGGGAAACGCTGTCTGCATGAGCAGCAAGGCGCGTTCCAGCCCCTCGCGGTTGCGTGGTTCATACGTATAGTCGTAGTAAGCGGGATCAAGGAATGCATCGAGGGCATCGAGGTGGTTTCCGTTCCAAATCTCCGTGATAAACCGTGTAATCACATCCTTATTTGCGTTGCTAGACATCATAGCCTCCTGTGAGAACAAGTAGAAAGGTTCCCGTAGAAGAGAAACCGCGGTATAATAGTCAAACAGCCTGACTACTCAGGCAGTATACAGCATTCTTCCACGATGATAGACACCTTGCACAAGCACCTTGCCGCACGTGGCTATGACGATGTCCGTCCCGCACACGGTTTCGCTTTCCACCGCCTCGCGCCAGATGGTGCAACTGGGAACGAGCTTGCCGAATTTTTAGACATCACGAAACAAGCGGCGAGCGAGATGGTGGATTATCTTGAGCAGCATGGCTACGTCGTGCGTCGGCCACATCCCACGGACCGGCGCGGAAAGATCGTGACCCTCACGGAGCGCGGCTGGAGTTGTATTCGGGAGACCGAGGCAATCTTGTCCCATCTGGAAGGACAGTGGGCGACAATCATTGGTGCAAAGCGCATGGAAGAGCTAAAGATCGACTTGCGACAACTGGTCACTGTAGCCAATGGCGGATTCTTGCCACAGAAATTTCGCCCAACATGGTAGCACTGCTACGCCCTCTGATTGAGCAATGGTTTTTCGTTACTGTTGTTAAGCAGCCTTCTCAGAGAAAAATGCAGTCCTACTTTTTTTCCGAAATAGGAGCACGCGCCCTGGTGGAGCAACTGCTCTCGCTGGACCCTATTCCCGACCTTCCTCTCGATCCGAATGCCCTCTCGCGCGACGCCTCGGTGGGGGAAACTTACGCAAGCGATCCGCTCGTCTGGCACGGCTCCTTCAAACGCCTGATGCTTGCGTCCATGAAACGCGAACTCGACACAATCGACGCCGGGTCATCATATGGGAATCTCCCGCTGTTGTGGATTCATGGCGAGTTGGACCCGCTGATCCCTGTTGCCTCCACTCGTCCTGTGATTGAATTCCTGCGCGGGTCCAGCTTTGAGGAGCATATTTACCCTGGAGCGCAACACGAGGTTTTTAATGAGATAAACCGTGCTGAAGTGCTTGCTGATGTAGTGTCCTTTGTGCAGCGCATGCTTTTTCAGAAGTAGTATGGGAAGAAAGAGGAAGTGATGCTTAGCTTTTCTAGTTCCATTTCATTCTGGACAACACCCCTTAGAACACTGCTGGCTCTTGTTTTTTCGGGTTTCTGGCTAGAGTACAACAACTCAATAGTCGGCCTCAAAGGCAGGCCAGGGCTGGTGGTCGGGAATGTCAAAGTTCAGCGGGCGATAAAGGGAACCAGCTCCATCCAGACGCAGGGTGGAGCCGGAAATATAGGCGGCGGCGACCTCACTCTCGGTCGCCATGCGCCGCGCCGGGTGCGTCTGCATGGAGGCTTGCAGCCCTTCTCTGACCTCATCAGGATAGGTTGAGAGTCCTGACGAGGCCACAAGGCCCGGCGCAACGGTGTTGAGGCGAATGCCATACTGCGCCCATTCCAATGCCAGTGTCTGAGTGAGATTGACCACGCCCGCACGCGCCGCGCTGCTGTGGGCCAGATGGGGAAAGCCGCGCCACATGTCGAAAACGACGCTGACGATAACCCCACCGTGCTTGCTCATCCAATGACGCATGGCCGCCTGGGACATGTAAAAGGTGCCGGTCAGGTTGGTTTCGATGACCGCCTGCCATCCCCTGGGGGTGATGTTCTCTGCCGGAGAGAAGAACTGTCCTCCGGCGTTATTCACAAGCCCATCCAATCGCCCGAAACGCTCGAGCACCGCCTGGACTTGAGCGTTGACCTGCTTCTCATTGCGAATATCGCATGCCTGGGCCAACACCTGTCTACCGGTAGCCTTGATCGATGCGCAGGTGTCCTCCAGGTGCGCCATTGAACGTGAACAGATTGCCACGCTTGCTCCCAGCGAGGAGAGCTCGCGTGCAATGGCCCGCCCAATACCTGTTCCTCCACCAGTAATGAGGAATACTTGCCCATCGAACAACTCCGGGCGAAAGATGCTGGTTACTGCCATAAAGTCGTTACCTCTTTCCAAGAAAGACACGCTCTCTTTACTAGATCTCGATCTCCAGGCGCAGCATGGCTGATGAGAGCGATTTCCCCAGCGAGTCGCTGCGCAGCGAGCGCGATGCGCCACCGTTGAGCGCGCCATGCAGGACAAAGTTCAACGCGAGGACGTTGGGCACCTCAAACCGTTCGAGGTGGCCTGTGACGATACCGTCGAAGTGGGCGCGCACACGCTCCTCGGTGACTTCGCGCAGCAGGATATCATAGGTTGTTCTATCGGGGGCGAAGATGGCGATATTTGCCTTGTCGCCTTTATCACCTGAGCGGGCGTGAGCCAGATGGACCAGTTGCTTTTTCATGCTTCCTCCACACTGACGCGAATGGACTCTTCGATCATGGTGCGTGGAGCGAGCGTGGGCCAGATGCCCAGCAGACCACGCGGCTCCGTCATGCCGCCAAGGCCGCCGATGAAAGGTGGGCCGCTCAAGCCGAGTGGTGGGACGAGCCGACCAAGTTTGGCGGCCTCCTTTCTGTCTGAGCAACGAACGGCAATGCGCAGATAGACTTCGTTGAGATCGGCAGCGTGCGTGGGGTCAGCGAGTGGTCCGTGAATCGAGTTGTAGCCCTGGTACTCAATGACGGTCTCCTCGGCCTTCAGCCCGCTTTCGGCCATCTGTTGCGTAATGATCTGCGATGCGAGCTGCGCCTTCGCTAGCGCGTCTGGCCAGGCATAGCCAATCACGGCCTGTCCCATGAACCCGTCTTCATAGCCTGCGACGATTTTGAGCGTTGCTGGCGCTGGATACCCGCTCGCGCCCGTGACACGCACCTTATCGGAACCGATCTCCTCCATGTGCAGCGTCGTCATATCGGCATCGACATCGGGAGTCAGGTAATGCGCCGGATCATGCACCTCATAGAGCAACTGCTCGCGCAGCGTGTCAAAGCTGACGCGTCCGCCCGTCCCCGGCGCTTTGCTGATAACGGCGTCGCCATTTTCCCACACCTCGGCGATGGGATAGCCGACATGCGCCAGGTCGGGGATGGAGCGCCAGTCTCCACCAAAGTTGCCGCCGCTGGCCTGGGCGCTGCATTCAAGCAGATGGCCGACGACAATGCCCTGAGCGAGCCGGTCCCAATCGTCCCAGTGCCATCCCAGTTCATAGACCAGTGGTGCGAGGAAGAGCGCGGCATCGGCAACTCGACCCGTCAAGACGATATCCGCGCCCGCGTCCAGTGCCTCGACCAGCGGCCGTGCCCCTAGATATACATTGGCGAAGAGGAGCCGTTCGCGCACAGTTGCAATATCTACGCCGGTGTCCATGTGAGCGAGCGACGCGCCCGCCGCTTGCAAGTCGTCGAGACGTTCGATCACGGCATCGCCCAACACGACACCCACTTTGAGCTTGAGGCCAAGTTTGCGCAGAACAGCCAGCAGTGCCTCGCGCGCGGCCAGAGGGTTCAAGCCACCAGCATTCAGCGCAAACCTGGCACCATGCCGTATGGCTAGAGGGAGCAGGTCGGACAGCATCGGCACGAGATCCTGGGTGTAGCCCAAGGTGGGGTCACGCTGGCGGTTCTTTTGCAGGATCGCTAGCGTCAGTTCGGCCAGATGATCCGAGCAGACATACTGTACGTTGCCGCGCTCGATGCTAGCCTTGATGGGCTGCCAGGAATCCCCATAGAAGCCAAGACCTGCGGCAATACGAAGAGACTTCATAGCCCTACCCTCTCATACCCAGCAGTTCGCGAGCAATCAGCAACTGGCGAATCTCATTGGTACCCGCGCCAATTTCTCCCAGACGCGCATCACGCCACAGGCGTTCCACGTCGAAGTCGGTTAGGTAACCCCAGCCGCCGTGAATTTGCAGCGCCTCGTTTGCGGCACGCGAGGCCGCACGGCTCACAAACAGCAGTGCTGCCGCAGTCTCCTTACTGACACGAATTTCTTGCTGCGCCAACCAGATGGCTCGGTGCGCCACCTGCCGCGCTGCCTCCAGGTCAGTGTACATATCAGCTATCTTGGCCTGTATAAGCTGAAAACTTGCGATAGGTTGACCAAACTGCTCCCGCTCCTGTGCATACTTGAGTGAGAGATGCAGGGCCTCTTCGATGGTGCCGACGCCGATGACGGCGTAGAAGGCGCGCTCGATATCCAGCCCGCTCATGACGATCTTGTAGCCCTCGTTAACCTTGCCCAGCACATTCGCCTCTGGCACAAAGGCATCCTCGAAGACCAGTTCGCCGGTGGGTGAACCATGCAGCCCAACCTTCGACAACTTGCGTGCTACGTGGAAACCGGGCGTCTTCGTCTCGAAAATGAAAGCCGTGATGCCCCGACTGCCTGCCTCAAGGTTCGTTTTGGCATATACCACCATCACATCGGCAATCGGCCCGTTGGTAATAAAAACTTTAGAGCCGTTGATGAGGTAACCTCCATTCACCGGACGTGCCGTCGTGCGAATGCCCATGGCATCGGAGCCGGCGTCCGGCTCGGTCAGCGCCAGCGCGCCAATTGTGCTGGCGCTGGCAAGCCCCGGCAGGAATTTCGCGTGCTGGTGTTCAGTACCGTTACGCAGGATATTGTGGGCGCACAGGTTCAGGTGGGCAAAATAGGAGATGGCAATAGAGATGCTGGCGCGTCCAATACCGCTGGCCACCAATGCTGCCATCATGATATCGCCGCCACTGCCTCCGTATTCTTCGGGGATGGCGAGGCCCGTGAAGCCCTGCTCACCCAGCTTGTGCCACAACCCTGCGGGGAAAGCATCGTCGCGTTCCATCTCGGCGATACGTGGGCGAATCTCTTTCTGCCCGAACCCCAGCGCGCTTTCATATGCAAACTGGTGCTCCTCGGAGAGTTCAAAGTCCATAGATAGGCGCCTTTCTTGTAGAGAAATGAGTGTACTGGGTCTCGTTGAAGGTATTGAGCACCCCCGGTCGATGCATGGTGATGGTGAGGACGCCGTCCTCCTCATGAATCAACAGGTGCTGGAAATCGGTTTGTATCATGAATCTCTCCTTTGCTCAGGAAAAAGCCTTCAGGCGGTCTTGATTGATGCGGCCTGCTGCAACCCCAGTTCTTGAATGGCCTGTTTGCGCATGATAAACTTCTGAATCTTGCCTGTGACCGTCATGGGGAAGGCGTCTACGAACTTGAAGTAGCGTGGAATTTTGAAATGGGTAATCTTGCCCTGGCAGAACGCTTTCAAGCCCTCCTCGGTCAGGGAGACGCCGGGCTTGAGCTTCACCCAGGCCATCACTTCCTCGCCATATTTGGCGTCGGGAACGCCAATGACCTGCACATCGCTCACGCCTGAATGCATGTACAGGAGTTCTTCGATCTCGCGTGGATAGATATTCTCGCCCCCCCGAATGATCATATCCTTAATGCGACCCACGATATTGAGGTAGCCCTCGGCATCCATCATACCTTGATCACCGGTATGCATCCATCGTGCCTGATCAATTGCCTCCATCGTGGCAATGCGGTTATCCCAGTAGCCCAGCATGACGCTGTAGCCGCGTGTGCATACTTCACCAGGTTCGCCAATCGGCACGACCCGTCCCGTACTCGGATCGATCACTTTTATCTCCACATGTGGATGTGCCTGGCCGACCGTCCCAACCTGCTTCTCAAACGGGGAATCGATGTGTGTCTGCGTCGAGACAGGACCGGTCTCGGTCATGCCAAAGCAGATGGTGATCTCCTCCATGTGCATCAGGGTTTTCACCTTCTTCATCACCTCGACTGGGCAGGGAGCCCCACCCATGACGCCCGTACGCAGCGTACTCAGGTCGTATTTGGCGAAGTCGGGATGATCCAGCAGAGCGATAAACATGGTTGGAACGCCCATCAGGACCGTACACTTCTCCTCATGTACGGTCTGCAACACCGTCAGTGGCTCAAATACCTCGGAAGAGTAGATCATCGTTGCACCATGGGTGACGCAACCTAGATTGGCAATGACCGTGCCGAAGATGTGGTACAGGGGGACGGGAATACATACCGTTGCAAAAACATAGTACTATCCGAACATTACGCACTTCGGAGCACGTACTTTCTGAGTTGGGACGTAGAAAGCACCGCGAGCATCTTTTTTGGACGAGACGTGCGTAAAGCTACTGAGTAAGACCAACCGGCATAGTACATATGTTTGCCCTCAGACGGGCGGGCGGTGAAGCCTTGCGACGGCAACAGCAGCGTCGCGCCAGCCCCAGTATATGAGGCTGGCTTGACCTCCGAAGAAGTCATGCGGTATGACACGTACCGCTTGGTTTCATGATAAGTGACCAGATATGCCATGCCTAAACGGGCAATGTTGAGTGAAGCTGCGTAATCACGTGCTCCATTCCACAAGCACGTGGGATTGCTACAGCAGAGCCAGGCCCCCCACTTGATGGACTTTTTGCGGTCTGTTTGTGCCGGCGAGGCATACGTTCTGGCAGGCTGGTGGCAATGTGGGCACGTATGACTGGTTCCACGCGGTTCGACCTGGCGTGCTCGGATACCAAGCAGATGACACTTGTACTTGAGCACACGCCATAATTCGCCTCGCACGGTCGTATTGTTGCGCCAATTCCGAAAACGACCCCGGACACCTCGGCCCCGCCCTTCGGTTTTGAGCGTGGTCAGATTTTCTCCACAGATGAGCCGACAATCGCAAAGCAATGCCAGCAGAATCAGCAGATTCGAGGCCAGGTGAGCGAGTTCGCGATTCCGCCGCTCGTACTTTTTCCAGCAGGTTTTGATGCGCGCAGAGTACGCGTTTACCCGCTCTTGCCAGCCGGGAAAATGAGTAGGCAGGGGAGCCCCTTGCTCCTCTTTCGCTTTGAGCGCTTGCTTGACCAACAGGGCAGAGCGATCCCGGCAGGCTTTGAGACGGTCAATTTCGCGGCGCAAGCGTGCCTGCCTGCCATCGATGCCCCCGGTATCCAGGAACATCGGACGGCTCACCTGGCGGTAGGGCTCATCGCCTTCCGGCGAATCTAGGACCGAGACGGTGATAAGCGACCTCACGCCCCAATCAAACCCCAGAACCCGGCTTTCTTGCCCAAGAGGAGAGACATACTTCGCTGGTACTTCGAGCATGAGATCTAGCACGACCACGCGGTTGTCATCATCACTCCTGATTTCCCGCAAAGTCGGAGCTTGCGTGGTGGCTTCTTGCCACAAATACGTGCATACCGTAGGAGGCAAGGGGATCTCTTCGCTCCATGCGCCCCAGGCCCATTTCCCCAGGGCGTCTGGGCTGCGGAGCTTGAGCCAGAGACTGGCCCTGCACTGCTCCTGCCTAGTTTGGATATCACAGCAATATGACACCTCGATGCGTGCCCGATAGGTTTGGCCGAGGCGAGGGCCGTCATCCCCGGCAAAGGTGAGCTGCCCCACGGAAAGGATCGGAGCGGACTGAAGCTCTTGATAGGTGGTGGGGAACTCATCGGTTTGCAGGTACCGATTACAGGCTTGCTCCAGCACGTTGGTCATCGCCATGAATGCGTCGGCATCTTCTCCCGCGTCCTGCATGTGGGCACGCAGCGTGCGGACTTGCTCTTTGATCTCCTGGTGATCTTTCTTGGCTGGTCGCTTGCCTTGAGCTTCCCGAATCAGCCCTTCCGAGAGCAGCGGCAGGACGGTGTGGAAGACCTGCTTGCGGGTGGCCTGGGCGCGAAGAATGCGTCCGGCCTGCTCCATTTCGCACCGCTCCTGTCGGTTCCCATGCCCAGATCGATATAACAGATGGCGTTCCACCTGTTTCCAGGCTGGCCCACTGCGATCTGCGACAAAAAGATCGAGCTGCGGCCACAAGTCGGTGATGATCGCGTTGATAGCGATGGAGCTGGCATCTAAGAGACGCAACGCCTCAGCCTGCATCGCGTTGGGCAAGCGGATGGGAAAGGAGAGTGTTTGCGTTTTCGCCACGTCACTCCTCCTGTTCTGCAATCACTTGCTTGGCACAGGCGACGAGCGCTTGTTGTTTGTGTGAGCGCATCCCATAGAGCCGACCGGAAAAGGAGGCAATCAACGCAAGCAAATCGTGCGTTAATTCTTGTTCCGCTGTTTTCTCTTCCCCTGGCTCTAGCACCGTGAGCGTCACGTCAAAGCAGGCAAACAAGGTTTCCAAATATTCCTGTCCGAAGCGGGTTAACCGATCCTCATAGGTGATAGCCACTTCTCCCACTTTGTCTTCACAGACCAGCTTGAGCAAGCGTTGCAAATGCCGCCGTCCAGCTTTCAGGCCAGAGCCAATGTCTGAGAGCACCAGCGTGGCGACGCCTTTGCGCGATGTCGCAGCCCAGGCTTGCAGCCGTTCGAGTTGGATATCGAGATCCGTTTTTTGTCCATGCCCGCTCACCCGACCATAGAGAATCAGCAATCGCCCATCGATTTTGCCCACCAGACGCTCGACCTCAGCACGCGGGACGCGGACTTCGCGACCCATGGGCACCGCCTGGATACGGCCCGCCTTAATCCAGCGACGGACCGTGATCGGATGTAAGCCCAATTCGTGAGCGGCTGCGCTTATACGCAACAGCTTCGGTTCTCGTTTTGTCATACCGAAGGTCCACCTCTCTCCTGCCATCCCAAAACGGTCACACGACTTTCCCTCAACTCGTTGGCAAAGCGCTCCTGAATCAGTACAAGTAACTCATCAAGAGGGATTGGCGAAACCGCTTGTGAAATCATCAAAGGAGAGGGAGCATTTGAACGGTGATAGAGCGACATATTCGTTTTCATGAGCAAACGAGAGAACACATTCTTTGCTCTTTGTTCGATGATACGAGCAATCATGGCTTCAGGATCGCGAGGCACAAAGCTTACTGAACTGATAGGACGCCCCATAGAGGTCCACGTGGAGAGGGTAACCGTGGAAATATCGCCCCATTGAACCACGGTAGGAAGAACAGACGCAAAGAGGATTCCTTCATGGTTCATACGTACAAACTGTCTGGAGACCTCCTTACTGGCCCATGCCATGATAACAGGACTAATGAGAAGGAGAAACCCAGCAGCGATAAGCACGAGAGGTAAGAGCAGCCCAGCTTGGAGAACGAGGAGAATGATACCACCGCCCAGCGGGATAACTCCAGCAAGAGAGGTCTGAAGTGGATTGCCACGTGGAAGTGAATGCTTGAGGCTGAAAGGAAGAAATATTTCTGTTTCGGTCACTTGCAAGAGTCAAGCTCCTTCCTTCTGCTAGTTCCCAACAAATCCGGTTACAAAAGATACATATAGTATATGATAGATATGCAAATATGGCAACTGTCAACAACCCTGTCCTCGTGGGTAAACTTTTGCAAACGCCCCGTGAAATAGCCATTGTTCACCATATTATGGTGGCTGAGTGTTGCCCCTTTCGGAGTGCCAGTCGTACCACTGGTATACATGATGCTGACCGGGTCATCGAACTCCTGCTTACGTTGCCTCATTGCCAGTTGCTCGTCGCTCACCTGGTTGCCCAGCTTCAGCAGATCGCCCCAAGTATACATGCCTGGCCACCTGTCGTCCCCAAATCGAATGATAGTCGTCAATTGCGGAAGGCGCGCCGCTTTTAATACGCCAGCTTCGCAGATTGCCAGTTCAGGGGCAAGGTCGTTTATCATCTGAGTATAGTTGGACGTTTTAAACGCTGGCCCGATAAGCAACGCAGTACAACCCGATTGCGTCAGTGCGTACTCAAGTTCATGCAGACGGTATGCCGGATTGATACTCACCAGGATCACCCCGATCTTAGCGGCAGCGAATTGTGTCACCACCCATTCGATGCGATTCGGTGACCATATTCCTGCGCGCTGGCCCTTTTGCAGGCCCAACTGCATCAGCCCTTTCGCGCACTGATTGATTTGCGTCTGGAATTCGCGGTACGTCCAGCGAATACCCTGGTGACGTGCAATACAAGCAAGCCTGTCGGGATAACGATCAACGGTCTGATCAAGCAAGTCACCGATCGTCAGGCCAAGCAAAGGAATTTCGCTGGTACCGCTTGCGTAACTCCATCGTCGTTCGGCTTGCTGCGTACTGGCAGTGGATGAATTCATATGCGTTGTTGCCATCACATCCTCCTTTGGAATTCGATTCACAGGCAAAGAACCTGTCTAAAAGAACCTGCCTACAGAATTTGATTCACCTATAAAAAAAACTGCCTATTCCATTTCAAGGAGAACAGCGCCGCCCTTGACCACTTCACCCTCGCGTGGGTGGATGCGCTTGATCTTGCCATTGTACGGCGCGGTGACAGCGTGTTCCATCTTCATGGCAGTCAGGATGACAAGCGTCTGCTGTGCCTGCACCTCCTCGCCTTCCTGCACGTACACCTTGACGATGGTTCCCGCCATCGGTGCGATCAGCGCCTGCTGCTTCTGCGCCACATGGCCACCAAGCGCGGTAGATCCCACATCTGGTGGCTGGCGGTGTGCCAGGCGATGCTCTGCCCACGGTATACGACCAGCGTTGCGCCCTTCTCCTGCTGGGCATACAGACACTGCTGCTCCACGCCTCTCCGCAGCAGGACCAGGCAACCTTGCTCTATCGAGCAGGTAATGGTCAGCGCCGCTTCGCCATCGATGCGCGCGTTCCACGTCGCTTCCCGCGCACTGGTGAGCGGAGAGAGAGCAACGCGGTGCTCGTTGCCCTGGTAGCGATAGGTGAACGAGCGTGCCTCGCCCACCATGCGCCAGGGGCCACCCGATGTCCAGGGACTGATGGGCATTCTGCCGCCTGGATAGAGAGGCGAGACAGCGAAGGCCGTCGCTCCCTTCGAGGTTAGTCCATTCTGTCCTTTCTCCTCGACTTCGGGAGCAAGATCGAAGCAAGCTGCCGCGAGCAGCACCTCCTGTGGCAGCGGCTGATCCCGCTGCGTCTCCTCGAAACCGTACTGGCGGAGAAAGCCTGTGTGCGTCAGCCCTTCCTGGAAGGCGGGATGCTCGGTGATGCCATGCAGCAAGGAAATATTGGTTGTGACACCATAGATGGCAGTCTGCTCAAGCGCGCAGCGTAGCCGGGCAATGGCCGCCGGGCGGTCTTCGGCGGAGATAATCAGCTTGGCGATCATCGGATCATAGAACTGGCTAATCTCGTCGCCGCTTCCCACACCGCTATCGACACGAATGCCCGGCCCCTGTGGCTCGACGAACCGTTGAATGACACCTGTCGAAGGCAGGTAGCCACGCACAGGGTCTTCCGCATACAGGCGCACCTCGATGGCGTGGCCGCGAAAGCTCACCTGGTGCTGCTCGATACCGAGCGGTTCACCCGCCGCGATGAGGATTTGATGACGCACGAGATCAAGGCCGGTGACAGACTCCGTCACGGGATACTCTACCTGCAAGCGCGTATTCATCTCCAGGAAGTAGAACTGGCGATCTTCGTCCACGATGAACTCAATCGTGCCCGCGTTGGAGTATCGGGCAGCTTTGGCAATACGCACGGCGGCGCTGCTCATCTCTGCACGCCGCTCAGGTGTCAGGGCGATTGAGGGGCTTTCCTCAACGATCTTTTGATGGCGACGCTGAATGGAGCATTCGCGCTCGCCCAGGTGAATGACGTTACCGTGCCGATCACCAAGCACCTGGATCTCGAGGTGGCGTGGGCGCGCGATGAGGCGTTCCAGGAAGATCGCATCATCACCGAATGAGGCCAGCGCTTCGCGTTTCGCCCCCGCCAGTGCTTCCAGGAATAGCTTCTCATCATGCACTTCGCGCATACCTTTGCCACCGCCGCCCGCCGAAGCCTTGATGAGTAGGGGAAAACCGACGCGCTGGGCTTCGCGCTGTAAGAATATCTCCTCCTGGTTGTCGCCGATATAGCCTGGCACGACCGGCGCACCAACGGACTGCGCGAGCTGCTTGGCGGCGATCTTCGACCCCATCAGGCGCATGGCCACAGGAGACGGGCCGATAAAGACGATTCCAGCTTGCTCGCATGCTTCCGCGAAGGCGGCATTCTCGGAGAGAAAACCATAGCCGGGATGGATGGCCTCGGCCCCGCCGCGCCGTGCGACATCGAGAATGGCCTCGCTACGCAGATAGCTCTGCGCGGCGGGAGCGGGGCCGACCGCGTAAGCTTCGTCAGCGACACGCACATGCCGGGCGTTGCGGTCAGCTTCGGAATACACGGCTACCGTGCGTATGCCCATCTCGCGGCAGGTCGCCATGATACGGACGGCTATCTCTCCCCGGTTCGCAATCACTATTTTCTGAAACATAAGCTCTGCTTTTATCGACTAGAATGAAGAAAAACAGCTACATTCTGAATACACCAAAAGAATTGTCGGGATAGGGTGCGTTCAACGACACGGCGATGCCCATTGCCAGGACTTTTCGCGTATCAACAGGGTCGATAATGCCATCGTCCCAAATGCGTGCCGTGCTATAATAGGCGCTGCTCTCATAGGCATATTTGTCCAGGATCGGCTGCTTAAAGGCGGCCTCTTCCTCGGCTGTCATTGTCTTGCCACGTGCGGCCAAGCTGTCTTTGCGCACCGTGGCGAGCACGTTTGCAGCCTCCTCGCCGCCCATGACTGAGATGCGTGCGTTGGGCCACATCCAGAGCTGGCGGGGCGAGTAGGAGCGCCCACACATGCCGTAGTTGCCCGCCCCGAACGATCCGCCCATCATGACCGTGAAGCGCGGAACGGGCACATTGGAGACCGCCATGACCATCTTTGCTCCGTCTTTGGAGATGCCTCCGTTTTCATATTGCTTTCCGACCATGAAGCCAGTGATGTTTTGTAAGAAGATCAATGGTGTTTGGCGCTGGCCGCAGAGTTCCATGAAGTGTGTGGCTTTGAGCGCGCTCTCGGAGAAGAGAATGCCGTTGTTGGCAATGATGCCGACCGGGTAGCCCATCAGACGCGCAAAGCCACACACGATAGTCGTGCCATACAATGCCTTGAATTCGTGGAAACGGCTGCCATCGACCAGCCGCGCGATAACCTCGCGCACATCGTAGCTCTTGCGGTGATCTCTGGAGACGATGCCATACAGATCTTTGGGGTCGTAAAGCGGTGGTTCCGGGGGGCGAATCTCCCAGGGGATATAGAGACGTCGGTTGAGATTGGCGACGATGCTGCGACAAATGGCGAGCGCATGCTGGTCATTGACCGCGTAGTGATCGGTGACGCCAGAGATACGGCAGTGTACATCCGCGCCACCAAGTTCATCCGCACCGACCTCCTCGCCGGTAGCTGCCTTGACAAGTGGCGGCCCGCCCAGGAAAATCGTGCCGGTGCCCTGCACGATGACCGTCTCGTCACACATGGCCGGAATGTACGCGCCGCCAGCTGTGCAGGAACCCATCACAACGGCAATCTGGGTAATGCGCTGGCTCGACATGCGCGCCTGGTTATAGAAGGCGCGCCCAAAGTGATCGCGGTCGGGAAAGACCTCCGCCTGCAATGGCAAGAATCCGCCGCCAGAGTCAACCAGGTAGATGCAGGGCAAGCGATTCTGCTCCGCGATCTCCTGGGCACGCAGATGCTTCTTGACCGTCAGCGGGTAGTAGGTGCCACCTTTGACGGTCGCGTCGTTGGCGATAATCACACATTCCTGGCCCTCGACCACGCCATCCCCGTTACAATACTGGCCGAAGGAGACTCGTTCTCATACATATCCCAGGCTGCCAGGGGACTCAGTTCCAGAAAGGGCGTGTTTGGGTCACACAGCAACTCGATGCGTTCATGCGCCAGCAGCTTGTTACGTTTACGGTGTTTGGTGATTGCTTCCACACCTCCCCCCTGCCGTACTTGCTGCACTCGTTCGTGCAATTCCGCGAGTTGTTGCTGGAAAGAGCGTGCGTTCTCTTGAAAATCCGGGCTGTTTGTATCGACGTGTGTTTCAATGATACTCATGAATGTCTCGTCGTCCTCTCTGGTGAATGCAGACGGTGACGCAGCCTGACAAGGAAGGGAGATAGCTCGTATAGTCTATTTTCTACCCAAAGATCTTGCTTAGTGAGCGTCCGCTAAGTTATACTATAATCAGAGTTGAGTCGTTTGTCAATCCTTTTTGAATGGGACAGCAATGGTGAAGAGCTCCAGCAGGCAGGGGAGGGATTTGCTATAATTGGGCAAAAATGACAGGCCGAACGCCTTTCTTCTCTCACCCAGAAACTGGGGGAGGAAACACGTTCAACTGAGGAAGGGACCCCACATCATTATGCAGATACCATCTAACCAGCAGCAACCATTGAATGAAACCAAGGAGCGAATACGGACGGCAGCGCTGCGTTTGTTTGGTCAAAAAGGATTTCAAGCGACCAGTACCCGCGAACTTGCCGCAGAAGCTGGCCTGACCGTTGCAGGGCTGTATTACTATGTAGGAACAAAGGAGGCACTGCTGCTCGATATCACACAGGATGCAAATGAGGCACTGCTCCACTCTGCGCGCCGTATTGGTGCAAGCGATGAAGCGCCTGAACGCAAACTGGCCTTGCTGGTGCAACTGCACCTGTGGTTTCATGGCGAGCACGCGCTCGAGTCGCGAGTCATTAACACAGAGTTGCGTTCATTGAGCGGCGAGGCACGCCAGCGGGCGCTTGAATTGCGTGACGGTAACGAGGCAGTTTGGCGCGCGATCATTGCCCAGGGGAATGACGCAGGAGTTTTTCAGGTCCAGAATGTCAAACTAGGGGCGATGGCGCTTATTGAAATGGGCCGAGGCATTTCGCACTGGTATCGCCCGGAAGGCGCTCTCACCCTCCAGGAGATTTGCTCTATGCATGCCGACTGGGCGCTTGGGATGGTACGCGCAGCTCGCAGTGGGAAGCCGGTACGCGTTGCCGCTATGAACCTGGGTGATCCAAAGGATCTTTATCTTGTAGAAAGGATCACACAATGAAAGTGGCTATGATGCGATCACCCCCTGGCGTATCTTGCCGCACGAACCAGTCGCATCCGCCTGGGAACAGGCATTATGCAGATTGGTGCTCGGACGCCTGCCATGATTGCCATGACCGCGTTGACTATGGCGACGCTCTCGCAGGATCGTTTTATCCTGGGTCTAGGGGTAAGTGGGCCGCAGGTCATGGAAGGTTGGCATGGCGTGCATTTTGCCCGTCCGTTGCAGCGCACGCGCGAGGTGATTGACATTGTGCGCCTGATCGCACGCCGGGAGCGTGTGAGCTACCATGGTGAGATTTATCAATTGCCACTGCCGGGAGGGGAGGGCAAGTTGTTCATTCCAGAGCACGCGCACATCTTTCTTAACTCGCTTGAGAGAGGGGCACGCAAGGTTGGCAGCTCTCTTGCCGATCTGGATGTGCAGGTCCATGCTGGCACCGTGGCGTTCTCTGATGCTGTTGAGCATCTGATCCCCTCTCTCAAAGGCTCTCCATCCTTTAGGGTGAAATTGGGAGGAAACTGAAAAATCGGCTTGTCCTTCGTTGGACTTGGTAAGAACACTCTGCCAGGTCAACAGGAGGACAAGCGATGCCAAGCCAGCATAGCATACGGGAAGAAGCAAGCCAAGAACAGGGGATCTGGAAAATACCTTTCCTGAGCAAGGTGGGCAATGGGAACTTTTTTAAAGGGGGTAGCATTTCCTCTCTCGAAAAACCAGGGTAAACAGGTCCATTGATTTGGTCGTGCTGATCTGATCCCCTTCTGATGAAGTGCGTTTTAGCTCATTTGTGAAAAATATCCGAAAAGTTGACAGCACAACGTGGCCACAGTAAGCTAGAGAGCGGGAATTGTCTGATGGACAAAGGAAAGAAGCCCATATGACCGAACAGAGCTTGATCCAGGAAACACCCACGCCACGTACACGTGAAAGTCTGGCGCACGACCTGCGCGCACTGGGTGTCGAGGCAGGTATGACGCTGGAGGTGCATTCTTCGCTCAGTAAACTCGGCTGGGTCTGTGGCGGCCCTGTGGCCGTCGTACAAGCTTTGATGGATGTGGTAACCGAAACAGGTACGCTGGTGATGCCCACGCATAGTTCGAACTATACTGATCCAGCGCAATGGAGCAACCCACCAGTCCCGCAGTCGTGGTGGCCGATGCTTTACGAACAGATGCCCGCCTTTGATCCGCGTCTCACGCCCAGCTGGTTTATGGGTCAGGTGGTCGAGACCTTCCGCACCTGGCCAGGGGTGCTGCGTAGTTCGCACCCAGCAGTTTCCTTTGCTGCCTGGGGACGCCATGCCCAGACAATCACGGCCAATCACTCTCTGGAGAATGGCTTGGGCGAACAGTCACCTCTGGCCCGTCTCTATGATCTGGACGGGTATGTGCTCCTGCTTGGCGTCAGCTACGAGAGCTGCACCTCGCTGCACCTGGCCGAATATCGTGCCCCTCATTCGAAGCTTCTGACCGAGAGCAGCCCGATCCTGGAAAATGGTCGGCGTGTGTGGAAAACGTACCAGGATATCGAGCTGGATTCTGACCAGTTTCCCGAGATTGGCGCTGCCTTCGAAGAGACGGGCTTAGTGAAAACCTGTCCCGTCGGCTCCGCGCAGTGCAAACTGCTGCCCCAGCGTCCCGCGGTTCATTTCGCAACCGAGTGGCTGACACGTAAACGCACGCGGAGCGAGTAGGACTCGACGAATAGAGGCCATCCCCGAACTCAGAAACCCTCCCTCGTATGTGTAAATTACAAAATTGCGTGTCGTAGTTTTGTAATTTACACTTTTTACCATATGCATATTTCCTTTCACAGAGATCGGATCAGCAAGTCCTGAGCCCTCAGGCCCGACAGATACAAACAATTTACAAGAAGCAAACAGGAGCGCTATCTCGCCGTCGAGCCATGATTTACTGGCCAGATTGCACTTTCACAGAGCCGGCATCATCTGAGGCTAGATAACCTATCAACCAGTTGTTTTCGGTACGCTATGATCTGCCCAGGGCTGTTCCATCCCAAAACCGCTGCGAGATTCTCTCCTTCAGAGTAAGTTGCGACAAATCGATTCTGGTGGAATGTTGAGATATTGCGGCTCTCGCTAGAGGGCTGCTTGTATCGATGCTTTCAAGGCTGCCAGCCGATCAAGGAAAGCTCGTCGCTGTTCTGAGCGTGAGGACGATTCTCCCATGGTGGAGCGAGGACGGAGATAGTTCCGTAATTCGTCAAAAGCACAACAGAAACGGGCTGCGGAGCCAAAGCTTCCGAAGCCATGCATCGGATAATACCTTTGCTTGATCCCTCGATGGGCTTGCTCTAAGCGATTATTGAGGTATTTATTCGTCCGATGTTGCACGTGGGTGCCCAGTATTTCACGTACTGCTCGTGGGTAGGAGGTATGACCGTCCGTCGTCACCCGTTCCGGAGCATGACCGACAACGGCGAGAGCGTGCTTAAAAAACTGTTGGAAATTATTCAAAATCGGGCGTTGATACTCTATCCTGTTCAGAATGCAATTTACATATGAGAGGATAAAGCGGCATAAACAGCACCAGATTTTGAATGGTCTCTCCTTCCTGGGGTATCGCTGTAGGGTAGACGGCTGGCGAGGTATCCTTGCGGACCCTGTTCCATCCGTCCCCCTCCGAACCGTGCGTAATAGTTTCCCATTACACGGCTCTCCGG
>WNFI01530893.1_pt1 | contig 19272 bp, 19 predicted proteins | sample 5400471 | NCBI WGS metagenome assembly WNFI01 (sample SAMN13153348, study PRJNA577476) | soil metagenome | isolation source: 100 cm saprolite on Douglas fir-dominated hillslope | place: USA:California | collected 2013-09-17 | reverse complement strand
CCTGCACGTGCTTTTTGAATCGACGCATCACGCACGTCGACCGCGTCCAAGACGCGCACTTCGGGTTGAATGGGCGAGGAACTGTCACCGCCAGCGCCGCCGCCGATGTGACTGTGCGAGTCGATGAGACCCGGCATCACAACTTTTCCGGATACATCCTGAACGATGGCGTCAGCCGGGATTTTCGTCGTGTCAGCTGGACCGACCGCGAGGATCTTTCCGTTTTGAACAACGAGTACACCATTGAGAATGGGTTCACCCGCGATCGGGATAATTTGAGCGCCCTTGAGCGCGAGCGGTTTTTCCTGCGCACACAACGAAGCGGTCACGGAAGCAAACGCGGCAAGCAGGAGAAGCCCGCGTTTTCCGGTGAGACCGGAGATAGGTAACATCATGTGGTCACGAGGTTAGAAAATCTGCGGAACGGTTCAAGAGCGAACGATGTTTTGGAAGCTGACTAGCTTGCGGAGTGGCAGAATATCTCCGATCATCTGATTTGCTTGATCACACGTGCGAAATCATCCGGAGAGAAGGCCGACGAAATCCAAACGGAAATCTTTCGTCGTATGACGCCCGGGGATAAGCTCGACGCGGCCTTAAGGATGAACCGCATGATGCGCGAGCTGATGGACGCCGGACTGCGCCACGAACATCCCAATTGGAGCGAATCCCAGCGCCGAACAGAAATCGCCCGCCGTATTTTGCATGCACGAACTGGATGAAGTAAGGCTCTTTACTCGGGCTTTAACAATAGCAGGCGTCGACTACATGATTACCGGCGCAACGGCTGCGATTATCTATGGCCAGCCTCGCGTGACAAACGATGGGGATCTCGTGGTGGCTCTCAAGGAATCCGATGTCGTATCGTTGGCGGCGGCATTTCCTGAGGAAGAATTCTATTTTCCACCTATAGATATAGTAAAAGTTGAGCTTACACGTTCGCAACGCGGACACCTAAATATTATTCACTTCGCCTCGGGCTACAAAGCGGATTTGTACATCATCGCGACCGACCCTTTGCATAAGTGGGCTCTACCGCTCCGAAGAACGATAAAGTGGGGCGAAGAATCTATCTGGGTTGCTCCGCCCGAGTACGTAATCCTCAGAAAATTAGAATACTTTCGTGAAGGCGGTTCTTCTAAGCACGTTGCTGACATCAAATCTATTTTCCGAACGACAGCATTAGACCAGGATGTACTTATCTCGTGGGCCAACCGCCTTGGTGTCCACGAACTTTTGAAAATAATTCAAACGGGCGATTGAACCTAAATTGTTCAAATGTATTTGAGCCACAGAGAGCAAAGCGCCACTCATTACGAATTAAAATCCAGAGCGAGGGACTTCCTCTATGCGGTGAAGTTGCGGTTTTTAGGTTGAAACAAAATCGAAGGATTTTCGCAGCTGGTCGTTAAATACAAAAAACGCCGCTCGATTAAGAGCGGCGTTCGTCAAAACAGAAAAATTTAAACTGATCAGTGCCGGCGGCGGCGGACATTGAGTTGAGCGACGGCGAAACGAACGAATCCTTCGAGGCGTTCGACATCCGCTGGATTGAGATTCGCACCTTGGAGGTCTTCTTCAGCGCGTTTAAGCGCTTTTTCCACCGCGTTTTCGTCGATTTTTTCCTCGGTGATAGCTGACTCGGCCAAGATCGAAACTTTGTCGCCTTCGACTTGAGCGAAACCGCCACCGACGGCGAGACGCACATTTTCGCTACCTTTGGTCACGACCAATTCGCCTGAATCGACTTGGGTCAGCAGCGGAATGTGACCGGGCAAAACTCCGATTTCGCCTTCGATCGTCGGAATCACGACCGAATCAATCGTGTCGGAATAAACACGGTCGCTGGGAGTGACGATTTCGAGTATTAAAGGCATGGAGAAGAATTTAGGAGTGAGGAGCTAGAATTTAGTGGGTTGGAGAGCTTCTGAATTCTAACTCCTGGATTCTTTTATTCTGATGTTAGGCTTTTTTCGCGGCGGCGAGGACTTCGTCGATGCTGCCCTTCATGTAGAAATCACCCTCTGGCACATCGTCGAGTTGACCGTCGAGGATCATCTTGAATCCGCGCACCGTGTCTTTGACCGATACGTATTTGCCGGGTGAGCCGGTGAAGACTTCAGCGACGTGGAACGGTTGGGAGAAGAAACGCTCAATCTTGCGAGCGCGATAAACCATGAGTTTGTCATCCGGCGAGAGTTCATCGAGACCGAGAATCGCGATGATGTCTTGGAGATCCTTGTAGCGTTGGAGCACGCGCTGGCACTCACGGGCAACACGATAGTGCTCTTCGCCAACGACGGTCGGTTCGAGTGCCTTGGAAACTGAGGAGAGCGGATCGACGGCCGGATAGATACCTTTTTCAGCGATCGAACGTTCGAGCACGATGGTTGAGTCAAGGTGGGCGAAGGTGTTGGCCGGGGCTGGATCGGTGAGATCGTCCGCAGGGACGTACACCGCTTGGAAGGACGTGATCGAACCCTTCTTCGTCGAGGTGATGCGTTCCTGGAGCAAACCCATTTCGCTCGCGAGCGTAGGCTGATATCCTACGGCGGAGGGCGAGCGGCCGAGAAGTGCGGACACTTCGGAACCTGCTTGGGAGAAACGGAAAATGTTGTCGACGAAGAGCAGCACATCCTGGTTCTTCTCGTCGCGGAAATACTCGGCCATGGAAAGAGCCGACAGCGCGACGCGCATACGAGCACCCGGGGGTTCGTTCATCTGACCGTAGACCAAGGCGACCTTCGACTTCTCAATATTCTTTTGGTCGATAACGCCCGCTTCGGACATTTCGTGGTAAAGGTCGTTTCCTTCACGGGAACGCTCACCCACTCCAGCAAACACGGAGTAACCACCGTGCGCCTTGGCGATGTTGTTAATGAGCTCCATGATGACGACGGTCTTGCCGACGCCGGCGCCACCGAATGCACCGACTTTGCCACCCTTGGTGAACGGCGCGATCAGATCGACCACCTTAATGCCAGTTTCCAGAATCGTAGCCTTGGTGTCCTGGTCGACGAGCAGCGGAGCAGGACGGTGAATGGGATAACGCTTCTGATGCGGTACCGGACCGCGGTTATCGACGGGCTCACCGACGACATTGAAGATGCGTCCGAGAACGCCCTCTCCCACCGGCACGGAAATAGGCGCGCCTGTATCGAGGACCGTCATGCCGCGCACGAGCCCTTCGGAAGAAGACATCGCGATGCCGCGGACCATGCCTTCGCCGAGATGCTGTTGAACCTCGAGCGTGAGGAGTTCCTTCTTGCCGCTCACATTAAACTCAATCGTAAGCGCCTGATAAATTTCAGGAATTGAGTTTTCGGCGAACTGCACGTCGACGACGGGCCCGATGACTTGAACGATTTTACCGGTGTTCATTTTTAGAAAGTTGAAAGTTTGATCGGATGAGATGCGAGTTTATTTAACCTGTGGCGAACTGTGCCGCCGCAATTTCCAGAATTTCCTGCGTGATGGCAGCCTGGCGGGCCTTGTTATATTCGAGCGTCAAATCTCCGAGAAGTTTCGTGGCGTTGTCCTTCGCGGTTTTCATCGCGACCATCCGCGCACTGTGTTCAGAGGCCTTGGCATCCAAGATGAAACTGTGAATCTGGCGGTGAACATAAAGCGGAAGGAGAGCTGACAAAACCTGCGAGACGTTCGGCTCAAAAAGCATCGGACGATCGTCCGCTTTTGGCGCGCTGGCGTCGTGGCCCGTACGGAGTTCCTTGATCATCTCGCTCAGATCGCCCAACGGGAGAAGCTGTATGCACGTCGGCTCTTGAACCAAGGTGTTTTTGTAGTGCGGATAAATCACTTCAACCGTGTCAACTTCGCCATCGATGAAGAGCTTGATGAGGTAATCCGCCGCCACGATCACTTCGGACATCGGCACACGATCATGGACCGGGAAATCCGCCAACAAGGCGCGTTTGGTGCGAGCCAGGAACTGCGCACCCTTTCGGCCGACGGCAACATATTTGACCGGCGTCTTAACTTCGAGAACGACTTTGAAGACGTTAGAATTGAGCGGTCCGCACAACCCCTTGTCTGTAGTGACAAGAAGAATACCGCGGGTCTTCACTTCACGCTTCACCAGAAACGGATGGACAACGTCTTCGATGCGAGTGCCGAGCGCAGAAAGCATTTCCGCCATCAAGTGCGCGTAGGGCCGCGAAGAAAGCGCAGCAGACTGCGCCTTCTTCATCTTCGAAGCCGCCACCAACTCCATCGCCTTAGTGATTTGACGAGTGTTCTTTACCGACTTGATGCGCCGGCGGATGTCGCGTGTTGAAGCCATTTACGGGGACTTAAGATTTAGAATTTAGCGTCTGGATAGCTCAAGAGGCTATCTTCTACATTCTAGATTCAATAGTTTAGGCGGAGAACGAAGATTTCCACTCATCGATCGCGGTCTTCAACTCGGCTTCGATTTCCGCATCGAGCGCGGCCTTGTTGCGAATCTTGGTGAGGACGGCTTCTTTGCGCGTGGAGAGGAAGTTCTTAAGATTGCTGGCCGCATCCACGATCTTCTTTACCTCGATCGCGTCGTAATAGCCCTTCTGCATGGCCCAGAGAACGACGACTTGAACTTCGATCGGAACGGGATTGAAGGCGGGTTGCTTGAAAAGTTCGACGATGCGCGCACCGCGATCGAGTTGAGCTTTGGTCTTGGCGTCGAGATCGGATCCGAATTGCGCGAAGGCCGCGAGTTCGCGGAACTGAGCGAGCTCACCCTTGAGCTTACCGCCGACTTGCTTAGTGGCCTTGATCTGCGCGGCAGAACCTACGCGAGAAACAGAGAGACCGACCGAGACCGCGGGACGAATGCCTTGATTGAAGAGATCGGTTTCGAGGAAGATTTGTCCGTCAGTGATCGAAATAACGTTCGTCGGAATGTAGGCCGAGACGTCGCCTGCGAGGGTTTCGATGATCGGAAGCGCGGTGAGCGAGCCTTTGCCGTCCAGGCGAGCAGAACGTTCGAGCAAGCGGCTGTGAAGATAAAATACGTCGCCGGGATAAGCTTCACGACCGGAAGGACGCTTCAAAATGAGCGAGATTTGGCGGTAAGCGACGGCGTGCTTGGAGAGGTCATCGTAAACGATGAGTGCATCCATGCCGTTTTCCATGAACCATTCGCCGACCGCGGCACCGGAGTACGGAGCGAGATATTGATTGGCGGGATTGTCGGCCGCGGGAGCGGAAACGATGATCGTGTATTCGAGCGCGCCAGCTTCTTCGAGTACACCCATCGTGCGAGCGACATTGGCATTCTTTTGTCCAATGACGACGTAGATGGAATAAACCGGGCGGAACTTTGGATCACCGGAAGCGAGACCGATTTTGTTGATCTTAGCCTGGTTGATGATCGTATCGAGCGCGATAGTGGTCTTGCCCGTACCGCGATCGCCGATGATCAGCTCACGTTGACCGCGACCGATCGGAATCATGGAATCGATCGCCATGATGCCGGTGAAGAGCGGTTGAGAAACGGATTTACGAACGATAATGCCAGGCGCGATCTTTTCGACCGGGTAGAATTCCTTGGATTCAATCGGGCCCTTTCCGTCAACTGGACGACCGAGCGCATCGACGACCCGGCCGAGGAGACCTTTGCCCACTGGAACGGAGAGCAATTTGCCGGTGGTCTGGACTTCGTCGCCTTCTTTCAGCTTCGAGACGTCACCGAGGATAACGCAGCCGACCTCTTCTTGTTCGAGGTTGAGCGCGATGCCGATGACCCCACCGGGGAATTGCACCATCTCATTATACATGACCTCGGACAGGCCATTCACTTTAGCTACGCCATCGGCGAGCGTGGTGATATTGCCGGTGTTCTTCTTGACCGCTTTGCTCTGGAGTTTGGCGATCTGTTGTTCGATTTGTTCGATGACGGTGCTCATCTCGGTAAAATTGGGAGTTGAGGTTGTTGGGTTTAAAAATCTTAGACGTTAGCCGCGAGAGCTTCGAGTTGGCCGGCGATGGAGGACTCGTACAGATCGTCTCCCACGCGCACGCGCAGACCCGCGATCAATGCAGCATTGGGCTTCGCGACGGCGGTGACGGGACGGGAATAAGTTTTCGACAAAGCCGCAGTGATCGCATCGAGCGCAGCGGACGTGATCGAACCGGCGTGTTCAACGACGGCTTGGCCTTTGGCCAACTCAAGACGAATCAGACTATAGTAACTCTTGAGAACCGAGAGCGGATGACGCGGCGGATTTTTCTCCAGAATAGCGAGAACCGCCGTGACGCGCTCGGGCGAGATCTGGCCATTCGCAAAGCTCAGCTTGAAGAGCTGACGGGCGTACTTGTGAATCTGTTTATCAGCGGCCATGGAGAAAGTTGAGAAACTCTAGCTGAGAGTTAAAAGTCGGATCAGACGCTGGCGAGTTCGCGGGCGGCGGACTCGGCATAACGGGTCTTGTCGGCTTCGGGGAGCTCTTTGGCGAGAACGCGCTGCGTGGTGGCCACGACCAAACGGGCGATTTCATGGCGGGCATCGGAGAGCATTTTTTTGTGCTCAAGTTCAATGGCTTGCTGTGCCTTGGTGAGGATGCCGTTGGCTTTTTCGGTGGCTTCCTTCGTTTGACGATCAAGGAAGTCCTTCGCGCTCTTGCGCGCATCTTCAATGATGCGGGTTGCTTCGACTTGTGCAGCCTTGGTCAACGCGGCGCTTTCCTGCTGAGCGGCGGCCAGCTTGGCCTGCATCTCCTGCGAGTACTTGAGGCCGGCATTGATCTTTTCCGCGCGCTCTTCCATCGCCGCCACGGTGGGCTTGATGCCGAATTTATAGAGGACAACAAACAGGATCAGGAAACTGATGGCCTGGATGAGGACGTATTTCGGCTCGATGCCAAATTTTTCGATGATGCTTTCTTCGGCAAGCAGGAGTGGCAACATGGCGAGAGGAGGGTTAAAAGAGGCCGCGTCTGGAAATCAGACGCGGCGATTCAATTGCGAAGAGGATTACTTGGCGAGGAACAGAGCCAAGATGCCGAGACCTTCGGCGAGCGCCATGCCAAGGATGGCTTGGACGAGGATCTTAGTGGAAGCGCCAGGATTGCGGCCGACGGCTTCAGCGGCTTTGGTGCCGATGAGGCCCACGCCGATAGCGGCGCCGAGCAAACCGAAAGCGCTGGCGAGATTGCCTGTGATTTCAGCGATGAGGGAGGTCATATGATGTTGGATTTGGTGGTTGCGGTTGCCGCCGTCCGCGCTCGTTGGCACGGTCCCAGCGATAAAGGGTCAGTGATGAGCAGCTTCGTGTGCGTGGTCGTCGCCGTGGTTGCAGATCAATCCGATATATACGGATGAAAGCAGCGTGAAGACGAAGGCCTGGATAAGGCCGACCAGCAGCTCCATGAAATAGAAGACGAAGAAGAAGCCCGTGCCGTGGAGTAGATTTTCCCCTCCGAACACGTTACCGAAAAGACGAACCGACAACGTAAACGGGCGAATTAGGATCGATCCGACTTCGATAAAGCCGACCAGAATGAAGACAATGGACAGCACCGCGTAGAGCGCCGCGGGGGTTTCCGATTTTTCCGCCTTGTTGCCGAAAAGATCAAAGGCGATGACCTTCACACCGGCGTATTTGAAAATGATGATCAACCACGCGCCGAAAGAAATCAGGGCCAGCGCGATCGTACCGTTGAAATCGGAGTTGAACGGACGAATCAACGGACGGGTTAGCTCAAAGTGGCCATCCACTTCGTGTCCCCAGCCGATCGTGCCCACACCGGGAATGAGTCCCATCCAGTTGTGAACGAGAATGAAAATGAAGAAACAGACCAGCAGCGGAAATGCCATGGGGAACGCGGTTTTCCCGACGATCGGTTCCAGCAAATCGCGCAAGGCTTCGATCACTGACTCGACAATCGCCTGTCCCTTGGACGGGAGAATTTTAGGTTTACCCACCAGCCATAGGATCAAAATGACGATAAACGCAGAAATCGCCCAACCGGTCACCATGCTGTTGGTAATCGCCCAGCCGTTTCCAAAATCGATTAGTTTGGACGCAGTCGGTGATACGCCTTCGCTATCGGCGGCGAAAGCCGACGAGGCGAAGACAAAAAAGCTAAGCAACGATGTCAGATTTTTGACTCGGAACATGGGACAGCCGGACACTAAGGAGGTTTAGAAGAGGGAAGTTGTTAGGGGACCCGCCCCAGCGACGTCAACCCTCTAAGTCGAATTTTGAGGTGACGAAGCAGGGAATTAGAGGTGACCTCATGCAAACCCGGTCCCTCTAATGCTGTTCCTTGCTTTGTATTAATGGCCGTACTATTCCAAACTATTATATGACCGATCAGGCCCACTCGTCTGTTTCCGCGATAACCGAACCCGAACATTCCTTGGGACGTCCGTTGGCGCAGGATTGGTTTGTGGTGTTCACCTACACGCTGGTGATTGCGGCCGGCGTTATGCAGTTTTTTCTACTGCTTTGGTTAGACGTATTCTAACTGCTATTAGCGAGTTATAGCTGTCCGCACGCTGTTGAAATATGGTGGGTTCTTCCATCGGCCAAACGGCTTCCGGTTCAATGCGCCATTCGGCACTCTGCTCAAATAGGCGGACCGAATCATTGTAGTAACCCACGTGGTCGGTGCGGAAGTAGAGACGCGTCCCCTCGCCCACCCGGCTTGCGAGTTTTTCTAGAAAGGCGGGTTGAAGAATCCGATGCTTGTGATGCCGGCGCTTCGGCCAAGGGTCAGGAAAGAGAACGAAGATCTCCGTAGGACGGGCATCCGACGGAAGACAATCGAGCGCTTCCAATGCTTCCGCCCGGATAAATTTGAGATTTTCGGCCTTGAGCCGCCGCCGCTTTTTGTTGGCGCGTTCGATACGTTCTCGAAGCAGATCGACGCCCAAGCAAAGCCGGTTTGGAAAGGTCGCCGCATACCGAACCAGAAAATGTCCGTGCCCACAGCCGACTTCGAGGGTGAGTTCCCGAGTAGCCAATCCAATGGATAGGAAGTCCGCCAGTTCGGTCCGCAGGGTCGCCTGACGGGAGGCGACCATGTCGGCATAAGCGAGCTCCGGTTCGGGTTGTACGATTTCCACCCTATGAGGAATCGGCGGTTAACTCACGTTTGGCAAGCGGTCCGAAACCGGGCGGGTGGGCGATTGGGCGAGAACGTACATAGACTGCTTTCGCGCATCGGTGCCATGGCTTCGTGGGGGCCACAATATAAGGCGAGAACAGCTCACCAAGCACGATTGCCTTATCCTCTGCTTGAATACACGATGCATGCTTATAAGGTCCCTGCGACGGCTTTTCGCGGTTTCGACGTCTGTCCTACTTTCGATGCCGTCGCAGGGACGCGCCAGCCCACCTACAGACCATATTTCTCCCGCTTTGCGTCTTGGCGCCTTGAGTTGTGTGTCTTCGAAATAAAAGGCGTTGCCGACAAGCCGCTCTCGAAATCAGACCGATGGCTATGAGAAAAGCTCGCGCAAAGGCGCCAAGCGAACGACCCTTTCCGAGGGTGGGGCGGACCGCTGAGCCCGCCCGTCGGGGTATGGCAATGAAGAACTAAGATTTCACACGTAAGCAGATTGCGTCCATCGATTACGAGGTTTGTACACGTTCCTCGTGACGGCAGGCCAAGCTGGTCCCGCCCCACCTTCAGAGGCTTTTGCGGTGACTCTTTGCGCAAGCTCCCCACTCAACGACGGAACGGCCGGTTTGCGTCCCTTCAGGGCCAATTGCCCCGAAATGCCTCAGGTCATGGGCATCAGCATTTTGATCGGCTGTAGCTTGAAATTAGCGCTGTTTTTCAAGTGTTACCCGTTCGATAGAGTAGGCCGACTTTTCGCCGGCATCGAAAGAAACCGAGCCTCGCTCCATCGGCTTGTTTATTTCGAAGACACGCCCTAAACCGCTGTCTGTAGCGGCAGGCTGAAATGGAAGGACGTCCCCTTCCCTAGCTGGCTTTCGACCCACACCCGGCCGCCGTGGAGCTGGACGATGTGTTTTACAATGCTCAGGCCGAGGCCGGTGCCGCCTTTGTCGCGGGAGCGGCCTTTGTCGACGCGATAGAAACGCTCGAAAATGTGCGGAATATCCTCGGCCGGGATGCCGGGTCCGTTGTCCCGAACAATGACTTCCACCTCGGTTCCGCGGTTGCGGGCGGAGATCTCGATCATGGACTTCTTCGGCGTGTACTTGAGCGCGTTATCCAAAAGATTTTCGAAGACCTGCGTGATTTTAAGCGGATCAATCAAGAGATTCCCGACCGCAGGATCGAGCGCGAGGACAAGGCGATGCTCGGTGGCGTCGGTCCGGGCGCGATAGTCGTCGATTAAGCCGGCGATGAGTTCGGATAGTGCGACCGATTCGCGGTGCAGGTGGGGATTGATCGATTCAAGCCGGGAAAGCGTCAGCAAATCCTCAAGTAACGAATTGAGACGCTCGGTGTGCCGTTGAAGTGTACTAAGAAACCGAGTGCGGTCGGAGACAGGCATGTCGAGATGTCCATCGACGAGTGTTTCGACGTAGCCTTTGATGACGCTGAGGGGAGTACGCAGCTCGTGCGAGACGTTGGCGACGAAATCCTTGCGGACGGACTCGAGCTTTTTTTGCTTTGTGATGTCGTGAAGAACGAAAAGCGCCCAACGCTCAGCCTGTCCATTCAAGGATGCAATGAGCGAGCCCGTGGCCTCCACCCAAACGGAGTCCGATCCCTCGACAAATTCGATTTCGCGCTGAGGCGTTGCAGGGCCGGTGCGGACGGAGTCGACGTAATCAAGAAAGGCCACGGAGTGCAGAACTGACTCGAGGCGTTGATTGAGGATGTTTTTTGCGCGGGGGAAAATGGCCTGCAGCGCGGAGTTCGCGAGGAGGATATAGTTGTTCGCGTCGACGATCAGGACGGCTTCCTGCAAACTACCCAGCGTTGTCTCAAGTTGAGCGAGTTGACCGGTTTGATGCCGTTGAAGTTGGCTCAGTTCCGCGAGAAGGTCGTTGGCGGAAGTGCAGAGACGCACCCATTCTCCTGAGCTCTCGCCAGCGTAAAGTTCGCGGACAATCGGCGTGCGCTTCTCGAGGGCGTTACGAAGATCGTGAATCAGCGTCCGCAGCCTAAAAATATAAATCAGCGCTCCCACCAGCCCGAAGGCCAGCAGCGCCACGATCAAGTAGAGCATGCCTCGGGCTTCCGCTCTGCCATGCGGTAACCCACGCCGCGGATCGTTTCGATCCACTCGGCTTCATCGCCCAGTTTCTCGCGTAGACGACGAATGTGAGTGTCCACCGTACGGGTCTCGATCTCGGTCTCGTAGTTCCAGACGTTGAGCAAGAGATGTTCGCGGGTTTGAACGCGGCCACGGCGCTCCATCATCAAGTGCAGCAGCTTAAATTCCGTCGCCGTGAGTTCGACCGGCCGACCTTGGACCGTGACGTGGTGGCGTTCGGTATCGAGAAGGATCTGGCCCGCCTGTAGGAGTTTAGCCTCTTCCGGAGCGCCTTCGGTCGAACGGCGCAAAAGGGCTTGAATTCTGAGAATTAATTCTTTGGTGCTAAAAGGTTTACAAATATAGTCATCAGCCCCTGTTTCGAGGCCGAGGATACGATCGCTTTCTTCAGCTTTGGCGGTAAGAAAGATGACCGGGATGTTTTTAAGCTTCGGATCGGCGCGAAGCATCCGGCAAATCTGGATGCCGTTGAGATCAGGCATCATCACATCAAGGATGACCAAGTCCGGCAAGAACGTGCGAGCGAGACCGACGCTGGCGTTCGGGTCATTGAGTGCCTCGACCTGAAAGCCCTTTGCCTTCAGATTATAAGAAACAAGCTCCGTCACGTCGGACTCGTCGTCAACGAGCAGAATCTTCTTCGTTTTCTGTTCTGGCATGTAGCTACGTCTACGCCAGCGGCTCATTTTAGCCAGCGAATTTACCTGCGTTGCTGAATTGTTACGACTGTGACGAACATGTTACGCCACCTATGAAAATGGGGTCTCTTTTTGCGGGGAATTCGCTCCCCTGCCCGCTTCAATCAGGATCATCAGGATGCTGATATCGGCCGGGTTCACCCCACTGATACGGCTGGCCTGGCCCAGCGTGTAGGGCTTGAACTGAGCGAGCTTGAGCGCACTTTCGCGCCGCAGTCCGCGGATCGACATGAAATCGAGGGTTGCCGGAATTCGGATTTTTTCGACGTTGGAGAGTTTGTCGACTTGACGGAGTTCGCGCTCCAGATAGCCGCGGTAAGTAACTCGATAAAGGACCTCGTCACGGACTGCAGCGGATTCGTTTTGAAGCTCTATGGGCAAATCGACCGCCGTGCCGCGTCGAATCAGATCACCCCAGAATTGGCCGTTAGATCGATGCGTCTCGAGATGTTGAATCCAACGGTAAATACTCGCCTTCTTCGCTTCTATATTCTTTATCCTATTGTTTGACAACAGCTTATGAATCTTAGCGTGCTCAAGCAATCGTAACTCGGCACTGCCGTGATTGAAGAGCAAGCGATACTCGGCCCGGCTCGTAAACATCCTATAAGGTTCGTTTGTACCCTTGGTGACGAGATCGTCGATCAATACCCCGATGTAGGCTTCGTGACGTCCGATGATCATCGGCGCCTCTCCCCTCACCTTCAGCACGGCGTTCACACCCGCGATCAAGCCTTGGCAGGCAGCCTCCTCATAACCGGAAGTGCCATTGATCTGGCCAGCGAGGAAGAGGTTTCCGACCTTCTTCGATTCCAAGGATGGAAACAGTTGAGTAGGTGGAGCGAAGTCGTATTCGACCGCATAGGCGGGGCGAAGCAGCTGTGCCTGTTCCAACCCGGGTATACTATGAACCAACTCCAGTTGGACATCGAACGGCAGGCTCGTGGAAAGCCCATTGATATAGAACTCATTTGTCCCCCGCCCTTCGGGTTCCAAATATAGTAAATGCCGAGGCTTATCGGCGAACCGAACGAATTTGTCCTCGATGCTCGGGCAATACCTCGGTCCGACCCCCACAATCTCTCCACTGTACATCGCCGATTTGTGAAGATTGCTGCGAACGATCTCGGCGGACTGTGCAGTTGTGTACGTCATCCAGCACGCAACCTTTTCGCTTCCGGGAGCCCAACCAGGCCGACGCTCGCCGGTCTGTTCCACGTGGAACAGATCTCCATCATCCCGCGTGTCGTGAAACGCAAACAAGGTCGGGTTTGCATCGCCCGGCTGGCTTTTCATGACCGAGAAATCAATGCTTCGGCCCAAAATACGCGGGGGCGTTCCGGTCTTAAGGCGCTGCAACTCAATCCCGGCCTCAAGCAGACTTGCCGACAAGGTTTTTGCGCTGTAATCGCCCAAACGGCCACCTTCATTCTTATTCTGGCCGATGTGCATCAATCCACGCAGAAACGTACCGGTGGTAACCACGACCGAGCTGCCAAGGAAATCGATATCTAGGTTCGTCCGGCATCCGATCACTTTGCCATTATCGAAGATCAGTCCAGTGACCGTTGCCTGAAAAATCTGGAGGCTTGGTTGGAGCTCGAGTGTGTGTTTGAGTCGGAACTGGTAAGTCTTCTTATCACATTGAGCACGCGGTGATTGAACAGCTGGACCCTTGGACTCGTTCAGAAGCCTAAACTGAATTCCGGTGACATCCGTATTGATCGCCATCTCGCCACCCAGCGCATCGATTTCCCGAACGATCTGCCCCTTGGCTTGGCCACCGATGGCCGGGTTACAACTCATCTGGGCAATCGTATCGATGTTGCCGCTAAGGAGCAGGGTAGAAGCGCCCATGCGCGAGGCGGCCAGCGCTGCCTCGACGCCAGCGTGGCCTGCGCCACAAACGATAACTTCAAATGGTATCTTATTGTATATCATTAACTTACAAATCAATCTATCTCGTCATTTGCCGATGCAAAACGTGGCAAAGAGTCGATCCAACATCCGTTCATTATCGATCTTACCAGAAATTTCGCCCATTGCATCCAACGTCTCTCGCAGATCGCTGGCGAGCAATTCAACTGGCTCGTTACGCTCCAGCTTGATCGTGGCCGCTGCAAGCGCACTAATCGCACGCTTCAGCGCCTGCGCGTGCCGGGCATTGACCGCAATAATTTCCGGGCCTTGTTCCACGCGGAACGCATCGACAAACTGGCTGATGGCTTCGGTCAACAAATCCGTTCCAACGCCGGTCAACGCCGACACCTTGATGCTCGGAAAATCTTCGGGCAAAGTAATCGGCCCAGCCAGATCGCCAACCAAGTCGATCTTGTTAAGAACAATCATCGTGTTGGCCGACGTAAGCCGCGCTGCAACGTCAACAGGCAACGAGGGCAGGGGACGCGTCGCGTCCGCCATCCATAGGATCAAATCGGCTTCCTCCACACACTCGACCGTCTTTTCCATTCCCAATTTCTCAAGTGGCGCCGGATTCGGATTGAGTCCCGCGGTATCAATCAGGCGGAGCAGGTGCGGGCCCACCGTGAGGCGCTCCTCAATAAAATCCCGCGTCGTACCTGGTTCCGGGCTCACGAGCGCACGGTTGTGGCCCACCAATCGGTTCAGCAAACTGCTCTTGCCCACGTTCGGTTCACCTAGGATTACGGTCTTCACTCCATCGCGCAAGATATCACCGTAGTGATTTGTAGCCAGCAGTTTATCCAACTCATCACGCAGCTCCGCTGTGCCGCGCCTAACCACCTCTACGTCCTCAAGTGGAAGATCTTCATCGGGAAAATCGATGTACGCTTCGACCCGCGCGAGCAATAAAAGCAAGTGGTCAATTAGCGCGGTCATTCGGCGCCCAAGACTGCCGCGCAGCTGTTGATGCGCCGCTGCCAACGCGCGTTCGCTTCGCGCGTGGATGAGATCCATCACCGCTTCAGCCTGGCTCAGCTCCATCCGGCCATTCAAAAACGCCCTCTTCGTAAATTCACCGGGCTCCGCAGCTCGGCATCCGCGACTGAAAAGATCTTCCAAAATCGTCTGTGCAATAAACGGGTTACCATGGGTTGAAATTTCCAGCGTGTCTTCACCCGTGTATGAGCGCGGCCCTTGAAAGAAAGTAATCAACACATCGTCCACCACATTTCCGCTTTGGTCCCGATAGTCGGCACGCAACGCATGGCGGGGTAGGGGAGCGCGACCACCGATCGTTTCTGCCAACACGGACGCCAAGCTTCCGCTCACGCGCACCAATGCGACCGCAGACGTGCCCACGGGAGTGGCAAGCGCTGCGATGGTCTCGGTGGTCGTAAGCATGAACCTTCCACGCAAGCGAGGTCTCGCGGAAAGGCAAAACAAGTTTTAAAACACGACTGGTTCGTCGTTGCTCGCTCTCACGAGCTCGTGTCTGGCCGTCTTCAATCCAGATGCGTATTAAGCGTGGATGTTGTTCTCTGGCGGTCGGACAGCGGCGTTCGCTGCTGGGAAGATCTTTGCATTCACCGCGGCGTAAAGCTGTCGGCCGGCTCGGTGTGCGACAATAAAGTCCGCTGTGGTTATCATGGCTGGACGTACGATAGCGAAGGGCGTTGCACTCACATACCTGCCCATCCGGAACTCACCCCTCCGGCTCGTGCCAGAACGCGAAGTTTTTCCGTCTTCGAATCCGCGGGTTTAGTCTGGATGAATTTTGATCCCGTCACACCAGAGCCTTCACTCATCCCGGAAATCGCCGACCTCTCATTCAGAAAAGTTGCCTCCGGTCCGTTTCGCATCGCCGCGGCCGGTCCTCGGTTGATCGAAAACTTTCTTGATATCGCACACCTCCCCATCGTGCACGACGGTTATCTCGGCACGCTTCAACGCGCGGAAATCGGTGAGTATTCTGTCGAAGAGGGTCCGTACGGCCTGCTCGCCCGCGACATTCGTATGTTTCAGCCGAATCCCGACGGACTCTCGCAAGCTTCGGAAGTGAGCTACGACTATGGCGTAGTCCGTCCCCTCACGGTCTACCTGTACAAAGATCTTCCGGAAAAGCGCTTCGCTTTGATGTACTTTGTCACGCCGCTCAACGAATCGGAAAGCATGGCGTACTTCATCACCTGCATGAACTATGGTCACGAAATTCCGGATACAGAAATCGACGACTTCGCCGGCGTAATTATTCGCCAGGATATTCCGATCGTGGAATCGCAGCGCCCCGAGCGCCTTCCGCTCGACCTCCAAGCCGAACTTCACCTGCGCTCCGACCGCCTCGCCATCGCCTACCGTCAGTGGCTTCGGAAGCTAGGCCTCTCTTTCGGCACCGCGTGATCCGCGTCAGGCAGATAAACTCGCGCAACGCAAAGTCGGACAGTTCACTTCTTAACTTAGTGCTTTGCACCTTTGCACGAACTCATTCCGTCAGCTCCGCGCGTTAGGCAACGAATACCTGCCATCTACTCCTTTGTTTTCGATGCAGCCGGTTTCATTTCGGCCTGCTTCGTTTTCTGATTGGCTATTTCTTTTTCCAAATCCTGGGCGCGCTTTTCCGCCGCGGCGATGTCGTTCGGCCGACGCGCCAACCGCTCGCGGACTTGCTTTTCGCCCTGCGGATCCGTGCCGGAGCGCGTGGCCACAATGAGCCATGCCAAACCTTCGACAAAATCTCTCTTCACGCCGCGCCCGCTCACCAACATCGCGCCGACGTTATATTGGGCCTCCGAGATCCCGGCCTTGGCCCCCTGGAGAAAATAGCCGAACGCCTTCGTTTGATCCATTGAGACACCCAGGCCGTCGTGATAAATCTTCCCAAGACGAAAGGCCGCATCGCCCTGGCCACCCTGTGCTGCCTGATTGTAGAGCTCGATCGCACGGTTGAGATCCTTCGGAACTTGGTCTCCGTCCTCGTATAATGGCGCCAACTGCGCGCACGCCGCCGGGTCTCCTTTTTCCGCCGCGTTTTTAAGTTCATCGAGACTCTTCCACTTTGAACCGGTGGTCGACGTCAGCTTCGGCTTCGAATCCTGCGCACCGAGTTTAATCGCGCCTGGCACGACCATGATTCCTAGCAGCACGGCGAATCGCACGCCCGCTCCGAGACTTCGAGTTGCACGCTGCGCGAAAGCGAAAGGCCATTTCATTGTCGAAAAAAATGAAACAATTGTACGCGAAAAGTTCATAAAACATTCCTCTTACTATCGACCGCAATCAGCACACCGGTGTGCCGATTGTTTATTGAGGCCAAGACTTCGATAACCTGGCGGAGGTAGAGCGTTCCAAAAATGTTCCGCGAGGCTCAAGCAATGGATCCCCGCAATACGGACCAAAGTATCCACCTTTCACGCGTGTCTCGGAGTAGGCCACTGTCACCGAATAACCTTTTTCCGGATCAGTGTAATTTACCACGATATAACCGCCCACTTCACTATAGCCGTGACTGCCCACGCCGTAAGAAAAACCAATCTCTCCGTGTATTTCCGGTTTTAACCGCACACTTTCAGGCTTCACTGCAACGGATCTCGCGGAAGACATCGTTGTCGACACCTTCTTCACCAACGCTCCGCTCACCAGGACGTCGAGATTCGCAAGTTCAGTTGGACTAAGAAGTGTGAGCCCTGCACTCCGGCGCTTATCAGGAGCGAGTCTCTCGGAAAACCGCGCGGTCGGTAATGTAGCGGCGTTTTGCTCCGTCGAAATAAACGCCTCCTCGCGCTGCACCAGTGCATCTAAAATAGAAATCTGCTCCGCCGAGAGTTTATCAATGCCCGCTTCCGCCCGTTGATCCGGTGTGATTTTCGCCGAGAAACGTTCTTCGCCCGCACGCGCACAGACGGCAAAAAAGGAGAGCGAAAAACCGACCAGCACCAAGGCCCAGATTTTCATGATAGAGGAAGATTTATACGAGGTGCGACCCTGAGGCAATGCTTTCAGTTCCTCGACCGACTAAATTAAGCAGATCCGGCCCGCAAACCTCCTTGAAACAATGCGCTCGTCGAGCGCGCCCGCCTAAGACCGCGTCGTCTTCAAGACTAAGGCCTTTTCCAACAATCGGTACGCGCTGTACCGGTGACCATTGAGCGCGCGAGTGAGCAAACGCGTTTCATTCCAACCCACTTCCCAAAAAATCCACAGACAAAGCGGCAATCCCGAGACGAGCGAATAGCCCAAAGTCATTTTCCACGGACAGGTGGTTGCGACCACGCTCCAGCTTCCCACCCAGAGGAGCAAACTGGCGAACACGATCTTCGAGCGGAAGTAAACACGCTCGATCTGTTTGCTCGTGAAAAGCATTCGCTCCCATTCCGGCGTGAAAATTACTTCGTCGGAATACAGGTTATACGCTTCCAAGAGAAGGACGCCATCCGGAATAGCGTTCTTATCCCTCCCCACCTCCATGGCGATTTTCCGTGCGTCCAACATATGCGTTCTGTTTTAGCGACGTATGATGACACGCACTATCCGTGAGAGAGCCAAGATTCTACCGGCCTGCGGATCCTTTTTGATAATTTTTTTCAAGCCCGTCCAGGAAGACGCGCCAATCGCCGTGGCGGATGCGCGCAATCATTGAATATCGTTATTTTCATGCGGCCATCGACCCACAGATAAAAAAGGGCGGTCCATTCATTGGACCGCCCTTCAAAGTTTTCAAAATGAACCAATTATTCTGCCGGCTCGCCGCCTGTGATGATGGCACCGCCTACCACATTTACTTTTGCCAGAATGGCCGTCTTTACTTTGTCCGCCAGTTCGGCGTTTTCTGAAAGAGCCTTCTTGGCTGCTTCGCGGCCTTGGCCCACCAAGTTGCCTTCGTAAGCGATCCAAGCGCCTTTCTTTTCCAACACTTTGTGCTCGAGTCCGAGGTCGAGGAGCGAACCGGTCTTCGAAATGCCTTCATCGTACATGATATCGAATTCGCACTCAGTGAAGGGTGGAGCGACTTTGTTTTTTACGACTTTGATCTTCGTGCGATTGCCGATGACTTTGCCTTCAGGGGTTTTGAGCTGATCCTTGCGGCGGATGTCGATGCGGATAGACGAGAAAAACTTTAGGGCACGACCGCCGGGGGTTGTTTCCGGATTGCCAAACATGACACCAATTTTTTCACGGATCTGATTGGTAAAGATGCACACGCACTTCGTTTTGCTGACCACCGCGGTAAGCCGGCGCATCGCCTGGCTCATCAGCCGCGCCTGAGAACCCATCGTGGCATCGCCCATTTGGCCATCGAGTTCTGCTTTGGAAATGAGTGCAGCAACTGAGTCGAGAATGATGACATCGATGCTGTTGGAACGGATGAGCGTCTCCATGATGTTGAGTGCGTCCTCGCCGCTGTCTGGCTGGGAGACGAGAAGGTCGTCGAGGTTAACGCCGACAACGCGCGCATACT
>WNFI01178277.1_pt1 | contig 19275 bp, 21 predicted proteins | sample 5400471 | NCBI WGS metagenome assembly WNFI01 (sample SAMN13153348, study PRJNA577476) | soil metagenome | isolation source: 100 cm saprolite on Douglas fir-dominated hillslope | place: USA:California | collected 2013-09-17 | reverse complement strand
TGCCTGGATGCGGTCGATGGCGCGGATGGTACGGGCAAGTTCGCCCTCAAGCGCGCGCAAATGATTGATGTTCTGGACGAAGCTGGTGGTGCCGAGCGCGTCGGATTTGTCGAAGATTTCGTAGCCAACGCCGCCGCCCTTGGGCAGGCCGCCCTCGGCAAGCTTCATGCGCAGCCGCGTGACCTTGTCCTTCGGCACCATGATCACGGCGCCGTCGTTGCGCAGCTCGAACGGAATGGCCTGGCGTTCCAGGTCTTTGACGATGCCGGAGGAATCCTCCACGCTGAGGTCGGTGAAGAGGGTGGTCATCTGCGGCGTGGTGACGCGCATGATCACAAACGAGAAGAAGCCGACCAGCGCGGCCGTCACCGCGACCATCGCCATCAACCGCGACGCGCCCAGACCCCTTAGGAAACCTGCCAGACCCTGCAAAACCAACCGCCCCTCAGATTCGGCCCCAGGCGCCGACTGGGCAATTATTGCCTATGGGATGGTTTCGATATGGTTAACGAAGGTTAAGGGCTCGGGCAAAAGTTCAGCATGAAAAAAATCGGCTTCGCAAAACGAAGCCGATTCTCGTCAAAAAGTTTGGGTTCTGGAGGGCGCTTATTGGCGATATTGCTGGATGCGGGTGGTGCGCAGTCCGGCAAGGCCATGCTGATCGATGGAAAACTGCCAGGAAAGGAATTCGTCGACCGTCAGCGTGTAGCGACCGTCAGGCCCGATGACATATTTTACCCTCGGGCGATGGGGTTCTGTCATGGCGTACTCACAAACTCTCAACCACTAACTCACGCAACAACCTACGCCGCCCGACTTAAAATTTGCCTAAGCCCAAGGCTTCAATAAGAATCTCCTTGAAAATGCCTGAAAGGATTCCATCGCGGCGGTCTGGAGATACCGCGCAGAGGGCAAAGTGTGAATGAAGCGATAATTTATCCGGGCATGATCTTTCCGGAAAACCACTTCCCGCTTTCCAAATCATGCTCTAGCTGGCGATGCTCTTGATCTGGCTGATCGTATAGGTCTGGCCGTTGATCGACAGCAGCGGGGGCGACTGGGTGAGGTCGACCGAATTGACTACGCCCTGAATCTGCGTGGAGACAGCCACGGAATTGCCGGCGGTGTCGGTTGCGGTCGCGGTCAGCTTGTACTTGCCATCCGGCCACTGCGTACCGTCGTTGCCCTTGCCGTTCCAGGTGAAAGGCTGATTGTTGCCGGCGTTGACGGCGTAGCTGCCGCTAAAGACGGTCTGGCCGGTGCTGTTGGCAATCGAGATCGTGACGTTGGCATTTGTCGGGACACCGAGATCCCAGGTGGCCGAACCATTGGTTAAGGCCGCGGTGCTGCCGTCGACCACCGCGGTCTTGCCCACGACGGTCAGCGCCTGCGTCGATTGCGCGGTCTGCTGCAGCGAGACCAGCGTGGTCAGCTGATCGTTGGTCTTGAGTTGCTGCTCAACGGAAGCGAACTGCACCAGCTGCTGGGTGAACTGGTTGGTGTCCAGCGGGTCGAGCGGATTCTGGTTCTGCAATTGTGTCGTCAGCAGCGTCAGAAAAGTTTGAAAGTTTCCGGCGAGCGTAGCGTTGGTGGTCGAACCAAGGCTCGACCCAGAGGAGCCGGACGAAGATGAAGTCGGTAGCGGCGTCGTTCCCGAAACGACCGGGGGGGCCAAGCCTGATGCTGCTGTCATGTCCGTCTCCTCAGACCCTGATATCCACGCCGCTGCCCGATACGAGCATGCGGCCATAGGTTCGTCCCGCGACCGCCGCGGGAATCGCGTCTTCATCGCTGATGACCAGCCGCTGCGCGTTGCGGCCGGGTTGGTTGCCGTTGTCCTGTCCGGAAGAGGGTTGGTCACGCAGGCTGAATTGCAGGCCGCCGTTGCCGGTCTTCAGTCCGGCGTCATCCAGCGCGCGCTGCAGCTGCGGAGCGTCCTGGCGCAGCATTGACAGGGTTTCAGGCTTTTCGACCGTCAGGTGCGAGGTGACCTGGCCATTGCGATCGACATCGATGCGAACATCGATGCGGCCAAGATCGGCCGGATCGAGCCGGATGTCGAAACGGCTCTTGCCGCTGCGCGCCGAGACCGCGATCTCGAGCGCGAGCCCGTTCAATGGCACCGCCGCATTCGCTGCCGCCGCCGCGCTCAAGGGACCCGCGGGAGCGGCCGTGGCCGCGGCGGAAACGGGCTGCGGCTGGACCGTGCCCGTCACTTGCACGGCTGGTTCAGATGGATCGGTTGGCGTATGCGCCGTCGCGTTGGCCGGTGAATGCTCATGGGCCGGTACGGCAGCTGGGCTTGTCGATGAGGAACTGGCGGAAGCATCTGCTTTCGCCGTTTCGACACTGCCATTCCCGGTTTCCTGCCTGACCGCGTTGGCCGGCGGTTGCGGGACATTCTTCGGAGCCGCGTCGGCCGGCGTGGTCGCGGCGGAGGGATCGGGCGCGCTCGGAATTGTATCTGCGGTGTTCGATGCCGCGGTCTTCGCGGGCGCCGCGACCGGGGCTTTGAGCAGCGTGGTTTTTGGTGCAACGGGCGCCGTCGCCGCAACGGCCGCAGTCAATGCCAGATCGGTTGCCGCGGTTGCAACGGTCTGCGTTGCCGGTTGCTTTGCCGGCGCGGTGACTGCCTCGCTCGCCGCCGCCTCAACAGCGGCGTTTGCAGTCGTGGCCGCATCCGTGCGGGTCGTCGGGATAACTGCCGATGCGCTAACCGCTGCTGATACCGTCACGCCGGCTGCTGCCGATGTCGTTGCCGCGGTCGCTAGGGCGGAATCACTATTGGTCTGCACTGGTGAGGCAGCCGGCGCGGTTGATGCCGGCGAGCTGGCGGCGATTGCCGCAGCCGCGATCGCAAGCGGCGCCGTGGCATTGCCGAACGCGGGTGTTGCCGGGGCAATATCGGTCGGTGCGGGGACAACTGGAATTGCAACGGCGACCGGGTTCGGCGTTGTCACGGACGCTGCGTCCTGCTGCGCTGAGGCGCCAGCAACAAATGAAATATCAGGTGCAGCCGAAGAATCAGGTGCCGAAGGAATCTCGGAAGCCGACTTTTCTGTCGATTTCTTTTCGGTTGGTGGTGCAGGGCCAGCCTTCAAGGCGCCGGGTGTTACGCGGGACTGCTGGACCGCGTGGGTATTGGCGTTGGCGTCGCCATTGGCGTCGGGGCGCTGCTGGGCGACGACATCGCGGTTGTCCGAATTATTCCCTGCTGCCTGGCCGGCGGGCGCAACGTCGCGCGATCGTTTGCTGCCGGCGGCGGTCGACCCTTCGTCCACGCGGCGCTGCGATGCGGATTGCTGCTGTGCCGTTGCGCTTGCGCGATCGTTACCGGTATCGGCGGGGGCGCTGCTCTCGATCAGCGCCTGGAAACGATCGTTTCCCTGCGATGGGTCCGGCTTGACTGATTTTGGCGGCGCGGCCTGAAAAGGCACGCTTGCCGCTGCTTCTGACGTGACGCTGAACACGGGCGGCCTCTCGCAATGAAACTGGACCTTCCGATCAGCAAGGACCGGGCCATCCAGAGTTCCAAAAAATATCCCGCTATTTCAGTAACTTGCAACCGTAGCGAAGAATTACGGAGCCCGGCGGCGGCCCTCTTTTTCTGCCCGGCGGCAAGATTTGCCGTTTGCCGCGTTGCAAATGAGCGGAGCGTGATTGCCTCATGAGAATACGGCCTATATTAAAGAGCAGCTTTTAAGCCGTTTCCGATCAGGCGAACCGCTTTCCCGGAACCGCTTCAAAGCATCCTGATTGCGAAGCGTTTGATGCCGCCGCGATCGCACCAATGACCGGAACCATGCTCAACAGTCTGGACCTCAAGGGCCGTCCGCAGGACACAAGGGTCGTCGTCGCCATGTCCGGCGGTGTCGATTCCTCGGTGACGGCTGCGTTGTTGAAGTCGGAGGGTTACGACGTCGTCGGCATCACGCTGCAGCTTTACGATCACGGTGCGGCGACCCATCGCAAGGGCGCCTGCTGCGCCGGGCAGGACGTCCACGACGCTCGCAACGTCGCGGAGCGGATCGGCATCCCGCATTACGTGCTGGACTATGAAAGCCGCTTTCGCGAATCGGTGATCGACAGTTTCGCCGACAGCTACGCTTCGGGCGAAACGCCGGTGCCCTGTATCGAGTGCAATCGCTCGATCAAGTTTCGCGACCTGCTCAAGACCGCGCGCGAACTCGGCGCTTCCGCGCTCGCCACCGGCCACTACGTCGCATCGCGCGGCTTGAGCGAGGGGTCGCGCGCGCTTCTTTGCGCCGCCGACGCCGATCGCGACCAGAGCTATTTCCTGTTCGCGACCACGCGCGAGCAACTCGACTACCTGCGTTTTCCGTTGGGCGACATGACCAAGCAGCAGACCCGCGAACTGGCGCGGCGCTTTGATCTCACGGTCGCCGACAAGCAGGACAGCCAGGACATCTGCTTCGTGCCCACGGGGCGCTATACCGACATCATCGGCCGCTTGAGGCCGAATGCGCTTCTGCCCGGCGATATCGTCGATCTCGACGGCCGCGCCATCGGCAGGCACCAGGGCATCGTTTATTTCACCGTCGGCCAGCGGCGCGGATTGGGCATCGCCGCCAGCGCGCCGCTCTATGTGGTGCGGCTGGATGCGGCCAGCCGCCGCGTCGTGGTAGGTCCGCGCCAGGCGTTGCGGATGGATCGCATCGCGCTGCGCGATGTCAACTGGATCGGCGATGGCGCGCTCGACCGCGCAGTCGGCGACGGTCTCGAGATTTTCGTGCGCGTGCGATCGACCCGCGCGCCGCAGCCGGCGTGGCTGCACGCCGCTACCGGCGGTTACGAAGTCGAACTGGTCGCAGGCGAAGAGGGCGTGTCGCCCGGCCAGGCCTGCGTGTTTTACGACGCACCCTCGGGGCAGGCGCGCGTGCTCGGCGGCGGATTCATCCAAAGCGCGACCGCGAAGCGCGCACCGGCTCAAGCCGCATTGCAGCCGCTGGTCGAGGCGATGCGCGGATAAAATTTTCAGGGCGGGGCACGGCCGCCAATCGACCATCGCGGAAGCCGACAAGATCGGCGGCCGGATTCTCGATGTCGGCGTCGGCACCGGATTGTCGCTGTCGGATTATTCGCCGACCACGAAATTGTGCGGCGTCGATATCTCCGAACCGATGCTGCGCAAGGCGCAGAGCCGCGTGCGTGCGCTCGGTCTTAACAATGTCGAGACGCTTGCGGTGATGGACGCCAAGAATCTGGCGTTCGCGGACTCGTCTTTCGACGCGGTGGTGGCGCAATATGTCATCACCGCGGTGCCCGATCCCGAAGCCACGCTTGATGATTTCATCCGCGTGCTGAAGCCCGGCGGTGAACTGATCCTGGTCAATCACATCGGTGCCGAAAGCGGCCCGCGCCGCGTCTTCGAACTGGCGTTCGCGCCGCTGGCGCGGCGGCTTGGCTGGCGGCCGGAATTTCCCTGGGCGCGTCTCGCCAACTGGGCGACAAAACACGGCGGCGTCAGCCTGACCGAACGCCGCCCGATGCCGCCGATGGGGCATTTCTCGCTGATCCGTTACCGCAAATCCTAAAACGCGGTCTCCCTGTCCCGCTGGGACGGGTTAAAGATGTGCTTTATCGGGAACCTCCGCGCGCGCCGGTCGTTTTCCCCGCATGACAATGAAACCACAGACAATGAAACCACAGTTGTTTCTCGCCTGCGTGCTGATGGCGGCGTCAGGCGTGGCGAGCGCGCAAGCCCCGCCCGCGCCGGCGACGCCTCCGGCCCAGACCGCGCCACCTCAGGTCGCGCGCGCCAATGACTGCGCGCCAACGCAACCGGTGCCGCAGCGAGGCACCGTTGCACCTGAAGGCACCACAACCGGCCAGCGCGCCGAGCCGCTCGGCGACAAGCTGGCAAGGTCCGACGGCGTGTTGTGTCCGCCCCCGGGCGTCGATCCGGAGATCCGTGCGCCGACGCCCGATACCGGCAACACGCCGGTGATTCCGCCGCCCGGCAGCCCCGGCGGCGATCCCAACGTCCGGCCGAAATAAGCGCAGTTTGCAAGCGTTTGGTGGAAGGGGCGGGTTTGCTTGACATGCCCAAGACCTGCTTCTTATATGCCGCGCGTTCCGACCGCGGCATATTATAAGGCCGTGACGGCGGACGCTGTGGCGGGGTAGCTCAGCTGGTTAGAGCACGGGAATCATAATCCTGGGGTCGGGGGTTCGAGTCCCTCCCCCGCTACCATTCGTCTTTCGAGTTAAGCCAATCCAGAAATCCTGCTAGGTACTCGGTAGGTACACAAAAAAAGAGTCCCTAACTCAATGGGGGCTCGTCACAACTCGCCGCAGGAATTTTTTACGCTCTACGAAGCTTGGTATTTGCGGCGGCATCGGTCAAAAGCTTTTCATGAAATGGTAGTAACGGACCATTCCATATTTCCCGCCGCACCATGGGTACTTATTGACCGACATGTCGGGCCTCCGCTTGGCAACGCAAAACCATGCGAACGTACTTCAGTTGGCCTTCCGCTAAACAACCTCGGCCGCAGTACACCTCGCGGGTAAACAGGGCTTCGATCTTAGCGGAGGCGTTGCACTCGGCGCACTTAGGCGTGGGCTTAGGGAGCAGGAGCATGGCGTACTCCTTTCCTGGGCGGATTTCCGGTGAGTGCGCGGACACCGAGCTTGCGCTGGTAGCTGATGACAAAGCGTTCGGAGACGCCTAACCCGTCTGCAAGAATGGCCGGGTCTATGCCGACATTTTCGCGGATAAACTCATCCCGCTTTTTCGTGCGCCACTTTCTTTTTGGCTCGTAGAAGTCGGGGGCATGAATGGTACTCATAGCGACCTCCTATCTAAAGGACTGCCGCTACTCATTGTTTCATCCAATCTTCACCTACTTTTGAGATGACAACGCACTCCAACTTCCTCCGGCATCAGACTTGCGGAAGCATTCTTTGAAAGATTAAAAGTTCTTCACGTTGGGGACCCGCTTCTTGCATTTATAGTTTTGGCATTTCGGGAGTTTCATTAGTAACCGAGAGCTGAATTGCGCGACGAACTGCACGAGCGCGGAACCAAGCCGGTCATTCCCAACCGCAGCAACAGGAAGCAACCATTCTGCTTCAGCAAGCGCCTCTGCAAGCTTCGCTGGCGCATCGAGAGTGCATTCAACAGGTTGAAGGACTTCAGGCGCATCGCAACGCGCTATGACAGGCTGGCTCGAAACTACTTGGCCTCTGTCTGTCCGGCCGCAGGCCTAATGAGTCCGGACCCTAGACTGGCAGCATGTCCTCAAGGATTCATTCGGAGGGCGACAAGCGCGAGCGGCTAAGTCACGGTAACAAATAGAGCCCGACCGATCAGAGCAACAGCCACCATCACTAACGATTAAATCCTCCGCGGCGAATGAGGGAGCCAAGGTGCATTCCTCGTTTTTCAAATGTTTGGCAACATCCGTTCAGCTGCCGCACGTCGCCGAACACTCAAGCGTGATGGGCATCATGCTCCTTTCTTCCTACATCAAGAGATGAGACGCTTGGCTTGCGTTCGGCGAGAGACGAAAACCTCGACCTCGAAAGGGGGCCAAGACTCGCGACCGGTACGACAGTCTATCTTGCGGGTAGTGCCAGCCAGCCTTAACGAATCGGAATAATTCGCCATGACTAAATTTGGAGTTAGCGTTGGAATATTGGCCATGATGTTCTGCTTCCCAGCCGGGGCGCAGACCGTCAGCGTAATGGCCCTCGATCAGGCCGGGGCCCAGACGGTGCTGCAAGCAGCGAGAGAGAGCGCGCAGCAGCGCAACGCGCCCTCGGCAATCGCAGTGGTTGATCCCGCCGGGGATCTGCTTGCTTTCCAGCGCATGGACGGTGTCCGCCCGGCAAGCGCGGACCTCGCCATCGAGAAGGCACGAACCGCTGCGCGGCTGCAACGGCCGACGGAGCAGATCGAGGACAACATTAATCGGGGCCGAACCGCCTTTGTCACCGCCGGCATCCCGGCACTGCGCGGCGGCGTGCCGATACGCGTCAACGGCGAAGTGGTGGGTGCAGTAGGTGTCGCCGGCTTGAGCATGAAGACCGACACCGGGATCGCGAACACCGCAGCGGCAGCCCTAAGCGCCTCACCGAAGGTGGCTCAGCGCAGGTGACGCAATTACTGTTCCTGTAGACCTGTCGGCGATCGTGACACGGCGCGGCGGCCAATCATCGGGCGTCTCGAACCAGCTCGATCGAAACGTGCGAGACCCAGGCTCCCGGTGAATCCATCACGAAGGTCTGGCGGTTGCCTTTGGTGCGAACGGTCAGCAAGGCAGTGATGGTATCGCTCTCGACCTTGGCTTCGATAACGCCGTTGACGTTTTGACCCGAAACCTTGCCGCCCTGGCGATACTGGCTTTCAAACCAGTTGCCGGAAAGCGCGCTGCCGTTTTGATCGATGTTGGCGTTCAAGTCCATTTTGTAGGCATCGCTGGCGCAGCGCACATTCATTTTCACCGATTGACCCGCGTTCTTGGGGGTATAGTCGATTTTGCAGCGAACGCGCTCGCGCGGCCCATCCGAGGGCTTCATCGAGCCGCCGCCCGACCATGAACCGGCCACGTTCTCGAAGCTTTGCTGGGCGTAAGCCGGAACAGCGGCAAAAATTGTCATCAAGAATAAGCATCGCACTACGCGATGCATGAGTTTCCGATTCCGAAACATGACTTCTGTCCTTACCCGCGCGACTGTCATCGGCATGCACGACTACGGGCTCGAACGCAATTTGGCAATGCCGGCGCAGTCGACGCCGGCGCAGTCGACGCGCCAAACATTTGCCGCCATATGGTGGACGGCGTTTGCTATCGGTGGGGTAACAATGCACGCGCTGTGGAATCGACTATTTGTTCGGGCGATACAGATCAATTCGCTCCATCGAATCGATTCCAGGTTCTCGGGAAACTTTGAGCCGAATGGCTGCTCCCTCAAAGAGGGCATAATAATACGACCGGGATTCATCGCAAACCACCAGCAATAGGTTCGCAGCATGCGCCCACTTAAGAACTCCCCACCGAGCGGCATGGAACCGTTCGGTGGGGCATTGATCGGAAAAAAACGGGCTCTCTCCAGCAGCCAGTCCGCTGGGGCGCCTTCGCGCCTCCTAAGAAGCGCGGCTCGTCAGACTACCAGTAGCCTGGACCGACGCCGAAGCTGAACCCCGGCCCACGAATGCCAACGCCCGGCCCGCGATTGTAGTAGCCGTCGTCGTAGTATCGCCGAGGTGCGTAATAATTGTCTCCGACGATCACGCGACGATCACTTCGGGTATTCCAGCATTGGCCGGCGTCGTTACAAACCAGCCTCGCCTGGTGAAGCAGAGGCGAGCTGTCTCCGATTTGGATCTCGTCGGCGGCATAAGCGCTCGAGGCTATGAGGGCACCGGCGCCGGCGAGGAACGTCAGGGTGAGTTTTCTCATGTCCATCTCCTCTTCAGTGGGAACCCCAAGAGCGAACGTCTCAACAAAGGCACCGTTCCAACAAAACTGGGTGACGTCATCGACATGGAACAAAGCTTTTGATGGAACCATTGGGGGCAAAAATGTTCCCCGTTGGGAACGTTCGCGTCGCAAGCAGACTTCAACAAAGTTGTTGGTCCTCTCCGTCCGCGACCAATGCTGTGTTCAATTTGTGCCGCGCGAACCTCATGGCCGCAACGGCGATCGCGCCATCATTTTCCCCAGTGCTTGCCAGATCACCGGCAGCACGAGCAGCGCCGCGGCAAGGAAAACCAGCGTGGTCACCAGCGTGTTGCTGAAAAATATCCCGAGCGAACCTCTCGACATCAGCATGGATTGGCGGAATGCGTCCTCTGCCTTGTCGCCGATCACGGTGGCGAGCACCAGCGGCGCCAAGGGATAATGCAGCTTCTTGAACAGATATCCCAATATGCCAAATCCCATCATCAGCACAACGTCGAGATAGGAATTGGAAACCGAATAGGCGCCGACGGTGCAGATGATGACGATCAGCGGCGCGATAATGAAGAACGGCACGCGCATCAACGCCGCGAAGATTGGCACCGTGAGCAGCACCAGAATCACCGCGACAACGTTGCCGAGATACATCGAGGCGATCAAACCCCAGACAAAGTCCTTTTGCTCGATGAACAGCATCGGTCCGGGGTTGAGTCCCCAAATCATCAACCCGCCCATCATGACCGCGGCGGTAGCCGACCCGGGTATGCCGAGCGAGAGCATCGGAAGCAGTGCGCTGGTGCCGGCGGCATGGTCTGCGGTTTCCGGAGCGATGATGCCCTCCGGCTCTCCCTTGCCGAAATTCGCGCGCCGCGATGAAAACCGTTTGGCGATCCCGTAGCTCATGAACGATGCCGCGGTCGGGCCGCCGGGCGTAATGCCCATCCAGCAACCGATCGCGGCGCTGCGCAACAGCGGCCAGCCGTATCGCGGAAGATGAAAAAGCGTGCGGAAAACCTCGCGCCACTCCACCCTGGAGGAAATGGCCTTGACGTGAAATTCGTCCTCCACCGCGATCAGCAGCTCGCCGATGCCGAACAATCCCATCACCGCGACGACGAAGCTAACGCCCTTGACCAGCTCATCGATGCCCATGGTGAGCCGCACGCTGCCGGAGACAGTGTCGATCCCCACGGCGGCGAGGGCAAAACCGATCGCGAGCGATACCAGCGTCTTGATCGGAGGCGAGCCGCCCATGCCGACGAAGCTTGCAAAGGCCAGAAAATACACCGCGAAATATTCCGGCGGTCCAAAGGCCAACGCCACTTTGGCGACCCATGAAGCCGACAGCGTGATGAGCACGACGCCGGCGAGCGCGCCAAAGGCCGCCGAACCGAACGCCGTCGCCAGCGCCGTGGTCGGCCTGCCGTCGCGCGCCATCGGATAGCCGTCGAAGGTGGTCGCGACAGACGAGGGCTCGCCGGGAATGTTGAAGAGAATGGAGGTCACCGAGCCGCCGAACAATGCCCCCCAATACATGCAGGAGAGCAGGATGATGGCGGACACCGGCTGCATGCCAAAGGTCAGCGGCAACAGCAGCGATACGCCGTTGGGCGCTCCAAGCCCCGGCAACACGCCGACCAGAATGCCGAGCAGCACGCCGATCAACATCAGAAAAATATGATTGCCGGATAGCGCGATGGTGAAACCGTGGAGCAGGGCTTCGAGATTTTCCACAAAATCCCCCTCAGAATCCAAGCGCGTCGCCGAGCAGGCCGCGCGGCAACGAGATCTGGAACATGAGCTCGAAAATCAAATAAAGCGCCAAGGCCGTGCCGATCGCGGCGGCAGCGGAGAACACCAACGAACCTCGCTTGTGCCAGGCCAGCGCTCCGAATACGTAAGCGGCCGAGGCGAGATAGATTCCTAGTAGCGGAATGACACCGACATAAACCGCAGCCGGGATAAAGAGCATTCCCAGCCGCTTGAGCTCGCTTGGCCGCAGCACGATCTCGCGTGGCTGCAGCCATCCCTGCACCAGATTGAATATGCTGCCGCTCAAAATGATGAGGCCGACGATGAACGGAAAGGTGCCGGGATCGACCCCGGCATCGGACCAGCCGATACCGTTGCCATAGCTGGAAACGACAACGGCCGCGCCGAACGCCCCGGTGAGGAGCGCCGTCGCGGTTTCCAGGCTGCGCCGCGAGACCATCATCCGGATTCTAGTTGGAGACCAGCCAGCCCTCGTCGGCGGCAATTTTGCGGGTGCGCTCGATGTCGTCCTTGATGAACTTGTTGAGCGCTTCGCCGGTCAGAAAAGTATCGGTCTGCGAAGACCGTTCGATGTATTCCTTCCATTCCGGCGTGCCCTGTACCTTCTTCATCAGGTCGACGTAGAACGCGGTTTGATCAGCGCAAAGCGGGCGCTGGGTGCTGCCCTTCCACTGCCCGATGCTTTCGCTGGGATTGTTGACGTGGGAGTCGATATGGCCGCCGGCCAATTGCACCGCAGCTTCGGCGCCGCTTTTGAAGGGAATGTAGGTGAACTTCACCTTCGCCGCCTTGTCGATCATGCGGGTCAGGGTTTCATCGGTGTCCTTGGATTGCGCGCCGCCCATCTTGAATTCGCCCGCCGGCTTCGCAGCGACTGCTTTGAGGAAATCCTGCACGTTCTGGTAGGGCGCGTCCTGCTTGACCCAAAGCAGGAACTCATCCTGCACCATGGCGGCAATCGGCGTCAGGTCGGTGTAGTTATAAGCGACCTTTGCCACCATCGGCTGGGTCCATACGTTCGAGGTCGCGAACACGATCTTGTAGGGATCGCCCGCCATCGCCTTGGCGTAGGTAAAGCCTTCGGCGCCGCTGCCGCCGCCCTTGTTGGTCACCACGATGGGCTGCTCGACCAATTTGTGTTTGGTGATGATGCTTTGGGCCGCGCGCGCGAAATTATCCGTGCCGCCGCCGGGTCCTGCCGTCGCGATGAACTCGATCGGTTTGACCGGCTGCCACGCGGCATTTGCAGCTCCCGACAGGCCGATGGCGAGCCCGAAGGCGATCGCGGCGAATTTCGACTTTACAGACATCTTGTCCTCCCGTTGATTTCGTTGTGACCGAGCTTTGTCTTGTTCTTCCTTTTGCGTTAGCTGACCTTCTCCCGCACAGCATCCGCTGCCGCCACGGCGCCTTCTTGCTGGAGCGCGGCAATTTCCTCAGCGTCAAAACCATATGCGCTCAAGATCGCTGCGGTGTGCTCGCCATAGAGCGGCGCGCCGGTCCGCACCTTGCCGGGGGTCGCCGAGAACTTGATCGGCAATCCGACCGTCTTGACGTTGCCGAGCGATGAGTGCCCGACCTCTACCACCATGTCGCGCGCGATGGTTTGCGGGTCAGCGAGCGCCTGCAGCATATCATTGACGGGACCGCAGGGGACGCCGACGTCTTCAAGCGCGCCCAGCCAGCATGCGGCGGGTTTTGTCACAAAGCGCGCCGACAGCAGGGCTTCCAATTCTTTCAGATGAGCCATACGGTCGGCGCCGGTCTTAAAGCGCGGATCCCGCGCGAGTTCCGGCGTGCCCAGGACTTCGAGCGTGCGCAGCCAGTGCTTTTGATTGGCGCCGCCCACCACGATCCACTTGTCGGAAGCCTCAAATGCCTGATAGGGGGCATTTAGCGGGTGGGCCGAGCCCATCGCTTTCGGCGCCACGCCGGTTGCGAGCGCAATCGCAGCCTGCCAATAGGTCTGAATCAACGCCGCCTCGAACAAGGATGTCTCCACCCATTGGCCCTGGCCGGTCTTCAGGCGGTGCGCATAGGCTGCGAGAATCCCTAAGGCTGCGAGGATGCCGGCGGTGATGTCGGACAGCGGCGCGCCGCATTTGACCGGCGGTCCGTCGGGCTTGTCGCCGGTAAAGCTCATGATCCCGCTCATGGCCTGCGCCACCAGGTCGAAGCCGCGGCGATGCTGGTAAGGGCCGGTGCGCCCGAAACCGGACAGCGAGCAGTAGATCAGGGCCGGGTTGTCCTTGCTGATGTCCCCGTAGCCAAAGCCTAATCGATCCATCACGCCGGGGCCAAAATTCTCCACCAGCACGTCTGCGGAGGCGATCATGCGGCGCAGGACTTTTGCGCCGCCGGGCTTCTTCAGGTCGAGCGCAATGCCCTTCTTGTTGCGGTTCATCATCAAAAACGATGCCGCCTCGTCGCCGATTTTGGGAGGAATCATGTAGCGGGTGTCATCGCCCGCCGGGATTTTCTCGATCTTGATGACCTCGGCGCCCATGTCCGCGAGCATCAGCGTGCAGGTCGGGCCTGCCATGACATGCGTCAGATCAATAACCTTCAATCCGGACAGAGGTCCCATTGTTTCTCCCGCGATAGTGTTATTTGCGTGTTGCGATTACTCGCCGGTCCATTGCGGCCGGCGTTTATTGAGAAATGCATCCATGCCTTCGCGGAAATCCCGGCTTTGGTAACACATCAGGATCAGATCCTCGTCCTCGGAGACCTTTGGCCGCATCCGAAGCAAGGCCTGCTTGGTGGAACGCAGCGTCAAAGGCGCATGGCTCGCGATCGTGCGCGCCAGCTCGCCGGCCCGCCGCTCCAGGACGGAGACGTCCTCCACCACTTCGCTCAAGAGGCCAAGGTGGAGCGCTTCCTCGGCTTCGATCAGGCGCGCGGTGAAAATGATTTCCTTGAGGCGCGCGGCCCCGATCAAGGCCGAGAGCCGGCTGATGTTGGACATTGACAGGCAATTGCCGAGCGTGCGCGCGATCGGAAATCCGAACTTGGCGGTCAGGGTGCCGATGCGGAGGTCGCAGCATGCGGCTATTCCGGCGCCGCCACCGGCGCAAACCCCGTTGATGGCCGCAATGGTAGGAACCTGGCACTGCTCGAGCATGCCCAGTACGCGATCGATTCTTGTCTCATAATCGATGGCGTCCTGCGGAGTTTTGAACGCGCGAAACTGATTGATGTGTTCGCGCAGATCTGCGCAAGCCGCTCATACATGCCGAAGGTCAGCGAATTTCTTGCCTGCGGCCGGTTGAAGGTGATCCGGCCGATGCCGTCGCGGACTTCGTAAAGCAGGTCGGCTTCCAAGTTAGCGGTGTCGTTCATTTGCTTGCAGACTGTCTTGAGAAGAGGATTTCCGCTGGGCCGAGGTTGAACCGAAGGCGTAATTCTGAATGCAAAAACTGGCTTCTGCAATAGGATTCTGCTAAATACGGGCTACTATGAAGGCATTTTGCATTCAAAAAATGACAAAGCCTGCCAGGAGACGCCGCCGTGATGCATGACGAGGTGGTGTCCCGCCTCAGGCACCTATTGACGGAAGGCGAAATTCCGCCGGGCGCGCGGATTCCCGAGCGCGAACTGTGCGCCTCGCTGTCGATATCACGCACGCCGCTGCGCGAGGCCCTCAAGGTCCTGGCCGCCGAAGGGCTCGTCATGTTGTTGCCCAACCGCGGATCGCGGGCGGCAAAACTTACGCAAAAGGACGTCAAGGACCTGTTTGAAGTCTGCGAAGCGCTGCAGGCGACCGCCGGCGAATTGGCGTGTCCCCGCATCTCGGACCAGCAACTGCACGAAATCGCAGCATTGCAAGCCAATATGGTCGAGCACTATCGCGCGCGCGATCTGTTGTCGTATTATCGATGCAACCGGCTGATCCATGAAAGCATCGTGCGGGCCGCTGATAACGCCGTGCTCGCCGGGCTTTATGAGTCGATATCGGCGCGGATTCGCCGCGCCCGGTTCATTACGCCGTATCCTGCGGACCCATCTTCGACGCAAACGCGAGGAAGTCGTGCAGGCAGGTTTTGCGGCGCCGAGCGGTTCTCAAAGCTCAACCGCCGAGACCAGGGGTTTCGCCGCGTCCTGATCTCTCAATCGCTCGACACCGGACTTGCATGCCGCATATGCGATCGGTCTAAATATCCGCCGTATTCAAGAGAATTGGCAGCTTCGGAATGGCAGATCAGCAAGCCAGTGTGATCAGATTTCAAGGGTCATGAATCGATGAGGAAATAGATGTCCGCTTCAATAAAAGGCGAGATGCGGCCGGCGATTTACCGTTTCAGGCTTGGCAGCTTCGAGGTCGCAAGCATACTGGACAGCAAGATCATCCGTGAGGGATTGACCCCGAGCCACGGCGGCGAAGCCTTGGCTGCAGAAGTGCGGGCGTTGGCGCTTGCCAACAGGATAGACCCCGTCCGTTACGAGCATTCGTTCATTCCTGGCTTGGTCAACACCGGCAGGGAGCTCGTCCTGTTCGACACCGGCAACGGCACGTTGCAACTCGAGCACGAGCCGCTTCGGGGTCGGCTGCCAGATGGACGTCTGGTCGAGCGGTTGCGCGAGGCGGGCTATGAGCCGCAGGATGTCGACGTCGTCGTTATTACGCACGGCCATCCCGATCATATCGGCGGACTGGTGAAAGGCGGCGAACCGGTATTTCCGAAGGCACGGTATGTGTTCGGCGCCACGGAATTCGATTTCTGGAAGCGCGGTAACGTGCGCGAAGCGCGAAAATTCAATCGTGAGCTATTCATGAAAATCGCCGTACCGCTCGCTGACCGCGCCAGTTTTATCAAGCCAGGCGAGGAGGTCGTGCCCGGGATCCGGGCCATCGACGCCGCAGGCCATTCTCCGGGAATGTTGGCTTATTCAATCGAAAGCGAGGGCAAGCGGCTACTCAACTGGGCCGACACTTGCGGTCGCTATGTGGTGTCACTACAGAGGCCCGACATCCATCTTGATGTCGATGATGACAAGGAAGCAGCGGTGGCAACCCGTAAACGTATTCTCGATATGGTTGCGACTGATGAACTCTTTGTCGTTGGCTTTCATATGCCGTTTCCCGGTATCGGTTTTGTGGAGCGGGCCAATGGGGGCTATCGCTGGGTGCCACATGGATATCAGTTGAATTTGTAGTGGGAGGGGGCACGGGCGCGCGAACATTGCGTTTTGGCGCGTGAATCGAGGATCGATAACCGTATTTATGTCGTTTTTGCACAAACAGTGCAGCCTTCGACGCATATGATGATTTGAGGTAATTGAGCGACGAACTCAAGTTCGCGCAAACAGAAAAGAAGAATGGGGGGGAGCTGTGAGCGATCATGCAAGGGTGGATGTCGCCGCCGTCATCAATGACAGTGAGATCAGCCGGTTTCAATACATCATATTTGCTTTGTGCATTCTGATCATCATGTGCGACGGTTTCGATACGCAGGCGCTCGCGTACCTGGCTCCCAGTATCGCATCCGAATGGAAAGTGTCTCCCGGCAGCTTCGGCCCGGTATTCGCGGCAGTGCTGTTGGGCAGCATGGCGGGCGCCTTCGCGTTCGGATATCTGTCGGACAAGTTCGGCCGTAAGCGTACACTCCTGCTGTGTGTGATCTGGTTCGGCATGCTGAACGTTGGCTCCGCCTACGCGAACTCGATCGAATCTTTCACGCTTCTTCGATTTCTCTGCGGCATTGGCCTGGGTGGCGCAATTCCCAATGTAATGGCGCTGGTCTCGGAATACGCGCCGGCTCGAAAGCGCGCGACGCTTGTCGCGGTCACTTGGTGCGGATTCGCACTTGGCGCGGTTCTCGGGGGATTGATCAGCGTGCCGCTGATCTCTCACTTTGGCTGGAGGTCGGTATTCGTCGTCGGCGGAGCACTTCCGCTATGCCTCGCCCCCGTCGGCTTTTTCGCGCTTCCGGAATCGATCAAGTTCCTGATCCTGGTACGCGGCAAGGGTGCCGAAGTGCTGTCGGTTCTCAGAAAACTTGATCCTCGCCGAAACTTCGCCGATAGCAGCGCCTTCGTCCTCGATGAACCCGGTCCCGGGCGGGGATCACTATCAGGGCTGTTCCGAGACGGTCTCGCAATCGGCAGTGTGTTTCTCTGTCTCGCGTTCTTCATGAGCCTGATGCTGGTCTACCTCTTCATCAACTGGATTCCACTATTGCTGCGTCAGGCCGGGCTACCTCTTCAGGACGCGCTGATGGGAACGATCGTATTCAATCTATCCGGAATCTTCGGCAGCATCGTCTGCACGCAGTTCATCGACCGGAAAATCGTCGAGCCTATCGTCATCTTGATATCTGCCTATCTTCTCGGGGCCGCAGCGGTATTCGCCATCGGCTTCGCTGGGACCTCGTTTTGGCCGATCATGGGCACAATCTTTCTGGGAGGCTTTTTCATTATAGGTGCTCAGCTCTCGCTCAACGCCCTGATCACCAATTATTATCCGACCGCAATCCGGGGCACCGGCGTCGGCTGGTCGCAAGTGGTCGGGCGAACGGGGTCTCTGCTCGGGCCGCTGGTGGGTGGGGCGCTGGTTTTGCAAGGCATGTCGCCGAGTCAGTTGTTCCAGGCCAGCAGTATCGCTCCACTTCTTGCATGCGGATCCCTGCTTATTTTCGCAAAGCTCTCATCGTCGGGATCCAAGGGTCGGTCCGTGACGGCGGACGCGACCCGATGACCGCTCGAGCCGGGAGCAGCAAAGCTGCGTCTGGCGGCCCGCTGCCGGTTTCCGATCTCGGACATCCCGATCTGCTCTCCGCGGCATTCATCGAGGCGGCGGCAGAGCGCGGCTTGCCGTTGAATCCCGATTTCAACGGCGCCTCCCAGGAAGGCGCCGGATTTTTCCAGACCACGACACGGCACGGCAGCACCGCCAATGTCGAAGGCCTGAAGATTTTGCGGAAGATTTTGCAAGCGCTCGCGCCCTATGTGGTGGAAGAGGTCGATCCCGGCGCAAAAGCTTCGACCGATGAAGAGCTATTGGGTTTCTGCCGGCAGCGCGGCAGCACGATCTATCATCTGACGTCGACCTGCCGGATGGGAAGCGATCCTCTCGCCGTGGTCGACGCGCGGTTACGCCTTCGCGGCATCGACGGCCTGCGTGTGGTTGACGCATCGGTGGTGCCTGATCTGGTGTCAGGCAACACCAACACGGCGGTCATCATGATCGCCGAGAAGGCGTCGGAGATGATTTTGGAGGATGCCTAGCGGCACACGGGTCAAAAATTCAGAACGCACTCTTGTATCGTGAGAGCGCCCGGGGACTGCCGTAAACCCACATCGGCTCGTCGCATTGGTGTGGCCCCTGGTCGTTTACGCAGGCATCGCTCCACGGCGGAGCGGCAACCTCGCGGCCGGCCTCGGCCTGCGGCAGCACGCGGCTCTCGATGGTTCGGGCCTGAGCTGTCGCTGACACCGCAAGTGACAATGCCAGCGGCAGCGCTGCCAGAAAAATTCTCATCTTCATCGTTTGGCTCCTTGATTACGGCCTCTCGGTCATTTGAGGCGTTACATTGGGAGACTGGACATAAGGCTCGAAAATTCCGTCCACCATTAAATTACATTTCGGAAAGCTAAATTCGAGTTTAGAGAAGACTGCGAGATGATATCTTGCGAGCGAAATCAGCCGCGATTCTCGCGTGGCTGTGAATGGAGCGTGAGCGGTGGCAATTCGAATACGTATCGGCACGCGCAAGAGCGTCATGGCGGTGGCCCAGACCGAGGAAATTGCCCGGCGCCTCGCCGCGGTCGCTCCCGATATCGATGTCGAGATCGTGAAGTTCGAAACCGCAGGCGATTCTGATCAGACCAGCAAGCTGTTGCCGCATGGCGGCAAGGGTGGCGCATTCGTTGCCGAAATCCGCAAGGCAGTTATCTCCGGCGAGCTACAAGCCGCGATGCATTCGCTCAAGGACATGCCGGGCAATGAAGACACTCCGGGACTCGTGATCGGCGCGACGCTGCCGCGCGATCCGCCCGGCGATGTTCTGGTGACGCGCGCCGGGATCTCGATCGACGATATCAGGCGTTCGCGCGGCAAGGGATTCAAGATCGG
>WNFI01008726.1_pt1 | contig 19275 bp, 19 predicted proteins | sample 5400471 | NCBI WGS metagenome assembly WNFI01 (sample SAMN13153348, study PRJNA577476) | soil metagenome | isolation source: 100 cm saprolite on Douglas fir-dominated hillslope | place: USA:California | collected 2013-09-17 | reverse complement strand
TATTACGATCGCGCGGAAGAGCTGTTTTGGGTCCACGGAGAGATCGGAAGCGATCCGACTGATCCACCGCGAACCACGACGTTCCCGTTCCCTCCGTTAGCTCATGAACCGTACATTGAAGATTTGCGGGCTCGTCTCGCCAAGCAGGGGTTACATCCATTTTATATCCCGATGGGAGTTGATTGGCGCGATGGAGGAAGGTGTATTCGTTGCCGGACCTGCGACGGCTTCCCTTGCCAGGTCTCTGCCAAAGCGGACGCCGAAACGAATTGTGTGCGACCCGCGTTAGAATCCGGTTCGATCACGCTGTGGACTCGCAGTTTTGTGCGCCGGCTGTCCACAGATCCCGCTGGTCAAACCGTCGTCTCCGCTGAAATTGAGAGGGATGGACAAACCGTGGAGGTGCGAGCCGAGACCTTTGTCTTGTCGTGTGGGGCGGCGAATTCCGCGGCGGTTTTGCTTCGTTCGGCTAACGGCGCGCATCCGAATGGTTTGGCCAACCGGTCCGGATTGGTCGGCCGCAATTATATGGTGCACAACAACACCGCCCTTATGGCGATTGATCCGTTTCGGAAAAACCCGACGATGCATTCGCCGAGCGAAGCATCGATTGGTGGGTGATGTCCGAAGATTTGCCGCACCCGGACAATCGGGTCACGATCAATTCGAGCGGCGGAATCGTTGTCTGTTGGAAACCGACCAATTTGAAGGCGCACGCTCGGTTGACTGAGGCGGGCACGCGCATGTTGCGCCGGGCTGGTTATTCCCTGGTGTATACCCAACGTATGGGCATAGAAACCAACTCGCACCAGTGCGGCACCGCTCGGTTTGGATTAGACCTGGTAACCTCCGTTCTCGATCCTTTCTGCCGAACCCATGAGGTGAAAAATCTGTTGGTAGTGGATAGTTCTTTTTTTCCATCGTCGGCGGCGGTGAATCCCGCGCTTACCATTGCTGCCCAAGCGCTCCGAGTGGCTGATCATATCGCGGGCGCTCGCAGTAGCTCAATTGAGGGTTTCGGGTTGCGGAATGCGGAATGTGCAACCTCAAATCCGCAATCCGCAGTCCGCAATCCGAAATGAAGTTCGAAGTGGTTACTTTTGGGGAGGCGATGGTGCTCCTCGCTCCCACCGAGTCCGCCTTGTTAGAATCGGCCGGCTCCTTTCACGCTTCGGTGGGTGGCGCCGAACTGAACTGTGCCATCGGTCTGGTTCGGCTTGGGCATCAAGCCACCTGGATGAGCCGATTGGGCAATGATCCGTTCGGCCAGAGAATATTAAAGACCGCGCGAGGTGAAGGAGTGGATGTAAGTCACGTCAAACTAGTGGAGGATGCGGCTACCGGCCTAATGTTCAAAGAGGTGCGGCCAGGAAGCGCCAGCCGAGTCTTCTACTATCGCAGACAGTCCCCGGCGGCTACACTGGAACTCGATCAGTTCGAAAATCTGCAAGCTCAGGTCCTCTTTGTTACGGGTATCACACCCGCACTCAGCGCTCATAACCGCGAGGTTACCACCGCCGTCATAGATCAATTTCGTGCCGCCGGGACGTTAGTGGTCTTTGATCCTAACATGCGATTTCGACTTTGGCCGAAAGAAGAGGCACGAAAGGTTTTTCTGGAACTGGCCAAACGAAGCGACGTCCTGCTTCCGAGCCTGGTGGATGCCGAGATTCTTTGCGGCCAGAGTGATCCCGAAGCGATGCTGGATCGACTTCAGGAGCTGGGTCCCGGAAGAGTCGCGATAAAACTTGGAGAAAAAGGAGTCTTTTTCGCGGACGAAAAGAACCGCTCGCATCTCCCTGGTTTTCCGGTTTCCGAGATCGATCCGGTTGGCGCCGGCGACGCTTTCTGTGCCGGCGTCATTTCTGGGATACTCGATCACGTCTCTTTTGCGGAATCGGTGAGACGCGGGGCAGCCATGGGTGCTTTCAGCGTCAGTTCATGGGGCGATTACGCAGGATTGCCGACGCGCACAGAGCTCGAGCGGTTTTTGGTTGGAGAGATCACGCAGGGTCGCTAAGTAAAAAACTTCTCGCGCCAAGACGCAGGAAAGAGGAGATTTCACGCTAAGGCGCCAAGACGCGAAGGTTTAGGATTAGAGATTAGCGACTCGGTGCATGTCTTTTTGGGCCATCTTTGCGATCGCATTCCCCGATTCGGAGGGTGCGCCGCTTGCGGCGCCCGGGAACCCTCCAGCGCGTGCCCGAGGAATCGAGCCCAACGATCCTAGGGTTGCGACCAACGGTACAGGGCGTCGGCCTCTTTCTCTTCGTTTCTCGAGCCGTCCGTTTCCTTGATCAGTACGAATCCTGTAGACTCGTAGAACGTGCGAGCCGGCACGTTGCGCTGAAAGGTCCAGAGATGCAGAGGAGAGAATGCGGACTTTGCAATATCCAAGAGCGCGGTGCCTATCCCCTGTCCTTGGGCCCTTGGCAACACATAAAGATGGTCAATCCAACCTTCCCGAAATGCGATAATTCCAATTAGTCTAGTATTGTGCAGAGCTCCCCAGACTTCGCACTTTTGGAAGACGTGCTCGCGGAAATAAGATCGGTCCTCCTCGGACGTATGCAGGTCCGCCAACCACGGTAGCCTGTCATCGAATGCGACTCGATGGACCACGGCCGCGTCGTGCATTTCTGGGAATCCAAGTCTTTTGAGAATTAGGTCGCGCATTGGCTGTTGCCTATTTCGAGACTTTTACAGATCCGTAACTGTGTGGCGGCTGTCTTGTGCCGCTAGAGGCGACCCGTCGGATATCCGCTTGTCGAATAGTCAAGCTAAAAATGGGATCGACAAAGTGATAATTTTCTGGAAAACGGGAGTAGTTATGACGACTTCGCACGGATCGCACCTTGTCAAACATGTTCTCCCCTCGTTTTGTTTGTTTTTGCCGCGGCTCTCGCCCCGAGTCCATCTGCGTTCGGCCAAGGTACCACGATCACCAGCCTTAACACTCAAGATACGCCCGGCACACCCGCTACCCTCACCGTAGCAGGAGCGACTGCGCCGAGTTCGTTCGCTGGCAAAACTTTAACCCTTAACTTCCTGGGTGGAACCAGGACGATGTCCAGCTACGTCACAAGTCTGGGCACCTTTCAATCTATTCAGGTTTCGTCTGCTAATTTTTTGCGCCGTAATCTCTCCGCGCCGACGCCAACCAATAATATAGTTTGGAACTTTATCGTCTCTAATTCCGGCACCACATACAATCTCGCCGGAAGCTTCGTCGGGCAGGAATCTACTGCCTTCGGGGGCCGTGACCTAAATTTCTTCACCGGCACGGATAACATCTTCGGCAATCAGGGGGACACAAATGGGAACAATAACAACACACAGCGCGTTGATTCCATATTCTCCGCAAGTGGAATTACGGTCAACAACACTCTCGCGTTCGCGGTCTTCGAGCGAGGAGCGACGAACGGCCATGATGGCTTCAAGATCGCGGCGATCACCGGTCTGGATGCGAATGGCAATCCCAGCTCTTATGGCCCGTTGATCAGTCTCGCAACCGGCGCATGGGGCACGACAAGTCTCGGCCCTTTGAATACGCTGGTTACTCGAAACAATGCGAACGAACCTGGAGCTAACGCCACGCATCCTAGCGCCACCGCTAGCGGTCAGTTCTTGGGTGGTGTTTCGCTTAATGTGATTCAGGACCTTGGCATCCCGGCGGGCACGAAGATCTTTGGCTATTCGCTATTTGCTGCCGACATACCGGCTAATGCAAACCTCGTAAACTGGAACTCATTTCCAACGAATACCAACTCAGGCACAGCCGGTGGCATCGATCTTTTAGCCTACAATGGAGTGCTCTATCATGAGGTCCCCGGTAACCCAGGTCCTACCACCGATTGGGCTCTTCCAGCGAACGGTAATTTTTCAGATCCAACAAACTGGATAGGACAAGCGACACCGAATAATACTGACACTGCGATAATCAACAATGGGACGACCGCTACCCTGACCGGCAGCTCGTCGGTTGCCAATCTCGATACCGGTGTCGGCTATTCCAACTCCAGCGGAGGCGCGGCAGTCAATGGCGGCAGCTTATCAGCGACAGGGACCGTGGCGACTGGGGTGGACGGCACGGGCACTCTGGCGATAACCAACGGTGGCACGGTTACCGACACCACGACTGTGATCGGCCAAAATCCTGGCTCCTCCGGTACCGCGACAGTCGATGGCACCGGCTCGAAGTTAAATAGTACAGGCGATACAACCATTGGGGGCGGCGGTACTGGGGCGCTAGACATCACTAACGGAGGTGCGGTCAGCGACGCGAGCACGACCATAGGTAATCAACCTGGTTCTTCCGGTAACGCGACAGTCGATGGCACTGGCTCGAAGTTAAATAGTACTGGCGATACAACAATTGGGGGCGGCGGTACTGGGGCGCTGAACATCACTAACGGAGGAACGGTCAACGACACCAACGGCACGCTGGGTAGTGAGCCTGGCTCTTCCGGTACCGCGATTGTCGATGGCAACGGGTGGTTATGCGCATACCTGGACCGATCTGAAACCGAGGGGTTCCGTGGATGTGGATACCGGCTGGGGCGGTCTGTATGCAGGTTATTTCCACCGTGGGTTCTACATTGTTGCCGCCGCTTTTGGTGGGGAGACTAGCTTCGATACCGATCGGTCGGCTTTGTTAGGTGGCCATGCCAAGGGAAATTCGGATGGACAAGTGTGGAGCACTTTCGTATCCGGAGGGTACGACTTTCATTTTGGGCAGCTCACCATCGGACCGACCGCGACGCTGCAATACAGCAACGAACATATCAACGGATTTAGCGAAAGCGGTTCGATTGCACCGGTTGCGGTGAACTCAGACTCGGAAGAAACGTGGCGAACCGATTTGGGCTTTAGAGCATGGTACAAATTCCAGGTTGGGGGAATTGGAATCCGGCCGTTTGTGCGGGCTGCCTGGGAACATGATTTCAATGAGGGAGCCGTACCGGTATCGGCTCGTCTGGTAGACATTCCCGGTACTCCAGCAACGATCTTCGGTCCGCGGCTAGGTCACGACAGCGCCGTGGTCAACGCCGGTGTCAGTGTGGACTGGACCAAGACGATATCGACGTATGTCAGCTACGACGGTCAACTGGGGCGTGACCTCTACGATTCTAACGGGGTTAGTGGCGGGATCCGGTTCGCCTTTTGAGCGCCCGTTAGCGGCTCGCGCACGAAGTAAAGAAGAGATTTCACGCAAAGACCTGCCCGCAACGCTTCGCGCACACCGCTGCACGTGACAAGCAAAGGCGTCTCGCGTAGTGATGCAGGCGGGCGCCAAGACGCAAAGATTTAGAAATACAGGTTACGGACGACATCGTTCGCAGATTACGCCGATAATCTATTCCGGTCCTGTGTTGGCGTTTATGTGACCAAACAAAGCGATGTGAGTCGCACATCCTGAATTCAGGAAAATCTGAGAAATCTGTGGATTATCCTCTCTGTAGCAGTCGATTGGGTGTCTTCTGTCTCGAGTTCCTTTGGTTACCCGTTGTTGGCCGGGCCGAGTCTTTCCGATCCAACGACCTCCTGGATGGCCTTTGCTGTTTTCTGACCAATCCCGTGTACGTCAATTAACTCTTCAATCGTTGCCAATAGGCACGGCCGAACGCCACCGAAATGCTCGAGTAGGCTCCGGGCGCGATCCGGGCCGACCCCGGGCAACGATTGAAGCAATCGAAGCCTTCGAGTTTTCAGCCGTTTGGCTTTCACTACGTGCGTGTAGGCAGGCTCAGCGCGGTGTAGGCGAGAAAATTGGCGACCCGCATACACAAGGAGGCGGGCGGTTTCACTAGGATCGATGGAGCGGAATACCGGCAGATCAAAAATCAGAGTTAGAGTGATCAAAGCACCTTGGAGCGCTTCCCGACGCACTCCGAGCCGTATCCAATCTTCGGTTTTCCCCTCTAGAATACAGGCGCTGCGAAGTGGCTGTTTGACTAATCGCGTCGCTTGGGAGAAAAGGCGACCGTCGATCAACGAAGCGGCAAAATCGTCTGCGCGCTTGCGCTCGAATACGATTTGCCCGGAAACTACGAAGTCGCCGACACGAAGATGTTCGATACGTAAATCGATATCAGGAATTCCTTTTAGTTGATCGACGATTCCCGAGGCACGTTCCCGGTTGTCAGCGACGATATGTGCGAGCCGAACAGTCACAGAAAACAGTTGTATTTTATGTTGTATACATGTCCAGCACTTTCGATTGATGCTTTCAAGTTTTCTCTTTGTTTGTTCCGAGCCTGGTACCGATCGCAGCTGCGTCAAACGACGGAGGCTTTAAGAGCTTTACCCCAAAGTGGGCTAAAATCTCACGCTAAGCCGCCAAGCTTTTCGGACCGTCTCGCAAGTATGTCGATAATGGTGGACGCTTCTGACTAATTGGGTGGATAACGCAACCAGCACGCCGGTCGCGAGCGTTGCACTCCGGATGAGACTTCTCATAGGATACCTCTTTTTTCCGGTACCAGACACCTAGACCAGATCGAGTGAGTGGAGTTTCTGATTTTCCGTTTATCAGCTGCCTCTGTGCTGACCGCGAGAGGCGATGGGACGGCAACGGCCAGACAGGAGAAGAATTTCTTCATAGGGAATCAGGGTGGGGGATGGTGATGTTTCTCGACCCGTTTAGAGGAGAAGATGGCGGACCGACCGCCAGGTCTCAAACCATCTAAAAGGGGCGGGGTTGTGTAGTATAACTACAGCTATATGCGTCTACGCTCCTTTTTCGCGCTTACAACCCAAAATATGCGGCATTTTCGTGCTGAGTCAGCGGGTTATCCTTGATTGATGTATCAATGCTACGCTTTTCCTTCCGGTAAAACCGGTCAAGCCTGTTGAGAGCAGCGATTGCTGCAATGTCGGAGGGTGCGCCGCTTGCGGCGACCAAACTATCCAGGTTGTAACCGAGGAAGCGAGCGCCAGACCCTCGAGCGTTATGTCGTCATGGATCGTTTCCGGGAGGCGCAAGCGCCTCGCCCTCCGACGTGCCGGGCAGCTTGGACGCTTGGTCCCGTGCAACGCGTTGGACAAAATCGGTCCCACAGGGAGGGAACATAACAATGGTAGGGAGAAAACCTCGGCGCATTAGGTAGCTGCGCGTATCGTTCTGCATCCCCAGGCGCCGGGTTTGAGCCATTCGTGTGGATTCGCCACGTCACTCAAGCAGGTGCCGGTTTTTCATCTCTGGAGATTCGCTTTTTGATCGCGCCTTTGTCGCATCGATGCAAAACGAGAATCCTGTCTAGATCGCGAATTTTGATTCTCGGAATTCAATCGTTCATGACGAGGTCAACGCTGGGACATGGCTCAAACCCGGCGCACGGGGATGCAGAACGAATTTGCGCAGCTACCTAATGCGCCGAGGTTTTCGCCATCGGCACTGCGGGCGTGTTGAGGTCAGAAAGCTTTATCTTAGCTCTGATATCCAGCCGCCTTCTTATCCACTCAAAACCTGATCGATCTCGGCCAATTCTGGCTTGGAGAAATTAAGATGATCCAGCGCCTTCACATTCTGTTCCAATTGAGCTGGTGAACTCGCTCCGATCAGAGCCGAGGTTACGGTGGGCAGACGCAAAACCCACGCTATCGCCATTTGGGCCAACGATTGATCGCGTCGAGCAGCAATAGCGTGCAGCGCTCGTACCTTCGGCAAGTTCTTTCGAACATCCTCAGTTGTAAGGAAATGTTCTCGAGCCGCACGCGAAGTATTCGGGATGTCCTGCAGGTAGCGATTCGTCAACTGCCCCTGAGCCAGCGGAGAGAATACAATGCAACCGATGCCCTCATCCTCCAGCACTGAAGTGAGACCTTGCTCTATCCAGCGATTGAAAAGGTTGTAAGAGGGTTGATGGATGAGACAGGGAGTTCCAAGCCTTCGTAGCGTCTGCGCAGCATCTCGCGACTGTGCGCTATCATAATTCGAGATCCCTACGTAGAGCGCTTTTCCTTGCCGAACGGCGTGGTCGAGAGCTCCCATTGTTTCCTCTATGGGCGTATTCGGATCGGGCCGATGTGAATAAAAAATATCGACGTACTCCAGTCCCAGCCTGGAAAGACTTTGGTCCAAGCTCGCCAACAAAGATTTGCGTGAGCCCCATTCGCCATACGGTCCCGGCCACATTTCATGTCCGGCTTTGGTCGAAATGACGATCTCATCTCGGTGCTGCCGCAAATCTTGCTGCAAGATCCGGGCAAAGTTCTTCTCGGCCGAACCGGGTGGCGGACCGTAGTTATTTGCCAGGTCAAAATGGGTGATACCAAGATCGAACGCGCGGAGAGTCGTCGATCGGCCCACGTCGAATCGATCCACATCGCCGAAGTTATGCCATAATCCAAGCGAGATGTGCGGTAGCAGCAACCCGCTCTTGCCGCAGCGTTGGTAGTTCATAAGTTCGCCCGATCCGTCCTTAGTCATTGGATGAAAGTGTTGTCCTGGTTTTGTTGAGGGGTCTGGAACGCGTACTGGTGGTGTAATGGCCTTTAGCACCGCACGATTCTCTGACAATTATTTTTTGGGTGAGAGCGCAGTTTCGAATGCCGACTGGATGTCCCTCGAGCAACTCAATTGCTGCGAGAGCCGCCTGTTCTCCTTGTTTGATCGGTTCGGTATCTACCGTCGTGAGCGAAGGGTGGCAATAGGCAGCGAACGGCAGATCATCAAAGCCGACGACGGCAACATCCTGCGGAACAGTCAGTCCGGCTTCCCGCAATGCGGCGATCGCACCGACGGCGATCGTATCGTTTCCCGCGAACAATGCCGTTGGACGCGGTCGACGATTCAAGATTTCCCGCATTGCACGATAGCCACTTTCCATACTGAAATCGCCACTGGCGACCAATCGTTCGTCGAATCCTATTCGCGCGCGTTCAATCGCTCGCCGAAATGCTCGGAGTCGTTCTCTGGCTCCGATGTAACGAATTGGCGCGTAAGTGATATGGGCGATGCGGCGGTGACCTAAGTCAATCAGGTGCTGAGTGGCGCGCACCGCCGCCTTACCGGTGTTTGGGCGAATCGAGTTTTCGTTCGGATGTCCGATCGAACCGAAAAGGACCACGGGAAATTGAGATTCGATCATTCGGACCAATCCGGCGTCTTCGGAATTCGAGTTAAGGACAATCAACGCATCGATCCGCTTGCTCTGCGCCAAATCAAGATAAGCATCGCGTCGCGATCCGGCTTCGATCGCTTCAACCAACAGTTTATAGCCCCGGGCATTACAAATACGGCTAATGCCAAACATCAAGGGCGGAGCGAACGCGTCAACGCTCATTAAGTCTCCGTGAGCGAGTACCAGACCGAGGGTCCGGCTCCGTCCGCTGACCAACATGCGAGCGGCGGAATTAGGAACATAACCCAGCATCTGCGCTGCCTCGAGTACGCGAGCCTTGGTTTCGGTGCTGATGTTGGTTCCGGTCTTCTCATTCAGGACGAAAGAGACGGTGGTGCGCGACACGCCGGCAGCGTGAGCAATATCGTTGCTCGTTATCCGCCGCGTCGTTTCCATAGCCCTTTCGTCATTCTACCGTTATGGCAGCCGGCCACTCCGGTGTCTGCACGTCGGCTGTCTGGCCGTTTCGAAACTGGTGCGGAATCCACTCTGCATGGTGGCCGATAAGATCATCGACCAGTTGCCAGATCTGGTCGAGATCCAGTTCGGCGCCGCTGTGCGGATCTAACATTGCCGCATGATAGATATGTTCGCGATTCCCGGTGAGAATGGCTTCCACGGTCAAAGCTTGGACGTTGATATTTGTCTGCATTAACGCCGCCAGATGGGGCGGAAGCGCTCCGATGTGCGTCGGTTGGATACCGTTCTTCTCCACCAGACACGGTACTTCAACGCAACAGCCCGGCGGCAGGTTAGTAATGAGATTGGTGTTCTCTAAATTGGCGTAAACTACTCGCGGCACCCCAGTTTCCATACTATGAATAATGCCCGATCCATATTCCACGCTGCGCTCGATGTCGAATGGAGCATCGGGGGTTTCCAAGGATTTTCTTAGGTACTTCCATTCCGCGATCTGGATTTCGCAACGCCGCGGATATTCATCCAGCGGGATATTGTAGCGCTCGACCAGATCGGCTCTTTCGCGTTTGATGTACCAGGGCACATACTCGGCAAAATGCTCACTCGATTCAGTAACGAAATAGCCGAGCCTGCGCAGCATATCGTAGCGCACCTGATTGTCCAGCGGCACTCGACCTTCCTCGATCACTTTGTAGATGAGCGGATAGAGATCTTCTCCATTTCGCTCAAATTTCAGATAGAAAGCCATATGATTTATGCCGGCTACCAGATAGTTAATCTCTTCCAATGGAACGCCGATGTCGGTGGCGAGTTCTTCCGCCGTGTGTTGCACACTGTGGCAGAGACCGATTGTTCGGATTCGAGTGGCTCGAGTTAATGCCCAACAGTTAATCGCCATCGGGTTAACATAATTCAAGTGAACGACGTCGGGACAGCGCTGCTCCATCTCCCGACACATTTCGATTAAGACCGGAACAGTGCGCAACGCTCGCATGATCCCGCCGATGCCGAGTGTATCGCCGATCGTCTGTTGCAGCCCATATTTCTTAGGGATCTCAAAATCGGTGACTGTACACGGCCGATAGCCACCGACTTGGATCATGTTAATCGCATAGGTGGCGCCATCAAACGCGCGTGCTCGGTCGGTCGTGGTTTCAAACGTGGCCTGAATTCCCAGCGTCTGCGCAATCCGGTTCGCGACTATCTCCGAGGTTTGCAGGCGCTCTGCGTCAACGTCGAAGAGGCAAAGTTGCGAATCAGCTAAGTCCGGGAAGGACAAAATGTCGACCAGCAGATTCTTGGCAAAGACAGTACTCCCAGCCCCAATAAATGTGATTTTTCGCTTTGGATTTTCTTGTGTCATATTCGGTAGGGCCGAGCTCCGTCTCGGCCGAAATCGAGGATTTGTTTTGCGGTTTGGGGGGAGACCGTGATGATCAATAGCCGATAACCAATTGGCTATCGGCTATTGGTTATTGGCTATTTAAACAGATCGTTTACCTCTTGGTTAGCGGCTTTGAATGTGGTAGCTGCGTCGGCTCCGTTGAGATAAACGGCATCGAAAGCGGCCCGCATAATACGAACGATATCACTGGCGTGGTCAGTAATAGGAAAGAGGAAAGTTGCATTTGGATCAGTTGCCTCTTGGACGAAGGCGGAAACATCGACGCCTTTTTGTGCCATTCGAGTTTTGGCGATCTCGGTCGCCTCCGGTACCGCTGGGAACACTACGCCGTGCTCACCCACAATCTTCTGAGCTTCCGGAGAAGCTAAGAATTTCACCCATTTCCAAGCTTCTTCCTGATGTTTGCTGCCCACCCAGATGGAGTCGGCCAGACCGTTAAACATAGTTCGTCGTCCCAGGGGACCTTTCGGCAAGGGGGCAAAACCGATGTCGAACTTACAGTTCTCCGTGTACCAATGGATGGCCCAGTCGCCGGTTAATGCCAAAGCCCCCCGCTGCGCCGCGAAGACTCCGTTCTCGCCGGCCTGGCGAGCATTAGCAGCTGGGATAATGATTCCTTTTTTCATCTGATTGGCAATCCACTGAATTGTTTCCGCCAGTTTCGGATCATCGTAGTTGAGATGCGTAGCCCAAGGACCATCATTGAATTTGAAGCCGTCAGACACCGCGAAATGACTCCACTCGACCTGTCCATATCCATCGACCTGACCATTAATTAGCAAGCCGTATTGTTTGACGTTGTTTGGATCGAACCCGGCCTCGGTGGCGTTTTTGCCATTCGCATCAATGGTGAGTTTGGCTATTAGCTGGCCGAACGATCCGCCATCCTTCGGATTCCAATCCAAGTTTGAGAGTGACTTGGGATCGATCCCGGCCTTTTCCAACATGGCTTTGTTGTAGACGAGACCGATGGTGTCCCAATCTTTGGGCAGGCCGTACTGCTTGCCGTCACGACCCCATACTTTAACGAGATCGCCAAGGTAAATGTTGGTGGGCACCTTATCCCGAGCGATCAGTGGAGCAAGATCTACCAGCAGATTATTCTGGATAAACTCTGGATACCTCGCCAGATGATCGGTTATAACATCGGGGGCGGTGCCGGAAACGAACGCTGTATTCAGCGCGTTCCAATAATCGAACCAGCCGGTCTGGGTAATTTTGATTTTAATGTCCGGGTTCTGTTTCTCGAATGCCGCGGCGCAGGCCTGGTAGGCGGGAAGCTGGTTGTTGTCCCATAACCAGTAGTTGATTTCCGTGACCGCTTGAGCGGGAATGCCGGCAAGGAAACTGCCGGCCAATAGGATCTTAGTCAGGTGTCGCATTTTTTTTTGGGTTAACTTTTCGGGGGTGATTGAGTTCGTTAGGAAGGAAAGCTCGAGAAGTGGAACAAGATTGTGCTCGGTGGCTGGATTCGGTGATGCGTCTTCGCGCGACTTACTGGAACAGCGAATCGATCTCCTGGTTTGCGCTCGTTAGTTTTGGCGCGGCGTCGGCGCCGTCGAGGAAGATCGCATCGAAAGTGGCACGTAAGATCCGCACCGAGTCGTTCCCGTGCTCAGTAATCGGTAGAAAGAGTGTCCCCTGCGGATCTTTTGCTTCCTCGACAAAAGCTGATACATCGACGCCCTTTGCCGCCATACGCGCTTTCGCGATTTCAGTGGCTTCGGGGATCGCTGGAAACACGTCAGGAGCGGTTCCGGAAACGAAGGCCGTGCTGAGCGCGCTCCAGTAGTCGAACCATCCGGTTTGAGTGATTTTGATTTTTATGTCCGGGTTTTGCTTTTCAAACGCCGCGGCACAGGCTTCGTAGAAAGGCCGTTGGTTGTTATCCCACAGCCAATAGTTAATTTCGGTGACAGCATGGGCGGGAACTCCCGCGAGGATGCTGCTGGCCATAACGATCTTCGCAAGATTGTACATGTCAGGAGGGAGCATTTCTGGGGTTCACCGGTAACCGGTGTATTGGAAGGCTTCGACGACCTTGCGGCCGAAGAGCAAAAGGAGGATGGCAATCGGGATAATACCCAGCACCGTGCAAGCCATCAGCCCGCTCCAGTCTGGTACCCCGCCGGCTTGCTGTGATCGAAACGCGTTAATCGCGACCGCCATAACGCGCACGTTTTCGGCGCGGCCGACCAGGAATGGCCAAAAGAATTCATTCCAGGCGTTCAACACGGACAAAATCGTCAGCGTCGCCAGTGCCGAGCGATGGATCGGCAGAACAACGCGAAAAAAGATCGAAAAGTAGTTTGCTCCATCAATGCGGGCGGACTCCTCCAACTCCCGCGGCGTCGACAAAAACATCTGGCGCAAGAAGAAGACAGCGAACGGCGTCATTAGCGCATAAGGCGCTGCCATACCCTGGAAGGTATTCAGCCAGCCAAGATCTTTGATCAGGATGAAGTTGGGAATGAACAGAACCACGCCCGGAATCATCGTGGCGCACAGAAACAAGAAGAAGATCAAGCGGCGCCCCCGGAACCGCAGTCGAGCAAAAGCATATGCTGCCATTGCGCTGCAGGCGATCTGCGGAACCACGGCCAAGAGGGTGAAGATCACGCTATTCATCAAGGCGCGATAGAAATCGACCTTACCGAAGCTGGTCTGCTCCAGTCTTGGATCGCTCGGATTCACCAAACCCATCACCCTCTGGAAATTAAAGAGGGTCGGATCCTGGGGCAGGAGCGAGCTAGCGCCACTGAAAAGAGTACGACTGTCGCTGAGCGCAGTCTTGGCCGCGATCCACATCGGCCCGAGCGAAATAATGGCAAACAGAGCGAGTACGGCGTAGCCTAGCCAGCGCCGCGAAAGTCTGCCTGAACTGGAGGGAGGATTGTCCATTTTTATCCGAGTTCAGATTGGCCAGAGCGCAGGATCCGCATCTGGACCACGGTGACTATGGCCAGGCAAAGGAACAGGGCACAGGACATCGCTGATGCATATCCCATCCGAAATGACACAAAGCCTTCCTGATAGATGTGCCAGACGATGGTGCGCGTGGCGAAACCCGGACCGCCCAGCGTGGTTACAGCAATGGTGTCGAAGACTTGAAACGACCCGATGATGCTGGTGACCAACACGAAGACGAACGTGGGTCGCAGTAGCGGAAGAGTAATTCTGGTAAAGTTCTTCCACGGCCCGGCGCCCTCGATGCGAGCCGCTTCATAGATGTCTTTGGGGATGGTCTGAATACCGGTGTAGAACAGCAAAGCAACGAGTCCCATGTGCCGCCAGATATTCACGGCCGCAATGGTTGGTAAAGCGAGTTCCCGATCGGTGAAAAAGGCGATTCCAGCGAAGCCGAACCAATGCAACACGGCATTGCCGAAACCGAGTAATGGATCGAGCATCCAAAACCAGACGATCGCAGCGATCACATTGGCGATGAGGTACGGAGCGAGAATGATCGAGCGAAGAACCACCGAACGCCCGACTCGGGCAAGGAGCACCGCGAGCAACAACCCGATTACCGTTTGGATCGGTATATTATAGAGAACGTACAGAACGGTAATCTTCATCGAGTTCCAGAAGTTCGGGTCATTCCAGAGCTTGATGTAATTGGCGCCAGCATTAAATACGGGCGCGCGCAATAGATTCCAATCGGTAAAGCTGATGTAGATCGCGCGGAAGGTTGGTAGCAGATAGAAAACGGAGAAGCCGACCAGGGCCGGAGCGATAAAGATCCACGCGCAAAAAGATTCTCGGTGGAGCAGTGATCGAAAAAAGGACTGTCGTCGCGAGGTGACGCGCGGAGAGATTCTAGGAGGGGCTAGTTCTGGCGATACACGTGCAGACATAGCGGCAAAGACAAAGATTTCTTGGGGGATTGCGTGGCCTAAAACTGGGGCTAGAACGTACAGGGTTGCTTTTTGGTAACGCGTGTTACAAAGTGAATTGGTAACACGTGTTATCAGAAGGTCAAGTCGCATGTTATTTTCGGTAGCGGCGACTAGCTTGTCCGACATAGTCTGTGCATTCCAGATGCCGCCCTATCGCGCTGAGACGACGTTGGGACACGCAGAGCTGAGCGGCCGATCAGCTCCGTCGAAGCGATCAGTTTGAATTAGCCCAAGGATCAGTCGCCATGAGCCTCTCCGGCATCTTGGACCTACCCGCGACCTGTTATGGCGGGCCGGTCAATTGTCCCGTGCATGTGGGAATGAGCGGCAGCCGTAGCCGATAGACATCCATGGCGATCGCCGTTGCCGGTGTTGCGTCGAGCCGCAAAAGATTTGACCGTTGTTTTGTGAGGAAGGCTTCTTATACTGCGGGAACCCCCATGTTGAAAAAAGCACTCTTACTTGGTGTAGTGGCGCTAGCAAGTGTTGGGACGGCTCTGGCCGAGGGCAAGGTCCAATTAATTATTGAGAGCTGGCGCAACGACGATCTCAAAGTTTGGCGGGATACGATCATCCCTGCATTCACGAAGAAGCATCCGGATATCGCGGTCGTGTTCTCACCTATTGCGCCGACGGAGTATAATGCCGTTTTGGATGACAAGCTCAAGGCGGGTACAGCCGGAGACCTGATCGCTTGCCGGCCGTTTGATAAATCGTTGGATCTGTACAATTCCGGAGGGGTGGTCGCGCTGAATGATCTCCCGGGAATGGAGAATTTTTCGCAGATCGCTCGGACCGCGTGGTCCACGGACGATGGTAAGACCACCTTTGCCGTGCCTATCGCATCGGTGATTCACGGTTTCTTTTATAACAAAGCGATTTTCAAGGAACTGGGCCTTAGCGTACCGAAGACCGAACAAGAATTTCTGGCGGTCCTCGAAAAGGTGAAGGCCGATGGCAAATACATCCCGCTGGTTATTGGCACCAAGGATCAATGGGAATCGGCGACTATGGGTTACCAGAATATTGGTCCAACCTTGTGGGAAGGGGAGAAAGGTCGGAAGGCTCTGATTGAGGGTAATGCCCAGTACAACAAGGGCGGCTTCCTGGCCGCTTTTGAGGCTCTAGCCAAATGGCGACCTTATCTGGCTTCCGGTTACCAGGCGTTGGCCTACCCTGATGCCCAGAATCTTTTTGCTCAGGGAAGAGGAGCGATTTATCCGGCTGGATCGTGGGATATCGGGGTCTTCCATCAGATGAACCGAAAGTTGGATTTCGGCGCTTTCAAACCGTACACGTTTGAGGGCAAGAGCGAGCCTATCATTGATGACCATCCGGACATCGCGCTCGGGCTCAACGCCGCCAGTAAAAACCAGCAAGCTGCCCGAACCTTTCTTGCCTGGGTAGCCTCAGAGGAGTTCGCTCAGGTATACGCCAACGCGTTGCCTGGCTTCTTTCCCTTAGCCAATGTCAATTATACTCTCAGTGATCCGGTGGCACAGGAGTTCGCCAATTGGCGCAAGGAAGGCGCAGCGTCTTTCCGCTGCTCCTATCAGATCCTCTCGCGTAACGCTAATCCGAACAATGAGAACGATCTCTGGAACGCCTGTGCTCAAGTCTTGAATGGGACGATGACTCCGCAGCAGGCGGCCGACTTTGTCCAGAAAGATTTGGCTTCCTGGTATAAACCACAGGCGGCTCGCTAAAGAGCGACCGGATCGTGCCGGCGTAGGGCGTATCGGCGTAGACAAAACTCGTCGCGACGATAAGGGCGAGAAATAGCTTGATCCGATGCGTGCGGCTCAAACCGGCGCGAAGCGCATCAACAAACGTGGCGATGTCAAAAGCGCGCCGAGGCCGCCGTCGCTGCGCTTTGGCGCGCCCCGGCCTTTGAGGATTAAAGTCTTTCAGGGTGAGGCCGCGACGTAGCCTTGTGCGGAGTCGGGTTTTCGCCCTACCGTGGGTCACTCGCAATTTCGAGTACGAGAACGAAAATCATGGAAATCCGACCGTGTTACAGACGGAGGGAAACACCCGCTGAAGTGCCCGTTAGAGCAGCGCAAGGGATCCGCTAATGAAGAGACGTCGTTTCGTTCGAGTCCATATTCTGGTTTTCCTGGCGCCGGCGGTGCTTATTTACACCGCCTTCATGATTTACCCCCTTTTCGATTCGCTCTGGTTATCGCTCAATAACAAGAGCGTGACAGCCAGTCAGATCTTTGTTGGCATCCAGAATTACCAGACCCTGTTTAGTCAAGAGCAATGGTCGAAACCGTTTTGGAACGCTCTCCGCAACAACGCGATTTTCTTTGTTATCCATATGCTCGTGCAAAACCCGGTCGGGTTGTTGTTAGCCGCTCTTTTGGGGACGCGGATTCGGGGAAACTCGATCTATCGAAGCATTATTTTCACTCCGACCATCCTGTCGGTCGTAATCGTTGGTTTCGTCTGGAAACTGATTCTGAATCCAGCTTGGGGTATCTCCCGGAGCGTCTTAGCGACATTTGGGCTAAGCGCGCTGGATCATCCTTGGTTAGGCCTCGAGTCGAGTGCACTGGTCACCCTTTCATTGATTTCGGTTTGGCAGAATATTGGCATCCCGATGATGTTGTTTCTAGCCGCATTGATCCGTATTCCAGAAGAACTGGTGGAGGCGGCCCGGGTAGACGGAGCCGGGGTTTGGACAATTTTCTGGAAGATCCAATTTCCGCTGATACTGCCAACGGTTGGTATCGTCGCAGTATTGACCTTTGTCGGAAACTTCAATGCCTTCGAGCTGATCTACGCCACTCAGGGTGCGCTGGCCGGACCAAATTTTGCTTCCGATATCCTGGGAACGTTTTTCTTTCGGACCTTCTTTGGCTACCAGCTACAACCGGCGGATCCGTTCATGGGATCCGCTGTCGCCGGCATCATGCTCCTTATCATATTAACGGGCGTTCTGATTTACCTCTTTGGTTGGCAACGGCGTCTACAACAAATTCAGTTCTAGGGGTCAAAGATGGCAAAAGCGAATTCTCAAATTTGGCGAGTCATCGCTACCCACGCCGCCTTGTTGGCCTATTCTGCTTTCGCGCTGTTCCCAGTCCTGCTGATTATCCTCAATTCTTTCAAAGACCGGCTCACTATCTTCAGCTCGCCCTTTGCGCTGCCGGACGCGGAGACGTTTACCCTGGACGGCTACCAAACCCTCTCTTCTACCGCTCACTTCGAGCTATTCTTCCTCAATAGTTTTCTGGTTACGGCGAGCTCTCTCGCGTTGATCGTCGTGGTCAGCTCAATGGCGGCCTTTGCGCTGGCTGAATACAAGTTCAGCCTCAATTTCCTGACTGGTCTTTATCTCGCCATCGGTATTATGGTACCGATCCGACTGGGTACGGTAGGTGTCTTACGGATGATGGTAAGTTTGCATTTGGTCAACACTCTCTGGTCGTTGATCCTGATCTATACCGCGCAAGGGATTCCCTTGGCCGTCTTCGTCTTAACCGCCTTCATGCGGCAGTTGCCCAGAGATCTCAAAGATGCAGCCCGCATTGATGGTGCCAGTGAATACCGGATTTACTGGCTGACTTTACCGCTGGTCCGACCCGCGGTCGGATCGGTATTGGCGATCTCCATGCTACCTATCTGGAATGACTTGTGGTTTCCGCTCATCCTGGCTCCGGGCGAGTCAACCAAGACATTGGTGCTGGGAGCACAGGCTTTTTTAGGAGAGTTTGTGAACGACTATAACGCAGTGTTAGCAGCGCTAACACTGGCGATTGTCCCTCCAGTGCTGCTCTATTTCGTCTTCTCTCGACAATTGATCCGTGGAATTACCGCCGGAGCGGTCAAATAACCTGGACGGATTATTGCTTTGCGGATCCCTTTTTCTTCGGTTTTGGGTTAACGGATATAAGGAGAGATGTAGATAACTATGCGAGTTGGAATCGCCGGGACCGGAACAATGGGAGAGATTCATGCAGCGGCATGGCGGGACACCGATGCCGAGCTGATCGGTTGTACGTCGGCCCACTCGGATCAAGCCGAAACTCTAGCCCGGCGTTATCAAATGCGAGCCTTCAGTGATTACGCCAAGCTGTTGAACGAGGTGGAAATAGTGGATATCTGCACCCCGACTCCACTGCATAAGCCGATGGTGCTGCAAGCGGCGAAGGCAGGCAAACACGTGATTTGCGAAAAACCGGTCGCGCTGACACGGGAGGACGCTCGGACGATGATCCTGACCTGCCAGGAAGCTGGGGTCCGGTTCTTCGTTGGGATGGTCGTGCGGTTCTTCCCCCAGTATCGTCTAGCGAAAGAACTGGTGGCTAACGGCCAGATTGGGAATCTCGCTGTTTTGCGGCTCAAGCGGGTGACCTACGTACCGCAAAAGTCGCCGGACAACTGGTACTTCGACCCAACCCTTTCGGGCGGTATGGTGGTA